>WNGB01000715.1_pt1 | contig 64351 bp, 54 predicted proteins | sample 5400681 | NCBI WGS metagenome assembly WNGB01 (sample SAMN13153367, study PRJNA577476) | soil metagenome | isolation source: 115 cm soil or saprolite under grassland replicate 2 | place: USA:California | collected 2016-06-15 | reverse complement strand
ACACCGACTTGGACATCCGCCCGATCCGCCATCGGACCGCCGAGCGGGTCCGCACGCACGTGTTCTTGCGCATGCTCTCCTACTACGTGACCTGGCACATGAACAACCGCCTGGCCCCGATGCTGTTCACCGACGACGACCCGGAGGCCGCCCAGGCGACACGGACGAGCCCGGTCGCCCCCGCTCGCCGCTCGGAGAAGACGCTCAAGAAGATCCACGCCAAGCGGACGGCAGACGACCAGCCGGTTCACAGCTTCACCAGCCTGCTCGCCGACCTCGCCACGATCTGCTTGAACAAGATCCAGCCGACCGAGCATGGTCTGCCGCCGTTCAACGTCATCACGACGCCGACACCGATCCAACGCCGAGCGTTCGAGCTCCTCGGGGTATCGCACCGCCTCGGCGTCACGTAGTCAGGATGCCAGCCCGAAACAACGCGAACGAGCAGGTAGAAGCGGTCTTGGTCGCTGCGGCCGGGGGGAACTTCGGGTTAGAGGACATTCCGGAACGGTCCTGAAGTAGTGCCCTGCGAGGGCGAGGCGCGTGCTCGTCGCCCGCCGCACGGCTGCAGCGCACGTCGCGCTGCTACCGCCGGGCCAACGAGAGTTGCTTGCGGTACTCGCGATAGGTCAACCAGGCGATGACCGCGTCGAAGACCGTCAAAGCCGTCAGCCCGACAGACGGTTGGAAGCTCAGCCGGTAGACCTGGTAGACGATGAAGACCCCCAGAAAGCCGACCATCCAGGGATAGGCCCACAGCTGGTTCTTGAGCAGCGCCGCCACCAGCACGACCTTCACCACGCCGTGCGCGAGCAGGTAGACGGCCCCGAAGAGTACGGCGGAACCCGTGAGCCCGTGGGCGGTCTTCAGCAGGTGGGTGGCCAGGAAGTCGTGGGGGTCTTCGGACAGCTCGTGCTGGGTGAGGCTGGTCACCACGCGGCCGATGGTCGCCGGCGAGACCACCAGGAGCAGGACGCCACCGACCACCTCGAGCAGCCCGTCCAGGCCCTTGAGGATGATGCCAACCTCGAAGGTCTGGTCCAGGAGGTCTCGCGGCCGGAACCAGGGCGTGCCGTTCGTCGAGCGTCCGAACGGGGCCACCGCTCAGGCGGGCGGTCCGGTGGGATCCACGTTCGGCCTCCTTGATGGGCACGCTCCGCCACTGTCGGCGACCGGCGCCCACGATAGTCCCAGGCCGTCCCCACCGCTGGCGCTCGTTGCGTCCCGAACCAACGCCGAACAAACGGCCCAGTCCAACCTGACAGAGCACCAGGAGGCGGCTTGAGCCGTTCGGCTGACCTTGGGATGCTCCCAGGATGACCAGCCTCGTCGACCGGCTCCTCCCCGCCCAGCTGTGGCAACGCGTCCAGCCGCTGCTGCCTCCACCGCCGGCGCGACCTTGAGGTAGCGTCCCCCGGCGCGTGCCAGACCGCAACTGCGTGGCCGCGCCGGTGTTCATGGCCCGCACCTCCACCCCGTGGAACCTGCTACCGGCCGAGGAGTTCGGCTGCGGCTCGGCGACCACCTGCTGGCGCCGGTTCGACGAGTGGGCCAAGGCGGGCGTGTTCGAGCAGCTGCAGGCCCTGCTGCTGGACGCCCCGTACGAGGCCGGCCGGCGTGGCGCCGGCTGGCTGAAGGTCAAGCCGGTGCACACCCTGGCCGAGTGGGGCCATGGCCGCCGCCGCGGCTGGCTGTCCAACCTGCACCTGGGCGCGCGCGACCCGGAGACGGGCGGCTGGGTGATGCTCGGCAAGACCTTCAAAGGGCTGACCGACAAGATGCTCACCTGGCAGACCGGGCGCCTGCTGGAGCTTGCCAGCGACCGGGGCGACTGGGTCGTCCAGGTCCGCCCAGAGCTGGTCGTCGAGGTCGCCTTCGACGGCGTCCAGGCCAGCCCGCGCTACCCGGGCGGGCTGGCGCTGCGCTTCGCCCGCGTGCTGCGCTACCGGGAGGACAAGCCCGCCGAGGAGGCCGACACCATCGCGACGGTCCGCGCCATCCACGGCGGCGCGCCGCCACGCCCGGAGCGGTGACGACCTCGCCCAGCGTCTGGTTCCGCTATGCGGGCACCGGCGGATTCACCGGGCCGCCGATCACCTGTGCGGTCGTCTGGACCGTCACGCGGCCGCCGGCGACCTCGGCCTGCAGGAAGTCCAGGAAGGCGGTGAAGTTGGCCGGTGTGATGGCGTAGGCCCCGCACTGCTCGCAGAGGCGGTGGAAGACGAATTGCACCCAGCCACCGCCGTTGGCCTCGGCGTTGAGCACGTACAGCTGCAGCGTCGAGAGCTTGGTCGACTTCTTGGGGTTGGGCGGCGTGCGCGTCGCGTACGCGTCCGCGGGCGGGACGGTCTCGGCGAAGGGGCCGTTCTTGGTGATGCCGGCGACGCCTCTGCCGCTGTTGTAGCCGCAGTCGTGGACGACCTGCTCGGTGCCGCTGTCGAAGGAGCCGAACGGGTAGGCGAACGATGTCGCCGGGAACCCGTTGGCCAGCAGGTTGTTGCGGTCGGTGCACACCTCTTGGCGGGCCTCCGCGGTGGTCAGCGGCGCCAGGTTCGCGTGGTGCAGGGTGTGCCCGGCGATCTCGTTGCCGGCGGCGAGCAGGGTGTGGAGGTCCGCCCACGAGAGGTGCTCGGCGTCGCCGATGGACGCGGTGTTGACGAAGAAGGTCGCCGTCATCCCGTGCGCCTGCAGGATCGGCAGTGCCCCGATCTGCTCGGCGGTGCCGTCGTCGAACCCGATCGTGACGACTGTGGAGGCGGCTGCCGCCGCCGGCGTGGCGCGCACGGCCAGACCGCACAGGGACGCGATGAGCGCCACGATCGCCGTCAGCGCCAGCGGGATCCTCGGACGGACGTGGGACAGCGGTGACCGTACCCGTGCGGTCTTGCTCATCGCCTCCACCTTTCGCATGCGGCTTCGTAGGCCGTCGGGCTTGCCTCAGCGCAACTCCGCGGCCTGGCGGGCGAACGCCAGTGGGCTGGTGGCGGTCAGGTCGACGGCGGGTTCGACCGTCGAGAACGACTCGATGTCATCCCGGAACTTGGCGGTGCCGTTGAACTGTGCGAACGGGTCGCTGTCGTCGGGCGGGCAGTGCCGCATCCCGGTCTGGAACCCCCGGTAGAGGGTGCCGTTGGGACCCTCCACCGCGGCGCCCTTCAGCACCGGAGGGGTCCCGTCCAGGGAGCCGACCAGGTTGGCCACCTGGTGGTGCGGACAGTGCGGGAAGACGCTGCCGTCACCGATGATGAACGACGAGCCCCAGGCGTTGGCGCCCAGGATGTTGTCCAGCCACCTGCTGCTGAACGGTGCGTAGGTGTCGGTGCCTGAGAGCTGGTCGTACTCGCTGGCCATGACCGCAAGGCCGGCGCCGTGGGAGGTCGTGTCCCAGGTGGCCCAGGGGAAGCCGAAGCCGAACGGGTCGGTGGCTGCCTGGGCCAGTGCCCCGTCCAGGGCCTTCTTCATGTCGGCGAGCAGCGAGGCCTGGGTGACCTCCAGGCCGGGCGGGCTGCCCGCCTGGCCGATCGCGCGGTGCAGGTCGAAGTGGGCGAGCCCGCTGACGTCGTAGAGGTTGAGGGTGTCGGCGGCATCCTCGGCGCTGGCGATGTAGGCGTTGGCCCAGTGGGCCGCCTGCTGCAGGTAGAACATCGGGTCGGTGTGGGGCAGCCCGGCCGGGAGCCCACCGCCCGCCACCGCCAGGTACAGCTCGGTCGCGCCAAGCTCCAGGTCGCTGCGCCACTCGGTCTCGGGGTAGAAGCTGAACGGCACGTAGGTTGTCAGGTTCCCGGTGGGTGCGGTGTTGGCGAGGTCGAAGATGTGCTGGCCCGCGAGCAGGCACCGGTTGGCGAAGGCGGGGTCGCTGGTCCTGAAGACCTGGAAGCACAGGCCGAAGGCGGCGGCGCTGCGCCCCGCCAGGTTGGGGCTGATGAGCGAGCCCGGCGCACCGGCCCTGAAGACTGGCCGGTTGCGGATGTACCGGTACAGGGGATCGGTCCCTCCGAAGGTGTCGTCGGCTTGGGGGAGCCGCCAGATGTCGTGGTCCCCGACCGTCTTGGCGTTGCCCGTCCCGATCCCGACCTGGTAGTAGAAGGTCCCGGTCGGGTCGTCCCACATCCTGAGCAGCCAGTCGGTCCCGAACTTGGCCTCGGCCGTGAAGTTGGAGGTGGCCGACCCCGCCCCCAGATGGGCCGGGAAGTCGCGGACGCCCGCCAGCAGCAGGTCGGTGGTGTAGCCGAGCGTCTGCACGCCCTTGATGTAGTCGCCCGCGTCCCACCAGCCGCCGGAGGCGTCGACCCTGACCCCGAGCGGCGAGAGGTCGCCGGAGAAGCGGCCGCTGCTGTTCACCTGGGGCGTGGTGTAGGTCATCGCGTTCTGGTCGTTCAGGTGCGCCGGCGCGCTGCGAAGGGCGGACGGGACGAAGCTCGGGCCGTCCCGCTCGGTCTGGTAGAACGACAGGGCATTGGCCAGCGGCGTGGCGTACACGTTCGCGCCCGTGTCGATCCTGAAGCTCGGGGAGGTCGCGGGGACCGGTCCGGAGACCGCGATCGTGTAGGTGCCGGCTGTCGCGACGGCACCGAAGTCGAGCGCGTGGACGTTCTTGAAGCTGTTGCTCCACGAGCCGAGGTTGGCCCCGACGGGTGCCGAGAACACGGTCGCGCCGGCCGCGTTCCTCACGCTGAAGGTGGCGCCGATCTCGGCCGCGCTCGACATCACGTAGGCGCGCTTCGACGCGGTCGCCGGGTAGCCGACCTGGTTCACCCGTACGAACGCCGCGTCCGGGGCGGGGGCCGACCGGGCGGTCGCCGGGTGGAGCCCGCCCGCCGCCAGGACGATGGCGGCGAGGAGCGCGAGCCTGCCGCTCCTCACCATGATGATCCGGATCCGGTGCTCCGCTCCTATCATGCTGCCGCCCCCTCTGACCGTGCCCAGGCGCAGGCGTCGGATTATTAGTAAGGTTTCCTAACAATTATGGCTAATTGTATCTCCTACGCCCTTTGTCATCAAGAGGAAGGAATGGCGGGGGGCGCCTCGTCCCCGCTCCTGGCTTGGCGCGAAGAGGACAAACCACTTCCTGGCTTTGCGTACTTCTTGCAACGGCCAGGCGGGATGCGGCTGTCGTATGATTCGCTGCGATTGTGCCTGATCGTTCGGCGTGGGGGGCACGGCGTGCGCTGGCACTCGTTCTTCAGCGCCTTGGCGCTGGCAGGTGGCACCTGTCTTGGCGCCTACGCGTTCTACGTCTGGCGCCACCGTACCGCTCTGGCCGGAGCGAGCCTCGTGGTGCTGCTGGCCGCGGCCGGCTGGTGGAGCCTCGCCTACGCGCTCGAGCTCGGCGCCTCCTCGCTGCCGGACAAGCTGCGCTGGGGCGATGCCAAGTGGCTTGGCGTCGCGGTGCTGCCACCGGCGTGGTTCGCGTTCATCATGCAGTACACCGGCAGGGGGCGGTGGGTGAACCGGTTCACCCTGGCCGCGCTGGCGGTCCCTCCGGTCGCGGTGGTGGTGCTGTTGGCCAACGGCGCCACGCACGACCTGGTGCGCTGGTACCCGGCGTCGGCGGCCGGGGACCCTGAGGCGATCGCCCGGGTGGGGCCGCTGTTCTGGCCGTTCCTGGTCTACGGGAACCTGGTCATCTGGGGCTCGACGGCGCTGTTCGTGTGGACGCTCGGGCGGGTGTCGCGGGCGTACTGGCGGCAGAGCTTGCTGCTGATCGTCACCGTGCTGCTGCCGAGTGCGGCCAACGTCCTGCACAACCTGGATGTTGGGGTGTTCGGGCGGGTGGAGCTGACCCCGTTCCTGTTCGTCCTGACCGGCCTGGTGCTGGTGTGGGGCCTGTTCCGCTTCCGGCTGCTCGACCTGGTCCCGTTGGCACGCAGCCGGATCTTCCAGGTGATGCGCGATGCGGTCGTGGTGACCGACCTGTACGGGCGGGTCGTGGACGCCAACCAGGCCGGCGAGCGCCTGCTCGACCAGCCGGTCGGCCAAGCCGTCGGGCAGCCGCTCGAACGGCTGGCGCCGGGATGGGCACGCGCGGTCTCCCGCCGGCGTGGCGTCTCCAGCGTCGACGACCTCGGTGCGGAGGCGGTCATCGGCGGTCGCCCCTACGAGCTGACCGCCTCCGCCCTGCCAGACCGGCGAGGCCGGCCGACCGGAGAGCTCCTGATCGCCCGGGACGTCAGTGAGCGCCACCAGGCCGAGCAGGACCTTCGCGACAGCTTGGCGCGAGAACGGGCGGCGACCGAGCGGCTCTCGGTCGCCCTGCAGCGGGAGCAGGCCGCCGCCGAGCACCTCCGCTCGCTGGACGAGATGAAGGGCGCGTTCCTGCAGGCCGTCTCCCACGACCTGCGCACTCCGCTGACGTCGGTGCTGGGGATCGCCCTGACCCTGCGCCGCAGCTACCTGCAACTGCCGGCCAACGACGTCGACCAGCTGCTCGCCCGGCTCGCGCGCAACGCCCGCAAGCTCGACCGCCTGCTGACCAACCTGCTCGACCTCGACCGCCTGGCCCGGGGCGCCCTGTTCCTGGACCGCCGCCGCGTCGACCTTGGTGACCTGGTCAGCCGCATCGTCAAGGAAGGAGGTCCCGAGCTGCTCGGCGAGCGTCCCGTCAGTTTGGCGACCTCGCCGGTGCTGATCGCGGTCGACGGTCCCAAGGTGGAGCGGATCGTGGAGAACCTGCTCTCCAACGTGGCCAGGCACACCCGAGCGGGCACGCCGGTGTGGGTACGGGTCGAGGCGTGTGACGGAGGCGCGCTCATCGCGGTCGACGACGCAGGACCCGGCGTGCCGGCGGAGGTGCGCCAGGAGATCTTCGAGCCGTTCCGGCAGGGACCGACGATCAGCGCCCACGCACCGGGGTCCGGCATCGGCCTGGCGCTGGTGGCCCACTTCGCCGGCATGCACGGCGGCCGGACCTGGGTCCAGGAGCGGCCGAACGGCGGCGCGTCATTTCGCGTGTTCCTGCCCGACGTCCGCGACCCGGAGATGACATCTTGACCCAGCCGAGGAGCCGGGGGTCGTGACAGCCGAGGCGCGGCGGTGGAACCACAACATCCACGTAGCCCGGTTCGCCCTGGAGGAGCGGTGCCGCGTGGCGGTGCCCGCTTCGGCGCGATACGGTCGCGCGTGCCGTCCGCCCGACCGGGGAGCCGCCGTGGCAGCCAGCTCGACCTACTCGATCTGGGGATGGGGTGAGGCCGGCTCGGAGCCGCGTCAGGACGAGCTGGAGGCGTTCGGCCCGAACGTCGAGACACTGCTCGGCTTCCCGGCGCAGGCGCCGGAGCGGCCGCTGCCGCCCCCGCCCTTGCCGGCGCCGCGGGTGGCGGCGCCGAGGGCGCTGCTGCCGGTCGCCTCCGACGAGCCGCTCGACCGTGCCCGCCACGGGCTCGGACGGTCCTACCGGGACCTGGTGCGCGGGCTGCGCGGGCACATCGACCACCCGCCCGACCTGGTGCTGCGCCCCCGCGACGAGGCCGAGCTGGCCGCCGCGCTCGAATGGGCCGGGCAGGCCGGCGTGGCGCTGGTGCCGTTCGGCGGCGGCACCAGCGTGGTCGGCGGGGTCGAGCCGGCCGTCGGCGACGCCTTCGCCGGGGTCGCCTCGCTCGACCTCGGCGGCATGGCCGGCGTCGCCGAGGTGGACCCGGTGGCGCGGGCGGCGCGCATCCGCGCCGGCACGCTCGGCCCCCGCGCCGAGGAGGAGCTCGGGAGCCACGGGCTGACGCTGCGCTTCTACCCGCAGTCGTTCGAGCGCTCGACCGTCGGCGGCTGGCTGGCCACGCGCGCGGCGGGGCACTTCTCGACCCGGGCGACGCACGTCGACGACCTGGTCGAGTCGGTGCGCATGCTCACCCCGGCCGGGGTGTACGAGTCGCGCCGGCTGCCCGGCTCCGGTGCCGGGCCGAGCCCCGACCGGCTGGTGCTCGGCAGCGAGGGCACGCTCGGGGTGATCACCGAGGCGTGGCTGCGGGTCCAGCCGCGCCCGGCCGAGCGGGCCTCGGCGACGGTGGCGTTCGGCTCCTTCGCGGCCGGCGCGGCGGCCGTCCGCGGGCTGGTCCAGGCGGGGCTCGCCCCCGCGGCCTGCCGCCTGGTCGACGCGGCCGAGGCGACCATGACCGGCACCCTGGCCGGCGGCGACGCGGCCCTGGTGCTCGGCTTCGAGTCCGTCGGCGTCCCCGTCGGGCAGGACCTGGCCAGGGCGCTGGAGCTCTGCGCCGAAGGGGGCGGGCGGCCGCTGGGCGACGGCGGCGGCGGGGCCGGAGGCGCCTGGCGGGCCAGCTTCGTGCGCGCGCCGTACCTGCGTGACCGCCTGGTCCTGCTCGGCGTGCTGGTCGAGACGTTCGAGACGGCGGCGACCTGGGACCGCCTGGACGGGCTGGTCGACGGCGTCGGCGAGACCGTGCGCGAGGCGCTTGCGCGCATCTGCGGCGGCGGGGTGGTCACCTGCCGGCTGACCCACGTGTACCCGGACGGCGCCGCGCCGTACTTCACCGTGCTCGCCCCGGCCCGGCGGGGCTCCGAGCTGGCCCAGTGGGCCGAGGTCAAGGCGGCGGCGGCCGAGGCCGTGCTGGCCGCCGGCGGCACCATCACCCACCACCACGCCGTCGGCCGCGACCACCGCCCCTGGTACGACCGCCAGCGCCCCGAGCCGTTCGCGCTGGCGCTGCGCGCCGCCAAGCAGGTCCTCGACCCGGCCGGCGTCCTCAACCCCGGCGTGCTCCTCGACGCCTGAGGCGGCCGACCTCCCGCTTCGCCCGACGACCGGGGCCGGCTCAGCGCAGGGCGGGCAGGAGCGGCGGCGTGGCGCCGCCGGCGTTGCGGCGGGCCTCGGCCATGCGGCGTTCGGCCAGGCGGTCGGCGGCGGCCGACGGCGGCACGCCCTCCTCGGCCGCGAGCCGCAGGACCCGCAGGGTGGTGTCGTAGATGCGGCCGGCGCGGGCGCGGGCGCGCTCCTCGGAGTAGCCGCCGATCTCGTCGGCGACCTGGATCAGCCCGCCGGCGTTGACCACGTAGTCGGGCGCGTAGAGGATGCCGCGGTCGGCCAGGTGCTTGGCCACGCCCGGCTCGGCGAGCTGGTTGTTGGCGGCGCCGCAGACGACCTGGGCCTGCAGCGTGGCGACCGTCCGCTCGTCGAGCGCGCCGCCCATGGCGCAGGGCGCGAACACGTCCATGGCCGCCTGGGGGAGGGCGTCCACCGCGACCGACTCGACCTCAGGGTGGGCCGCGCCCACCCGCTCCACCGCCTCGGCGCTGACGTCGGCCACCACCACCGCGGCGCCGTCCGCCAGCAGGTGGTCGACCAGGCGGCGGCCGACCTTGCCGACCCCGGACACGCCGACCCGACGGCCCGTCAGCGTCGGCGCTCCCCAGAGGGTCTCGGCCACCGCGCGCATCGCCTGGAAGACCCCGTAGGCGGTGAGGATGGAGGAGTCGCCCGCGCCGCCCTTGGTGGTGGAGCGGCCCGTCACGAAGTCGCACTCGCGCGCCACCACGTCCATGTCCTCGACGTAGGTGCCGACGTCGCAGGCGGTGACGTAGCGGCCGCCGAGGCACTGCACGAAGCGGCCGTATGCGCGCAGCAGGGCCTCGCTCTTGTCGGTCCGCGGGTCGCCGATGACGGCCGCCTTGCCGCCGCCCAGGTCGAGGCCGGCGCAGGCGGCCTTGTAGGCCATGGCCTGCGACAGGTCGAGGACGTCGGCCAGGGCCTCCTCCTCGCCGGCGTACGGGTAGAAGCGGGTGCCGCCGAGGGCGGGTCCGAGCGCGGTCGAGTAGATCGCGATCACCGCGCGCAGGCCTGACGCCGGGTCCTGGCAGAAGACGACCTGCTCGTGCCCGGTCTGCCGATCGAACACTCCCACCGCTGGGCCTCCTTGGTGCTGGCGGCTGCCAGCCGCTCGTGCTGCCGGCAGGGCGCCTCGGACGATAGCCGCGCTTGGCGGGCGCCGTCCCGGCGGCCCGTCAGGGTAGCGAGGTCGCCGGCGGGGGGAGCATGCCAGCCGGCCGCGCCGCGTGCCTGGCACAGCCGCGCCGACGTGCTGATCTACGTAGTTGTCCCGATGGCTGCTCGGTACTGCGGGCCTTCCCGCGGCCGGTGGCCACGCACCGATGCCCAGGCGGACACACTGGTCCGATTGGTGGTACAACCGGCCGATGCTGGCTCGACTGGCCGCGAGGGTGCCGTGGCTGCGGCGCCGCATGCTGCTGCTGGCCCTGGCGCTCGCGCTGGTGCCCATCCCGGCCGCGCCGCGGTCGGACGGCCGGCGTGCCGGGATCCTCGCGACCGGGGTCGCCGAGGCGGCGGCGCCGGTCCCGTGCCGCCAGGGCACCTGGTCGGGCTCGGGCGCGGCGGCCGAACGCGTGCGGCGGCCGAGCATCGCCGCCTTCTGCCGCCTCGGCGCCTGGGTGGACCACTACGACGTCGGCCTCGATCCGGCCGCGTCAGCGCGCGACCTGGCCAGCCACCGGGTCGGCACCCTGTACCTGCAGACCGCACGCTTCTCCGACGGCGCCGACCTGGTCCGGCCCGAGCTGCTCGGGCGCTGGCTGCAGGCCGCCCACGCCGCCGGGTTGCGGGTGGTCGGCTGGTACCTGCCGGGCTACGGGCGCTGGCTCGAGCGTGACGTGCGCCGCACCCTGGCCGTCGCCGGCTTCCAGGGGCCTGGCGGCCAGCGCTTCGACGCGCTCGCGGTCGACATCGAGCACCGGGAGGGCGCCCGCGACGGGCCGGCGTTCAACGCCGGGGTGGCCGCCCACCTCGAGCGGGTGCGCCGTGCGCTGGGCGCCGACTACCCGATCGGCGCGATCGTGCCGGCGCCGCGCGGGATGGCCAGGTACGCGGCCAGGTGGGCCGGCTTCCCCTGGCGGAGCATCGCCCGCCACGCCGACGTGGTGCAGACGATGGGCTACTGGTCGTACCGGCGAGGCTGCCGTGGCGGCCTGGGCAACTGCCCTTACCCGTACACCACCGCGAACCTGGCCGACGCGGCGCGCCTCACCGGCCTGCCGGTGCACGTCATCGGCGGCGTCGCCGACGCGGTCACGGCGGCGGACGTGGCGGACTTCGTCCGCGCCGCGCGCGACGCGCGCGCCGTCGGCGCCAGCCTGTACGACTACGCCACCACCGTGCCCGCCTTCTGGCCGAGCCTGGAGCAGCTCGACCAGCTCCGCTGACGGGGGAGCCCGCCGCTGGCCGGGCGACCGCACGCGTGGTGTAAAGACCGATAATCAACCCGCATTCCAGACGCCAAGGCAACGACCCAGCCTCGACGGACAGGCCGGTGCCGCGGCGGCCGGACAGCAACCCTGTCCGGCCGCCGCGGCACCGGCGGCGGCTCAGCGGGAGCCGGCTCCCGAGCGGCGCCGCAGCACCATGGTCAGGCCGCCGAGCAGCAGCACGACCACGGCGCCGCCGACGAGCAGCCGAGGTGCCGACGTCGAGCCGGCGGGCTCGCTCGCGGCGACCGGCGCGGCGGCGGGGGCGCGGGCGGCGGCCTCGGCGGGCTGAGCTGCGCCAGTCTTGCGCACGCCGATGGCGGCGAGCGTCTCGCGCAGGGTGGCTGGCGCCTGGAACCAGCCGTTGCCGGTCTCCATCCCGTCCATGAAGTGCTGACCGCCGGCGGTGAAGGTCACCGGCCCGCTGGCCGCGAACGGGTACAGGTCCTGCCGGACCGTGTCCTCGCCGCCCGCGGGTGAGGGGATGCTGTAGGTGACCAGGTAGTGCGTTCCGAGGTTGCCGGCGGGCTTGGCGGCGTCGAGGGTGCCCGAGCCCGCGTCCTGCCCGTACATGGCCACGTAGGCGCCGGTCTGCTCGGCCAGCCTGGCGAGCAGGTCGCCACTGCCCGGCTCGCCCTCCCCGCTCACGGTGATCGGGCCGGACAGCCCGCCCCCTGACACGGTGCCCTTGGAGGCACCCTTGGCCCACGCCGCCGTCGGTACGGTCAGCAGGGCCGCGGCGAGCACCGCCAGCACCAGGATCCGTCGGCTCACGTCGTCGTCCTTTCGCCGTTCGAGCAGCGACCGGCTCCGTGTGCCGCCGCCTGCGTGGCGGGGGCCGCCTGGGTTCCGGCGATGCGCGACTCCCACTGGGTCTACCCGCTCCTACACCGGTGGGCCCGGTCGGGTTCCGCGCGAGCCAAGCGGGCCCGTGGCGAGTGGCGCGCGAGCCCGGCGGGCCGGTGGTGAGGTTCCGCGCTAGCTGGGCGCACCGGTGGCGAGGTGGCGTGTGAACCAGGCGGCGGCCAGGCGGGCGACCTGGTCGAGCGTGCCCGGCTCCTCGAACAGGTGCGTCGCGCCCGGGACCACCTCGAGGCGGGAGGACGTGGGCAGCCGCGCGAGCGCCGCCCGGTTGAGGTCGAGCACCTGCGGGTCGTTGCCGCCGACGACCAGCAGGGTGGGCGCGCGGACCTGCGCCAGGGCGGCGCCGGCCAGGTCGGGGCGGCCGCCGCGGGAGACCACCGCCGCCACCGCCCCGGGCCGCTCGACGGCGGCGACCAGGGCCGCGCCCGCCCCCGTGCTCGCCCCGAAGGCCCCGACGCGTAGCCCCGCCGTGGCCGCGTCGGCGAGCAGCCAGTCGACGGCGGCGACCAGGCGCTCGGCCAGCATGGCGACGTCGAAGCGGAGCTCGGCGGTGACCCGGTCGAGCTCCTCCTCGGCCGTGGTCAGCAGGTCGAGCAGCAGGGTCGCCAGCCCGGCCTGGCGCAGGGCCGCGGCCACCTGCCGGTTGCGGGGGCTGTGACGGCTCGACCCGCTGCCGTGGGCGAACAGCACCACGCCCGCGGCCTCCGCTGGCAGCGCCAGGTCGCCGTCGAGCTCGACCCGGCCGGCCCGCAGCCGCACCTCGCGTCCTACCGTCTCACCCAAGGGCGCAGTCCTCCTCGGCTCGTGGCGGGCCGTGCCGCAGGGTGCCGCGGCAAGGGCCGCGGAAACCGGCCGAAGCCGTGGCCGCCCGGCGCCGGGCAGGGCATGCTGGCACGCTCGCGCCGGCGTGGCGAGGATGCGGTTCGCGGGCGTCGCGCGGGGTGGGGTCAGGCGGGCTCGTGGCCCAGGTTGGCGTGGGCCTGCTCGACGGCGCTGAGCAGCTCCCATGGCCCGCTGCCCTTGACCAGGGCGAACAGGCCGGCGGCGCGGGCGTCGGTCGGCGCCGTCGAGTCGTTCGCGCCGACGAGGCCGACCACCATGACCGGCAGCTCGAGGCCGCGGATGTGGCGGACGAGGGCGAGCGCGTTCACCTGCCGGGTGCGGAGGTCGAGCAGCACGACGTCGGGGTCGGCCTCCTCGATCGCCGCCATCGCGGCGTCCTGGCCCTCGGCCTCGGCGACCACCGTCATGCCGTCGCGCTCCAGCAGGTCGACGATGGACTTGCGCAGCACGGGGAGGTCGTCGATCACCAGCACCCGGGGCCGGTCGGACCGTGGTGCGTGGGCGGGGTCGCGGAGCGCGGCGTTACTGTACATGCCGGCCCGACGATACGATGTTTCGGTGGCCGGTGGGCGACAACCCGATTACATCGGCGCGAGCATCCCGAGGATCCCAGGCTGGGAGCAGTCGCCCGAGATGCACCCTGCGCCGAGGCTCCGCACCTGGCCGAATCCGCAGGTCAAGCCGCCACCGCTATGGCTTTGGCCTATTTGGAATGATATTGCGTAGACAACCCGACTTGGCCCGATTGCGGAGGTGTCAGCGGCCGCGCTGGGGGTACGACGCCAGCAGGCAGGGCGACCGTAGCGTTGGCGGCGACCCGCTGCTGTGGTGGCGGCCCATCCGGCTGCCCGTCAGGCGCGGCGGCCGGGGCGGGGCCGGGGCGGGAACGGGCGGCCCTGGTTGTGCTCGTCGGCGAGGCGCTCGACCTCGGCCCGCAGGGCGCGCTCGGCCAGCGCCGTGAGGGTCATGCGCAGCGGCGGAGCGGACAGGTGCGCGGTGGCGTCCCTGACCGCGTCGAGGACCTCTGACGGGAGCTGGAAGGAGGCCCGCACCTTGGCAGGTGGCGGCGGCGGGGGTGGGCCGGGCAGCAGCTCGTCGAGGGGGTCGAAGGCGTCCGTGCGGCCGCCACCACGGCGCGCTTTGGTGGGCCGCAGCCACTCCGGCCACGACGCGTCCGCATCGGGCGACCAGTCCAGGCCGGAGCCGGGCGACGCCGGCCCGGGCATCAGGTCGTCCAGTGCGTTGTAGGGTCCCATGCGCTTGGGCCGCACCCGCTTCGGCCTCACCCCGTGGCGCGCCCGCTCGGGGGCCTGCCGGGACGCCTCTGGTGGGCCGGGCAGCAGCGCGTCAAGCGCGTTGAACACGCCCATCCGCTTGCGCCTGGCCATCGGCGCTGCTCCTCGCATCGAACTCGGCCGCAGCGGCGCGGTAGTCGGCCGCCGCGGTGCTGCCGGGTGCGTAGGCGATCACAGGTTGGCGGTGCCCGGGTGCCTCGGCCACCCGGACGCTCTCGCGGATGGTGGCGTGCATGACCACGTCGCCGAAGCGCTCGCGCAACGCCTCGAGCACCTCCCTGGACAACGTCGTCGGGTTGACCTGGCAGGCCAGCACCGCCCCCAGGGCGAGCCGGCGGTTGAGGCGCAGCCGCACGGTGTCGATCGTCTGGTTCAGCGCGACCAGCCCGGCCAGTGGCATCACCCTGGTCTGGACCGGGATCAGCACCTCGGTCGCGGCCGTCAGGGCCGAGTAGGACAGCAGCCCGAGCGCCGGGGGACAGTCCAGCAAGATCACGTCCCAGGCGTCGGGCGGCAGCTCGTCGATCGCCTGGCGCAGGATCATCTCGGCGCCCGCCTGGGTGGTGGCGTTGCGCTCGGCCCGGGTCATCCAGGACGACGACGGCACCAGGTCGAGCCCGTCCACGCCGGTGGAGCGGACGGCCTTCTCCAGCGGAGCGCCGTTCTCGAACACCTCGTAGAGGGCGCGGGCGTCGACCGTCCCGAGCCAGGTGCTCGCGTTGGCTTGGGGGTCGAGGTCGATCACGAGGACGCGGCGGCCGAGCTCGGCCAGCGCGGCGCCGAGGTTCACCACCGTGGTGGTCTTCCCGACACCGCCCTTTTGGTTCGCGACGGCAACTCGTCGCACGGGCACCCACCTCGGACAAGAGGCTTCCTGGCTCGCGGCAGCGTACAACAGTGCGACCCCGTCGCGTGGGAGGAACCCGGTCATCCGCACAGAAAGAACGCCAGACCCGGGCAGCGGGGGCTACGCCGCCGAGCCGGTGCCTCAGGTGCCGCCGCGCAGGTCCTCCAGACGCCGCGAGGTGTAGCGGATCTGGTCGAAGGTCGCGCTGCAGCCGTCGCCGGTGGGGGACTGGGCCAGGAAGCCGACCGCCATCTGGTCGGCCTCGTCCAGTGCGAAGTACCGCACGAGCCGCCAGTCGGCTCCGTCGGTCGAGGCGTGGAAGGCGAACGCCGGTCCCATGCGGGCGACCCGCAGCCACACCCGCGGGCCGTCGACCTCCATCGAGTTGCAGTCGTCCGAGACGCCGCGGGTCACCACCGAGACGACCGTCGGCCGCCCCTGCGGCGAGTACTCCAGGCAGAGCTTGGCCCAGGCGCGCTCGTGCGCGTGCAGCAGCAGGACGCCGGCGTCGTAGGTGGCGGCGAACTCGACCGTGACCCTGGCGCTGAGCTGGAAGTCGCCGCCGGGCAGCCCGGCCAGGCAGGGCGCGTCGAGCGCCTCGCTCCCGCCCGCCGGGTCGACGAACAGGTCGGTGCGGCCGCCGGCCACGATCGTCAGCGCCGTGCCCTCGTCGCTGTGCCAGCGCAGCGGCTCCCGCAGCCAGCGCAGCGGCACCGGCACGCCGGCGATGGTGAGCGGTTGGTCCATGGTCCCCTTCACCTCGGCGGCGCCCCGGTCGCGTCGCCGCTTGCGCCGGAGAGCCAGGCTGCCAGGTTGGCCCCAAGCGCGCTCGGAACGTAGCCGCCCTCCAGGAGGGCGACGACCGGCGCTCCGAGGCGCCCGACGGCGGCACCGACGGCGGCGTAGTCGGAGGTTTGCAGCGCGCCATCTCCGCTGGGCGCTCAGCCGGTGGCCAGCTCCTGGTAGGCGGCGGCGACCGACTGGGCGACGGCGGTGTGGGAGTAGCGATGGGCGCCAATGCGGGCGGCCGCGCTGCGGCGGAGGCGCTCGGCGGGGTCGTTGACGGCCTCGACCAGGGCGTCGGCCAGGGCGTCCTGGTCGTCGGGGGGGACCAGCCAGCCGCTCCGGCCTGGCTCGACGATGCCGGCGGGGCCGTGGGCGTCGACCGCGACCACCGGCAGGCCGCAGGCCATCGCCTCGATCAGCACCAGCCCGAACTGCTCCCGCACGGACGGCAGGACCAGCAGGTCGGCGGCGTTCAGCGCGGCCGGCAGGAGCTCGTGCGGCCGCCAGCCGGTCAGGAACACGTCGGGCACGCCGAGGGCGCGGACCTCGTCGAGCGGGTGGCGTCCCTCGACCTCGCCCGGGAAGCCGCCGAGCAGCACCAGCGGCGCGCGGACCGCGAAGCGCCGCCTTGCCTGGGCGTAGGCCCGCACCAGCAGCGGCACCCGCTTGACGGCGGTGAAGCGGCCGGAGTAGAGCAGCACCGGCCCGCCGCCGGCGAACGCGTCCAGGTCCTGCTCCCGGTAGCGCACGCTGCCTGGCACCCCGGAGTGGTCCCAGCCCTGGGGGTCCTCGACCAGCCAGCGGCGCCAGTGGGCCATGCGGTCCGCGCCGCTGAGTCGTCGTGGCTCGAAGCGCCCCAGGTCCACCGCGTTCGGCACCCGGACGGCCTGGTCGGCGTCGATGCCGAGCAGGCGGGCGGCCTGCTCGGCCGCGTCCCGCGACGGCACCAGCAGGCGGTCGCAGCCGGCGGCCCAGCGCCGCAGCCGCTTGACCCAGGCGTCCGCGTGCGGCCAGCGCCGCGGCGCGGCCTCGATCTCCCGCAGCATCCCCAGCTCGGTGCCGTGGAGCTGGCCGAGCACCGGGACCCACGGGAACGAGCGCGTGGCCGCCTCGTTCACCGGCGTCAGATGGTGCAGGTGGAGCACGTCGGCGCGGCCGGCGCCGGCCCGCCCGAGGGCCTGCTCCCAGGCCTCCACCAGCCGCTCGTAGGGGCGGTCGCCGACGGCGGCGAAGACCCGGTCCGGCACGCCCGGCCGGTCCTCGTACGAGGGCTGGAACGGCGGGTCGGCGGCCAGCGGGTCGGGCGCCTCCAGGCCGGCCGTGTAGTCGACCCCGGTCACCTCCAGGCCGGCGTAGAAGCTGCCCGCGTGGGTCTGCTCGCCGGGGACGCCCAGCGAGCCGGTGGCCAGGGCGACGTCCCAGCCCGCCGCGGGCAGGCCGGCGGCGAGCTGGCGGGCCGCCTGGGCGGAGCCGCCCCGCGGGAAGAAGAACAGCGCCATCAGCACGCGGCGACGATCGGCGGGGCGCATGCCGCGCACGCTACCCAGCCCGCACCTCCGGCGCAAGGCGAGCGAACCGCCGCCCTGTACGCCGCACCGGCGGTGTGCTACGACTGCCCCGCAGGCTGGCCGGCCCTTTGGGCTGGGGCGGGCGGCTCGCGGCCGTGGTGCCGGCTCCACCGAAGCCCCGACGCCACAGGCCGTGGCACGGATGCGGGCGTGAGGAGGCGGCATGGCCAAGAAGAAGGAGCGGGATGCCGGGCGGTCGGCCGCCGACCGGGTGGTCGCGGCGGCCGATGCGGCCGACCTCGCGCTGGTCAGGTTCTTGTACGTCGACCACGCCGGGGTGGTGCGCGGCAAGGCGGTCTCCCGCGCCCGGCTGGCCGAGCGCATGGCCGCGGGCATCGGGCTGACCGTCGCCATGCAGGCGATGAGCCTGCTCGACGAGCTGCAGCCGGTCGACGGCATGGGCCCGGCGGGGGAGATCCGCCTGGTCCCCGACCCGGCCACCTTCGCTGTCCTGCCCTACGCCCCCGGCGCCGGCGCCATGGCCGCCGACCTGGTCCGCCTCGACGGGCAGCCCTGGGAGGCGTGCCCCCGCAGCTTCCTGAAGCAGGCCGAGGCGACGCTGGCAGCCGAGGGCATCGCGCTGGTGGCCGCGTACGAGCCGGAGTTCACCCTCGGCCGCCGCGAGCCCGACCCCGGCGGCGGCGGGGAGCGGCTGGTCCCGGTCGACGAGAGCCTGTGCTTCTCCACGACCGGCTTCGGCCAGGCCCACGACTACGCCGTCGAGCTGGTGCGCGCGCTCGAGGCGCAGGGGCTCGAGGTCGAGCAGTACTACCCGGAGCTCGGCCACGGCCAGCAGGAGCTGTCGATCCGCCACGCTCCCGCCCTGCGCGCGGCCGACAACCAGGTCGCCTACCGCGAGACGGTCCGCGGGGTCGCCTGGCGGCAGGGCCTGTGGGCCAGCCTCGCCCCCAAGCCCCTGCCCGACCAGGCCGGCAACGGCGCCCACCTGCACCTGTCGCTGTGGGAGGCCAAGCCGGACGGCCAGCCGGGCGGCCGCAACCTGCTGTACGACCCCGACGACCGCTACGGCCTGTCCAGCCTCGGCTACCACTTCGTCGCCGGCGTCCTCGCCCACCTGCCGGCGCTGCTCGCGCTCACCTGCGCCAGCGTCAACAGCTACCGGCGCCTGGTGCCGCACTCCTGGTCGAGCGCGTTCACCTGTTACGGCCCGGACAACCGCGAGGCCGCGGTGCGCATCCCGTCGCGCCTGTGGGGCGCCGACGAGGCCTCCTGCAACCTCGAGCTCAAGCCGTCCGACGCGACCGGCAACCCCTACCTCGCCCTCGGCGGCGTGATCCACGCCGGCCTCGACGGCATCCGCAACAAGCTCGACCCCGGCAAGCCGGTCGAGGTCGACCCGGGCTCGATGTCGAGCAGCACCCGGCGCCGCCGCGGCATCCAGCGGCTGCCCGACTCCCTGTCGGCGGCACTGGACGCGCTGGAACGCGACGAGCTGCTGATGGAGGCCCTCGGCCCGCTGCGCCGCACCGCCTACCTGGCGGTCAAGCGCTCCGAGGCGGCCACCTTCGCCGCCCACGACGCGGCCTTCGAGTGCCGCGAGCACCTGATGAAGTTCTAGCAGTGCCGAGCCCGACAACTGAATTGACGAGGCGCTGAGTGGTGCTGGCGCTCGGCGGCCTCCCGCTGGTCGACCACCACTGTCACGGCATCCGGGAGGGCTGGACGGTCGCGGCCGGGGACGGCGGCGCGGGCCCGCCGGCGTGGCGTTCCTGCTTCACCGAGGCGAGGCGGCCCGCCAGCCTCGCCAGGGACGTCCCCCGCCTGCTCGCCTACCGCCACTTCCTCGATGCCATGGCCGACCGCCTCGGCCTGGAACCCGGCGACCGCGAGCGGCTCGAGGCGCGCGTCGTCGCCAGGCGCGACCGGCTCGCCGGCGCCGACCCCGAGCGCTGGCTGCGCGGCCTGCTGGACGAGGCCGGCACGGCCGCGCTGCTGGTCGACACCGGCTTCGGCGGCCCCGGCACGCTGCCGGTCGCCGAGCTGGCCCGCGCCGCCGCCCGCCCCGTCCTGCCGGTCACCCGGGTCGAGTCGATCGTCGAGGAGCTGCTGCGCGGCGGCGCCGCACGCGGCCCGCTCTCGCGGTTCGTCGACCGCTTCGAGGCGCGCCTGCACGCCGCCGCCGACGGGGGCGCGGTCGCGCTGAAGTCGATCGCGGCCTACCGCGCCGGCCTGGCCCTGCCCGACCACGGCGCCGGCGAGCCCCGCCGCGCCTTCCGCGCGCTCGGCCGCGACCAGGCCGAGCGCTTCGACGACCCCGTGCTGGTCCCGTTCCTGCTGCGCCGGGCCGCCGCGCTGGCCGCGGCGAGGGCGCTGCCGCTGCAGGTCCACACCGGCTTCGGCGACGAGGACCTCGACCTCGCCGCCGCCGACCCGTCGCTGCTCCGCCCCCTGTTCCGCGACCCGCGCACCGAGGACTGCGTGGTCGTGCTGCTGCACTGCCACCCGTTCGTCGACCGGGCCGCCTGGCTGGCCGGCCTGTACCCGCAGGTGTACATGGACCTGTCCCTGACCATCCCGCTGGCCGAACCGGCCGCGGTCCGGATCCTGGCCGGCGCGCTCGCCCTGTGCCCGACCGGCAAGCTGCTGGCCGCCTCCGACGGCCACAGCTACCCCGAGATGCACTGGTGGGGCGCGACCACCTGGCGCCGCGCGCTCGCCGCCGTCCTCGACGCCGAGCTGCGGACCGGCCAGCTCGACCTCATGGGCGCCCATGCCGTCGCCCGGGACGTGCTCGGCGGCACCGCCACGCGCCTGTACCGGCTCCAGACGGACACCTCAGGCGGCTAGCCCCGCCGCCACCGGCACGCTGACCAGCGGAACGGCCTCCGAGCCTGGCTGGCGTCAGCCGAGGCGGGTGGCGGGCGAGGTGCCGAACCGGTCGGCCACCAGCTCCTTGAGGCCGTGGGGGAAGTCCCGGCGCGCGGCCTTGTGCGCCTCGACGAGCTCGAGCTGGGCGTTCGGGGTCCCGGCGAACGCGGCCGCGCACCGCTCCGGTTCCGCGTTCGCAAGCGCGAGGATCGCGCCGGCGCAGCCGAGCGGGCCGGCCATGGCGATCAGCGTGGCCGACCCGACGTAGAGCCAGCCACCGAACCCGGTCAACTCGTCGAGCAGCCGGCCGGGGTCGCCGGAGGAGTCCTTGAGCCCCTGGATCGGCAGCTCGCCCAGCAGCTCGACCGGGATCCCGGGCGGGGACACCTTCGGGTAGTTGTAGGCGAGGACGGGCAGGTCGCCGGCTGCGGCGGCGACCGCCTCGTAGTAGCCGCGCAGGTTGACCCCGCCGGCCGGGGAGAGCACCAGGACCCCGTCGGCGCCGTGGTCGACCGCCGCCCGGGTGAGCGCGACCGCCTGCCTGGTCGACGGCGCTCCGGTTCCGGCGAGCACCGGGGTCTCAGGCGGCACCGCCTGGCGCACCTCGGTCAGCAACGAGGTCCGTTCCTCGTCGGTCAGGCTGGCGGCCTCGCCGGTGGAGCCGGCCACCACCACCGCGCGCATGCCGAGCTCGACCAGGCGCGCGGCGTGCTCGGCGGTCGCCTTCGCGGCGACCTCGCCGTCGTCGTCGAACAGGGTCACGAGCGCCACGCCGACACCGGCGAACAGCGGTCGGGTCATGGGCTGCTCCTCTCCGCGGGCTTGCTCCCACCGTGCCAGGGATCACGCCTCCACGTCGAGGAGCGCGGTCAGGACTCCGACGAGGGTGCGGCCTCAGGTCACCTTGACGAGGGCCGCCACCGACGGGATGCCGCGTGAGTCGACCGCTACCAGGTAGTAGTAGCCCGGCGGGGTCAGGCTCGTGCTCATCGTCAGCGACCAGGCCGGTCCGTTCGGCGTGCTCACCTTGGCGAGCGTGAAGTCACCTTCGGCCGCGCCGAACTGGTGGGTGGTGCTCATCAGCCGGTGCAGCCGGAGGTTCTTCACGGTGGTGCCGGCCGCCAGCCGCACGTCGACCATGAACGCCTGGTTGTGGGCGATCGTCGCCGGCGCCGACGTGATCACCGGGCGGTCGGCCACGTCGACGTACCAGGGCTCGAACTTCTCCACGATCCGCTGCACGGTGGCACGGTTCGGGTTCCCACCCACCAGGATCGCCCGGCCGGTCGGGTCCACCCACATGTTGGAGTGGTACTGGTGGGCCGCCGAGGTGGGAGCCGACGGCTCGAAGCGGTTGACGGACTGCTGGTAGAGCTGCGTCGTGTACACCGGCCTGCCCTGCGGGTCCTGCCCGCCGGCCAGCAGCACCCGCCCGTCGAACAAGGTGGCGTGCGACAGGTACTTCCTCTGCCTGCTCATCGTCGGCCCCGGCCGGTACCTGGGGTTGGCCGAGGAGTAGAGGTCGATCAGGGCGGTCGTGGCGCCACCGCCGCCGGCCACCATCACCTTGCGGCCCTGGGAGTAGGGGAGGAAGAACGACGCCCCCTGGTCGCGCAGGTTGGTGTCGAGCCCGCCCACCGCCTGGAAGGCACCGGTCTGCGGCTGCAGGAACCCCACACGCTGCGCCGGCTTGCCGAACCCCACGCCGGTGAAGAACAGCCGACCGCCCGACGTCGGCAGCATGTGGGGATAGGTCGGCACGTTGAACTGGTAGGGGACCTGACTCCAGGTGCGCGTGCGGTAGTGGTAGATCTCCGGCTGGGTGTTGAGCGCGCCCACCGCGTTGAGCCCGGAGATCACGAAGACGTCGCCGTTGCCCAGCTCCGTGGCCGACGGGTACCAGCGGCCGCGGGCCATCGAGGCGACCTGCACGAACCGCCGGTTGACCCAGTCGTACTCGTAGCTCGCCCGCGTCCCGTGGAAGGGGTCGTACTGCAGGGTGCCGCCAGCCAGCAGCACGTTCCCGTTCGGCAGCGAGGCATGGCCGCTGCAGAACATGTCGCCGGGCGTGGGCAGCTTGTAGGTGCCACAGGTGTCGGGGAAGAAGAGGTAGCTCTGGAACTGGCCGGCCAGGAACGCCTCCTTGCTGTTGCCCGAACCCGCCATCAGCAGCACCGAGCCGTCGGGCAGCACCGAGGCGTGCACCGGGTTGAACCCCACGGGGAGCTCGCAGCGCGTCCACCGCCCGGCCATCGGCCCAGCCACCTCCAGCGGCCGCCGCTGGGCAGGCGTCAACGGCGCCATCGAGGTCTGGAGCGCGCTCCGCTCGTTCGCCTGTATCGACTCGATCGTCTCGCGGGCGATCCGCGCAGCCTCGGACTCACCCGACGCCGCCGTACCCCGCGTCACTCCGGCCGCCGGCGCTGGTGGCACGAGCAACCCCACACCCACCAGCAGCGCCGTGGCCAGCACAGATCCCACCTTCACTGGCCCGCTCCACCGTCACCCGCACTGGCAACAGCCGTACTGGGAAGGTCGCGTTCGGAGCAACCAAACCCGCAATAGTGTGACGGCCACGCAGAGTGGTGGCAATAGGGGGCAAGCTTGCTACGATTGGGCGCTGCGGCGGAATTAGATCTAACGGGGAATTAGACCGGCTGGTCCGTTCGCTGCCGCTTGGTTGCTACAGCAGCTCGGCGATCAGGGCGGCGGCGCGGGCGGCGCCGTCGGTCTCCACGGCGAGAGAGTCGACCGGGCGGTCGAGCTCCTCGGCGATGGCGGCCGCGATCAGCTCGGGGGTGGCGGTGGCGTAGTCCATCCGCCGCCCGGCGCGGTAGCGGTCGAGCCGGTGGGCGACGTGGACGTTCTGCTCGAAGTGGTTGCGCAAGGGGAAGTAGAGGAACGGGCGCCGGCCGGCGACCAGCTCCATGCAGGTGGTCAGCCCGCCCTGGACCACCGCGAGGTCGCAGGCTGCCAGGTGGTGGTGGAGGTCGGGGACGAAGCCGAGCACCTCCACCCCGTCGGGCGCCTCGAGCGAGCGGGGGTCGATGCGGGGTCCGGCCACGGCGAGCAGCCGCAGGCCGTCCACCCGGCGGGCCGCGTCGGGGACGGCCGCGAGCACCCGTCGCAGCAGCGCCTGGCCGACCCCCGACCCGCCGACGGTGACGATCACCACCCGCTCCTCCGGCCGGTAGCCGAGGCGCTCGCGCAGTTCCTGGCGGTCGCCGAGCTCGGCGGGGTCGAAGCCGGTGACGTAGCCGGTGAAGGCGTAGTGCGCTAGCGTCCACTCCCGGATCGCCGGGAGCCCGGGGCCGAAGCCGAGCGGGACGACGTCGTCGGGGTTGCCGACGAACAGCGCCCGGTCGCGGACGCGGGGGAAGCGGGCGACCTGCTCGATCATCTCGGCGTTGTAGTCGGTGGTGAGGAACGCCTCCCGCTCGCCGCCCTCCGGCATCGGGACCCAGCCGACGAAGTCGGTCATCCAGCAGAAAGCGGTGCGCTTCAGCTCGGGGTTCTCGTGCCAGTAGTAGTCGACGTCCCAGGCCTCGTCGCCCACCACCAGGTCGTAGGCGCCGTCGGCGACGGCCTCGTGGAACACCATGAAGTTGGCCACCAGGATCTCGTCCATGCGGCGGATCGCCTGGAAGGCGTTGAGGTCGTGGTCGGTCGCCTCGCGCTGGATGTGGGCGGACTCCGACGCCAGGAAGCTGCTGGCCGGGTGGATGCGCTCGCCCTTGGTCTCGAGCAGCTGCGTGACCGGGTGCTGGGCGAGCCAGTCGATCTCCAGGTCGGGGACGAGTTCGCGCAGCTCCTTGGCGATGGCGGCGTCCCGCCGGGCGTGGCCGAGCCCGATCGGGGAGGACAGGTACAGCGCCCGCTGCCGCCGGCTGCGGCCACGGGTCCAGTGGTCCACCTGTGGCCGGGCCGGCGTGACCCGCTCGGCGAACTCGTGGATCAGCAGGTTGGTCTTGACGGGGTCACGCCCCTGCGGGATGTGGCCGGCGCCCTCGAGCACGACCAGGCGGCCGCCGGTCGCCTCGGCGAGCACCTTGCCCCGCCGCTGTGAGCTGATGGCGTCCTCGTTGCCGTGGACGACCAGCACCGGGCAGCGGACGCGGGCGCACCAGGCGAGCAGGGTCTCCTCGTCGGGCCGGGCGACCTGCGAGGCGCCGAGCACCTCTGGGGTGGTCTCGAGGCCCCAGCCGACGGAGTCCTCGACCTGCTTGGTCGAGTGCGGCTCGGTGAAGCACTGGCCGAAGAAGAACCAGAGGAAGTCCTCGTAGTGGTCCAGCCAGTAGTGGCGGTTGTACTTGGCCCATCCCTCGGTGGAGACGTAGGGCTCGTCGAACGGATGCTCCCCCCGCACCTCGTGGACGGGGGCCAGGTCCAGCGACGGCCCGGTGAAGACGCCGCCGAGCGCCCGCTCCGGGTGGTGCGCCATGAGCCAGAGCGCCCATTGGGAGCCCATCGACAGCGACACCAGCACCGCGCGGTCGGTCCCGGTCGCGTCCATGACCGCCAGGGCGGCCGCGCCCTGCCGCTCGCAGCGGTAGGGCGCGGCGTCCAGCGGCCGCTCGGAGCGGCCGTTGCCGGGCCCGTCGTAGGTGACCACCCGGTGGTGGCGGGCGAGGTAGTGCACCTGCGCCTTCCAGAAACGGGCGTTGATGATCGTCCAGCTCGGCATGAGCAGGAGCGTCGTCTCCCCGGAGCCTGCAACCTCGTAGTGGAGCTTGACGCCGTCGTGGTCGACGAAGCCTTCGGCGTCGGGTTCGCGTGCTCGCATCTCAGCCCTCGGTTCGTTCCCGGGACGGTCGCAGGAGCCTCGCCAGGCCGGCGCGGGTTGCCGCCAGCCTGGTCCGGCCGATCGCCACCACGAAGGAGAGCGTGCCGCCGCCGACCACCAGGAGGTTGACGAGCGAGTCCTCGCCCATGTGGTGCGCTACGGGTGTCATCGGTCAGCTGGTGTAGCAGTAGGAGTCGCTGGAGGCGTCGCCGGCCTGCAGCCTGGTCTGGTGGACCCGCAGCCCACGGAAGTCGTCGCCGTTGGGGAAGAACCCCGCATCGGGCGTGATCCCGCCGTTGGAGTCGGCGTCGAGCTTGGCCACCCAGGCACCCACCCCGTCGGGGTAGAAGATGTCGTCCCAGGCGGCGTACAGCGAGTTGGTCAGGTACACGCGCTTGCCGTCGCGGCTGATCTCCACCATCTGCGGCCCGCCCCGGAGCGGCTGGTCGGGCGCGGCGGGGTGGGGCTGGCGCCGTACGATGCCGCCGAGCTTGACCGCGCCGGTCTCGCGCGGGTTGAACGGGTCGCTGACGTCGTATTGCTTCAGCTCGCCGGTGCCCCAGCAGGCGACGTACAGCCAGCGGTCGTCCACGGACAGGTCGATGTCGGAGACCAGCGGCGGCACGGCGCCGAACGGCTTCAGCGCCGGCGGCAGGTCGTCGGCGTCGGCCGGCTCCGCGGGGATGGTGATGACCTTGCGCGCGGCCCAGTTGTCGCCGTCCTTGTGCCACATCCACACCGAGGCAGACAGGTCCTCGACGCTGATGACCACCCCGACGAAGCCCCACGCCTTGGACGGGTCGTGCGCCGGTCGCAGCTCCAGCACCATCTGGTGCTGGTCGCCGAGGTCGACGCGCTGCAGGAGGCGCCGCTCCGACATCGACCAGAAGTTGAGGTGGTGGCCGAACTTGCGGCCGAGCAGGTCCTCGGGGTTGAGACCGTTCTCGACCATGGACGGCGTGGCCCACTCCGAGGTGATCACCGTGTCGTGGTTGAGGTGCCACCACACGTCGTAGGCGAAGAACTGCTCGCCGCGGTCCAGCTCCCACGCGCCGATCACGTCGAAGGTGTCGTGGTCCAGCAGCGCCACGCCGCCGGGGCCGTCGTCGCCGTTGGCGCCGCCGAGCGCGGACATGAAGATGCCGCCAGGACCGCAGTGCAGCGTGTGCGGCCGCGAGTAGCCCGCCTTGCTGGCCAGCTCGTCGGCGCCGATCTCGCGGACCACCCTGGGGTTGCGCGGGTCGGGCTTGGTGTCCAGGACGTAGGTGCGCGAGGAGCGCAGGCCGGGGACGATCAGGTAGCGGCGTTCCAGGGGCTGGCCGTGGTCGCCGTGGCCCTGGTGGCACAGGGCCGAGGAGCAGGCGTTCCAGCCGAAGTGGTGCAGCTCGTTGCCGCCGGTGGGCAGCTCGGTCCAGCCGACGACGCGGCCGTAGGTCGACGAGGACGGGTCGCAGTCGAGCACCGTCATCGCGTCCTTCGAGCTTCCGGTGGGATCGAACGCCGCGACGTAGGCGAGCTGCTCCGGCGGAGCGGCGATGGCGGCTGACGGGGTGCGGTAGAAGGTGGGATCGGTCGTCTCGGGCATGTCTTCCCCTCCGTGGCGCTGGTGGCCTAGATCTCGGTCGTTCGACCGACTGCTGGATTGTTAACCTGATGATACGATATGTCAAGGTCGGTCGATCGATCGACTCGGAACTCGTGAGGAAGGGGGCTGTGGCGTGGCGAAGGCTGCCGTGGACACCCGCATGGTCATCATCGAGGCCGCCCGCCGGCGGCTGCTCGCCGACGGCTATGCGGGCATGTCCACCCGCAAGGTCGCCGAGGAGGCTGGGGTGCCGCTCAGCCAGCTCCACTACCACTTCGGCTCCAAGGGCGGACTGATCCTGGCGCTGTTCGAGATGGAGAACGAGCGCCGCCTGGAGCGCCAGGCCCGCATGTACGCCGAGGACACGCCGCTGTGGCAGCGCTACGAGCGCGCCTGCGACTTCCTCGAGGACGACCTCGACTCCGGCTACGTGCGGGTGCTGCAGGAGATGATCGCCGCGGGGTGGTCGAACACGGAGATCGGCGACGCCGTCCGCGCGCTGCTGGCCGGCTGGTTCAAGCTGCTCACCGAGGTGGTCCGCGAGGCCGGGCGCCGCCACGGACCGATCGGCCCGTTCACCGCCGAGGAGCTGGCCACGCTCGTCGCCACCGCGTTCATCGGCTCCGAGGCGCTGCTGCTGCTCGGCTTCGACCGCCAGGTCGCGCCGATCCGCTCGGCGCTGCGGCGGATCGGCGTCCTGATCAGGGAGCGGGAAGAGGGCTGAGGGCGCGACGCTAGGCGATCAGCGCCGTGGCGAGCCGCCGCAGCGGCTCGACCGGGAACGGAGTGTCCGGCGGGCCGGGGCTCAGCAGGCTGAGCGTGACCTGGTCGGCGCCGGCGCGCAGGTGGGCGGAGACGCGGGCGGCGATCGCGTCGAGGTCGCCCCAGGCGACCAGCGCGTCGACCAGCCGGTCGGAGAGCTGGGTGATGTCGTCCTGCGTGAAGCCCATGCGCTGGATGTTCGCCGTGTAGGCGGGGGCGCTGGCGAGGAAGCGGAGCGGTCCGCGGGCGAGCTCCCTGGCTCGTCGCGGGTCGGTCTCGAGGGCGACGAGCTGCCCGACGACGAGGCTGGTGTCGCCGCCGAGCTGCGAGCGCGCCCGGGCGGTGTAGTCGGGCGTGACCAGGAAGGGGAACGCGCCGGCCGCGCGGTCGTGGGCGAGCTGGAGCATGCGGGGACCGAGCGCCGCCATGACGCGCGCGCCCGCCGGCACGGTCGGGGGCACGGTGTCGAGCTCGTCCAGGTAGGCGGCGAGCGTCCGCAGCGGCCTGGGGCCGTGGGCGCCGCCGAGCCCGACGACGAAGCGGCCGGGCTGGACCGCGTCGAGCTCGGCGTGGAGGGCGGCCACCGAGGCTCGGTCGAACCGGTCGACCGAGATGATGCCGCTGCCGACCCGCACGTCGCGGGTGGCGGCCACGACGTCGCGGATCTGGTCGAGGCTCCGCAGGGGGCCGCCGGACAGCCAGATCGTCGCGTAGCCCACGGCTTCCAGCTCGCGGGCGGCGTCGAGGGAGGCGGCTCCGCCGCCGGGCGTCACCTGGACGCCGATGCGGCCGAGCTCGAGCTTGGTCATGTGCGTGTCTCCCACCCTCGGGGCGTGCCGATCGGGACGACCTTCAGCGCCAACGCGGCCCCCGGCGCGCTTGTTCCGCGCCCTACCGCAGCCGGGCGGTGCCGGCGTTGCTGAGCCTGCCGGCGTTGCGGGTCAGGACGGCGAGGAGCAGGAGCGGCGTGAGCAGGAAGGCGGCGTGCAGGCCGACGGCGTCGGCGAGGGCGCCCAGCAGCAGTGGTGCCGCGCCGATGGCCAGGCCGGAGGCGAGGGCGCAGCGGGCGGCGGCGCGGTCGGGGTCGCCGGGCCAGGCGGCGAGCGCCTCGGCGAGGGCGACCGGGTAGAGCAGGGCGACGCCGAGGCCGGCGAGCAGCAGCCCGGCCGCGGCGGCGAGCGCCTGGTCGACCGTCCAGAGCACGGCGAACCCGGCGCCGGCGAGGGCGGCCGCCGCGGCGAGGAGCCGTGCCGGGACGGGCACCAGCCGGGTCACCGGCACGGCGGCGGCGCGGCCGGCGGCCATGCCGAGCAGGAACAGCGCCGCGCCGGCGGCAGCCCCGTCGGCGCTGAAGCCGCGCTCGGCGCGGAGGTAGTCCGCCGCCCAGAAGACCAGGCAGAACTCGGCCGCGACCACCAGCAGCACGTCCAGCCAGCGTCCGAGGAACGCCGGGGAGGCGGGCTGGGAGGCCTCTGCCCGCGCCTGGCCGGCGGCCTCCGGCCCGGCCGTGCGGCGCGCCCGGGCCAGGGACGCGACCAGCGCCACGACGGCGACCAGCGGCAGGGCGAGGTAGCCGGCGCGCCAGCCGGCGCCGGTCCGCAGGGCCGCGCCGACCAGCAGCGGGGCCAGCACCGAGGTGGCGCTGGCGGTCCCGTTGGCCTCGGCGATCGCGGTCGCGGCGCGCTGCCCGTGCTCGATTCGTAGGCGTGCGGGTGCAAGCTGCACCAGCCCGGCGCCGCCGGCGCCCAACAGCAGCGCTCCCGCACCGCTCAGCACGCGGTCCACGCCGGAGGCGAGCAGCAGCGCGCCGCCGCCGAGGGCGGCCAGCGCGGCGGGAAGGGCGTGGGGACCGAGCGCCCGCGCGACCCGGTCGCCGGCGACGCCCGCGCCGACCAGCCCGACGGCGAACGTCGCCGGGTACAGCGCGACCTCGGCGCGGCTGAGCCCGAGCTCGCCGCGCAGCTCGGGCAGGATCACGCCGAGACCGTTGAGCAGGTAGCCGAGGCAGCCGAACGCGGCGTACAGCGTCAGGGTCGCCCGGCTGCGCCTCATCGGCGGGCCGCGCGCAGCAGGCCGGCGAGCTCCGCCAGGTCGCGGAGGCGGAGGTCGGCCGGCAGCCCGCGGAGCGACGCGACCCTCGCGCCGGCCGCGCGCCCGGCCTCGATCCCCGGCGTCGAGTCCTCGACGACCAGGCAGCGCCGCGGCTCGACGCCGAGCCGGGTGGCGGCCAGCAGGAACCCGTCGGGGGCTGGTTTGCCCCGGCGCACGTCCTCGAGGGTGACCAGCAGGGGCGGGTGGATCCCGGCCGCGTGGAGGCGGGCGCGGGCCAGGCCGCTGCCGGCGCCGGTGACCACCGCCCACGGCAGCGCCAGCCGGTCCAGCTCCCCGAGCAGCCGCCCGGCGCCCGGCATCGCGGTGGTGCCGGCGGCGACCGCCTCCTGCAGCTCGGTCTGCCTGGCGGCGGCCCGTTCGGCCGCCGCCGGCGACAGCCACGGCGCCACCAGCCGCACGGTCGCGGCCGCCGGACGCCCGTGCGCGACCTCGAGGACCGATGCCGCGTCGACGCCGTGCTCCCGCGCCCACGAGCGCCAGGCCCGCTCCACGTCGGCGTCGGAGTCGACCAGCGTCCCGTCCATGTCGAGCAGGACCGCCTCGAGGTCGCGCAGCACCGGGACCATGCCGGAAGGGAGGACCCTCGCCACGGCTCCCTCCTTATACTCGTGCTACGAGCATAATACCGATGGGAGAGGATGTCACCATGAGAGCCGAGCGCGCCCACCAGGCCAGCGCCCTCCGCGTGCAGGGCCTGCTGGCCGTGCTCCGCCACGTCCACGCCCACCCGAGGGCCACCAGGGCCGAGCTGTCCAGGGCGCTGGACCTGCGCAGCAGCTCGGCCGCGGAGATCACCGCCCGGCTCAAGGCCCTGCGCCTGGTCACCGAGACCGGGGTCGCGCCGACCGGGAGCCGGGGCCGGCCCTCGCCGGCGCTGGTCGCCCACGCGGACGGGCCGCTGGTCTGCGCCGTCGAGATCAGCCACGAGCGCTGGCGGGTGGCGGCCGTGCAGCTCGGCGGTGCGGTGGTCGACGAGCACGCCGGCAGGCACCGCCGGCGTGCCGCCGAGGACGTGCTCGGCGCCGTGCGGGAGGAGGTCGCCTCGCTGCACGGGCGCTACGGCGAGCGCCTGCGCGCCGTCGCGGTCGCCGTCCCGGCGACCGTCCGGGGCGACCGCATCGTGCAGGCGAGCAACCTCAGGTGGCGCGACGTGTCGCTCGAGCCGCTGCGGCCGACCCCGTCGACGCCGCTCCTGGTCGGCAACGACGCCTCCCTCGCCGGTGTCGGCGAGTCGCGGCGCGGCGCCGCCGTCGGCACACCCGTGGCGCTGCACCTGACCATCGAGGTCGGCGTCGGCGGCGTGCTGGTGGTCGGCGGCCGCGCCATGACCGGCACCAGCGGCGCGGGCGGCGAGTTCGGCCACATGCCGTTCGGCGACCCGTCCAGGCGTTGCCTGTGCGGCGCCCACGGGTGCTGGGACCTCGAGGTCGACGGGCGCGCGATGGCACGCATCCTGGCGCGCCCCGCGCCGCGGGACCCCAGGACCGCCGGCAACCGCGTCCTCGCCGAGGCCGCCGCCGGCGACCCCGCCGCCCGCCGCGCCGTCGAGGCCGTGACCGCGGCCTTCGGGCGCGGGGTCGCCGCCCTGGTCAACGCGCTCGACCCCGATCTGGTGACCCTGTCCGGGTTGGCGCTCGGGCTCGCCGGCGCCGCGCCGGGCGCGCTCCACCAGTCCTACCGCGGCGGGCTCATGCGCTTCCGCCGCTCGCAGCCGCCGCCGCTGGTGCCGTCGGCGCTCGGCGCCGACGGCACGCTGGTCGGCGCCGCCGAGGTCGCCTACGACACCGTCCTGACCGACCTCGGCCTCGCCGCCTGGTCGGCGGCGACCGCCCAGCCCGGGATCAGGCGCCGACAGTCCGCGGGTTGATCACCGCGGCGGGCACGCCCCGCTCGCGCAGCACCAGGTGCCCGCCGGTGAGCACGACCGTCTCCGATGGTTGCGGCCCCGCCGCGGTGGCCACGGTCTCAGCCCTGGGAGATGAGCGAGGCCCAGCCCTGGTTCTGGCCGGCGAGCACGCGCTCGGTGTCGGCCACGAACTCGGCGGCGGCCTCGTCGCTCGCGCTGCCCGCGTCGAACGACGCGAGCAGGCGTTCGAGCTCGTCGGCGGTGGCGGCGTAGGAGGCGGCGATGCGGTCGTGCTGGGCGCTGGCGAGATGGGCGGCGACGGCGGCGCCGACCGTCGTGGCGACCGCCACCCAGGCCGACAGGTCCCCGTGGAGCGCCCCGCCGACGGCGGAAAGGACGGCCGCGGCGGCGGTGGCGGTCAGCTCGGCGCCGCGCCACCGCCGCGCGAGCCGCTCGTGCTTGCGCACCCGGCTGGCGTGCCAGCTCGCCTGGTCCTGGGCGCGGTCGCTGACGTAGTCGGCGATGCCGGCGACGGTGGGGACGGGCCGGTCGTCGGGGTCCACGGCCATGGCCAGGCGCAGCAGCGACCTGGCGCGCTCCTGGATGGCGGCGACCCTGGCGGCCAGCTCGGCGTCGCGGTCCGCTCCCGCGAACGGCGCGACGCGGGCGAGATACTGGTACACCGCGCTCTTGAGGCTCTCCGAGGCCGCCCGTGCCTCCACCCAGGTGCGCAGGCGGTCGGCGCCGAGCATGCGGCTCTGCACGATGCCGGCGAGCGCCAGCGCGGCCGCGCCGAGCGCCCCGAAGGTGGTCGTCACCCCCGCGGAGAAGCGGCCGGCCTGGGCGGCGAGCGCACCGAAGACCGCGCCGACCACGATCAGGGCGAGGTTCCAGGTCCGCCAGCGGTCGAGCGAGCGCCTGGTCCCGTCGGCCACCCGGGACCAGCGGCGGTGACGCCGCCAGGCGTCCTCGACGCTCGCCATGCACACCTCCTTGCGGGGCAGCGAGGACGGGATGGTATACGCGGCAAGGCCGCGGACACGATGCCGGCGTTCCATCCTGACCGGCTCGTCCGGTCGTGCCAGGTTCCGGCCATGCGACCCTGGGGCGATTCGACATGAAGGCGCTTGGTGCCGTCGGCAACGCCATGGCGGGGATGGGGTGTCCCGGAGGCGCCGTCTCGACCTGTGCCTGCTCGGCGTCGGCGCGCTGGTCGTCGCGGGTGCGGCGGCGGCGGCGGGTCGTGGTGACCCTCGTTCTGCCGACGGCTCCTCGGTAGCACTGGTGGGACAAATCGAATAATCTGGTCGAGCGTAGCCCGGGAATACGTCGCGTCCGAGCAGAAGCGCCTGGACGGTCTGGACGGCGGCGCTCACGTTGGTATGGTAGGCGCACGTGCCACCATGACCAGGTTCGTTCCGTTCGCCCGAACCCCGAACCTTGGGAGGAAGTCTTCGAGGCCCGGCGTGAGCGTTGACAGCCACTGGACCGAGGCCGTCGAAGTGGTGACGGTCGGTCGCGCGCTCGCGCCGTTGCGCGGGCGCGCCTCGGTGAAGAGGCACTGATGGGGGCGGCGCGGGCGATGACACAGGTGGCTCCGAGCGGCGCGCGCCGGTTCCACACGGCCGTGGCCGTCGCGGTGGTGACCGGCGTCGTCTGCGTGGCCTGGCGGCTGACCATGTTCGGCGGCGAGCGGGTCACCGTCGCCGCGATCGACGTCATCTCCGTGCTGGCCGCGCTGGCGGCGGCGGTCGCCTGCTTCGCGGCCAGCCGGCGCCGCGGCAGCTTCGGCCGGGCGTGGACCATGGCGATGCGCCGCGCCTGGCGCCTGGTCGGCCTCTCGCTGGTGGCGATGGGCGTCGGCGACCTGATCTGGCTGTGGTACCAGATGGTCAGGAACGTCGAGGCGCCGTGCCCGTCGCTGGCGGACGTGGCCTACCTCGGCTCGGTGCCACTGATGGCCGCCGGCGTGCTGTCGTTCCCGGTCGCGCCGGCGCAGCGCGCGGCGCGGCTGCGCACCCTGATGGACGGCGTGCTGATCGCCGGGTGCCTCCTGATCGTCTCCTGGGTCCTGGTGCTGAAGCCGGTCTACACGCAGTTCGACGTCCCACTGGTGGAGCGGGTCATCGAGCTCGCCTACCCGCTCGGCGACATCACCAACGCCACCATCGCGCTGATCCTGCTGGCCCGCACGCGCGGGCGCGGGCCAGCGCCGCTGTGGCTGGTGGCCTTGTCCATGGGTGTGTTCGCGGTGAGCGACACCCTGTTCCTGTACCTCGACCAGACCGGCCAGTACGGCCAGGGGAACCTGATCGACGTCGGCTGGCCCGTCGCCTACCTGCTGCTGGTGCTCGCCCCGCTGCGGCCGGTGCGCTCGCGCATCCGCCAGGACGCCCAGGACCAGGTCTCGCTGACCCAGCTCGTGCCGTCCTACGGCGTCCTCGCGGTGGCGGTCACCGTCTACCTCCTCACCGACGAGTTCGACCCGTTCCTGTTCTGGGTCAGCGTCGTGATCGGCGCCCTGGTGCTGCTGCGAGGGGTCGCCAGCATCGTCGAGAACCGGCGCCTCAACCAGCGCCTGGTGCGCCTGGTGGGGGAGCTGAGCGAGCGCGAGAACCAGCTCGCCCACGCGCTGTCCCGCGGCAAGGCGGCGGCCGAAGGGCTGCAGGCGGCCGACGCGATGAAGGACACGTTCCTGCAGGCCGTCTCCCACGACCTGCGCAACCCGCTGGCGGCCATCCTCGGCGTCGCCCTCACCCTGGAGCGGACCAAGTTCCACCTGCCCCGGGACAAGGCGATGGAGCTGCTCGACATGCTGGTCGAGAAGGCCCGCAAGCTCGACCGGCTGCTCAACGACCTGCTGGACCTGAACCGCCTGGAGCAGGGCGTGCTCGAGCCCGACCGCTCGCCGACCGACGTCCGCGAGCTGCTGCTCCGCGTGGTCGGCGAGATCGACCAGCTGCAGGGCTGGCCCGTCCAGGTCGACGCGCCCGCGGTGATGGCCGCGATCGACGCCCCCAAGGTCGAGCGGATCGTGGAGAACCTGCTGGTCAACGCGACCAAGCACACGCCGCCAGGCACGCCGGTGTGGGTCGCCGGCCTGGTACACGGCCGCGACCTCGAGCTGGTGGTGGCCGATGCCGGCCCCGGCGTCCCGCCGGAGCTGGTGGGCTCCGTCTTCGAGCCGTTCGACCAGGGCGGCCGCAACGACCCGCGCGGCGTCGGCATCGGCCTGTCGCTGGTGGCCCGTTTCACCCAGCTCCACGGCGGCCAGGCGTGGGTGAGCAGCCGCACCGGCGGCGGGGCCTCGTTCCACGTCCTGCTGCCGGGCACGGTGATGCCCGGCACCCCCGTCCCTTCCTCCCTGCCGGGGCGCGCCCCGGCGCACCGGGCTCTACCCGCCAGCGAGCGCTACCCGGTCCCGCGCTGAGCAGGACCGCTCAGCGCGGGACCAGCTCACTCAAGCCCTTCCGGCGGCCTGACGTCCGCGACGCGCGAGGGCGTCCACGGTCGCCGCGATCAGCAGCACGCTGCCGGTGATCAGGAACTTGATGTCCGACTCGAGGCCGAGCAGGTCCATGCCGTTGGAGATCGAGCCGATCACCAGCGCGCCCAGCAGGGCGGACCAGGCCGAGCCGCGGCCGCCGAACAGGCTGGTGCCGCCGATCACCACGGCCGCGATGGCGTTGAGCAGGGTGTCGCTGGCACCGGAGCTCTGGTTGACCGCGAACAGGCGCGAGGCGGCCAGGATGCCGCCGGCGGCCGCCATGGTGGAGGCCATCACGAACACCACCAGGCGGACGTTGTTGACCTGGATGCCGGCGCGGCGGGCGGCCTCGTCGCTGCCGCCGACCGCGAGCACGTGGCGGCCGAAGCGGGTCCGCCGGATGAGGATGTCGAACGCCACCACGAGGCCGATGAAGATCACCGCAGCCAGCGGCAGGCCGCGGTCGGCGGCCAGCACCGCCGCGGTCGCCAGCAGGGCCACCGCGAGGACCACGATCCGGGTCACCAGGAAGCGCAGCGGTGGCACCGGCAGCCCGGCCGCCAGGCGGGAGCGCCGCTCCCACAGCTTCAGCCCGGCGTAGGCGACGATCGCGACCACCGCCAGCAGCCAGGCGTCGAGCGGGATGAAGAAGGTGTTGGCCAGCCCCTCGATGAAGCCGTCGGAGACGGTGATCGTGCCGGTCGAGCCGAGCACGAACAGCAGCGCCCCCTGCCAGGCGAGCAGCCCGGCCAGGGTGACCACGAAGGCCGGGATGCGGAACCGGGTGACCCAGAAGCCCTGGATCAGCCCGACGACCGCGCCGGCGCCGAGCGCCGCGAGGACCGCGAGCCAGCCGGGCACGCCTTGCTTGACGTTGAGCACGGCCATGATCGCCGCGGTCAGCCCGCTGACCGAGCCGACCGACAGGTCGATCTCGCCGAGCAGCAGGACCAGCACCAGCCCGATGGAGATCGTTCCGACGGCGGCGATCTGCAGCACCAGGTTGGTGAGGTTGCCCGGGGTGAGGAAGTTCTCGTTGGCGATCCAGAACACCAACCAGATCACGGCGATGCCGATGATGACCGGCAGGTTGCCGAGCTCTCCCTGGGCCAGGCGGCGGCGGAAGCCGGCCACGGCGCCGGCGAAGCCAGGTTGGTCGGAGACGAGCCGGGGATCGAGGTCGGAGACGGTCATTCCTCGGTCACCTCCACGCTGTCGGCCTGCTCCTCGATTGCCTTGGCCTCCTCGCCGGCCTTCGCGCCGGTGATCGCCGAGACGACCTCGTCGGAGTCGGTCTCGCCGGCCTCGAAGGTGGCCACGTGGCGGCCGAGGCGCAGCACCTCGATGCGGTCGGCGACCTGGAACACGTCGGCCAGGTTGTGGCTGATCACCACCACCGCCAGGCCCTGGTCGCGCAGCGTGCGGATGAGGTTGAGTACCTGTGCGGTCTGGGCCACGCCGAGCGCGGCGGTGGGCTCGTCGAGCACCGCCATCTTGGGCTCGCCGAGCATGGAGCGGGCGATCGCGACCGACTGGCGCTGCCCGCCGGACAGGGAGGCGACCTGGGTCCGGACGCTCGGGATGCGCACCGCCAGGCGCTTCAGCACCTTGCTGGCCTCCTGCTCCATGGCGGTCTCGTCGAGCAGCCGGCCGCGGCCGAGCTCCTCGTGCCCGAGGTAGAGGTTGGCCACCACGTCGAGGTTGTCGCACAGGGCGAGGTCCTGGTAGACGGTGGCGATCCCGAGGGCGGTGGCGGCCTGCGGGCCGTTCACGTGTACCTGCTTGCCTTCGAAGCGGTACTCGCCCTCGTCCATCGGGTTGATGCCGGCGATTGTCTTGATCAGGGTCGACTTGCCGGCCCCGTTGTCACCGACGAGGGCGGTGACCCGGCCGGCCTCGGCCGCGAAATCGACCGAGGTGAGCGCTTGCACGGCGCCGAAGCGCTTGCTCACCCCGTGCAGCTCGAGAAGGGGGGTGCTGGCGGCCACTGGCGTCTCCTTCGAGGTGGCCCCGGCGCCCGTCACGGGCGCCGGGGCCACCGGTCGGCTCTAGCGTAGCGGCGCTGGTCGGCGTCAGGAGATGCCGGCCTCCGAGCAGGCCGAGGCCGCCGGACCGCTGCAGATGTCGCTGACCTTGAGGAAGTTGTCCTTGATGATCGTGTCCTTGATGTCGTCCTTGGTCACCGGGACCGGCTCCAGCAGCACCGAGGCGACGTCCTTGGTGCCGTTGTTGACCTTCGCGGTCGCCGCCGCGGAGTCCTTCTTGCCGTTGACCAGGTCGACGGCGAGCTGGGCCGCGCCCTCGGCCTCCGGCTTGATCGCCTTGTAGACGGTCATGTACTGCTCGCCGGTGAGCAGCCGCTGGATCGCGGCCAGCTCGGCGTCCTGCCCGGTGGTCGGCCGGGTGGAGGGCTTGATGCCCTGGCCCTTCATGGCCGCGATCGCGCCGCCGCCGGTGCCGTCGTTGGCGGCGTACACGCCCACGAACCCGTCCTTGCCGACCGCGGTGATCGCCTGCTCCATCTCCGTCTGGGCCTTGTCAGGCGACCAGTCCGGGGTGTCGTACTCCTTGGCGACCTTGAAGCCCGAGGAGTCGATCACGCTGTGCGCGCCCTTCTTGAACAGCTTGGCGTTGTTGTCGGTGGGCGCGCCGTTGATCATCACGATCGAGCCCTTCTTGCCGTCCTTCTTGAGCTTGTCGACCAGCGACTGCCCCTGGAGCTGGCCGACCTTCTCGTTGTCGAACGAGATGTAGTAGTCCACGTCGGCGTTGAGGATCAGCCGGTCGTAGCTGACCACCGGGACGCCGGCGGCCTTGGCCTTGCTCACCATCGCGCCGGCCGAGGCGGAGTCGACCGGGTCGAGGACCAGGACCTTGGCGCCGTTGGTCAGGGCCGCCTCGGCCTGGCTCTGCTGCTTGGCGGCGTCCTGGTCGGCGTTGGAGTAGATGATCTCGCAGTCCCCGCACAGCGCCTTGACCTTGGCCTCGAACAACGGCCGGTCCTGCGCCTCGTACCGGGTGGTCTTCGTCTCCGGCAGCAGCAGGGCGATCTTCTTTGCCCCGCCGCCACCACCCCCGCCGCTCTTCTCCGTGGTGGCACACCCTGCCGCCACCAGGGTGACCAGCGCCGCGATGGCGACCAGCCGCCCGACTGTCGCGGTGCGCGCTCCGAACAACCTCCCCACCTTGCCTTTCGTCGTCCGTGGGCTTCCCACATGTCCAAGCGCCGGCCGTCGCGTCCGACCGCGCCGCCGGCAACACGTCGCTCCCTCCGGTCACCTCCCTCGGCTCAGGCCGGGCGGCCCGCACCAGCCGCCGTGGCTCCGTCCGAACGCAGCCTACAAGTTCCGCCGGGTGGCCTGCTCAGCCGCGGCCACCCGCATGGCCGTCGGCGCCGGGGCCGCCTCCACCCCGCCGGCCGACGCGCCGACGACCACGGTGTCGTGGTCAGCCATGCGAGCCTCCTGGACGGTCGGGTCGGGGAGCCGTACGGCCGGGCACCGCGAGCCGCCTCCGAGGAATGGACCGCTCGGAAGGCCGATGCCACCAGCGTGTTCATCATCCACTTCCCCGAGGCGCGCGTCCACGCCGACGGCGCGTTCTGGGTCTAGGAGCGGCCCGCCGCCGAATGTAAGGTTGGCTTGGCAGACGCTTGGGAGGAGGGGCATGGGCGCTGAGGTCGACGCCGCCATCCTCGGGGCAGCTGCCCGGGTGCGCGACGCCGCCGCCCGCGCGGTCGCCCGGGCCAGGGCCCTCGGCGTCCGGGTCGCCGAGGCGCGCCGCAGGCGGCAGGCGCTGGTCGAGCGCGCCACCACGCCGCGCCACGCCTCCCGCGTCGAGCGCGCCCACTGGACCCGCAGTGAGAGCGTGAGCCGCTTCCTGGTCCAGGGGCTGGTCGACGGGCAGGAGGTGAGCGCAGCTTGGAGCGGCGGCCGGCTCGCCTGTGACGAGCGCCTGCGCACGCGGGCGCTGCTGCTGGTCGACCTGGAGGAGGAGTTCGTCTACGACGACCCGCCGCGGTGCTTCCTCGCCACCCTGGAGGGGCCGCCGATCGCGGTCGCGCTCACCTTGATCCGCGCGTGCGACCGCGTCACCCGGATCATGCTGGCACCGGCCGAGGCCGCCTGAGGAGGCGGCGTCCCGGCTCAGCCGCCGTTGGGCGGGGGCTCCGGCACGTCCCGGTCGCCACCCGGCGTGGCCCTGCGCAGGCGGGTGCGGACCGCGTGGCTGGCCATGCTCCATGCCCGCCGGCGTGCCCAGGCGAAGTACTCGCTGGACCGGACCTTTCCCGTGCTCCAGGCCTGTGCCTCGTTGGGAACCACCGGGCCTCGCAGCATCGCGGCCTCCCTGGTCTCGATCCGCGTCACGCTGGCCTCAACCTTGCCAGCTTGGATGGGCGCCGACAAGCCCCGCCCCGAGGAGCTGGGCGAGCGCCCGCATGACGTTGAGGTCGGTCTCGTCGAAGGCGCTCGGCTCGGGCGCGTCGACCGTGAGCATGCCGAAGTTCTGCTCGCCGCAGAAGACCGCCACGCTGATGAAGGAGCGGTACTCCGCGCCGGGGCGCGCGTCCACGCCGGGGGGCAGCGGCTCGGAGAGGATGTCGTCCACCATCAGGAAGTCGTGGAAGCGGACCAGCAGCAGGGCCTCCTGGCCGCGGCGGTCGCCCTCGCCGTCGGTGAACACCGTGATCGGCCGGTCGGAGCGTCCCGTCCAGGCCACCGGGGCCATCTCGCCGTCGGCGAGCTGGAAGAAGCAGGCTCTGGTGCGGTCGCCGTCGCACAGGTTGGCGGCCGCCTCCACCACGAGCTGCTGCAGCTGCCCGCCGAGCGAGCTGCGCTCCGGCGCGGTGCGGGCCTGGTGCACCCGGCCGACGACCTCGGCGATCGGGGCGGTGACGTCGCCGACGATCAGCCGCAGGCGCGCGTCCATGTCGATCGCCAGCGTCTCCGCCGACCTGGTGGCGGCCTCCTGGCGCAGCTCGCGCCGCGACTTGATGGCGAACGGGACGGCGACCGCGACGGTGCCGACCAGGACGAGGAGCCACTGGAACGGCGTGGCCGGGGCGCCCTCGCGCAGGGTCGAGACGATGTAGCCGAGCAGGACCGCGACCGCCTCGGCCACGATGAACGAGCGCAGCCGGCTGCGGCTGTCGGGTTCCAGCTCGGCCTGGGGTACGGGCTCGCCGGGCCACGACCGGATGCCGTCGCCTCGGTCGGCGCCGGCGTCGGGGCGGGAGATCGCTCGGGATATTCGCTCGGGCACCGGGGTCACCGTTTCGCTTGCAGGGATCGTTTGCGGACGTCACATCCTGCGGCAGTATCCCAGACAGCGCGAAACGGAGTACGAGGGCTCGATCCATCCCCCCATCGGGCTCTGCGGCTGGATCCCTACTTGGGCCCAGGTCACCTTTGCGGGATCCTGCTGGGCGTCCAGTGTCCCGACACCAGGAGGGGAGCATCAGGTGGCGTCGCATCGTCCACGGGTGTTCGTCACCCGGCGGCTGCCCGGCGACGCGGTCGAGCGCCTCGCCGCCGTCGCCGACGTCGACGTCTGGCCGGAGCGCCTGCCGCCGCCGCCCGGCGACCTGGCCGACCGTGCCGCCGAGGCCGACGGGCTGCTGGTGCTGCTCACCGACCGGGTCGACGCGGCGCTGCTCGACCGCTGCCAGCGGCTCCGGGTGGTGGCCAACATGGCCGTCGGCTACGACAACCTCGACGTCGACGCGCTCACCGCGCGCGGCGTCCCGGCCAGCAACACGCCGGGCGTCCTGACCGAGAGCACCGCGGAGCTGACCTGGGCGCTGATCCTGGCGGCGACGCGCCGGGTGGCGGAGGCGGAGCGGGCCGTCCGCGGGGGCGAGTGGGTCACCTGGGAGCCGGGCTTCCTGCTCGGCCGCGACCTCGCCGGCGGCACGCTCGGCATCGTCGGGTTCGGCAAGATCGGCGCGGCCGTGGCCCGCCGGGCGCGCAGCTTCGACCTGCGGGTGCTGGCCTGGACGCCGCGGCCGAAGCCGGTCGAGGGGGTGGAGTGGGTGGCGCTGGACGACCTGCTCGCCCGCGCCGACGTGGTGAGCGTCCACTGCGCGCTCACGCCCGAGACAAGGGGGCTGATCGGCGCGCGCGCCCTGGCCCTGATGAAACCGTCGGCGGTGCTGGTCAACACCGCCCGCGGGCCGATCGTCGACCAGGCGGCGCTCGCCGAGGCGCTGCGCGAGCGGCGCATCTTCGCCGCCGCGCTCGACGTGGTCGAGCGCGAGCCGATCGCGCCGGACGACCCGCTGCTGTCGCTGGACAACTGCGTGGTCGTGCCGCACATCGGCTCGGCCACGGTGGCCACCCGCGGCCGCATGGCCGCGATGGCCGCCGGCAACGTCCTCGCCGGCCTGCGCGGCGAGCGGCTCCCCAACTGCGTCAACCCGGCGGTGTACGAGCGGGCTGACTGAGGGAACGGGTCCGTCCGCGCCGCGCGACGGCCGCCGCCCACCGCGAACGGGTCGCGGTGGGCGGTGGGTGGGTGGGTCAGGACGTGGTGGCCGTGGTGCTGGCCGCCGCGGTCAGGTCGTAGACGGTCGTGCCGCCGACGGTCTCGGCGGTGAAGTGCTCCTGGACCCAGGTGCTGATCTGGCTCGACGTGCCCGACCCGCCGGCGCGTGGCCCGCCGCCGGCGCCGCCGGCGATGAAGTAGTGGATCTTGCCCTGGCTCACGTACTGCTGGAACTGCGCCAGCGTTGGCGTGGGATCGCTGCCGTTGAACCCGCCGATGGCCATCACCGGCTGGTCGCTGGCGAGCTGGATCCCGGCGGCGGAGTTGGACCCGACCGCGGCGGCCACCCAGGTGTAGCCCTGGCTGCCCTGCCGCAGCAGGGCGACCAGCTCGTCGCTCGGCGTGCCGGCGTCGAGCAGGCCGCCGATGCCGCCCTGGCCGCCGGTTGGGCCCTGGCCGCCGAACGGCGTGGCCTGGGCGCCTGGGGGCGTCTGCCCGCCGAACCGGCCGGCCGCACCGGGGCCGCCCTGGCCGGCGAAGCGGCCGGGCCGGCCGCCTGGGCCGAAGCCCCCGGCCACCGCCGGGCCGGCCGACGGGATCGCGCCGCTGTGCGGCGTCGCGGCCGTGTCCAGGGCGTACGCGGCCGGCCCGGCGAGGGCCACGACCAGGCCGGCCGCGACGACCGCCGATGCCACGCCACGCGCCCGGCGCGGCGCCGCGAGCAGCAGCGCGGCCACGGCGAGCCCGCCGAGCAGCAGCGGCACGGGCAGCCAAGGGAGCCAGTCGGGCGTGCGGCGCAACAGCACGAACGACCACAGCGTGGTCACCGCGAGCGCACCCGCGAGCGGCACGCGCGCCTCCACCCGGTCGCGGTGCCGCCACAGGGCGACGGCGCCCATGCCGACCAGGGCCGCGATCGCCGGCGCCAGCGCGACCTCGTAGTAGGCGTGGTAGATGCCCTGCATGAAGCTGAACACCAGGCCGGTGACCAGCAGCCAGCCGCCCCACAGGGCGAACGCGGCGCGGGTCCGGTCGGTGCGGCGTGCCCGCCAGGTCAGCCACAGGCCGCCGGCGAGCAGCACCAGGGCGGCGGGCAGGAGCCAGGAGACCTGGCCGCCGGATTCCGCGTCGAAGAGCCTCGTCCAGCCGGTCTGGCCCCAGCCCATGCCGCCGCCGACGCTGCCGGTCTCGTTGCCGGTGAGGCGGCCGAGGCCGTTGTAGCCGAGGGTCAGCTCCAGGATGCTGTTGGTCTGCGAGCCGCCGATGTACGGCCGTGCCGAGGCGGGGATCAGCTCCACGACCGCCACCCACCAGCCGGCCGAGGCGACCAGCGCCACGCCGGCGACGGCGAGCTGCCACAGGCGGCGCCGCAGGGTCACCGGGGCACACGCCAGGTAGACCAGCGCGAAGGCCGGCAGCACCAGCAGCGCCTGCAACATCTTGGTGAGGAAGCCGAAGCCGACCGCGGTCCCGGCCAGCGCCAGCCAGCCGGTGTGGCCGCGTTCCAGCGCCCGGACGGTGGCGTAGGCGCCGATCACCAGCAGCAGGGTGAGCAGCGCGTCGGGGTTGTTGAAGCGGAACATCAAGGTGGCGACCGGGGTCAGGGCCAGGACCGCCCCGGCGAGCAGCCCCGCCGCCGGCGAGAACCAGCGCCGCACGGTTGCGTACAGGACGCCGACGGCGGCGACGCCTTCCAGCGCCTGCGGCACCAGCAGGCTCCACGAGCTCACCCCGAAGGCGCGGGCGACCAGCCCGGCGATCCACAGGGAGGCCGGGGGCTTGTCGACGGTGATGAAGCTGGACGCGTCCGAGGAGCCGAAGAAGAACGCCTTCCAGCTCTTGGTCCCGGCCTGGACGGCCGCGGCGTAGAAGCTGTTGGCGTAGCCGGAGGCGCCGAGCGCCCACAGGTACAGCAGTGCGGTCAGGGCGAGCAGCGCCAGCAACGCCGGCCGTGCCCAGCGAGGATCGGCGTCCCCGCCGCGCAACAGGCGCCGCAGGCGGGACGAGCGCTCGGGCGGAGCGGCCACGGCTGGCCGCCGCGGCCACTCCGGCTCGAGCCGGTCGGGAAGGGTGGTGGTCATCTCGTGCTCCTTTGTCGACATGGGGGCGACCGCTTCGCTACTCGAGCCCGGCCCCCCCAACTGCTCTGGGAAGTTCGATCGGTGGACGTGGTTCGGAGGCGGTACGGGGCGGGGCGGCGGCGCGCGGCGACGGGCGGAACACCCAGCCGCGCAGCAGCAGGAAGCGCAGGACGGTCGCGGTCAGGTTCGCCACCACCAGCACGGCCAGCTCGAGCGCCCGGCGCGGTTGCGGCACGACCGCGTGCAGCGCGGCCAGCGCCCCGGCGGTCAGCGCCAGCGCGAAGGCGAAGACGCCGAGTCCCTGCAGCTGCTGGCGGAGCGCGCGGGCGGCGCCGCGGACCGCGAAGGTGAAGCGGCGGTTCGCGCTGGTGTTGGCGACCGCGGTCGCGAGCAGGGCCGCCGCGTTGGCGGGCTGCGCCGCGAGCAGGTTTCGGAGGGCCGCGTACAGGCCCAGGTAGGCGAGTGTGCTGGCGACGCCGACCAGGGCGAACCTGGCCAGCTGCCGCAGCGGCCGGCCCCGTGCGCCGACCGGGTCCGCGCGGCCGAGCTGGGCACGCAGCGCGGCGACCGGGATCTTGCCGCCGGCCAGGCCGGCGGCGAGCCGGGCGACGCCCCTGAGGTCGGCCAGCGCCGTCGCGACCAGGTCGACACGGGAGTCGGGGTCGTCGACCCAGTCGACCGGCACCTCGTGGATGCGCAGGCCGGCCCGTTCGGCGAGCACCAGCAGCTCGGTGTCGAAGAACCACTCGCCGTCGCGGACCAGCGGCAGCAGGGCCCTGGCCGCGTCCGCCCGGATGGCCTTGAAGCCGCACTGGGCGTCGGAGAAGCGGGTGCCGAGGGTCGCGTGCAGCAAGAGGTTGTAGCAGCGGGAGATGAGCTCCCGCCTGGGGCCGCGCACCACCCGCGCGCCGCGCCGCAACCGGGTGCCGATGGCGAGGTCGCTGTGGCCGCTGACCAGCGGCGCGACCAGCGGCAGCAGCGCCTCCAGCCCGGTCGAGAGGTCCACGTCCATGTAGGCGAGCACGGCGGCGTCGCTCGCGCCCCAGGCGGTGCGCAGTGCCCGGCCGCGGCCCTTGGCCGCCAGGCGCATGGCCCGGACGTGGTCGAGCTCCCGGGCGAGCCGGCGCGCCAGCAGCCAGGTCCCGTCGGTGCTGGCGTTGTCGGCGATGGTGATGCGGAAGCCGAACGGGAACGAGCTGGCCAGGAAGGCGTGCAGCCGGCGTACGCTCGGGCCGAGGTCCCGCTCCTCGTCGTGGACCGGGATCACGACCTCCACGGTCGGCCGCGCACCCCGGCCGCCGCCACGCTGGTCGACCAGCATCGTGGTCCTTTCTCGCAAGCCTCGTGTCCTCGTGTCCCGGACTGGCCGGGACCGGGAACGACGGTCGCAGCCACGGGTAAGGCCGCCTCGCGAGGCGGCCGAGAAATCGTCAAGAATCCACGACGCGAGCAGCGTCCGGACGTCGTGGGCGGGTCGAGAGCCCGTCAAGAACTTCCGTGCGGCGTCCGGGAGGGGACGGCGTCGGGCGAGGCCGAGCGGACCACCGGCAGCTCGACGGTGAAGACCGCCCCGCCGCCAGGGTGGTTGGCGGCCTGGACGGTGCCGCCGGCCTCCTCGACGATCTGGCGTACGATCGCCAGGCCGAGCCCGGAGCCGGGCAGGCTGCGCGCGTCAAGGGCGCGGTAGAAGCGGTCGAACACGCGCGGGACGTCCTCCTGGGCGATGCCGGGGCCGTGGTCGCGGACCTGCAGCGAGCCCGGGTGGACGGTCAGCTCGATCGGCGTGCCGTCGGGGCTGAACTTGACGGCGTTGTCGAGCAGGTTGCCGACGGCGCGCAGCAGCGCCTGCGGCTTGGCCACCACGGGGGCTGGCTCGCCGTCGACCAGGATGCTGCGGCCGCTGCGGCGCCGGGTCCGGTCGGCGGCGCGCTCGGCCAGCGCCTCGAGCGCGACCGTCTGCTCGGGCTCGTCGTCGAAGCGGTCGACCGCCAGCGCGACCAGCTCGTCGACCAGGCTGGACAGCTCGCGCAGCTCGCCGTCGAGGTCGCCGAGGAGCTGGTCGCGGGAGGACGCCTCCAGGTCGGGGTAGCGGCGCAGCGTGTCGATGTTGGCGCGCAGGCTGGTCAGGGGGGTGCGCAGCTCGTGGCCGGCGTCCTGGACGAGGCGCTGCTGCTGATCGCGGGAGCGGGTCAGGGCGGCGAGCATCGAGCCGAACGCGCGTGAGAGCCGGCCGATCTCGTCGCGGCCGCGGCCGCCCTCCGGGACCGGGATGTCCAGCCGGCCGCTGGCCGCGATCGTCTCGGCCGCGTCGGTCAGGCGCGTCACCGGCCGGGTGGTGCGGCGGGCCACGAGCAGGCCGGCCAGCGCGGCCAGGACGATGATCACGAGCCCGACCAGGATCGAGTTGTTGCGCACCGAGTCGAGCACGCGGTCGGTCTCGGCCAGGCTGCGGCCGATGCGCAGCTCGCCGCCGCCGGCGAGCGGCACGGCGATGACCCGGTAGCGCTGCCCGCCGAAGCTCTGCGTCCACACCGCGGTCGGCCCGTACTGACCGGGGCCGTGGGGCTCGTCGCCGTCATGGTCCCCGAAGCCGTCACCGCGGCGGTCGCGCGGCTGGGTCCGCCCGCTCAGGTTCACCCCCGGCCGGTCCCATTGCACGCCGGGCGGCCCGTTGCTCTTGCCGAGGTTCCCGGCGGCGTCGAAGCACTGCAGCAGGCCGCCTGGCAGGCCGACGGGCGGGCGGTAGCGGCCGTCGTCGTCGCCGCTGCCGCTGCAGAAGTCGGTGAGCGGGCGACCGTCCGGACCGGGCTGGCGCGCGGCGACGACCAGGCTGCTGTCGACCTCGTCCCGCAGGCGCTGGTCGGTCGCCGCGTAGCTGACCGCCGCGACCGCCGCGACCGCCAGCGTGGCCAGCACGGCCAGCGCGACGGCCAGGCGGGTGCGGAGGGTCATGGTGCGCGCAGCGTGTAGCCGACGCTGCGGACGGTGTGGAGCAGCCGGGGCTCGCCACCTGCCTCGGTCTTGCGGCGCAGGTAGCCGACGTAGACCGACAGCGCCTTGGAGTCCGGCCCGAAGTCGTAGTTCCAGATGCGCTCGTAGATGGTCGTGTGGCTGAGCACGATGCCGGCGTTGCGCACCAGGAGCTGGAGCAGGTCGAACTCGGTCTTGGTCAGCTCCATCTCCCGCTCGCCCCGCCAGGCCCGCCTGGCCGCCTCGTCCATGCGCAGGTCGGCGACGCGCAGCTCGCGGTCCGGCTCGTCGTAGCTGGCCCGCCGCAGTAGCGCGCGGACGCGCGCCAGCAGCTCGTCGAGGGCGAACGGCTTGGGCAGGTAGTCGTCGGCGCCGGCGTCCAGGCCGGCGACCCGGTCCGACACCTCGGTCCGCGCGGTCACGATCAGGATCGGGGTGCGGTCGTCGCGCCCCCGCAGCCGCTGGCACACCGTCAGACCGCCGACGTGCGGCATCATCAGGTCCAGGACGAGCACGTCGGCCGGCTCCTCGGCGATCGCGTCGAACACGCCGGACCCGTCGGCGACCGCGCGGACCTGGTAGCCCTCCAGCTCAAGCGCGCGGACGAGCGACTCGCGCGTGGCGCGGTCGTCCTCGGCCAGCAGCACCCGGTTCGGCATGGACGCGACGATAGCGCCCGGGGACGCGCCGTGGGCGACTCCCGGCGCCTGGACTGTGACCCATTCAGGCATGGGCCATCACCAGCAGGAACTCGATCTGCCCGTGGTCCTCGGTGGTGACCAGGCCGCCGAAGCTCGGGTTGGGGATGTTCCAGTCGGCGAAGGTGATGGGGATCTGGCCGCTGAGCCGGAACTGGTCGCCGCTGCGCTTGGCGGTCACGTCGACGGCCACGTCGCGGGTGGTGCCGTGCAGGGTGAGCTTGCCCTGCGCCTTGGCGCTGACGGTGGCCCCGTCGGCGGGGAGGGACGGCAGCTCGAGCGGCTGGCCGAGCGTGAAGGTCGCGGTCGGGTAGGTGGCGGTGTCCATGATCCGCGAGTGGAACTGCCCGTCCCTGCGGCTCTGGTCGCTCTGCACGCTGGTCAGGTCGACCGAGAAGCTCCCGCTGGTGACCTGGGTCCCCTGGACGGCCATCTGGCCGCTCACCGCCGAGGTGCGGCCGACGGCCTCGCTGTTCTGGCCGAACAGCACCTCCTTGACCCGGTAGCCCGCCTGCGAGCCGCCGGTCACCTTCCAGGTGCCGCTGACCGGCTGGTCGGTCGCCGACCCGGAGGAGGCCGCCTGGGTGGTGGGCGAGCTGTCCGCCGCGCTCAGCGGGGCGGGGGCGTCGCCCTCGATCAGGTGCGTGTAGGCGTACGGGCCGCCGACGGCCACCACGGCGGCGACGGCGACGCCGATCGCCACCCAGCGCCAGCGGCGCGCTCGCACGGATGCTGTCACGGTTCCTCCTCGGATCACGGCGCGCGGGCCTGCCGCGCTGCTCGCAGCATCGTGCGCGGCGTGGGTGAGAGCAGGGTAAGAGGCGCGCAAGAGCCCGTCGAGAGCAGGTCACGGCCTCCCGGCGCCGGTTTCTTACCGTGTTCTCGAACTCCACTCGACGGCCTCTTGCGCGGCGCGGGGACACTGCCGCTCGCAGGCCGTCGACCGAGGGGAGCTTCCATGTCACCGGACCCCAGGGCGGTGGACCGGCGGGACGCCGGGCTGCGCCGGGTGTCACGGCTGACCCGCTGGCTGCTCGCCGGCTCGCTGGCACTCACCGGGATGTTCGCGGCGCTCGCCGCCCGCGCCTTCCCCGGGCAGAGCAGCCAGCAGGCCGGCGGCGCCGTGACCACCACGACCGTGACCGGCAACCAGTCCGACGACTCCTCGTCGCAGGACGAGGACGACAGCAGCCAGCTCCAGGCCCCCGCCGCCGCGCCGTCGGCGTCCGGCGGGTCGGGCAGCGTCACCTCGGGAGGCTCGTGATGACCCGGCTCGCCCGGGCCAGCTTCCCGCGGCCGCCCCGCGGGCGGCGCGACCGTGGCGGCGGCCTCGACCCGCTTCCGGAGTGGCGCTTCCCTGCGCTCGGCACCGGCGCGGTCGTGCTGGTGACCGGCGGCGACTCGCTGGAGGTCGTGCGCCGGGCGGTCGCCGCCGAGGTGGACGCGATCGACCGTGCCTGCAGCCGCTTCCGCTCCGACTCCGAGCTCGAGCGCGTCAACCGCGCCGGCGGCCGCCCGGTGGCGGTCGGTCCCCGGCTGCTCGAGGCGCTCGAGGTCGCCCTGCGCGCCGCGCGCGCCAGCGACGGCGACGTCGACCCGACGGTCGGCGAGGCGGTCCGGGTGCTCGGCTACGACCGCGACTTCGCCGCCGTCCCGCCCGACGGCCGGCCGCTGCTGCGCGTGGCCACCGTGCCTGGATGGCGGCAGCTCTGGATCGACCGGCACCGCGGGCTCGTGCGGGTACCTCCCGGCGTGCTGCTGGACCTGGGCGCGACCGCCAAGGCGCTGGCCGCCGACCGCGCCGCCGCCCGCGCGGCCGAGGCCGCCGGCTGCGGCGTGCTGGTCAGCCTCGGCGGCGACCTCGCCACCGCCGGCGAGCCGCCGGCCGGCGGCTGGTCCGTGCGGGTCGCCGACGCGTACGACGCCGCCGCCGACGCCGACGGCGAGACCGTCCGGATCCACGGCGGCGCCCTGGCGACCTCGTCGAGCACGGTGCGCCGCTGGACCCGCGGCGGCGAGCAGCTCCACCACATCGTCGACCCGGCCAGCGGCTGGCCGGCGCGGGTCGTCTGGCGCACCGTCAGCGTCGCCGCGGCCACCTGCGTGGACGCCAACGTCGCCGCCACCGCCGCGATCGTCCGCGGCGAGGCCAGCGCCGCCTGGCTCGGCTCCCTCGGCCTGCCCGCCCGGCTGGTCCGCCCCGGCGGGTCGGTCGTCCGGGTCGGCGGCTGGCCCGAGCCGTGCGTTTCTGTCAAGGCGGTGGAGGGATGAGCCTCGCCTCCACCCCGGCGCTCTGGTACCTGACCCGTGGCAGCGGCGCGGTCACGCTGGTGCTGCTGACCGCGACGGTCGTGCTCGGGATCGCCAACTCGGCCCGCTGGGCCACCGCCCGCTGGCCCCGCTTCGTCACCGAGGGGCTGCACCGCAACCTCTCGCTGCTGGCGGTCGGCTTCCTGGCGCTGCACGTGGTCACCACGGTCGTCGACGGCTACGTCCCGATCCGCTGGCTGGACGCGGTGGTCCCGTTCCGCTCGGCGTACCGGCCGCTGTGGCTCGGCCTCGGCGCCGTCGCCCTCGACCTGCTGGCCGCGGTGCTGGTCACCAGCCTGCTGCGGGCGCGGCTCGGCCACCGTGCCTGGCGCGCGGTGCACTGGCTCGCCTACGGCTGCTGGCCGGTCGCGTTCGCCCACGGCCTCGGCACCGGCAGCGACCCTGGCCGCGCGTGGATGCTCGCGGTCGACGTCGCCGCCGCCGGCGCGGTCCTGGCGGCCGGGTGGTGGCGGCTCGGGATCGCCCCCGGCCGGGCGGCCGCCGCCGTCGCTCCGCACTCCGGTGCGGTGGCCGGGCGCACCGGGCCGGTCGCCGAATACCCCGAGGAGGTGGCCACGCGTGGGCATGGTCGCTGACCGTCTCGGGCCGGGCGCCCGCGCCGGCGTGCACCCGGCCGGCCAGACAGGGCTGCCGCGGCTGCTCGACGGCGTCGGCGGGCACGCCGGAGCCGTCCCGCTCGCCGAGCACCGCTTCGTCTACCCGGCGCCGCCCCCGCCTGGCCGTCCGCTCGACCGCCTGGTCGCCACGGTGGAACGGGCCGGCCTGCGCGGCCGTGGTGGTGCCGCCTTCCCGACCGGAACCAAGCTGCGCGCCGTCCGCGACGGCGGCCGGCGCCCGGTGGTGGTGGTCAACGGCTCCGAGGGCGAGCCGGCCAGCGGCAAGGACGAGCTGCTGCTCGCGACCGTCCCGCACCTGGTGCTCGACGGGGCGCTGCTGGCCGCCGCCGCGGTCGGCGCCGACGAGGTGATCGTCTGCGTCGACGGGACCGCCCGCGGCGCGCTCGACGCGGTCGGGCGGGCGCTGCTGGAGCGCCGCGCCGAGGCCGCCCCGGCCGTGCGGCTTGCCGCCCTGCCGTCGCGCTACCTGGCCGGCGAGGAGACCGCGCTGGTGCACTGGCTCGACGGCGGGCCGGCCGCGCCGACCGGCGCGCGCCCGTTCGAGCGCGGCGTCGGCGGTCGCCCGACCCTGGTCGACAACGTCGAGACCCTCGCCCACCTGGCCCAGATCGTGCGCTTCGGACCGGACTGGTTCCGCCAGCTCGGCCCCGGCGAGCAGCCGGGCAGCGCGCTGGTCACGCTCGGGGGCGGGGTCGGCCGGCCGGGCGTCTACGAGATCGGCGTCGGCGCGGCGCTCGGCGAGCTGGTCGAGATCGCCGGCGGCGCGCCGGGCGGGGTCGAGGCCGTGCTGGTCGGCGGCTACTTCGGGAGCTGGCTCACGGCCGGCCAGGCCATGGGCGCACGGCTCGACAACCAGAGCCTGCGCTCGCTCGGCGCCGCCATGGGCTGTGGCGCCGTCGTGGTGGTCCCCGGCGGTGCCTGCGGCATCGCCGAGACGGCCCGCGTCCTCGCCTGGCTGGCGGGCGAGTCCGCCGGCCAGTGCGGCCCCTGCGTCTACGGCCTCGCCGCGGTCGCCAGGGGCGTCGCGGAGCTGCGCGACGGCCGCGCGCGCCCGGAGACGGTCGCGCAGCTGCGCCGCTGGGCCGGCCAGATCGAGGGCCGCGGCGCCTGCCGCCTGCCGGACGGCGCCGTGCGCCTGCTGCGCAGCGCGCTGGACGTGTTCGCCGGCGACGTCCAGCGGCACCTCGACGACGGCGCCTGCCCGGGCGTCGGCCGGCCGAGCGTGCTCCCCGCCCCGCGGGCCGTGCGGGGAGGGCCGGCATGGCGCTGAGCAGACGGCTGCGCGTCGACCCGATCGCCTGCGACGGTCACGGGCTCTGCGCCCAGCTCATCCCCGAGCGCGTCACCCTGGACGACTGGGGCTACCCGATCGTCGACGAGGCGCCGGTCGGCCGCGACCTGGCGGGCCACGCCCGCCGGGCGGTCAGCGCCTGCCCGGTGCTGGCGCTGCGGCTGGTACCGGCCCCTGACCCGGGTGGTGCCACGAGACGGCGGTGACCGCCCGCTGGCCGGCCCCCCGCCGGCGGGCGGCCCGCCCACCACCCGGGCGAGCAGGCCACGTGGTCTCGACGCCCGGGCCATGGTGACATCCGGCGGCGACCGCCGTCGCGCTGATGTGGCCTGCGGCCCTGGCCGCCTCGCGCCGAACCGTCGCTGTGACGCGCCCGCCGGGGGCCGGTACCCTGCCGCAGCGGCCACAGCCGTACTGGGCATGCGAGAGGAGCGCGACATGACCGTCCAGGACCGGCTCGGCCGAGTCGGGCTGCCCATGCCGCTTGCCGAGCTGGCCGCGCGGCGCTGGGACGTGGTGGTGGTCGGCGGCGGCCACAACGGCCTCACGGCGGCCGCCTACCTCGCCCGCGCCGGCCGGTCGGTGCTGGTGCTGGAGCGGCGCGACCGGCTCGGCGGCGCCTGCACCCTGGAGCAGCCGTTCGCCGACCCGGCCTGGATGGTGAGCCCGTGCGCGTACGTGGTGGGGCTGCTGCACCCGCTGGTGGTGGAGGAGCTGGAGCTGAAACGCCACGGCTACCGGGTGACCCCGGCCGACCCCAACCTGTGGTGCCCGTTCGAGGACGGCGGCAGCTTCGGGACCTGGGCCGACGACGCCCGGACCGCCGCCGACATCGCCGCCATCGAGCCTCGCGACGTCGACGGGTACTTCGCCTACGAGGAGCTGTTCGGCCGCATCCGGCGCGCCCTTCGCGACCCCGCCCGCGACGCCTGGCTCGGGGACGCGCCCAGCCGGGCCGAGCTGGAGGAGCGGCTCGGCGGCGACCCGGAGGCGATCGAGGTGCTGTTCGAGGCGTCGATCGCCGATGTGGTCGAGCGCTACGTCCGCGACGAGCGCCTGCGCACCGCCCTGCACGGGCAGGGGATCATCGGCACCTGGGCGGGCCCGAGGGACCCGGGCACGGCGGCGGTGCACCTGCACCACGCCTCCGGGGTGATCGAGGGCCAGGAGGACGTCTGGGGCTACGTCCACGGCGGCATGGGCAGGGTGTCGTTCGCGCTGGCCGACGCGGCCGCCGAGGCCGGCGCGGTGCTCGCCGCCGGGGTCGAGGTGGGCGCGATCCTGCCCGGCGAGGGCGTGCGGCTGGCCGGCGGCGAGCTGCTGCGCGCCACGGTGGTGGTCTCCAACGCCGATCCCAAGCGCACCGTTGCCCTGTGCGAGGACGGCGTGCCTGCCTCCTTCCGCGAGCGCGTGGCCGCCTGGCGCACCACCAGCGGGGTGGTCAAGGTCAACTGCGGCCTGTCGCGGTTGCCGCGCTTCACCGCCGCGCCCGAGGAGACCGTGCCGCACCGCGCCATGGTCACCATCTCCACCGGGATCGACGCCACCCAGGCGTCGTTCGAGGCCGCCCGCCGCGGCGAGGCGGCCCCCGCCTGGTGCGAGCTGTACTTCCAGACCGCCTACGACCCGACCGTCGCTCCGGCCGGAAAGCACACCATGAGCGTGTTCGCCCAGTACGCTCCGGCCGTGCTGGCCGAGGGCGACTGGGACAGCCGCCGGGAGGAGATCGGCGACCGCGTCCTGGCCGAGATCGCCCGCTTCGCGCCGGACGTTGCCAGCCTGGTCGAGGAGCGGGAGGTGCTCGGCCCGCCCGACGTCGAGGCCCGCATCGGCCTCACCGACGGCCACATCTTCCAGGGCGAGTGCACTCCCGACCAGCTCTGGGACCGGCGCCTCGCGCCGCGCACCCCGATCCCCGGGGTGTACCTGTGCGGCGCCGCCACCCACCCCGGCGGCAGCGTGATCGGCGCCAACGGCCGCAACGCGGCCATGGCGGTGCTCGCCGGCCTCGGTCGGCCTTCCCAGCCGTAGGCGCGGGAGCGCGTCGGCCGGCGAGCCGCCCGTCGTCCTTGCCCGGGCACACGGCCGGCCTCAGCGGCGGCTCTCGGCGACGGTTGCCGCCAGCAGCGCGACGGCCTCGTCGAGCTGGCCGTCGGCGAGGTTGGCGTAGCCGAGCACCAGGCCCGGGCCGATCGCGTCGTCGCGGCACCGGTAGGTGTCCAGGCTCGCGACCCGCAGGCCGCCGGCCGCGGCCCGGCTGACCACCTCGGCGCAGTCCACCGTGCCGTCGAAGCGGACCAGCAGGTGCAGCCCGGCGGCCACGCCGAGGAGGCGGGCATCGGGCAGGCGCTCGGCGAGCGCGCGGACCAGCCGGTCGCGGCGCAGCCGGTAGCGCGCGCGGGCGGCGCGCAGGTGGCGGTCGTAGGAGCCGGCCTGTAGGAAGGCGGCGAAGGCGAGCTGGTCGAGGGTGGACGGCCAGGTCACGCGCCCCGTCGGGGCACGCAGCCGCTCGCTCCAGGCCGGCGGTGCCACGACCCAGCCGATGCCCAGCGCCGGCGAGAGCGTCTTGCTCAGCGACCCGAGCAGCACCACCCGCGACCGGTCGGTGCCCTGCATGGTCCCGACCGGCCGGCGGTCGTAGCGGAACTCCGCGTCGTAGTCGTCCTCGAGGATCACGCCGTCGACCCGGCGGGCCCAGTCGAGCAGGGCGCCGCGGCGCTCCGCCGAGAGCACCACCCCGGTCGGGAACTGGTGCGTCGGGCTCACGATGACCGCGCGCACCGCGGGGTCGAGGTCGCCGACCCGCAGGCCGTGCTCGTCGACGCGTGTCGGGGAGAGCCGCAGCCCGGCGGAGGCGGCGGCCTCGCGGAGCCGGTGCCAGCCGGGGTCCTCGACCGCGACGGCGCCGGTGCCGGCGGCTCGCAGGGCCTGGCAGACGCGCGCGGTCCCGTCGGGCGTCAGGTACTCGGCCAGGACGTGGCGCAGGCGGGGGTGGCCGCTGGGGTCCGGGTAGCCCAGCTCCGTGTAGGGCAGGGTGCTGGCGACCGAGCGGAGCGCCGAGACCCAGCGTCCGAGCGGGAAGGCGCGCAGGTCCGGCACGCCGGGCGCCAGGTCGATCCGTGGCACCCAGTCCGGCGGCGTCTCCGGCGGCGGGCGGCGGGCGGCCCTGGTGACCGGGGGGCTGCCGCTCGGCCCCGCGTGGGCGCCCGCCACCGGGGCGAGCGGCCGCACGCGGGTGCCGGAGCCGACCCGGGCGTCGACGTAGCCCTCGGCGGCGAGCTGTGCGTACGCCTCGGTGACGACCCAGCGCGAGCAGCCGAGGTCCTCGGCCAGCGCCCGGCTGGGCGGCAGCGCGCTGCCAGGCGGGAGGCGGCCGCCGCGGATCGCCTCGCGCAGGGCGCTCGACAGCCGGGCGTGCAGCGGCCCGTGGCGACCGTCGCCCAGCTCCAGGAACGTGTCCCACGCGAGATTGGTCTGGAATTCTGGCATCTGATCGGACCATACATCCGCACCAATAGCCGGGCTAGCCTGATGCCTACCAGCCCGCGCACCGACGAGAGGAGAACCACGTGCGCCAGCGGCGGATCAGCGACGGCAGGGTCAGCCTCCAGGTCAGCGAGCTGTGCCTGGGCACCATGTACTTCGGCTACCGGACCGACGAACCCACCTCGTTCGCCATCCTCGACCGCTACCTGGAGGCGGGCGGCAACTTCCTCGACACGGCCAACAACTACGGCCAGTGGCACGGCGACGCCGGCGAGAGCGAGCGGGTCATCGGGCGCTGGCGGCGCTCCCGCGGCGTGACCGACCAGGTCGTCGTGGCGACCAAGGTAGGCGCGAGGACGCTGGTCCCCGGCGACCCGAGCGCCGCGCACTGGCAGGGCCTGGGCGGCAAGACGATCAGGGAGGACGCCGAGACCAGCCTGCGCCAGCTCGGCGTCGAGCGGCTGGACCTCTACTACGCCCACGTCGACGACCGCTCCACGCCGCAGGAGGAGACCGTCGACGCGCTGGCCGAGCTGGCCGAGCGCGGCACGGTCGGCCTGCTCGGCGCGAGCAACCACGCCACCTGGCGGATCGAGCGGGCGCGCGCGATCGCGCGCGCCGGCGGCCGCCCCGCCTACCAGTGCGTGCAGCAGGAGCACAGCTACCTGCTGCCGCAGCCGGACCCGGGGCAGCTCAACCTGGTCACCGAGGAGCTGGTCGACTACGCCACGGCGGAGGACCTGACCCTGCTGGCGTACTCGCCGCTGCTCAAGGGGGTCTACGCCCGTCCGGGCGAGGCGCCGCCGGCGGGCTACGACCATCCCAGCAACCAGTCGCGGCTGGCGGTCCTGCGGGAGGTGGCGGCGGAGCTGGGCGCGACCCCGAACCAGGTGGTGCTCGCCTGGCTCACCCAGGGCCGGCCGCCGATGATCCCGATCTTCGGCGCGAGCACGGTCGCGCAGCTCGACGAGCTGCTCGGCGCCGTGGACCTGCGCCTGGACGAGGACGTCCGCGAGCGCCTGGACGCGGCCGGCCGCCACACCGGCGACCGGGAGGCCCCGGTGCGGCGCTAGCCAGCGGCTGGGTCAGCTGCTGGTCTGGTCGTGGCGGTAGCCGATGTGCAGGTGCTCCTGGTGGCCCTCGTCGCTGAAGTAGGGCCGGTGGCCGATCGGGAACGGCGAGCCGATCTCGGCCGGGCGCAGCGGGCCTTGCAGGCCGTCCAGCCAGCTGGCCAGGCGCTCGGCGGCGCGGCTGCTCGGGCTGACCGGCCGGCCGTCGACCCGGTCGATGTCGACCGCCCGCCAGACGTTGTGGTTGGAGACCCGCCGGGTGCCCTTGACGTAGGTGGAGTGGCCGGTCTTCAGGCACGAGATCCGGATCGTGTAGCGCTCGGCGAGCACGGCCAGCAGCGAGGTGACGCGCAGGTCGAGCTTGCCGGAGGCCAGGTCGAGGCCGGGGTCGCAGCCGTGCGCGCGGGTGCTGGTGATCCTCGGGTTGTGGACCAGGGCGACGACGAACGGGTCGCGGGAGGCGACCAGCCGCACGGCGCTGGTGTAGCGGGCGGCGATCGTGATGACGTCGTGGACGTACCAGCAGGCGTTGTTGTAGCGCTTGAGCGCCAGGTGCAGCGCCGCCGAGCCGAGGACCTGGGGGCACGGGTCGCTTGCGGGTGCGGGCTGGGCGAGGCCGTTGGCGCAGAGCTTCCTGGCGGCGGCGGGGATCGCGTCGGCGGGGTCGTAGACGTCGCCGCGGCCGAAGGCGTCCCAGGTGGACGGCGGGCCGTTGGTGAGGTTGAACTGCATCGGCCCGGCGCAGCAGCCGGCGCTGTTCAAGCCGCCGTGGACGCCGGGGGCTTGGGAGCGGCCGTGGTTGGTCTCGATCTTGCCGATGCCGGCCAGCGTCTGCCAGGTGAGCTTGGGACAGGTGCCGGCGGCGGCCTGGTACAGGTCGAGGTAGGCGCGGGGGATGTCGGCCAGCGCGAAGCGGCTGGCCCCCTTGCCGCTGGCCGGCTCGGGCGCCGGGGGTGGGGCCGGCTTGCGTTTGGGGTGCAGCGCCTTGCTGACCGTGCGGCCGACCGCGGCCGGGACCTTGCCGAGCGGGAACCCCGGCGACGCGCTCCCGGCCAGCACCGCCAGCGCCAGCAACGCCGCCACGGCCGCGCCGGCCTGGCCGGCGACGGCCCGCCGGGGGTTCGGCGGGGGGCTCACCGGGTCACCGTCCGGCCGCGCGTGGCCGCCGCGGCGGCCACGCGGCGTCCGAGCATGGAGTCCGGCCGGGTCAGGAGGTCACCGTCCAGCCGCCGTGGGTGCGGCGCACCGTGACCCAGGCGGTGGGCCGGCGGCCGCCCTCCTCGGCCAGGACCAGCACGCGCAGGCGGCCGGGCCCGAGGCGCTGGCTGCCGAGCGCGCGGACCCGGGCGGCCGGAACGCCGAGCCGCCTGGCGTACCAGCTCGCCGCCGCCGCCGCAGCGGACCGTCCCGGCGCCGCCGGCGCCGCGACCGTGCTGGCCGCGGGCCGCGCGTTTGCCGTGGGGCGGTCCGCGTGCTCGTAGAGCACGCTCATCACTGCGACGAACAGGGTGGTGAGCACCATCACCGTGGCGAGCCGGCGTCCGAGGCCGGTGGCCAGCAGCCGCAGCGGCAGGAGCAGCAACCAAGCGGCCATGCCCGCACCCGAGCCGCGCGCCGGTCCGGCCAGCAGGCTCACGGCCACTCACCAGCCGTACCGCCGGCCCCGGCCGCGCGCCGCCTGGCCGGCTCGGCGGCGACGTCGAAGACCGCACGGCGGCTGGAGGACCCCCTGGCGGAGGTGGCGCCGCCACCGGTCCGGCGTGCGGAGCCGGCGTCACTCGCCGTGCGGCGCCCACGCGACCGCCCGGCAGCCGCTCCACGACCAGCCCGGTCCTCGGCGCCGGCATCGCCGGCCGTGTGCGGGCGACGCGACGGCCCGGCACTGGCCGCGCCGCGATCAGCCCGGTCCTTGACGCCGGCATCGCCGGCCGTGTGCGGGCGACGCGACCGCCCGGCACTGGCCGCGCCGCGACCGGACCGGCCTTCGGAGGCGACGTCACGCAGCGTGGGACGGCGGGACGACCGTCCCGCGGAGGCGGCACCGCGGGCGGTGCCGTGCTCGCTCGACGGTCCGGCGGGGGCGGCGCCGCGGGCCCTGCCGGGGCGGGGCGAGCGGCCCCAGTGGATGACGTCGCGGACCGGGCCGGGTCCGGGGGAGCGGCCCCAGTGGATGACGTCGCGGACGGGGCCGCGGCGCGGCGGGCGGACGGCCGAGACGGCGTCACGGAGGGTGCGGCCGACGGGCGGACGGCCCTCGGCGACCGCGGTGCGGAGCCGGCGGCGGTGCAGCCACCAGGCGGTCAGCGCGCCGGTGAGCAGGGGCCAGATCGAGCCGGCGAGCAGCGTGCCGATCAGCTCGTCGCCGCCGTGCAGGACGGTCGCGAGCCACATCACCAGCAGCGAGGCGAGCGTGGCGGCGGTGAGCAGCAGCGCCGTGGCGAGCAGCGGCCGCAGCCACCAGCGGGTCACCGCCGGGCGCCAGCGCGGCTCGAGGGCCAGCGGCATGGCGCCGAGCGTCGCCAGCCCGAGCAGCAGGAGCAGGGCCTGGGCGCAGGTCGCGACCATCGCCAGCACGCCGAGCAGGACGGCGAACGGCAGCACGTAGGAGAGCGCCAGGGTGGCGATCACCACCCGCTGCAGCCCGTGCCTCCCGGCGGCCCAGGCGCGGACCCCCGGCACGCGCCGGCGGACCGAGTCCAGCACGCCCGCCTTGGCCGCCGGCGGGGCGCTGGCCAGCACCGGGCTGCCGGTCTGCAGGCGCGACAGCGGGCCGGCGACGAACGCGATCCAGTAGCGGCCCGAGAGGGCGTGCCGGTCCGCTGGGGGCGGCGCGCCAGCCCGGCCGGCGGGGGAGGGGGAGCCGGCCAGGCCGGCGACGCCGGCCGGGATCGCGGTGCTGGGAGCGCTGGCGACGCGCATGGTCGTGTCCGGCTTGGTGACCAGCAGGGTCAGCCCGAACAGCAGGAGGACCACCACCAGCCAGGTCCTCCGTGCCGGGCGGGCGAGCACCCCGAAGGCGACCAGGGCCAGGACCGCGACCGCTGTGGCGCCCTGCAGGGCGGGCTGGTGACGCTGGCGCCAGCCGGCCATGCCCGCCGCGAGCGGCTCGCCGGCCAGGAAGCGCAGCAGGTTGAGCCGGTCCACGTCGCGCTGGCGCTCGATCGACGCGCGGCCCAGCCAGGCGGTGGCCCGCATCGCCGTCCTGGCGTAGGCGTTCAGCGGGCCGTCGCCGGCGACCACGACCTGCTCGTGCTGGTAGTCCCAGACCGGGGAGGCGGGTCCCTGGCCCGGCCGTGCCGGGCTGAGCACCAGCACGAGCACGAGCAGCAGGAACGCGGCCGCGAGCTCGCGCGGCAGGACACCCCAGGCGATCGGGCGGGGGCGCCGCCTGGGACTGGCGATGGTGGGATCGGCCGGGGCGCCGGAGAGCCGGCCGCCCCGCTCGGCAGCGGTCGCACGCATGGTGGTTCCCTCGAAGCTCGGCACGCACGATGGCCGCCGGCCCCGCCCGGCCGGCCGGCGCCGGCGATGCGCCGACGCGGACGGGTCGCGGGTGGGCCGTGGCCGCTCGGGCGCGGTGGACACGGACGGCTCGGCTGCCGCTGGCAGCGCTCGTGCGTCGATTCTCAAAGGTCTCGACAGCGGATCGGACGGGTCACGGCTGGGCGGGGAGCCTCCTTGGCTGCCGGCGCGGAGCGAGGGAAGTCGCTTCGCGCCGCCGGTCGGCGGTGGCCCGGACCGCACGCCGGGTCGGCGTGACGGCCACACCCGCTGCCGGCAGGGGAAGCGCCCGCGGGGCTACCGGCGTACGGATCAGGCGACGAACATTGTGCCGAACATATGTTCGATAGTCAACGCCGATTCGGCACGGTTTCCGCCGGTCCGGCGGGGTGCGACGCGGTCACCCGCGGCCGCTCAGTTCAGCAGCCGGAAGGTGTCGTTGGTCAGCCACATCGGCAGCAGGTTCACGTAGAACGGCGTGCCGGGCACGCCGTTCGTGCCGCCGGGCAGGCTCGACTCCGCGTACACGCCGCCGCGGTCCGCGCTGCCCACGAAGCGGTTGGCCCCGGCGCTGCCGAAGCCGAACTCGCCCGAGGCGTCCGCGCGCACGTTGTGGCTCGCGACGTCCACCGTGTCGAAGCCGCCGTCGGTCGGGATGCCGGACAGGCCGGCCAGCGGCGGCGGGAAGGCGCCCTGCGCCGGCGGGATGTTCCACGGCCCGCCCATCAGGTGGTCGAGGGTGACCCGGTGCAGCCGGCCCCAGCGGTAGTCGTCCTGGCTGGCCGAGCCGCCGAACGCCGGCGCGAAGTCGGGCCCCGCCAGCTTGTCGAGGGCGTGGCGGAGGCTGCGCAGGATCACCACGTCGCGGCGGTCGGGAGCGGACGGGACGCCGTCGACCGGGAAGAAGTCCACGCCGGACGCACCCACCCCGCCGCCGGAGCCGAACGTCTCCAGCAGGTGCTTGAGGGCGGTGAGGGAGAGCTGGCCGTCCGGCGCCGGCAGCGAGCCGAGCGCGTCGAGGCGCGCGTCGATGGTGTCGCGCACGAACTGGCCGCGCCAGACCGCGTAGATCGTGGCCGCGACGCTGTCGCGCACCTCGCGGCTGCTCGGCTGCGCGCGGTGGCCGTCCACGTCGCTGGCGTCGTAGCCCTCGGGGATGCCCGTCGGGGTGGAGCGGTCCCAGGCGCGCAGCCGCCCGACCGCCTCGGTCACGCCGGCGTCGCGGGCGAACGCGGCCAGCGTGGGGTCGCTGGACTTGCGCGCGCCGGCCAGGGCCTCGAGCAGGTACGGCACGAAGAACTGCGCGTCGACCAGGGTGGTGTCGGCCTGGATGCGCTGCACGTCCTTGAACGACACCTTGCCGCCGTGGGCGAGGCGCTGGCGCAGCAGCTCGGTGATGCGGCCGCCGCGGATGCCGTCGTAGCCCGGGTTCAGGTAGTAGATGCCGCCGGTGGGGCGGAACTGGTTCAGGGGGTCGTTGTCCAGGCTGACACCGATCGGGTCGTTGTTGCCGTTGACGAAGAAGCCGTTGCGCGGGTTGACCGTGTGCGGCATCTCCTCCGGCGGCAGGATCTCGTAGGGGATCGCCTGGCCGGGCTGGCGCTGGCGCAGCGGCAGCCAGTCGTTGCCGCCGGTGCCGCTGCGCACCAGGAAGGGCGGCAGGCCGTAGACCGCGCCCGCCTCGAGGTCCTCCCGCAGGGGCAGCTCGGCGCTGGTGAAGTAGGCGAGGTTGCCATGGGTGTCGGCGTAGGCCCAGTTCTGCCCGCCGACGTCGAAGCTGCGCAGCCCGCGGCGGAAGTCGTCCAGCCCGCGGGCGTCGTTCCAGATCCTGAACGTGTCGATCTCGTGGGTGGCGCTGAAACCGGTGTACTGCACGCTCAGGCCCGACCCGTTGGCCAGGTTGAGCTGCACCAGCGGGCCCTGGTTGCGCCGCGGCACGATCAGCGTGGCCGGAGGGATCGAGCCGCCCGGGGGCACCACGGTGACGTCGTCGGGCTTCCCGGAGCCCGGGTCGTTCTGGCGGAACGTCTCGGGGATCGCCTCGACCGGCTCGCGCTTGCCGTCGTGCACGGTGGCGAGGCCGCTCGGGGTGCCCGGGTCGGGCACGATCGTCTCGACGTAGACGTCGGTGACGTCGCTGGGGTTGACGGTCGCGCCCCAGGTGATGAAGCGGTTGTGGCCGACGGTGACCGCCGGGACGCCGGCGAAGCCGCTGCCGATCACGTCGGTCTGCCCCGAGCGCAGGTGCACCGGGTAGAAGGTGGAAGGGGCGTCGAGCCCGAGGTGGGGGTCGTTGGCGATCATCGGCCGGCCCGAGGTGCTCTTGCGCCCGCTCACCCCCCACTCGTTGGAGCCGGCGCCCTCGCCCTTGCCGGCGAGGGCGGAGCGCAGCGCCGGCACCTTGGCGGCCTTGGCCAGGTAGGCCCGTCCCAGCTCGGCGACCGCGTCGAGGCGCCCGGCAGCGGCGGCCCCGGCCGTGGCCGCCCCGCCCGCCGCGCCGGCCTTGCCGGCGGCGGTGGCCCGCGCCGTGCCGCTGCGCGGCGCGGTGCCGTCCGCGTCGGGCACGGTGCTGGCCGGGGTGAACGGCTGCGAGCGGAACAGGTCCTCGAAGAACAGCTTGTCGGCGTCGAAGCCCGCCTTCGGGCCGGTGATGCGGTAGGCGAGCAGGGTGAGGGTGAGGTCGATGTCGGACAGGTCGAAGGAGAGGCCGAAGGCGAGCAGCTTGGCCACGGCGACGCTGTCGAGCGGGGTCCAGGGCTCGAACCGGGTCAGCTCGAGGGCGGCGTACTCCGGCGGCAGAGGGTGGCCGGCGACCCAGGCGTTGACGCCGTCGGCGTAGGCGGCCAGGCCGTCGCGCGCCGGCTGGGAGAGCTCGGGCAGCGAGCGGGCCGCGGCGCGCCGCAGGCCGATGGTGCGCAGCTGCACGTCGTTGGGGAGCGCGGCCGGGCCGAGCAGCTCGGCCAAGGTGCCGCTGGCCTGGCGTCGGCGCGTGTCCATCTGGAACAGGCGGTCGCCGGCGTGCACCCAGCCCTGGGTGAACCACAGGTCGTTATGGTTGCGCGCGCTGATGTGGGCGATGCCCTGGGCGTCCCTGGTGACGCGGGCGCCGGGCGGCAGTCCCTTCGCGGCCGCGCCGGCGCGGCCGGGAGCGGCCGCCCCCACGGGCAGCGCGAGCAGCAGGGCGAGGACGACGAGCAGGCAGCGCCGCATCTGGGCAACCCCTCTGGGACCGGCTCCCGGGGTCCTCCGTCCTTGGATGGCCGTCGTCCGGGTCCGGCCGGAGCCTACCGTCCGGTAGCTTGAAGGGGAATACTCCGGGTCGAACTGGGCACGGCGGCGACGGCCCTGCCTCCCTGAGGTCACCGGCCGGTGGCGCGCACGGCGCCGCGCCGTCACGTCCAGGTCGAGGCGGGGCGCCGGTCGGTGTCGGCGTGGAGCGCGGAGGCCGCCTGCGGGCGTCCGAGGTAGTAGCCCTGGAACGCGTCACAGCCGAGCTCCTCGAGGCGGCGCTTGGCCCGCTCTTCCTCGACCCCCTCGGCGACGACCTCGAGGCCGAGGGAGTGGCCGACGTCGATGGCGGAGCGGACGATGGCCGCGTCGCCGGGGTCCTGGCCCATCTGCATGACGAACGACTTGTCGATCTTGAGGACGTCGACCGGCAGCCGTTTCAGGTACCCGAGCGACGAGTGGCCGCTGCCGAAGTCGTCGATCGCGAGCCTGACGCCGAGCTCCCGGAGCCGGGCGAGGATGCTGCGCGTCCGCGGCAGGTCGGTCATGATCGTCGTCTCGGTGATCTCCAGCTCGAGCTGCGCCGGTTCGACGGCCCACTTGGCCAGCAGCTCCGCGACCTCGTCGGGGAAGTGGAGGTCGATGAGCTCGCGGCTGGTGATGTTGACGGCGACGGCGAGCCGCCGCCCTTCGTCCCGCCACGCGCGGCACTGGGCGAGCGAGGCATCCAGGACATGGCGCGTGAGCGACCGGATCAGCCCCGTCTGCTCGGCGAGCGGGATGAACTGGTCGGGTCCGAGGAGTCCGCGCTGCGGGTGCTGCCAGCGGACCAGTGCCTCGACCTTGCCCACCTCGCCGGTGGCGACCTTGGCCTGGGGCTGGTAGTGGACGACGAGTTCGTTGCCGTCCAGCGCCCGCCGCAGCTCGCCGATGAGGATCAGGCGCGTGAGCGAGTGCTGGTCGTACTCCGAGGCGTAGACGATCGGGGTGTGGGTGTTCTTGCTGACGTACATCGAGACGTCGGCGTGGCGGATGAGCGTCTCGACGTCCTCTCCGTGCTCGGGGAAGATCGCGATGCCGATGCTGGCCTCGACCTCCATCGCGAGCCCGCCGATCACGATGGGCTGCGCCAGCACCTCGCAGAGCTTCTCGGCGACGGTGCGCGCGGCGGCGGCGTCGCACAGGTCCGAGCCGATGACGCCGAACTCGTCGCCACCGAGGCGGGCGACAGTGTCGTTCTTGCGCAGCGCGCGGCGCAGCCGCCCGGCGACCTCCTGCAGCAACAGGTCGCCGCTGTGGTGGCCGAGGGTGTCGTTGACCTCCTTGAAGCGGTCGAGGTCGATCAGCATGACGGCGAAGCCGGAGCCGGCACGGTTGCCCCGCAGCACCGCCTGCTCGGCCCTGTCCCTGAACAGCGTTCGGTTCGGCAAGCCGGTCAGGCCGTCGTGGAGCGCCTGGTGCTCAGCCTGGCCCATCTGCTCGAGAAGGCGCTCCTGGCTCCTCTGCAATGCCTCCTCGTTCCGCTTTCGCTCGCTGATGTCGATCATGTAGCCCTGCGCGTAGAGGGGGCGCCCCTGCTCGTCGCGGACGACGACCGCCGCGTCGTGGATCCAGACGATGCGGCCGTCGCGAGCGACCAGGCGATATTCGCACTCGAACGCCGCGCCGCTGTCGTGCATCGAGGTGAACCCCGCGAGCACGCGCTCGCGGTCGTCGGGGTGCAGCACCGTGGCGAAGAAGTTGCTGTCGGCGATCCACTCCTCGGCCGTGTAGCCGACCAGGTCGG
>WNGB01001093.1_pt1 | contig 64370 bp, 62 predicted proteins | sample 5400681 | NCBI WGS metagenome assembly WNGB01 (sample SAMN13153367, study PRJNA577476) | soil metagenome | isolation source: 115 cm soil or saprolite under grassland replicate 2 | place: USA:California | collected 2016-06-15 | reverse complement strand
GCCATGGAACCAGTATCGGTCGGCTCGCCGACCCGCACGACACCGCCTTGGAATAACGGCTACTTCGACCCGAAGGCCTTGAAGAACGTGTAGCAGAAGGTCCCGTCCGCTTCCGCCGTGCGGTACAGATCCCGTACGCCGGCCGCCCAGTCCGCCTCGTCCATCAGGCCCTGACCGACGGCCTCGGCGCCGACTCCTTCCACCATGGCGGTGAACGTCTTGCGGGTGAAGCCGTCGACGAGCGCCGGACGGCTGGCGTCGGCGTACACCATGCGCGGCGACACGGCGACATCCCGATAGCCGGCCTGGACCAGCAGCGGGTACAGGCGGCGGCCGATCAGCGAGTCACCACCGGCCCGCTGTTGGAGATCGACCAGGCACTGTACGGCGCGGCGAGCGTGGGCACTGTCGGGGTGAAAGTACGCCGATCCGTGGTCCCCCTCGATGACCGTGAGGGAGCCACCGGGCTTGAGCACCCGTCGCAACGCTGACAACGCCGCGTCCGGATTCGCCAGATGCTCCAGTACGAAACACACGAAGACATGATCGAAGTGCCCCGAGTCGAACGGCAGGTCGAAGATGTCGGCCTGCTCGAAGGTCACGTTCGCAAAGCCCGCATGCCGCACCTGCTCCGTGGCCGCGGCCAGCGACTCGGCGGAGACGTCGACGGAGGTGAATCCGGCCTCGGGGCTGTTCGCGGCGAGGATCACCGTCTGGGCGCCGACCCCGCAACCGGCTTCCAGCACCCGGCTGCCTGGGGCGTAACGGGTATCGGAGTGCAGCAACTCGGTCAGGGTGCTGGCCTGGTCGCCCAGCCGAAGGCCCTCTTTCACCGAGTATCCGTGCACGTAATCGTTGCTCATCTGACCCCCGGAGGCGTGTCCCGCGACGGCCGGCAACTCTAACGCGCGGAACGGCGTACGGCACCGGCTGGCCGGTCGCCGGAGTACGCCACCAGCCGGCCGCGACGATCTGCCGGGACTACCTGATCCGGTAGACCTGGGAGCCGCCACGCCGAGGCGACGTGCGGCTCGTACCAGGTGGAAAGCCATTAGGGTGACGCCGTGTACCCGGTGCTCTGGCGGTTCGACAGCCCGTTCGGGGAGGTCGCGGTGCCGACCCACGGGTGCTTCGTGGCGCTGGGCGTGGCGGTCGCCGCGGTGGTGTTCTTCCGGGAGGCGCGCAGCCGCGGGCAGCTCACCGAGCAGACGATCGTCGCGGTCACCGGCGCGCTGGTCGGCGGTGCGATCGGGATGCGGCTGTCCGGCCTGCTGCCGCATCTGGACCCGCGCCTGAACCCGTCGCTGATCGACGCGTGGGAGTTCGGCGCCCGCAGCATCCTCGGCGGGCTCACCGGGGCGTACGCGGGCGTGCTGATCGCGAAGCGGCTGATCGGACACCGGGTGCCGACCGGGGACTTGTTCGCGCCCGCGGTGGCGCTCGGGATGGCGGTCGGCCGGATCGGCTGCTTCCTGACGGAGGCGCCCGGCCGCCCCACGTCACTGCCGTGGGGGATCCACGCGCCGGCCTCCGTACCGGAGTGTGCCGGGTGTGTCGCCGGCCTGCCGATGCACCCCTCCTTCCTGTACGAGATCGCGTTCCAGCTCGCGATGTTCGCCGCCCTCTACTGGGCGAAGCCCCGGCTGGAACGACCGGGTGAGCTGTTCACCTTGTATCTCGCCGGCTACGCGGTGTTCCGGTTCGGAGTCGAGTTCACCCGGGCCAACGAGCCGGTCTGGCTGGATCTCACGAGGCCGCAGTGGTTCCTGATACCGGGCCTGGGCCTGCTGGCCTGGCGCCTGGTGCACCAGTACCGCGACGGGGTGTACGACCAACTGGTCGGGCGTACGCCCGAATGGGAGGCCGCACGATGACCCAACCGCCAGGTCCGCCGCCACCGCCACCACCAGAGCCGCCGCGGCACCCGCCGACCCCGCCGCCGGTCTACCCACCGCCGCTGAACCGCAACGCCACCGGTTGCGCTTTCGCGGCCTTCGCGGTGGTCGGAGTCCTGGCGTTCGTACCGATCGACCTGGTGGTGGTCTTGTCGCTGCTCGGCAGCGGCGAGGGCCGGTGGCTGGCGGCGATCGTGCTCGCGCTGATCACGTTCGGGGTCGGCGGCGGGCTGTGCTTCGTGAAGTCGCCGATCGCCCGGGGCATCGGCGTCGGGCTGATGTGCGGCTGGGCGCTGATGACCATCGCCACCGGCGGGCTGTGCACCGGCCTCACCCAGAACGGCTACTGGTGATGGCCGGCATGCCACCGCTCGGAATGCCATCGCCCGGAATGCCATCGCCCGGAATGCCATTGCGCGGCGACCGGATCCACCGGTACGTCAACGCCTTCTGCCCACAGTGCCCGGACACCGACCTGGCGCAGGTACGCCGGCTGTCCGGCTGGCTCGCCGAGCGCGACGGGCGGATCTGGCTGGAACGCGGCTGCCCGGACCACGGCATGATCCGCACCCTCTACGACGAGAACCCGGAGATCCTGTCGTACCTGGAGGAGTGGACCGCGCCCACCAAGGCGCACACCCCGGACACGCCCGGCAACTTCGATCCGGTGCCGTCGGCGTACCTGCGGGGGCTGCCGGAGGCGCAGACCCAGCACACCTGCATCCTGCTGGCGGACATCGCCGAGACCTGCAACCTGCGCTGCCCCACGTGCTTCACGGACTCCTCGCCGGACCTCGACGGCGTGGTGCCGGTGGCCGACGTACTGGCCGGTGTGGACCAGCGGCTGGCGCGGGAGAACGGCCGGATCGACGTACTGATGCTGTCCGGCGGCGAGCCGACCATCCACCCGGAGCTGCCCCGGTTGCTGTCGGAGCTGACCTCCCGCCCGATCACCCGGATCCTGATCAATTCCAATGGGGTACGCATCGCCCGCGACGCCGAGCTGCTGGACCTGCTCACCGACCACCGGGAGCGGGTCGAGATCTACCTGCAGTACGACGGCTCGTCGGCCGAGTCGTCGAAGCACCACCGCGGCGCCGACCTGCGGGCCTTGAAGTCGGCGGCGCTGACCCGGCTCTCCGAGCGGCAGATCTTCACCACCCTCGTGATGACCGCCTCGCTCGGCGTCAACGACCACGAGATCGGCGACGTCGTCCGGGTCGCCCTCGACACGCCCTACGTCGGCGGCGTGTCACTGCAGCCGGTGTTCGGCTCGGGCCGCTCGGCGGGCGTCGACCCGATGCGCCGGCTGACCCACACCGGCACCCTGGCCCGACTCGGCCCGCAGACCGGCGGACTGGTGAGCTGGCGTGACCTGACCGCGCTGCCGTGCTCGCACCCGCACTGCTGCAGCGTGGGCTACCTGATCCGCGACGACGCCGGCCGGTGGCGCTCGTTGGTCGGCCTGATCGGCCACGACCAGCTGAAACAGCACCTCGGCCTGGTCGCCAACCGGATCGCCGACACCGAGCTTCCTCGCGAGATGACGGCGGCCGTCCGAGAATCCCTGCTGGGACTGCTGAGCGAGCAGAGCAGCCTGTCCCACCCGTCGATCGGCGACCTCTGGCGGGACATCTGCGAAACCTGCGACCTCGGCCTGCAGACCCTGCTGACACTCGCCTCGGGCGCCCTGCCCGGACGCCGCCGCAGGCTGCGGAAACTGCTCGGCGAACGGGTCAAGCGGATCTCGGTGAAACCGTTCATGGACGTCCACACGATGATCGAGGAACGCCTCACCCAGTGCTGCGTCCACGTCGCGACACGCAGCCCCGCCCAGGACCAGTGCGCTCCGTTCTGCGCCGTACAGGCCTGGTCCCCGCTAGCCGCCACCCGCCTCTCGGCAGTCGCCTCCCACCCCCGCCGCTCACTGCCGTTGGTCACCCCGTGAACGGCGCCCCCTACGACCCGCTCCGGCTCTGCGTGTACGCCACCGTGGCCCTGCTCGCGTGGCTGCTCGGCCCGTACGCCGTCCTCGGCTTCGCCGCGCTCGGCTTCGCCGGTTACCTGAGGGCCCGCCGCGCCGGCCTCACCACCAGCAGGTGCGCACTGCGAGACACCCGCCTGGTGCTCGCGTACCTCGGCCTGGTCGGGCTGGCCGCCGCCGCCGCGATCGCCTGGCAGTGGCTGAAATAGGCTGACCAGCTGTGTACGTACTCGTCGTGGACACCGCCACACCCGCCGTGACGGCAGCGCTCGCCGAGGTCGGCCCCTCCGAGGTCGCGATCCGGTCGTCGCGGGCCACGGTGAACGCCCGTGCACACGGCGAACTGCTCACTCCGCAGATCTCCGGCGTACTGGCCGAGGCGGGCATCCGCCCTCCGGACCTGGAAGCGATCGTCGCCGGGGTCGGGCCGGGGCCGTACACCGGGCTGCGGGTCGGGCTGGTGACCGCGACGGCGATGGGCCAGGCGCTCGGCGTACCGACCTACGGGGTGTGCTCGCTGGACGGGATCGGGGCCGCGAGCGCCGAGCCCGGCAGGCTGGTTGCCGCCACTGACGCGCGACGCCGCGAGATCTACTGGCGGGCGTACGACTCCGGAACGCCGATCACCGACCCCGCCGTGGACCAACCGGCCGCCGTGGCCCGGCAGCTCCAGGCGCTCGGCATCGTCCGTGCGCTCGGCGACGGAGCAGTGCGCTACGCCGAGGTCCTCGCGGTGCCGGTCGCGGACGAGCCGCGCTACCCGGACCCACTCACCCTGGCCCGGCTCGCCGCCGACCGGGTCCGCGCCGCCGCCCCCACCGAGGTCCTCACCCCGCTCTACCTACGCCGCCCCGACGCCACCCTCCCGGGCACCCGCAAACCCGTCCTCCGCTGACCCGTACCCGAGTGGCACGTATATGCCGTAGCGGTTATATTGCTGGTATGGCATCAACATTCGAGGCGCTCGCCGAGCCGAGACGTCGCCAGATCCTCGACATGCTGCGCGACGGGGAACGCCCCGTCGGTGACCTGGTCGCCAGCCTCAGCCTGAGCCAGCCCGCCGTGTCGAAACACCTGCGGGTGCTGCGCAACGTCGGCCTGGTCGACGTACGCCAGGACGCGCAACGCCGCTGGTACCGGCTGCGCCCCGGTCCGCTGGCCGAGGTCGACGCCTGGTTGGCGCCGTACCGGAGGTTCTGGGAGGAGCGGCTCGACGCGCTGGAGCGCCGCCTCGACACCACATCAGAAGACCGAGGAGAGAGATGATGGCACGCACCTGGGCAACCCTCGAGACGACCGGCGGGAAGGCCGTCCTGCGGTTCGAGCGGCGGCTCGGCCACGCACCGGACAAGGTGTGGCAGGCGATCACCGAGCCGGCCGAGCTGAAGCACTGGTTCCCCGCCGAGGTCGCGTACGACGGCACCGCCGACGGCACCGAGCTGCGATTCGACCTGCAGGGTCAGCACACCACGGGCGAGATCCTCGAGTACGACCCGCCGAAGGTCTTCGCCTACCGCTGGCAGGACGACGTACTGCGGTTCGAGTTGATCGCGGACGGCGACGGCTGCCGGCTGTTGTTCAGCCACACGATCGACGAGTCCGGTGGTGGCGTACTGGCGGCGGGTCGGAACGCGGCCGGTTGGGACACCTGCCTGGACGGGCTGGCCGCTCGGCTCGACGGCCGGGCGTCCGAGCCGCCGGAGAACATGTTCGCGCAGATGGAGGCGTACCTGGATCGGTTCGGCCTCTCCCAGGGCGAGGTGCATCACACTGGAGACAAACACCTGATCCGGTTCGCCCGCGACCTGGTCTGGCGACCAGCGGAACGAATCTGGGCGACCCTCACCGGAGGCGACCAGCCGCAGGTCGGAGCCACTCCACCGGAACCCGCCACAGTCCCCGAAACAGCAGCCGGAAAGGTCACCGAGGTCGAGCCGAACCACGTCCTCGAGTACGAGTGGCTCCACGAGGGACAGCCCCGGGGGCGGGTGCGGTGGGAGATCACCGTGGACCCGAAGGCGGGGCACCGGATCGTACTCACGCAGGAGCTGCCCGAAGGTTTGACAGAGCTGGAGGCGACCGCGCTCGCGGCCTGGCAGCGACGTCTGGAAGAGCTTTTCGCCGCCCTGGCCTGACAACGACCGTGGCCGGCCCGATCCCCCCGAATCGGGCCGGCCACCGCGCTTCGAGCCTGATCCCCCGCTCGGCTCGCCCCCCGCCGCTCATCGCGACACCCAGAACTCTGCCGCGGCACGCCACGCGTCTGCTCCCGGATTCGTGCCAACCCGCAGCGCGACTAGTCTGGTCACCCGTGGTGATCGAAGAGCTGCGGTGGTGGCACATCCCCGAGGTGCTCACGATCGAGGACGACCTGTTCGGCGTCGAACAGTGGTCAGCGGCGATGTTCTGGGGCGAGCTGGCGCAGGGCCACTACTACCGGATCGCGACCGAGGACAACCAGATCCTCGGGTACGCCGGCCTCGCCGTCCTCTCCCCCGACGAGGCCACCGTCTGCAACATCGCGGTACGCCGTGACCACCAGCGCCGCGGCATCGGCGAGGCGCTGCTGGTCGACCTGCTCGAGGAGGCCGAGCGACACGGTGCCCGCCGGATCGTGCTGGAGGTGGCGGCCGACAACGAGCCGGCCCAGAATCTGTACCGGCGGTACGGCTTCACCCCGGCCGGCATCAGGCGCGGCTACTACCAGCCCAGCAACACCGACGCGCTCACGATGATCAGAAGCGAGGCGACCACGTGACAGACGAGCCGCTGGTGCTCGGCATCGAGACCTCCTGCGACGAGACCGGCATCGGCATCGTACGCGGCAGCACCCTGCTCGCCGACGCGATCGCATCCAGTGTGGACAGTCACGCCCGGTACGGCGGCGTGGTGCCCGAGGTGGCCAGCCGGGCGCACCTGGAGGCGATGGCGCCCACGATGGAGCGCGCCCTCGACACGGCGCGAGTCAGGCTCAGCGACGTCGACGCGGTCGCGGTCACCTCCGGCCCCGGGCTCGCCGGCGCCCTTCTGGTCGGTGTGGCGGCGGCGAAAGCCTATGCACTGGCGGCGGGCAAACCCCTGTACGGCGTCAACCACCTCGCCGCCCACGTGGCCGTCGACCGGCTGGAACACGGCCCGCTCCCGGAGCCCGCGCTCGCCATGCTGGTCTCCGGCGGCCACTCGTCCCTGCTGCTGATTGACGACCTGGCGTACGGGGTGAAGCCGCTCGGTGCGACCATCGACGATGCGGCGGGCGAGGCGTTCGACAAGGTCGCGAGGCTGCTCGGCCTGCCGTTCCCGGGCGGCCCGCCGATCGACCGCGAAGCTCGAAACGGAGACCGCACCGCGATCGACTTCCCGAGGGGTCTGACCAGCCCGCGGGACCTGCAAAGGCACCGGTACGACTTCTCGTTCTCCGGCCTGAAGACCGCGGTGGCCCGCTGGGTCGAGGCGAGGGAACGGGCCGGCGAGTCGGTGCCGGTCGCCGACGTCGCGGCCAGCTTCCAGGAGTCGGTGTGTGACGTACTGACCCGCAAGGCGATCGACGCGTGCCGCGAACACGGCGTCGACACGCTGTTGATCGGCGGGGGCGTGGCGGCCAACTCGCGGCTGCGGGCGATGGCGGAGCAGCGGTGCGAGGCGGCGAACATCCGGCTCCGCGTACCCCGGCCGAAGCTCTGCACCGACAACGGCGCGATGGTCGCGGCACTCGGCGCGCACCTGGTCGAGTCGGGCGTCGCGGCCTCACCGCTGGACCTCCCCGCCGATTCCGCACTTCCCGTGACGACGATCAGCGTGTCGGCTGGCTAGGGTGAAGCCCGTGATTGTGCGGATGTGGGAGGCGCGAGCCCATCCCGAGGGTTTCACCGACCTCCTCTCCTGGGTGTGCGAGTCCGCGGTGCCGCGCTACGAACACGACCCGGCGCATATCTCCAGCGAGGTCTACAGCTCGGCCGACTTCCGGATCGTGGTGATCTCCAAGTGGCGTACGATCCCGCCACCGCTGGGCGACCCGCCGCGGCACCTGGTCAGCCGCGACCCGCACTCCTGGGACTTCTCCCCCGTCGACCGCTGAAGGAGCAACCGTGTCCGACCTTGTCGCGCGCCTCGAGGCCAGCCCCGTAGTGACGGGCGGAGGGCCGAAGGTGGAGAGCGGGTCACTGTCGGCGGTCGCCGCCGGCGAGGTCGACGCTGCCACCCTCCTGAAGGGGTACGCGGAGCAGGGCCCGTCCGGTCTGCTGGCCGCCGGCGGCGACTACTCCGTGGTCGTCGCCGACCCGGATCGGTCCGCCCTGGCACTGGCCCGCCGAGGTGCCGCGGACGGCCTGTTCTGGACCGCCGGCGACGACGGCGTGTCTGTCGCCGCGACCCCGGCCGGCCTCGGGATCCCGCTGCAACCCGACCCCGACGCCCTCCGCCGGTACGTCGACACCGGCGCCGCCGACAGCCCGCTCACCGGCATCGACCAGGTACGCCCCGACGAAGCCGTGCTGCTGACCAGGGCCGGTGCCGAGCGGGTCGCCGCGCCGCAGAAGTCCGCCGTGCAAACCGCCTCCGACCAGCAGACCGCCGAGTTGACCGACGTGGCCCGGCTCGCGGACGCGTTGACCGCGGACCTGTGGCAGTTCCTGACCTCGCAGGGCGTACCGGCGGCGACCCCGGCCGGGTACGTCGAGTGGGCGGCCGCGGCCCGCAGGACCGGCAGGGTCGACGACGCGCCGCCGCTGGTGCCGACCCGTGACCTGCTGATGCGACTGAAGAACCGGATCTACGGCAGCTTCCTCTCCGACACTTTCGCGGCCCGGCCGTGGGTCGACGCGAACGCCGAGATCAAGGCCTTCGAGGAGTTCATCGCCAGCAACGGCGACCACGGCGGAGCCGACCGGTTCTGGCGGCTGTACCTGAGCGAACAATGGGCGCGGATCGTGCTGGAGAACGAGCCGGCGCCGGTGGAAACCCCGGAAAAGGGCCCGTTCGATCCCAACGAGGACAAGCAGTTGGAGATCACGGTCGACGGCGAACAATGGTCGCGGTATCCGATCCGTACTGAACTGTTCGCCAAGGGCGACGACCTGGCCGAGGCGATCACCGGGTACGTGGCCGGCCTGGCGCAGGCGGCCGCCGACGCGGGTCGGGACGTCTTCGGCAGGCGCTGGTATCTCGTGGTGTCCGAGAAGATCGTCGCGATCGCGCAGGGCCGGTCGTACTTCATCTGGGAGATCAAGCCGAACTGGTGGGCCCGCACCCTCTCCAGGTACGTGGTCCGCACCCCGTACGGCATCGGGCTGGGCAGTCCCTGGACCATGCAGTTGGCGCTGCAGGAGGTCGGGTTGCTCCGGATCCTGTTCGCCAGCGCGGTGAGCGTGGTGGGCAAGGCGCTGGGCAAGCGCGGCTGGTTCTACCGGGTCGCCGGCCCCGCCGTACGCGCCATCGACGGCCCCACCGAATACTCCGCGTACCCGGCGAACGTGTCGGCGAAGCTGGCGCCCGCGAATCCGGCGAAGGTCTCCGCGGAGCTCGCCGAAGCGCTGCGTTCCGGGCTGCCGGCGCCGGCGAGGGACACGCTGCGCGGCGTGGTGGTCATCGACGCCAACGACATCGGCCGCAACGTGATGGGCCAGGCCAGCGACCGGCCGGACCGGTTCTTCGAGGCGGTGTTCGCCGACAACCCGCTCGGCCAGGGCAACGAGCGGACTCCATTGTGTGTCGTGGTCGGCACCTAGGGAATCCCCGTTCGGGTTACCGCGCGCGTGTCGATTGCGAAACAGATCTAGCAATTCCCCCGCCGGACGGGTTAGCTTTCCCGTGGCCGTTCGGGGGCCGTAGAGTCACTTAATCGGAAAAATCCTCCACGGAGGCATAAATGCGACTCACGAAGTCGCGTGCCGCGGCGTTGGTTGCCGCGGCCGCCTTGGTGATTGCGGCAGGAGTCTGGGCGCAGAACGCGTCTGCCGGCACGTCCGACCGGCAGGCCCTGCCAGGCAGCGTCCCGTCCTGGGCGAACTCGTCCAACAAGGTCGGCGAAGCGTCCGGTTCGGACAACGTCGGGTTCCGGGTGTATCTCGGCTGGCGCAACCAGTCCGCCGCCGAAGCGCTCGCCACCGCGCTGTCCACCCCCGGCTCCGGCCACTACGGCCAGTTCCTGTCGCCGGCCGAGTTCCGCAACAAGTTCGCGCCGTCCAAGTCGGACGTGTCCGCCGTACAGCAGTGGCTGCGCAAGTCCGGGTTCGACATCAGCACCACCCCGGGCAACAACCGGTACGTGCAGGCCGAAGGCACCGTCGAGGCGGCCTCCGCCGCGTTCGGCGCCAAGTTCGGGACGTACAAGGTGGAGGGCAGGACGCTGCGGGCGCCCGAGTCGGAGCTGTCCGTGCCGTCCAGCCTGCCCAGCTCGGTGACCGCCGTCGTCGGCCTCGACCAGTCGTCCGCGCTGATCCAGCCGTACGCGCCGAAGCCGGACGCCTCGCCCTCGCCGGCGTTCGTGAACGCGCCCCCGTGCTCGAAGTACTGGAACGAGAAGAACACCGCCACCACCGACACCCCCGACGGCACCCACGCCCCCGACGCGTACGGCCACGCGAACCCGTGGGCGCCGTGCGGCTACGTGCCGAGCCAGCTGCGCAGCGCGTACGGCGTGGCCAACTCGGGCCTCGACGGCTCCGGCCAGACCGTGGCGATCATCGACGCGTACGCGTCACCGACGATCGTGCAGGACGTCAACAAGTACTCCGAGCTGCACGGCCTGCCGAAGCTGACCAGCAGCACGTTCCAGCAGGTCACGCCGCCCGGTGTGTTCCAGCGCCCGCAGAACCCGGCCCAGGACCCGCAGGGCTGGTACGGCGAGGAGACCCTCGACGTCGAGGCGGTGCACGGCATGGCCCCCGGCGCGAAGATCGTCTACGTCGGCTCGCCGAACAACTACCAGGACCTGGACGCCGCGATGAACCACGTCGTGGACAACCACCTGGCGTCGGTGGTGACCAACTCGTACGGCTTCTCCACCGAGCTGCTGCCGCCCGGATACGTGAAGCCGTTCAACGACACGCTGATCGAGGCCGCGGCGACCGGTGTCGGCGTCTACTTCTCCTCGGGCGACTCCGGTGACCACACCGCCGGCACCGCCAACCCGGACAAGGCGACCCCGGACTGGCCGGCGGTCAGCCCGTGGGTGACCGCGGTCGGCGGCACCGCGCTCGGCGTCGGCGAAGCCGGCGGCTACCTGTTCGAGACCGGTTGGGAGACCGGCCGCTCCGACCTCAAGGACGGCGCCTGGAGCCCGACTCCGCCCGGCAACTACACCAGCGGCTCGGGCGGCGGCACCAGCCGGCTGTTCAAGCAGCCCGGATACCAGGCCGGCGTGGTGCCGGACTCGATCGCGACCGCCAACGGCGCCCGGTCGGCCAAGATGCGTACGGTGCCGGACGTCTCCGCGCTGGGCGACCCGAACACGGGCTTCCTGGTGGGCCAGACCCAGGCGTTCCCGGACGGCACCTCGAAGTACAGCGAGTACCGGATCGGCGGCACCAGCCTCTCCTCGCCGCTGTACGCCGGCCTGGTCGCGCTCGCCCAGCAGAAGGCCGGCCACACGTTCGGGTTCGCCAACCCGCTGCTCTACTCGACGGCGGGCAGCTCGGCGAACCACGACATCCAGCAGCCCGACGCTCCGATGGGCGTGGCCCGCAACAACTACAACAACAGCGTGGACGCCTCTGACGGCTACTTCGTCAGCTTCCGTACGTTGGACTTCGACTCCGGTCTGACGATCAAGGTGCGGGACGGCTACGACGACGTGACCGGGATCGGCTCGCCGAACGGCGCGGCCTGGCTCAGCGCACTCGCCGGCTGACACCGGCAGCACGTGGAAGGCCCCCGGCGCGGCAAACGCCCCGGGGGCCTTCGCTCATGCCAGCGGGTCCACCAGCAGGGCGTACGGGCGGCCGGCGATCCGGGTGAGCACGACGGTCGCCTCACCCGCTCCGCTCAACCGCAGGTCGCGCCGGAGTTGCTCGGGCACCAGCGCCGAGCCCCGCTTCTTGATCGTGACGCGACCGACGGATCGAGCAGCGTCGCGTTCAGTTGATCGGCCAGTTCGGCGACCAGGTGGGCGCGCACCACCGCTCCGTCGGGGTCGTAGAGCACGTCGCGTACGGGTCCCGCGACGCCGACCCGCGAACCCGAGCCGGTGAGCTGCGACGCTTCGCCGGCTCGGATCACCGTGGCCCGCCGGGCCACGTCGGCGAGCGGTCCGTGCCACAGCGCCGCCTCGACCACCTCGCCGTCCACCGACACCCACTCCGCCTCCGTGCCGTCCGGCACCAGCGCGTGGTCGATTCCGGGGCCCAGTTTCAGCACGCTCCGCGGCACCCGTCCCGGCAGTGCCGCCAGAAGATCCCACCCCGGGGAGTACGCCGCCGGATCGAACACCCGCCGCCCGCCACCGCGCCGCGCCGGATCGCAGAACACCGCGTCGAACCCGGTCGGGTCGACCGCGGCCACATCGGCGCACGAGACGGTGACCAGGTCGGACAGCCCGAGCACCTCGACATTCGCCCGGGCAACCGCCACGGTCCCGGGGTCGAGGTCGAACGCGTGCACCCGCAGGCCGGCCCGGGCGAAACTGATCGCGTCGGCGCCGATGCCGCAACACAGGTCGGCGGTTCGGCGTACCCCCGAAGAAAAGAGGCGGGCAGCGCGGCGAGCGGCGACGGGACCGCGGGTGGCCTGCTGCAGGCCGTCGCGGGTGAAGAACATCCGTGCCGCGTCGGCGCCGAACTTCGGCACCGCCCGGACGCGCAGCTCCGCCTGGGTCAGCGCGGCTGCCGCGAGGTGCGGGGGGTGCCCGCTCGCCCGGAGCGCGGCCGCCGCTGCCAACGGATCGCCGCCGGCCAGCTCCCCGGCCCGTGCCAACGCCGCTTCACCCTCGGGGGTACGCAGCGCAGCAATCACCCGGGAGAGGTTATCCCTCGCCCGGCTTCGACTCCTCCACCACGGTGTCGGGCCCGGGGTAGACCAGACTTTCGTGACCGTCCTCGAACCGCACCAGGTACGGCGGACCGCCCTCCGGACCGCGTACTTCTAGGATCTCGCCGGACCGGTCGTGGACGCCCACACTGTGGCTGTGTACGTGCAACCGGTCACCGACAACTGCGTGCATGGTCGACCACCTCCGTACCGCGACGGCTACTCCCATCGAAACACGGCACGCCACGTTGCGCAGGGGTTCCGGCCCCGCGGCGCATCGCCGTCCGGCGTGGCAGTTGGCACTCTCCTTGACGGAGTGCTAGCAGGCGGCATAATCTCTGATTAGCACTCTCGGTCTGAGGGTGCTAGAAGTCAGCCGCAGACCGGTCGATCCGACCCCCGCGACGGCGGATCGGCAGGAAGCGGAAAGCAGCAGCTAACGAGCAACCCCAGGAGGGTCTTTCCGTGACCACCGCGACCAAGGTTGCGATCAAGCCGTTGGAGGACCGGATCCTGGTCCAGGCCAACGAGGCCGAGACCACGACGGCGTCGGGCATCGTCATTCCCGACACCGCCAAGGAGAAGCCGCAGGAGGGCACCGTCCTCGCTGTCGGCCCGGGCCGCGTTGACGACAAGGGCAACCGGATTCCTATCGACGTCAAGGTCGGCGACACCGTTATCTACTCGAAGTACGGCGGCACCGAGGTGAAGTACGCGGGCGAGGACTACCTCGTCCTCTCCGCACGCGACGTGCTCGCCATCATCGAGAAGTGACATCAACCAACTGACCAGCGCCCCGGAGCGACCGACACGTCGCCCCGGGGCGCTGTTCTTGCGTACAGGCGTGAAGGGAACGCAATGCCGAAGATTCTGAGCTTCTCCGACGACGCTCGGTCGGGGCTCGAGCGGGGGGTGGACGCCCTCGCCAACGTGGTACGGGTGACGCTCGGCCCGCGTGGACGCAACGTCGTCCTGGACAAGAAGTTCGGGGCGCCGACGATCACCAACGACGGTGTCACCATCGCCAAGGAGATCGAACTCGACGACCCGTACGCCAACCTCGGCGCCCAACTGGCGAAAGAGGTGGCGACCAAGACCAACGACGTCGCCGGTGACGGCACCACCACCGCCACGGTGCTCGCCCAGGCGATGGTCCACGAGGGGCTGCGCAACGTCGCCGCCGGCGCCAGCCCGATCGGCCTCAAGCGGGGCATCGACGCCGCGGTCGCCGCGGTCAACGAAGCGCTGCTCGCCAAGGCCGCTCAGCTGTCCTCCAAGTCCGACATCGCGCAGGTGGCGACCATCTCCGCGCAGGACCCGGTGATCGGCGAGCTGATCTCCGAGGCGATGGACAAGGTCGGCGACGATGGTGTGATCACCGTCGAAGAGGGCTCCACCCTCTACACCGAACTCGAGATCACCGAGGGCATGCAGTTCGACAAGGGCTACATCTCGCCGCACTTCGTCACCGACGCAGAGGCCGGCGAGTGCGTGCTCGAGGACGCGTACGTCCTGCTCACCAACGGCAAGGTCAGCGCGATCGAGGAGCTGGTGCCGCTGCTGGAGAAGGTCGTACAGGCCAGCAAACCGCTGCTGGTGATCGCCGAGGACGTGGACGGCCAGGCGCTGTCCACACTGGTCGTCAACTCCGTACGCAAGACGTTCAAGTCATGCGCGGTGAAGGCGCCCGGTTTCGGCGACCGCCGCAAGGCGATGCTGGACGACATGGCGATCCTCACCGGCGGCCAGGTCGTCTCCGCCGAGATCGGCCTGAAGCTGGACTCGGTCGGGCTCGACGTACTGGGCAAGGCCCGGCGAGTGGTGGTCACCAAGGAGACGACCACGATCATCGAAGGGGCCGGCGACCCGCAGGCGGTCAAGGCCCGGGCGGACCAGATCCGGGCCGAGATCGCGCAGAGCGACTCCGACTGGGACCGCGAGAAGCTGCAGGAGCGGCTGGCGAAGATCGGCGGTGGAGTCGCCGTGATCAAGGTCGGCGCCGCCACCGAGGTCGAGATGAAGGAGAAGAAGCACCGCATCGAGGACGCCATCTCGGCGACCCGCGCCGCGGTGGACGAGGGCATCGTGGCCGGCGGCGGTACCGCCCTGGTCCACGCCGCCGACGCGCTGAACAAAGGTCTGGAAGACAGTGTTTCCAGGGACGCCGACTTCGGGATCGGCGTGGCGCTGGTACGCAAGTCGCTCGACGAGCCGCTGCGCTGGATCGCGGAGAACGCCGGCCTCGACGGGTACGTCGTGGTCAACAAGGTCCGCGACCTGGGGTACGGCCAGGGCCTGGACGCCGCCACCGGCGAGTACACCGACCTGATCAAGGCCGGCATCATCGACCCGGTGAAGGTGACCCGCAACGCGGTCGCCAACGCGGCGAGCATCGCCGGCCTGCTGCTCACCACCGAGACCTCGGTGGTCGAGAAGCCGGCCGAGCCGCAGCACGACCACAGCCACGGGCACGGCCACGGTCACCAGCACGGCCCCGGTTTCTGAGTTCCAGCCCGGTTTCTCCGGTCGACTCGGCACGGCACTGGCCGGTCAGGTTCCCGTCGGACCTTGACCGGCCAGTGTGCTTCCGGCTCCGCCCTGCCTCGCGCGGCTCAGCTGGCTCGGGCGAGCGCGTGATGTGCCTGTTCCAGCAGCGCTTCGAGCTTCGGGATGTCGACCCGGCCGCGCTGGTGGTCGACCAGGTTTTCCCAGTCGTACGCGGCGATCTGTCCCCGCTCGGCCTCGGTGAACCCGCCCCACACGCCGTACGGCTCCCGTACCGCCAGGGCGTGTGCGGCGCATTCGGCTCGTACCGGGCAGTTCTGGCAGACCGACTTGGCGCGCACCTCCCGCCTGGTACGGGATGGGCCGCGCTCACCGTCGGGGTGGAAGAACTGTGCACTGTCCGCGCCGCGGCAGGCACCGCGACGTTGCCAGTCCCACAGATCCGCGATGGGTCCTGGCAACCGGCGAGTGTCCGCCATCTTCGCACCTCTCCATCGGGGCCGTGAGTCCGTGTCTCTGCGCCTACCCAGCGGTGAGAGGCGGCAAACCGGGCCGGGCGGGGGCACGGCAAACCGGATGATGAAGGGCTGAAGCCGCTTATTACTCCGGGTTAGTTGTGTGGTGTACGACACGTTCATGGAAACCGCGTAATAGTGAACGAGTTTGCAGGTCTCACCTTCAGGAAGAAGGAGGGACCAGTGCGCTCGGTACTCGTATGCGTCCGGACCGCCCCGGCGGCACAGCGGATCTCCGCGTACGCTGCTCGGCTCGGTGTCGCCAACGCGGTCAGAACCGCGCTGTCCGGAGACGACGCGTTAGCCCGGCTGGCAGAACGGCCGGCGGATGTCGTACTCGTGGACACCGCCCTCGCCCGCCCGGACTGTGTCCATTTCACCCGCCGGCTGCTCAGTCGCAGCCCGCACGCGGCGGTGGTCCTGGTCGGAGCGGAGGACCCCAGGGTCGCTGCCGCGGCTGTCGCCGCCGGCGCCCGTGGCGTGATCCGTACCGGCGAACACGGTGACGACCTCGTGACCGCGCTGACCCGCGGCATCCTGTTGATCTGCCCCAACGGCGGCCTGGTGATGCCGCTGCCCGGCCAGGCCCAGATCAACCACCGGGTGGTGCTCACCGAACGGGAACTGCAGGTGCTGCGAGGTATGAGCGAGGGCAACAGCAACGCCGAGATCGGCCGCCAGCTCTTCGTCTCCGAGGACACGGTGAAGACCCACGCCCGCCGGCTGTTCCGCAAGCTCGGGGCCAGGGACCGGGCGCACGCGGTCGCCTCCGCGTTCCGCGCCGGCCTGGTCACGTAACCACGCCGGCGACACTGACTTCGCGATGGGGGACCTGGGGGGAGAGAGGGATGGTCGTGGCTCGGCCCCTTGGGCCACGACCATCCCCCTTTTGTTGATCAACCCGGTGCGAATCGGCCCTTTCCGGCACCCGCGTCCACTGGATGACCGGCTTCAGACACTTGCCATGCGGCCGGGGTGCGAGAAAGTTGTTACGTCTACTAGGTTGGGGCAACACCGGGCGATCGACTGGCGGGACGAGTCGCCGAGGGAGCCGTACGACTTGACTCGCGGCATTCGTACCTCTCGCCTCACGGGGGTGCAACGGGTTACGGTTCCCAGCGTCGGTAACGGGAGGGTGCAGGCGCGCGATGACACCACAGGAGGCTGAGCTCACCGAGCTCGCCACCCGCGCTGCGGCAGGCGACTCCGGGGTGGTCGCTGAGCTGATCGCCCGGATCCGCCCCATGGTGGTGAGGTACTGCCGGGCACGGCTCGGGCAGACCCGCAGCGGCGCGTACACGACGGCCGACGATGTGGCGCAGGAGGTGTGTCTCGCGGTGCTCGACGCCCTACCCCGGTTCCAGGATGTCGGCCGACCGTTCGCCGCCTTCGTGTTCGGGATCGCCGCGCACAAGGTGACCGACGCCCATCGCAAGGCTTCGCGGGATCTCGCCGATCCGGTGGAGATCCTTCCCGAGCGCAGTGACCCGACCGAAGGCCCCGAGCCCCGCGCGCTGGCCCGGGACACCGCACGCCGGCTCGCCAAGGTGATGGACCGGCTGCCGCCCACGCACCGCGAAATCCTGTTGATGCGGGTGGCGGTGGGTCTCAGTGCCGAGGAGGTGGGAGACATCCTCGGCATGACCGCCGGCGCCGTACGGGTGACCCAGCACCGAGCGTTGAACCGGTTGCGTACGCTCGCCGAGGGCTTCTTCGACGACGTGCCCGCCGCCCACGCCACTCCCCGGGAGGTCCGATGACCGAGCGGGCAGTGGACTTCGAGGCGGTCGCCCGCGACGACCAGATGCTGGATCTGCTCGCCCGCGGCGGCAGGCCCGGCGGCAACGACAGCGTGATCCAGGCACTGTACGCGTGGCGTACCGACCTGTCGGCCGGCGTTGACGAGCTCGCCCGCCCGGCCAACGGCGTACGACGGGTCAACGGCGCAGCCGCGATCGGTGTGGCGCGCGTCAACGGCGTACGGCCGGTCAACGGCCACGCGATCAGCGGGACGTCGGTCGAAGGATCGACGCGAATCAACCGGGCGCGACCCGACACCGATCCGGAAGCACGCAGCGACGACAACGTACGCACCTGGGGCCGTCGCCGTGCCGCGGTCGCCGCCGTGGTGGTCGGCCTGTCGGCCGGCTTCGGCGGTGTCGCCGTCGCCGCGGCCGATGCCCGTCCGGGCAGTCCGCTCTGGCCGATCACGAAGGTGATCTACGCCGACACCGCCGCCGACCGGCAGGCCTCGGCGGACGCCGAAGCCGCCCTGGTGCGGGCGCGCCGGGCACTGGCCCAGGGGCGGACGAGCGACGCCGAGCGGTATCTCGACGAGGCGAGCCGCCATGCGGCTGCTGCCGACCCGGAGGACGCCGACGAGCTGCGGCGCGAGATGGCCGCGGTGCGCGCCCAGCTGGACGAGCGGAAGAGCTCTGGCGGATCCGACACGTCGTCGCCCGATCCCAGCCCGTCCGAGGGCGATGGCGGGGCGCCGGTCGAGACCCCGGGGCTGCCGACGCCAGGTGCGGGGGACAAGGACGGCTCGGGCAGCCACGGCAGCACCGACCAGCCTGGCGGCGGCAACAACGGCGGCACCCACGGCGGCGGGAACACTCACACCGAAGGCGAGTCGACCAGTCTGTCGGTGCCGGACTACACGATCGTGACCGGGGAACTGCCGGAGTTCTAGGCTCGGGTTACGGCTCGCGGCTTTCGCCGGTGGCCTCGGCGAGCGCGTCGTGCACCCCGTCGGCGTATCCCTGGGCGTACTCCCACTTCACGTAACGCTCCGGGTCGGGGTCGTACGCGGGCTCGTGCACCCGGTGCCGGCCGGAGCTGAGCAGGTGTTGCAGGTTGCCGCGCAACAGCGCCCAGTCGAAGTAGTGCGGCTCCCGGCAGTCCTCACAGTCGAACACCAGGCCGCGGATCCCGGTGGGCTCCAGCAGCGCCTGGTAGATCTCCAGGTCGGCCAGGTCGTCGAGCACGTCCTGACGCTCCTCGGACGTCAACGGGTCGTCCGAGGAGTCCTCCAACCCCGGCGTCGGGTCGTCAGGGTCGCCGGAGAACGGGTCCAAGGGCTCTTCCTGCACCTCTCCACCGTATCCCGGTACGCCGTTTCGCGGCGTCCGCGACCCGATAGGATTGCCAAACCGCCGCCCACTCCTTGATCGGATTGCCGTGATGGATGCTTCGCAGTCCCCCGTCGACTCCAACCTGCCGGTAGGCAGTGTGCCCACCTCGCCGATGGGCGCGGACGCGGGTGTGCCGCTGGGTCTGACGTTCGACGACGTACTGCTGTTGCCGGGCGAGTCGGACGTGGTCCCGAGCGGCGCGGACACCAGCGCCCTGCTGACCCGCAACATCACGCTGCGGGTGCCACTGGTCTCCAGCGCGATGGACACCGTGACCGAGGCCCGGATGGCGATCGCCATGGCTCGGCAGGGCGGGATCGGCGTACTCCATCGGAATCTTTCGATCGAGGACCAGGCGTTGCAGGTCGACCTGGTGAAGCGGTCCGAGGCCGGGATGGTCACCAACCCGGTGACCTGCTCCCCCGACGACACGCTGCGCGAGGTGGACGCGCTGTGCAGTCGCTACCGGATCTCCGGGGTGCCCGTGGTAGACGCGCGAGGCATCCTGCTGGGCATCGTCACCAACCGCGACATGCGGTTCGTTTCCGACAAATCCGCTCTGGTACGTGACGTGATGACCCGGATGCCGCTGGTCACCGCGCCGGTCGGCGTCGTGTCGGAGCAGGCCCTGGCGCTGCTGCGGGAGCACAAGGTCGAGAAGCTGCCGATCGTGGATCCGGACAACCGGTTGCGCGGCCTGATCACGGTGAAGGACTTCGCGAAGAGCCAGCAGTACCCCCACGCGACCAAGGACGAGAAGGGCCGGCTGCGGGTGGCCGCCGCCGTCGGGGTGGGCGACGAGGCGTACAAGCGGGCCCGGGCGCTGGTCGACGCGGGGGTCGACGTACTGGTGGTGGACTCGGCGCACGGGCACAGCCGCAACGTGCTGGAGATGGTGTCGCGAGTCAAGCAGGACACCGGCGTCGAGGTGATCGGCGGCAACATCGCGACGTACGCGGGCGCGCTCGCGATGGTCGAGGCGGGCGCCGACGCGGTGAAGGTCGGGGTCGGCCCAGGGTCGATCTGCACCACCCGGGTGGTCGCCGGGGTCGGCGTACCACAGGTGACGGCGATCATGGAGGCGGCACGGGCGGCGCGGCCCGCCGGGGTGCCGGTGATCGGGGGGCGATGCAGAGCCGGGGGCAGGCGCGGTCGTACTCGAAGGACCGGTACCTGCAGGACGACGTGCTATCCGACGACAAGCTGGTCCCCGAAGGCGTGGAGGGGCAGGTGCCCTACCGGGGTCCGCTCGCCAGCGTGGCGCACCAGCTGATCGGTGGGTTGCGGCAGGCCATGGGGTACGTGGGCGCACAGACCGTGCCCGAGCTGCACCAGCGCGGCCAGCTGATCCGGATCACCGCGGCTGGCCTGCGGGAGAGCCACCCGCACGACATCCAGATGACCGTCGAGGCGCCCAACTACCAGTCGCGGTAGGGTTCCGCGGTCAGTTTCACCAGGAGGATGCGCGGTGCGTGACGTGGAGATCGGGCAGGGCAAGGTGGCGCGCCGGGCGTACCACCTGGATCAGGTGGCGTTGTCGCCGAGCCGGCGTACCCGGGACGTGAGTGACGTGTCCACGGCGTGGCGGTTGGATGCGTACACCTTCGAGATTCCGTGTGTGGCACATCCGTCGGACGCCACGATGAGCCCGGACACGGCAGTCGCGCTGGGCGGTTTCGGTGGTCTCGGCGTGCTCAACGCCGAAGGCCTCTGGTGCCGGTACGAAGACCCGTCGCCGGTGCTGCGGGAGCTGGCCAACCTGGCCGAGGACCAGCCGGCGACACCGCGGCTGCAGGCGGCGTACGCGGAGTCGATCAAGCCGGAGCTGATCGGCGAGCGGGTCAAGCAGATGCGCGACGGCGGCCACACCGTAGCCGTACGGGTCTCCCCGCAGCACACCCTGGCCCTCGCCCCGGTGATCCTGGACGCCGGCATCGACCTGCTGGTGATCCAGGGGACGATCATCTCCGCCGAGCACGTGTCCACCGTGGACGAGCCGCTGAACCTCAAGGAGTTCATCGCGGACCTCGACCTGCCGGTGATCGCCGGCGGTTGCACGTCGTACCAGACGGCGCTGCACCTGATGCGTACCGGCGCGGCGGGCGTGATCGTCGGCATGGGCGCCGACGACTGGTCGACCACCGAGGATGTCCTCGGCATCCGGCTGCCGATGGCCACCGCGATCGCCGACGCCGCCGCCGCCCGCCGCGACTACCTGGACGAGACCGGCGGCCGGTACGTACACCTGATCGCCGACGGTGCGATCCAGACCTCCGGCGACATCGCGAAGGCGCTGGCCTGCGGTGCCGACGCGGTCATGCTGGGCGAGCCGCTCTCCCTCGCCGAGGAAGCCCCCGCCGGCGGCGCCTGGTGGCACTCGGCGGCCAGCCACCCGATGCTGCCGCGCGGCACGTACAGCCCGGCCGGCGACACCCTCGGCACCCTCAAAGAGATCCTGTACGGCCCCGCCAACGACCCGTCCGGCTTCATGAACCTGTTCGGCGGCCTCCGCCGCGCCATGGCGAAGTGCGGCTACTCCGACCTCAAGGAATTCCAGAAGGTCGAACTCATCCTCGACTCGTAGCCCGCCGCGTGACTTTCGTGGAGATCTTGAAGTTCCAGGTCCGGGTTTCGACAGTCCGGGTTTCGACACCCAAGGCTTCAAGATCGCGAGCTGGTGCGCATGGGCTGCGGGCCGGGTGGAGCGGAATTAGGCTGCGTGTGGTAGCAGAGCCCGGACGGTCGCCGGGAGGTTGACGTGGCGCAGCATGCGGAGGATTCGGCGATGACGAAGCTCGCGCCGTTTGTCGGTGAGTGGAGTATGGCGGCGGACATTCCGAACGTTCCGCCGACCGACCTGCGCGGACGTGCCTGGTTCGAGTGGATGCCGGGCGAGCGGTTCCTGATTCAGCGGTGGGAGGTTCCCGAAACCGCCCCGAACCCCCACGGCATCGCGATCATCGGCTTCGATCCGAACCGGGGGACGTACCTGCAGCACTACTTCGACTCGCGCGGGGTCGCCCGGGTCTACCAGATGAGCTTCTCCGACGGCGTGTGGCAGCTCTGGCGTACGTCGCCGGACTTCTCGCCGTTGGACTTCTCGCAGCGCTTCACCGGTACGTTCAGCGACGACGGCAACACCATCACGGGCGGCTGGGAGAAGGCGCTCGACGGCTCGACCTGGGAGTACGACCTGGGTCTGACGTACGCGAGGGTCAGCTAGCCGAGGGGTCCGCGGGGTAGCCGACGGGCCAGGGGCGTACGGCTTCCAGCAGGCGGCATACCGCGAGCACCAGATCGTCGGAGTGCCGTGGCCCGACCACCTGCAGTCCGACCGGCCGTCCGTCGTCGGTGAACCCGGCCGGTACGCTCGCCGCCGGCTGCTGGGTCAGGTTGAACGGGTACGTGAACGGCGTCCACTGTGGCCAGTCGGTGAACCCGCTCCCGGGCGGTACGTCGTGGCCGGCCTCGAAGGCGGGGATCGGCACCGTCGGGGTGATCAGTACGTCGTACCGCTGGTGGAATTCGCCCAGCTCGATGCCGAGCGCCATCCGCTGTTCCTGTGCGGTGAGGTAGTCGGCGGCGGAGAACCGCCTGCCGCGGCGCCACACCTCCGCGAGGCCCGGATCGAGCAGGTCCTCGGACCCGGCTGGGAACTTGTCGAGCCACTGGGCGGCGCCGGCATACCAGAGGGTGTTGAAGGCGTCGACCGGGTCGCGGAAGCCGGGGTCGACCTGCTCGACGAGGATGCCCGCGTCCGACAGGGCGTTCACCGCGTCGCGGACGATCTCGGCCACGGCGGGGTCCACGTCGACGTACCCGAGGTCGGGGCTGTACGCGGCCCGTACGCCGCGGGCGTCGCGGCGTACCGCCTCGCGGTAGGTGCTCCACGGGGCCGGAAGGGCGGTCGGGTCGCGGTGGTCGGGCAGGGAGAGTACGTCGAGCATCAGCCCAACATCGTCCACCGACCAGGTCATCGGGCCGGCGTGGGCCAGCGCCCCGAACGCGCTGGCCGGGTAGAGCGGGATCCGGCCGTACGTGGGCTTGAACCCGACGATGCCGCAGAACGACGCGGGGATGCGGATGGAGCCGCCGCCGTCCGTACCGACGGACAGGGCGCCCATGCCGGTGGCGACCGCGGCCGCGCTGCCGCCGCTGGAGCCGCCGGCGGTCAGATCCGGCCGCCACGGGTTGCGGGTGACGCCGCACAGCGGGCTGTCGGTGACCGCCTTCCAGCCCAGCTCGGGGGTGGTGGTCTTGCCGAGCAGCACCGCGCCGTGCTCACGCAGCCGAGCGGTGACCGGGGCGTCGACATCCCACACCTGGTTGGGGTCGGCGGCGCGCGAGCCCCGCAGCGTCGGCCAGCCCACGGCCAGGAACATGTCCTTGATCGAGGTGGGTACGCCGTCCAGCAGCCCGTTGGGGTTGCCGTTCTGCCAGCGCTCCTCGGAGTCCTTCGCCTGCGCGAGGGCGGCTTCCGCGTCGACGTGGCAGTACGCGTTGAACGAGCGGTCGTACTCCTCGATCCGGTGCAGCGCCTCGCTGGTGGCCTCCACCGGCGAGAGCTCCCCCGCCGAGTACGCCGCGACCAGTTCGGTCGCGGTCATCACACCGTGCTTCTCGAGGCCCATGCCCTCCCTTTCAGCCATCCGACTCGTCCCCCGGCCCAGCAAGCCCGGCGGCACCAGGCGCCGGCGGGGCGGCCGACCCGGTGGGGTAGCCGAGCTGCTTGTCGACCACGTTACGCAGCGGTTCGTCCGCAATCCACCGCTGGAAGTTGTCGACGAACAAATCGGCCAGAGCCGACCTCCACCCGATGAAGTCCCCGGACATATGCGGGGACACCATGACATTCGGCATCGACCATAGTGCAGACCCTGAAGGCAGCGGTTCGGTGTCGAAGACGTCGAGCGCGGCACCGGCGATCTCGCCGCCGGCGAGCGCCTTCTCGAGGTCGGGAGTCACCACGTGGTCACCGCGGCCGACGTTGACGAAGCGGGCGGTCGGCCGCATCGCCGCGAACGCCGCCGCGTCGAACATGCCGCGGGTCTGGTCGGTCAGCGGCGCGGCGCAGACCACGAAATCGGCCCAGGGTAGCTGCGCGTGCAGGTCTGTGTGGATCTCACCGAAGTCGTCGTCGCGCCTGGCCGTACGGCCGATCCCCGCGACCTGCAGCCCGGCGGCCCGCAGCAGCCGGGCGATCGCCCGCCCGATCGGCCCGGTCCCCACCACCAGGGCGGTACGCCCGGCGATCCGCTCGGTTTCGCGGTGCACCCAACGGCCGTCCAGTTGGTAGCGCAGCGACCCCGCGAAGCCCTTGGCGAACATCAGGACCAGGCCGAGTACGTACTCCGCGATTGCGCCGTCGAAGATGCCGCGTGAGTTGGTCAGCACCACGTCGCTGTCCCGGAATTCGTCGAACATCATCGTGTCGACGCCCGCACTCGCGATGTGCACCCAGCGCAGCCGACTCAGGTCCGCGTGCGGCCAGGCGTGACGCGGCGCGTCGGACAGGAAGTCCCACACGAACAGGGCATCCGCGCCCGACAAGGACAAAGCCAGCGAGGAGTCGGTGCAGTGACGTACCACTGCCTGGTTTTCGATTGTGGTGAAGTCAGGCGGCGGGGTCGCGCCGAGGACCGCGAGCACCGGCCGACCGGAAGTCGCTGCCACGAGTGCGGCCCCCTCATATCGGGTACGGGTCGAACGAGTATCGCGTCCGTTTCGGCTATGGACCGATCGTATTGTGGATCGTATGGTTGTCAACAATCCGAGGATCGATCCCGGGGCATGCGTAACAGAACTCTCACAGGACGTTTTCCCCGGGGGGTGAGCTTGGACTTCACGTCCTTCGAAGGCCCACTGGCGCAGCGTGGGATCGGCGTGATCGCGCCGTTCGACCTGGCCCTGGAGCGGGAGCTCTGGCGCTGGGTGCCGATGGAGGTCTCGCTGCACCTGGCCCGTACGCCGTACGAGCCGGTGCCGGTGAGCCTCGAAATGGCCGAGCTGGTGAGCCAGGGCAAGCACGTCGCCGCCGCCACTCGGGACGTGCTGCATGTCGAGCCGGAGGTGGTGGCGTACCTGTGCACCTCGGGCAGCTTCATCCACGGCGTCGCCGCCGAGGCCGGGATGCGCAAGACGATCATCGACGCCGGGGCGCCGGACGCGGTCACCACCTCGGGAGCGCTGGCCGAGGTGCTGCGACTGCTCGACATCAAGAAGGTGTCGGTGCTGACGCCCTACTACGCCGACCTGACCGCCAAGCTGGTCGACTTCCTCGGCGAAACCGGCGTGGAGACCATCGCCAGCGACCAGCTCGGCCTCGGTGGCGGCATCTGGCGAGTGGCGTACCAGACCATCGCCGAGCACATCTACCGGGTCGACCGGCCCGACTCCGAGGCGATCTTCGTCAGCTGCACCAACCTGCCGACGTACGATCTGATCGCCCCCCTCGAAGAGCAGCTCGGCAAACCGGTCCTGACCGCCAACCAGCTCACCATGTGGGCCAGCCTGCGCCGGATGGACCTGCCCGTGGTCGGTCCCGGCATGTGGCTCGCCGAAATCCCGTGAGGAGTAACCCCTAGTGACCACCGTCGGCTTCATCTACCCCGGACACGCGGCTGAGGACGACTACCCGCTCGCCGAGCATCTGCTGGGCGAGGAAGTGCGGCTGCCGGTCGTACACATCTACGGCACCGACCTGCACGCCGTCGACGAACTGCTCGACCTGGGCAGCGCCGACAAGCTGGCCGACGGGGCAGCCCGGTTGCGCGCCGTGCGGCCCGCCGCGGTGGTCTGGGCGTGCACCTCAGGCAGCTTCGTGTACGGCTGGGAAGGCGCTCGCGACCAGGCGGCACGACTGGCCGAGGCGGCCGGCGTACCCGCGTCGAGTACGTCCTTCGCCTTCGTCAACGCCTGCCGGGCGCTCGACCTGAAGCGGGTCGCCGTCGCCGCGAGCTACCCGGTGGACATCGCGACCCAGTTCGTGGACTTCCTCGCGGCCGGCGGTGTCGAGGTGCTCGAGGTGACCAGCCACGGCATCGACACCGCCGCCGAGGTCGGCCACCTGCCGGCGTCCGCGGTGCTGGACCTGGTGGCCGGAAACGACCGCCCCGACGCCGACGCGGTGCTGGTCCCCGACACCGCGATGCGTACGTTCGGGCTGGTCCCGGAGCTGGAGAAGCGGCTCGGCAAGCCCGTACTGACCGCCAACCAGGTCACCATCTGGGAAGGCCTGGGGCTCGCGGGATACTCCGGGACTTGGCACGATGCGGGAGCCCTGTTCCGTACGCCCGCCGGGGTTTTCACATGACCATCAACGACATCGCGCCGGTCGCCCGCGAGTCGACCGCCGGGATCATCGCCCGGCAGTTGCGTACGGCGATCATGACCGGTGCGCTGGCGCCGGGCACCCAGTTGACCGAGGCCGACCTGGCCGCGCAGTTCGCGGTCAGCCGGGGCCCGCTGCGGGAGGCGATGCAGCGGCTGGTGCAGGAGGGCCTGCTGCGCAGCGAGCTGCACCGTGGGCTGTTCGTCATCGACCTGACCGCCGAGGACGTGTCCGACATCTACCTGGCGCGTACCGCCGTCGAACGCGCCGCGCTGTCGCGGATCCTCGGGTCCGCGACGCTGCGGGCTGCCGCCGTCGAGCTGCTCTCCGAGGTGCAGGCCGACATGGCGGCGGCCTCCGACCAGGACGCGCTCTCCGACGCCGACCTGCGGTTCCACGAGGCCCTGGTCGCCGCCTCCGGCAGCAAGCGCCTGGTACGCATGGCCCAGACCCTGCTGATCGAGACCCGGATGTGCCTGGCCGCGCTGCAGCGTACGTACCGCGGGGTCGAGGAGCGGGTCGAGGAGCACCGCCAGATCGTCGACGCCATCCGGGCCGGCGACGAGCCCCTCGCCCTGCGCCTCCTCGATGCCCACATGGCCGACGCCGTCGACCGCCTCACCCTCTAACCGCACGTTTCGCACTTGGTTGGTCGACGGCGGGGCGACACGCCGTGCGGCTCGGCGTGTCGCCCCGCTCTCAGCCAACCAAGTGCGGCGGCGATGAGTTTCGGGTGCTGGGTTGGTCTATCTGGGTGACAGGGTCCAGCTGCGATTGAAGGGCAACGAGATGGCCGCGAAAACGCTCACCCAGACGACCGGGACCGTCACTTCCGCGGACGGCACCAGCATCGCTTACACCCGTACCGGCGAGGGGCCGGCGTTGGTGCTTGTGGACGGTGCGCTCTGCTACCGGGGATTCGGCCCCGCGAAGCCGTTCGCCAAGGAGTTGGCGTCCCACTACACGGTCTACACGTACGACCGGCGGGGCCGGGGCGACAGCGGCGACACCGGGCCGTACGACCCGCGGCGCGAGGTGGAGGACCTGGCGGCCGTGATCGGGGCCGCCGGCGGATCCGGGTACGTCTTCGGCCAGTCCTCCGGTGCCGCGCTGGCCCTGGAAGCGGCCCACAGTGGCGTACCCATCGAGAAGCTGGCGGTGTACGAGGCCCCGTTCATCGTCGACGACTCGCGTGAGCCCGCCGATCCCGGCTTCCTCGCCCAGCTTCAGGACGACGTCGCCGCGGACCGCCGCGGGGACGTACTGAAGCGGTTCATGAAGTTCGTCGGGATGCCCGGCGTCATGATCGCGATCATGCGCCTGACGCCGCCGTGGAGGCAGCTCAAGACGGTGGCGCACACGCTGCCGTACGACGTCACGATCGTGCGGCCGCACCAGACCGGCGAGCCCATTCCGGCCGGCCGGTGGGACGGCGCGACCATGCCCGTACTCGCGGTCGGCGGCGGCAAGAGCGAAACCTGGATGCAGAACGCCCAGCGCGCGATCGCCGAGACGCTACCCAACGCCGACCACCGTACGCTCGAGGGCCAGAACCACAGGCTCCAGGCGAAAGCCATCGCCCCCCTCCTCCGCGACTTCTTCACCGCGTGATCCCGCTATTCCAGAGATCTTGAAGCGCCCCCTACAGGGCTACGGCGACGTATTTGATTTCCAGGAATTCTTCGATGCCGACGGTGCCGCCTTCGCGGCCGATGCCGGACTGCTTGACACCGCCGAACGGGGCGGCCGGGTTGGACACGATGCCCTGGTTGAGGCCGATCATGCCGGTCTCGAGCTTCTCGCAGACCCGCAGTGCCCGCTTCAGGTCGGCCGTGTAGAGGTAGCTGACCAGGCCGAACTCGGTGTCGTTGGCTTCGGCGACCGCCTCGTCCTCGGTGTCGAAGACGGTGATCGGGGCCACCGGCCCGAAGATCTCCTCGTGGGTCATCCGGGAATCCTGCGGTACGTCGGTCAGCACCGTCGGCGGGTAGAAGTGCCCCGCCCCGTCGAGCTTCTCGCCGCCGGTGAGTACGGTGGCGCCCCGCTCGACCGCGTCGGAGACCAGCTCGGTGACCTTGTCGATGGCGCTCTGGTCGATCAGCGGACCGACGATCACGCCGTCCTCCGTACCCCGGCCGATCTTCTGGGCGGCCATCCGCTCGGTGAGCCGCCGGGAGAACTCCTCCGCGACCCCGCGCTGTACGTAGAACCGGTTGGCCGCCGTGCACGCCTCGCCGATGTTGCGCATCTTGGCGAGCATCGCGCCGTCGATCGCGGCGTCCATGTCGGCGTCGTCGAACACCAGGAACGGCGCGTTGCCGCCCAGCTCCATCGACGTCCGAAGCACCTGCTCAGAGGCCTGCTCGAGCAGTTTCCGGCCAACGCCTGTGGAGCCGGTGAAGGAGAGCTTGCGGGCGCGGCCGTCGCGGATCAGCGGCTCCATCACGCCGCCCGCGTCGCTGGTGACCACCACGTTGACGACGCCTTCGGGCAGCCCGGCCTCGGCGAGGATCTCGGCGAGCGCCAGCATCGACAGCGGGGTCTGCGAGGCGGGTTTGATCACCGACGTACAGCCGGCGGCGATGGCCGGGCCGAGCTTGCGGCCGCCCATCGCCATCGGGAAGTTCCACGGGGTGATGAGCACGCACGGCCCTACCGGCTGCTTCATGACGAGGAACCGGCCGCTGCCGTTGGGGGCGGTGGCGTACCCCCCGTCGATGCGTACCGCCTCTTCGGCGAACCAGCGGAAGAACTCGGCGGCGTACAGGACTTCGCCCTTCGCTTCGGCGACCGGCTTGCCCATCTCGAGGGTCATCAGCAGCGCCAGGTCGTCGGCCCGGTCGACCAGGATCTGGTACGCCCGGCGCAGGATCTCGCCGCGCTCCCGGGGTGCGTACGCCGCCCACGCCGGCTGCGCCGCGACCGCGGCGTCGAGCGCCTCCATCCCGTCGGCCGAGGTCGCGTCGGCGACCTCGCACAGCACCTCACCGGTGGCCGGGTCGTGCACCGGCAGCGTCCTGCCGCCCGCCGCGGACCGCCACTTCCCGCCTATGAACAGATCCTTGGGTACGGCATCCACTACAGCCGCCTCGCGCGATGCCAGTCCTGAGTTGGCCATCTCCCACTCCTCGCCCGTTGTGTCCGTTCGCCGAAGCATGCTATGCATATTGTCGACAATCCTACAAACGTTGCCGCGGCCTACGGAACACCGCGGCCACCGTCATATCCGCCGGCTCTCGTGCCGCCGGCACCGCTCGTACGCCGGCCCGTCCCGTCAGCCGGCACCGCCCAGTCAGCCGACCCGGGAGCGCAGCCCTATGACCCAGCTTTCCCCACATCTCAAGCAAGCGACACCTGTTCTCGCCGCGCGCGGCGAAGGCGTACACATCTACGACGAGGCGGGGCGCCGCTACCTCGACTTCACCGCCGGGATCGGGGTCACCAGCACCGGTCACTGCCACCCGAAGGTGGTCGCCGCCGCGCAGCAGCAGGTCGCCACCCTGATCCACGGCCAGTACACGACGGTGATGCACCGGCCGCTGCTCACCCTGATCGAACGGCTCGGCGACGTACTGCCGGAAGGGCTGGACAGCCTGTTCTTCGTCAACTCCGGCAGCGAGGCGGTCGAGGCGTCGCTGCGGCTCGCCCGGCAGGCCACCGGCCGGCCCAACCTGATCGCGTTCGAGGGCGGCTTCCACGGCCGTACGATCGGCGCCGCCACCCTGACCACGTCCGGCACGAAGGTACGGGCCGGGTTCGCCCCACTGATGGGCGGCGTCTACTACTCCCCCTTCCCGTACGCGTACCGGTACGGCTGGGACGAGGCGACCGCGACCCGGTTCGCACTGCAGGAGCTGGATTTCCTGTTCGCGACCCAGAGTGCGCCCAACGACACCGCCGCCTTCATCGTCGAGCCGGTCCTCGGCGAAGGCGGGTACGTCCCCGCCAACGCAGAGTTCCTGCGCGGACTCCGGGAACGCGCCGACCGGTACGGCATCCAGCTGATCATCGACGAGGTGCAGACCGGATTCGGCCGTACCGGCAAGTTCTGGGGACACGACCACTTCGGCGTGCAGCCCGACATCGTGATCACCGCGAAGGGGCTGGCCAGCGGCTTCCCGCTCTCCGCCATCGCGGCCTCCCGCGAGCTGATGCAGAAGGCGTGGCCCGGCTCCCAGGGCGGCACGTACGGCGGCAACGCGGTCGCCTGTGCCGCGGCGCTCGCCACCCTCGACGTGATCCAGGAGGAGGGCCTGGTCGCCAACGCCGCCACCCAGGGGGCGCGGATGCTCGAAGGCGCACGGCAGATCGCGGACAAGCACCCGGCGATCGGTGACGTACGCGGTCTCGGCCTGCTGGTCGGCTCGGAGTTCACCACCGCGGACGGCCAGCCCGACACGACGACCGCGCAGCGCGCCCACGCCGCCGCCGTCGAACGCGGCATGCTGCTGCTGACCTGCGGCGCGTACGGCAACGTGGTACGCATGATTCCGCCGCTGGTCGTCACCGGCGAGCAGATCGACGAGGCGCTCGACATCTGGGCCGACGCCGTGGCCGAGGCGACCAGCCCGGTCGCCGCCACAGCCGCCGAAGGAGCGTGAGCATGGCCCGCTACATCACGATCACGCTGGACAAGCGCGGCGTCTCCTGTCGCGCCCGGCTGCTCGACGACCTCGCCCCGCGTACCGCCAGGGCGGTGTGGGACGCGCTGCCGGTGAGCGGCCCGGCGTACCACGCCAAGTACGCCCGCAACGAGATCTACGCTCTGGTGCCGCCGTTCGCCCCCCGGGAGCCGGGACCGGAGAACCCGACGATCACGCCGATCCCCGGGGACGTGTGCTACTTCGAGTTCCAGCCGTGGCAGATCGGCAACGCCGCGTACGGCTATGACGAGGAGAGCGAAGCGCACAGCGGGGGTCAGGTGATCGACCTGGCGATCTTCTACGGGCGCAACAACCTGCTGATCAACGGCGACCAGGGCTGGGTCCCCGGCAACGTGTTCGCCACCATCGAGCAGGGCCTGGCCGAGATGGCCGCGGCGGCACAGGACATGTGGCTGCGCGGCGTCGAGGGCGAGACCCTCAGCTACCACCGCTCCGAGGCCTGAAACGACAGGTGCGTCACCCCTCCAGGGGAATTCCCCCCAGACTGCCTTAAGCGGGCCTAAAGGTTCGGCCTCCGCTCTTTACCAGCGGGGGCCGACCGGGGAAGCTTTCCATGACCGGACGACCGGCCAGCGTGCTGGCCCGACGTACCGGCCACCACGCGGGGACCTGGGGAGGACCTCCGAGCACGGCAGTACGCAGCCAATTAGCTGACCTGCACCCCCTCCTTGCACAGGGCCGGCCGCCCGGGGGGCGGCCGGCCTTCCACGTACGTACGGCATCGCGGCCAGCCCCGCGTGGAGAGCGTGTTGACGCCGGCCGCCGAGCCTCGTAGCGTCGAGGGTTACCGCGAGTAACCTGGGAGGCCGGCCGTGAGCAGCGAGAACCGCTACGACGTGATCGTGATCGGCTCCGGGTTCGGCGGCAGCGTGTCGGCCCTGCGGTTGTCGGAGAAGGGCTACCGGGTCGGGGTCCTCGAGGCCGGCCGGCGGTTCGCCGACGACGAGCTGCCGGAGACGTCCTGGCGACTGCGCCGGTTCCTCTGGGCGCCGAAACTCGGCTGCTACGGCATCCAGAAGCTGACCCTGCTGAAGGACGTGATGGTGCTCTCCGGCGCCGGAGTCGGCGGCGGCAGCCTGGTGTACGCCAACACCCTGTACGAGCCGCTCGCGCCGTTCTACACCGATCCGCAGTGGCGTCACATCACCGACTGGCGCAGCGAACTCGCGCCGTACTACGACCAGGCGAAGCGGATGCTCGGCGTGGTCACCTACGACGGGATGACCGCGTCCGACACGGTGATGCTCGAGGTCGCGAAGGACATGGGCGTCGGCGAGTCGTTCCACAACACCCCGGTCGGGGTCTACTTCGGCGAGTCCGGCGTCGACCCGTACTTCGGCGGTGCGGGGCCGATCCGGCAGACCTGCATCCAGTGCGGGGCCTGCATGACCGGCTGCCGCCACAACGCCAAGAACAGCCTGGTGAAGAACTACCTCTACCTCGCCGAACAGGCCGGCGCGACGGTCCACCCGCTCACCACGGTCACGTCCGTCACGCCCCTGCCCACCGGCGGCTACGAGATCTCGGCGGTACGGACCGGAGCCTGGTTCCGGAGGCAGCGCACCACGTACCGGGCCGACCAGGTGGTGTTCGCCGCCGGAGCGCTCGGCACTCAGGGGTTGCTGCACCGGATGCGGGATGCTGGCACACTGCCGAAGTTGTCGCCCCGGCTTGGGCACCTGACGCGTACCAACTCCGAGGCGATCCTCGGCGCGAAGTCGCTCAGGTCCGGCGTGGACTACTCCAGGGGCATCGCGATCACCAGCTCGTTCCACCCCGACGAGCACACCCACATCGAACCGGTCCGGTACGGCAAGGGCTCCAACTCGATGGGCATGCTGCAGACGCTGCTCACCGACGGCGGCACCCGCCGTACCCGCGCCGCCAACTGGCTCAAGGAGTTCGCCAGCCAGCCGCTCAAGTCGGTCCGGATGCTGTCCGTACGGAAGTGGTCGGAGAAGACGATCATCGCGCTGGTCATGCAGTCGCTGGACAACTCGATCACCGTCTTCAGCAAACGCACCTGGTACGGCCGCCGCAAACTCACCAGCCGGCAGGGCCACGGCGAGCCGAACCCGACCTGGATCCCCGCCGGCAACGAGGCGGTACGCCGCGTCGCCGACAAGATCGGCGGCTTCCCCGGCGGCACCTGGACCGAGATCGCCAACATCCCGATGACCGCGCACATCCTGGGTGGCGCCGCGATCGGCGACTCCCCCGACACCGGGGTGATCGACCCGTACCACCGGGTGTACGGCCACCCAGGGCTGCACGTGGTGGACGGCGCCGCGGTCTCGGCCAACCTGGGAGTGAACCCGTCGCTGACGATCACCGCGCAGGCGGAGCGGGCGATGTCGTACTGGCCCAACGCGGGCGAGGACGACACCCGGCCGGAGCTGGGTGAGGCGTACCGGCGGATCGAGCCGGTGACCCCGAAGCAGCCGGCGGTCCCGGACCACGCCCCGGCCGCCCTGAAGCTCTGACCGGAGTTCCACCGGCACATGCGGACGGCCGGCCGAACCCGGAGGTCCGACCGGCCGTTCCCGGTTCAGAACAGGGCTAGGCGACCGTGGCGCCCAGCTTCTTCGCCGCCGCGTACACGTCCACCAGGCCGGTGCCCTTGTCGTACGAGGTGGTGTAGCTGCCCACCGTCTCGTACGCCGCCCCGTCGGAGTACTTGTACGCCGTCGACTTCAACGCGTTCTCGACGGTCGCCGGCGACGCGCCCGGCGCCACCTGGAACATCACGGTCACGATGCCGACGATGTGCGGCGTCGCCATCGACGTACCGGAAATGGTGTTCCAGGTGCCGATGTCGAGCAGGCCGGGACCGTTGCGCGGATCCAGCCCCGTGGAACACACCACCAGGTACGGCCGGCAGGCCGACGTGATGTTCTCCCCGGGCGCCGAGATGTCCGGGTACGTCGACGGCTGCCCCTTCTTGCCCCGCGAGGAGAACTCGGAGACCACGCCGTCGCGGGTGCCCGTGTCCTTGTCGAAGTACGACGCGACCGAGATGATGCCGCCGGTCGGGTCCATGCCGGGCGGGTTGGACTGGCTCGCCGAGCCGTCGCCGCCGTCGTTGCCGTTGGCCCACACCGTGACCACGCCCTCCTTGGCGAGCTCACGCTGGATCTTCACGGTGGCGCTGTTCGGGTCGAACGCGCCGCCACCGGACGGGCCGTACGAGTTGTTGGTGACCCTGATCGGCGGGCACTGCGAGGCCGGGACCCCGGCGCCACACGGCGCGGCGTGGTGCTGCAGCACCCAGTAGAGCGCCGCGTCGGCGCCGATCACGAACAGCCCCGCACCGACGGACAGGCCGTACAGGGTGGCGCCGGGGGCGGCGCCGTGCAGCTTGCCGCCGTCGGACAGGGTCACGTCACGGGAGCCGACGATGCCGGCGACGTGGGTGCCGTGGCCGCCGACCGACAGCGTGTCGGTGTCGGTGCCGGTGAGGTCCGCGAAGCAGGTGTCGTTGGTGCTCGGGTCCGGCTGGATCACCTCGCCGCAGATGTACTTCAGGTTCTTCTTCACCGCCGACGAGCCGTCGGGGTTCTTGAAGGCGGGGTGCGTCGAGTCGATGCCGGTGTCGATGATCGCCGCCCCGACGCCGCGGCCGTCCAGCGGCTTGCCGTTGCCGTCCCGCAACTCCGCCCGCGCCTTGTTGCCCCGGGTGGCGGTGTGCGAGGTCTCCATCGAGAACTTCAGCTTCTGGTTGCCCTCGAGGTACGTCACCCCCCGCAGCGAACGCGCGTCGCGTACCTGGTCGGCGGTGCCCCGCGCCACCACGACGCCGATCCGGGACCAGGAGGTGACGGTCTTGAGCCCGGCGGAGGACGCGGCGTCCCGGGCGGCGGCGATGTCGGTGCCGTGCACCATCACGGTCACCTTGTCGGTGGCGGCAGCCTTGGACAGGGTCGCCGCGAGGGTGTCTGAGATCTTCGCCAGTGAGGGGCTTGTCGATGCCGTGGCCTGCGCGACTCCGGCGATGCTGACCGCCAGAACGACGCCAGCCACTAGCGCACGTCTCTTCATCGGATCCTCTTCAGCTGTGAGGGGTAGGTGCGCGCTGTCCCGTGAAGCCTCCCCGGACAGTCGCCCCGAGATCCTCCCCGAAGCCACCCATTGCGGACAAGACCTCTGCCCCTGCATGTCACCCCATTGGTTACCGGGGGGTAATGGGGCTTTCCCGGGCCACCGGGAGGCCGTGCCGCTCGGCCGCTCGCAGGAACCTGCCCGCGTCCGCGGGTGCCGCGGCCCGCTGGTCGTTGTTGAAATACACAAAGACCTCGGGGGTACGCCCGAAGCCGTCCCCGATCCTGCGCACCCAACTGGTCAGCGCGCCGCTGCCGTACCCCGGCCTGAAGCGTCCCTGGTGCAACCGCAGATAACCCCAGTCGGCGGTACGCCACAGCGGCGTCACCGGGCGACTGTGCCGATCCGCCCAGCACAGCGCGGCCCGGTGCTTGGTGAGCGCGTCGCGCACCTCGTCGACCCACCACGAGTCGTGCCGTGGCTCGACGGCGACGCGTACGTGCGGGGGGAATTCAGCGAGGCATGCGGCGAGCAGCTCAGGGTCGGCGCGCAACGTGGGCGGCAGTTGCAGCAGCACCGGGCCGAGCTTGTCGCCGAGTCCCGCGACCCGGTCGAGGAACCGGGCGACCGGCTCTTCCGGCTCCCGCAGCCGCTTGATGTGGGTCAGGTAGCGGCTCACCTTCACCGCCGTCACAAACCCGTCGGGCGTACGCCGCCGCCAGTCCTCGAACGTCTTGCGTTCCGGCAGCCGGTAGAACGCGTTGTTCGACTCCACCGTGACGAAGTGCTCCGCGAAGTGCTCCAGCCAGAGCCGTTGCGGCAGATCCGGCGGGTAGAACGGCCCGCGCCAGTCGCGGTACTGCCACCCCGACGTCCCCACGAAGATCACGAAGACCGGATACCCGCCCCGCGGTCGGGCCAACCGGCCGGACAGTCCGGACGGGGTCAGGCGGGGCTGGCGGTGGTGACGGCGTCGGCGATGCGGCCGGCGACGGTGTCGGCCTGCTGCTCGGTGGCGGCCTCGACCATGACGCGTACCAGCTGTTCGGTGCCGGAGGGGCGCAGCAGCACCCGGCCGGTGTCGCCCAGCTCGGCCTTGGCGGCGTCGACGGCGGCTACCACCTCGGGCGCTTCGGTGGCGGTGCGCTTGTCCGCCACGGCCACGTTGACCAGGACCTGGGGCAGCCGGCGTACCACGGAAGCCAGCTCAGCCAGCGACCTACCGGTCGCGGCGAGCCGGGCCAGCAGATGCAACCCGGTCAGTACGCCGTCCCCGGTGGTCGCGTACGACGGCATCACGACGTGGCCGCTCTGCTCACCGCCGAGCGTGTACCCGTTCGCCCGCAGCTCGTCGAGGACGTACCGGTCGCCGACCGCGGTGGTGACCAGCGTGACGGCGTGCTCCCGCATCGCGATGTGCAGGCCCAGGTTGCTCATCACCGTGGCGACCAGGGTGTCGTCCTTGAGCGTGCCGGCCTCCTTCGAGCTCAGCGCCAGGATCGCCATGATCTGGTCGCCGTCGACGTCGGAGCCGTCGTGGGCGACCGCGAGGCACCGGTCGGCGTCGCCGTCGTGGCCGATCCCGATGTCGGCTCCGTGGCTGACCACCGCCTTGCGCAGCGACTCCAGGTGGGTCGAGCCGCAGTTGTCGTTGATGTTCACCCCGTCGGGCTCGGCGTGGATCGCCACCACCTCGGCCCCCGCCCGCCGGTACGCCTCCGGCCCGACCTGCGACGCCGCGCCGTTGGCGCAGTCGACCACGAGCTTCAGGCCGTCGAGCTGGTGGGGCACCGTACTGACCAGGTGGGCGAGGTAGCGCTCCGCGGCGTTGTCCAGGTCTCGTACCCGGCCGACCCGGGCGCCGGTGGGGCGGGTCCACCGCTCCGCCACGGCCTGCTCGATGGCGTCCTCGATCTCGTCGGGCAGCTTGTGGCCGCCAGCGGCGAACAGCTTGATCCCGTTGTCCGGCATGGGGTTGTGGCTGGCCGACAGCATCACGCCCAGATCGGCCCCGGTGTCTGCCACCAGGTACGCCACTCCCGGCGTCGGCAGTACGCCCACCCGCAGCACGTCGGCGCCGGCGCTGGCCAGACCGGCCACCACGGCGGCCTCCAGCATCTCGCCGCTGGCCCGGGGGTCGCGTCCCACCACGGCGACCGGCCGGTGCGAAGCGTCCCGCTCCGCCAGTACGTGAGCCGCCGCCACCGCCACCGCGAGCGCCAACTCCGGGGTCAGGTCCGCGTTCGCCATTCCCCGTACGCCGTCGGTGCCGAACAACCGGCCGCCCATCAACACCACCTCATCGTCGGTCTACCGCGATCTTGAACGCTCGTAGTTGCACCGAACTCGCAATGTCCAAGATCCGGCAGGGGAACGGAACGGCACCAGCATGCATGCGAACGGCCGGAGCGCCAACTCGGGTTGGCGGTCCGGCCGTCAGCGATGTCCGTCAAGGGACGGAGCAACTACCGCTTGGAGTACTGCGGAGCCTTGCGGGCCTTCTTCAGGCCGTACTTCTTGCGCTCGGTCTCCCGCGAGTCACGGGTGAGGAAGCCGGCCTTCTTGAGCGTGGGACGGCTGTCCGGGTCGAGCTCGATGAGCGCCCGGGCGATGGCCATCCGCAGCGCGCCCGCCTGGCCGGTGACGCCGCCACCGCGCAGGTTGGCGAACACGTCGTACGTCTCGAGCCGCTCGGTGGCGACCAGCGGTTCCTTGACCACCTGCTGGTGCACCTTGCTCGGGAAGTAGTCGACGATGTCGCGACCGTTGAGCTTGAAGTTGCCGGTGCCGGGAAGCAGCCGCACCCGTACGATCGCCTCCTTGCGCCGGCCGACGGTCTGGATCGGCTTCTCGCCGGAGGCCCGCTTCCTGGTACGGGTCTTCGGAGCCGTGGCGGCGGGCGGAGCCGGGGTGGGCGCCGCGGCCGCGGCGTCGCCGGCCTCCGCGGCCGGCGCGTCGCCCGCGGCCGCTTCGGGAGCGGTGGTCTCGGCGGCGGCGGTCTCGGCGGCGGTTTCGGCAGGCACAGCGGTCTCAGCCGGCACAGCGGCTTCGGCCGGCACAGCGGCGTCGGCCGGTGTGGCCTCGTCCGGTGTGGTGGCGTCGGTGTCGTTCATCGTGGCGGTCGTCTCTCCTGGATCCTGAGTCACTGTCTGTCGCTGGTAGGCCGGGTCGGGCGACCGCTAGACCTGCGAAGTCTGGGAAATCTCGAACGGCTCGGGCAGCTGGGCGGCGTGCGGGTGGTCCGGGCCGCTGTACACCTTCAGCTTCTTCATGATCTTGCGGCCGAGCCGGTTCTTCGGGAGCATCCCGCGCACCGCGATCTCGACGGCGCGGTCCGGACGCTTCTCCAACAGCTCCTCGTACCCGGTCTGCTTCAGGCCACCCGGGTAGCCGGAGTGCCGGTAGGCGACCTTCTGCGTCCGCTTGTTGCCGGTCAGCGCGACCTTCGAGGCGTTGACGATGATCACGAAGTCGCCGGTGTCCACGTGGGGCGCGAAGATCGGCTTGTGCTTGCCGCGCAGCAGCTGCGCCGTGTGGCTCGCGAGCCGGCCCAGCACCACGTCGGTGGCGTCGATGACGTGCCAGCGACGCGTGATCTCGCCCGGCTTCGGGCTGTACGTACGCACAGGTCTACCTTGTCCATCTCGTGTCGGGATGTTTCCGAGGTCTAGCTAGCAGAGTTGTGCGATGACCCAGCGGCGCAGCCGCTTGACGTGCACGCACAGCAGCAGTCAACGATACCTGGGCGCGTGGGGAAGGGTCAAAGTGGGCCCCGCCGCCCGCCGGCACGACCGCCTCACAGCCGTAACCGCAGGTCCGTGAGACCGAGTTCACGGCCGACGATACCGGCCCGACATGACCCTGAAACACGCCGTTCCTACGTTCTGCGGCAACCGCTCACTACGGAGGGTTGCCGTGACCACGTTATCTCTCAGCAAGGGCCGCTGGATCGACCAGTGGAACCCGGAAGACGAACAGTTCTGGCAGGCCACGGGGAAGTCCACTGCCCAGCGCAACCTGATCTACTCGATCTTCGCCGAGCACCTGGGCTTCTCCGTCTGGCTGCTCTGGAGCGTCGTGTCGGTCAGCCTGCCGGCCGCGGGCTTCAAGTTCTCCGTTGACCAGCTGTTCTGGCTGGTCGCGGTGCCGAACCTGGTCGGCTCGTTCATGCGGATCCCGTACACCACGGCGGTGGCGCGCTTCGGTGGGCGTAACTGGACCACGATCTCGGCGGCGTTGCTGTTCATCCCGCTGGGGCTGATGGCGTACTGCGTGACGGACCCGGCTACGCCGTACTGGATGTTCCTGGTGGCGGCCGCGACGGCCGGCTTCGGGGGCGGCAACTTCGCCTCCAGCATGGCGAACATCTCGTTCTTCTACCCGGAGCGGTACAAGGGCACCGCGCTGGGGCTGAACGCGGCCGGCGGCAACATCGGCGTCGCTGTGGTGCAGTTGCTCGTACCGCTGGTAGTCGGCTTCGGGGTGATCGGCGCTGCGCAGTCTCCCGGGCTGTTCCTGCAGAACGCGCCGCTGCTGTGGGCGGTCCTGGTGGTCGCCGCGGCCGCGTGCGCCTGGCTGTTCATGGACAACCTGACCGCGGCGAGGGCCAAGCTGTCCGAGCAGCTCACCGCGCTGCGCAACAAGCACACCTGGGTGATGTCGTTCCTGTACATCGGTACGTTCGGTTCGTTCATCGGCTACTCGGCGGCGTTCCCGCTGCTGATCAAGTCGCAGTTCCCCGCGATGCCGGCGATCTACCTGGCGTTCCTCGGGCCGCTGGTCGGCTCGATCTCCCGGCCGTTCGGCGGCTGGCTGTCCGACCGGATCGGCGGCGCGAAGGTGACGCTGTGGAACTTCGCGTTGATGGGCATCGGCGTGGCCGGCATCGTCGCCGCGCTCAAGCTGCACAGCTTCCCGATGTTCCTCAGCTCGTTCCTCGCGGTGTTCGTGACCACGGGCATCGGCAACGGCTCCACGTACCGGATGATCCCGGCGATCTTCCGGGCCGAGGCGCTGGCGGCCAGTCAGTTGACCGAGGACAGCGACCCGGGCGAGGCCAAGGACCGGGCGCTGGTGCTCGGGCGGCGTGAGGCGGCAGCCGTGATCGGGCTGGCGTCGGCGATCGGCGCGTTCGGCGGCTTCCTGATCCCCCGCGGGTTCGGGATGTCGATCGCCTCGACCGGCTCGATCATCCCCGCGCTGTACGTCTTCCTCGGCGCGTACGCCGTGATGGTCGGCGTCACGTGGTGGTTCTACCTGCGACGCAGCGTGTTGGCACGGCGGGCGCCGAGCCTGGCGTACGCATCGGTCTGAGACTTACCACCCCCTCCAAAGGGTCGCCGTCCCGGCGCGGACACTGCGAAGTCACCGCAGGCTCCGCGCCGGGACGGCGATCCGTCATTTACGGTAGGTATCCTCGCCCGGTTCCGCGCAGACTCATCGGCCCGCCGTACCGTCGGCGGGCCTCGACACGTGGGGATCGATGACCACGACTGAGCTCCCGACCAGCTCGACCCGCCCGCCCGATGCCGACCGCTGGTGGCGGCGCATCGTCCAATGGCGGCCCCGCCGCGGCTCATTGCCGGATCCGCTGACCGCGCTCGTGGTCGCCATCGTCGCCACGTTCGCGCTGCTCAGCATCGGCCCGCCGCTGGTCGGCATGGGCACCTTCGCCGGGGTGGACACGCTCGGGCAGCTCAGTCCGCAGCGGGACGAGTCGATGGCCGGGGTCAGGGTGCAGACCATCAACATGGGCGACACCGTCGACTTCGCGCTGCCGAACGAAGCCTTCTTCGGCGACGAGCTGCGCCACGGCGAGTACGCCGAGTGGAACCCGTACATCCTGGGCGGGGTGCCGTTGGCGGCGACGCCGAACTTCGCGGTGCTGTCCCCGGTGGCGTTGCCGTTCTGGTTCCTGCCCGGCTGGCTGGCGCCGGCGTACGTGAAGCTGTTGGAGCTGATCGTCGCGGTCGGCGGCTGCTACCTGTTCCTGCGGCGGGTACGGCTGGGCAAGGCGTCGAGCTGGCTGGGCGGCCTGGCGTTCGCCAGCAGTGGCTTCCTGATCGTGTGGTCCAACTGGCCACAGAGCCGGGTGGCGGTGTTCATCCCGGTGCTGTTCTGGGCGCTGGAGCGACTGGTGCAGCGACGGCGACCGCGGGACGTGGCGCTGGTCGCGTTGCCGGTGGCCGCGATGATCCTGTCCGGCTTCCCGTCGGTCACGGGGTACGCCGTACTCACCGGGGGCGCGTACTTCCTGGCCCGGGTGCTCGCCGAACACCGGGGGCAGTGGCGGCGGATCACCGGGCTGCTGGCGGCCGGGGGCGCCGGGGTGCTGGGTGGCGTGGCGCTGGTGGCGTTCCAGCTGCTGCCGTGGGTGTACTTCATGTCCCACACGGTCATCCGCGGCCGGGGACAGACGCCTGAGCAGCACATTCCGCCCGAGATGCTGCTGACCACGATCGCGCCGTACCTGTTCGGCACGGTCAATCCGGCCGCCCCGCCGACCTGGTTCCACGCTCGGATCTTCATCGAGTACTCCTGCTACGTCGGCGCCGCCGCGCTGGTGCTGGTCGGCGTCGCGCTGGCCGCCGCCCGCGCCGGTCGCACGCTGCTCCCCCGAGGTGTGTGGGTCTTCCTGGTGGTCGCCACGGCCGGCTGGCTGGTGCTGATCTTCTACGGCGGCACGCCGTTGGCCGCGGCACAGAAACTGCCGGTGCTGTTCTCGCAGAACTTCGTCGGCCGGGCACGCAGCATGCTCGGGTTCCTGCTCGCCGTACTCGCGGCGGTGGGATTCCAGTTGCTGCTCCAGCCGCGCGACCGGCGTGTGCCCACGTCCTGGCTCTCCCGGGGGTACGCCGTCGCCGTCTGGCTGGTGCCGGCGGCCGCCGGCCTGCTGCTGGTACGGGTGGCCCGGCGGATCGCGTACCAGCAGGACGCCCTGCACAACGCGGACGGCCACGACCCGAACTACGTCACGCACCTGATGACCCAGCTCGGCATCGGGCTGGGGTTCGCCGCGGTGGCGGCCCTGTGCGCGGCCTGGCTGTGGTGGGGTGCCCGCCGGGGCGCCGAAGCCGGTGCGAGCGGTCTGGCCGCCCGGGCCCGGCGGTGTGCCAGGCCGGCCGCGGCGGGGCTGATCCCGGTGCTGATCGGCGTGCAGGCGCTGATGTTGGCGGTGCCGTACCACCCGCGGGTGGACCGTGACGAGTTCTACCCGATGACCGACGCCGCCCGGTATCTGCAGACCCACCTCGGGCACGACCGGTACTACGGCGCCACCGGGGCGATCTACGGCGGCATCGAGGTGCCGCACCGGATCCGCGCCCTGCACGGACACATCTACCTCGACAAGCGGTACGCCGAGCTCGTCGAGACGATGCCCGGCGAGCAGTTCGACACGCCGCCCACGTATCTGAACGGGGATCCGGTCAAGGGCGAGATCGCCACGCACCCGGTGCTGGACCTGCTCGGGGTCAGCCACTACATGATCTCGGCGGAGTGGGCCCCGTACGGGGCGTGGCACGTCGACCACGGGGACGGCTCGAAGGTCGCGCTGTCCCCGGCACACCGGTTCGACGTCGCCCTGACCGCCCAGGGGCCGATCCGGGGCGTCGGGTTCACCCCAGAGTTCCTGCTCACGCCGCCGAAGCCCACCAGCCGGGTGATCGTCACGCTGAAGGACTCCACCGGGCACACCGTCGCCGAGGCGGACAAGATCGTACGGCGGATGGAGCCGGGGAAGCTGTTCTTCGTACCGCTGGCTGCGGAGAGCACCGCGAAGGGCCAGAGGCTGACCGCCGAGATCGAGGTGACCGGGCCGGTCACGGTCCCGGTGGCGGGCCGCGACGGGGCCGTCGCGATCTCCACGGTGACCGCCGTCGACGACGGCCTGCGCCTGGTGTACGACGACTCGTCCGTGATCTACGAGCGCACCCACGCCCTGCCCCGGGCGCGCTGGGCGTCCCGGAGCATCGTGGAGCCGGACCAGAAGCGCCGGCTGGACCTGTTGTCGAACGGAAGGGTCGCCCCCGACCAGGTGGTGCTGGACGCCGCCGGAGCGCCCGCTGACGGCAAGCCCGCCCGGGTCAGCTGGATCGACGACGGGAACGACGAGATGTCGTTGCGGGTCGACGCGGCCGGTGCCGGATATCTGGTGGTCGCCGACGCGATCCAGCCCAGCTGGGGTGTGACGGTCGACGGCAGGCCCGCGACGTTGGTGCCGGCGGACCACGCCCTGGCCGCGGTCGCGGTGCCGGCCGGTCACCACACGGTACGGCTGTTCTATCAGGCGCCGTACCACAATGCGGGCGGCTGGATCAGCGGGCTCACGGCGCTGGTGTTGCTCGGGCTGGTCGGAGCCGAATACTGGCATCGCCGCAGGTCGCAGGCGGGCGATTAGGCTTCCACATTCCGGGACGCCGACGATTCCAGGGCGCTGGTCACCTGTGACGCGGCGCACGCGGTGAAGGCTTCGTAGCACCCGCGAAACAGCGGGGTATCTGTGGCGAAACGGCCACCAGTCACGCTCGGCCTATGTCCGAGGCCCCACTCGCTGAGGTGACAACGCGGGTTGACACGCACTGTCCGTACTGCGCGCTGCAGTGCGGCATGGCGTTGACGCCGGTCACCCCGGTGGGTCGCCAGGTAGGGGGTGGTGCGGGCGCCGTCAACGATGTCGACGCCCGCATCACACATGTCGCGCCGCGCGACTTCCCCGTCAACCGGGGGCGGCTGTGCCAGAAGGGCTGGACCGCCGCCGAACTGCTGGACTCCCCCGAGCGCCTCACCACCCCGCTGGTACGCCACGGCGGATCACTGCGACCCGCCGACTGGGACACCGCACTCGACCTGATCGCCGACCGGATCACCCGGATCCGGGCCGATCACGGCAACGACGCGGTGGCCCTGTTCGGGGGCGGCGGGCTCACCAACGAGAAGGCGTACGCACTGGGCAAGTTCGCCCGGGTGGCGTTGCGTACCCGCAACATCGACTACAACGGCCGGTTCTGTATGTCGTCGGCGGCGGCGGCCGGGATCCGGGCGTTCGGCATCGACCGGGGGCTGCCGTTCCCGCTCGCGGATGTGGCGTCCGCCGACGCGGTGCTGCTCGCCGGGGGCAACCTCGCCGAGACCATGCCGCCGATCATGCAGTACCTGCGGCGGGACGCGTTGATGGTCGCCGATCCGCGGCGTACCCCCACGGTGGCCCAGGCGTCGCTGCACCTGCCGGTCACCCCCGGCACGGACCTCGCGCTGGCACTCGGCCTGCTGCACATCACGATCATCGAGGGGTACGCCGACGCCGACTACATCGCCGCCCGTACCACCGGGTTCGCCGAGGTGAAGGCAGCCGCGACGGCGTGGTGGCCCGAGCGGGTGGAGCGGATCACCGGCGTCCCCGTCGCCCAGCAGTACGAGGTCGTGGAGCGGCTCGCCACCGCCAACCGGGCGATGATCCTGACCGCACGGGGCGCCGAGCAGCACAGCAAGGGCACCGACACCGTGACGGCGTTCATCAACCTGGCGCTCGCGCTCGGGCTGCCCGGCCGTGCCGGCAGCGGGTACGGCACCGTCACCGGCCAGGGCAACGGCCAGGGCGGCCGGGAGCACGGCCAGAAGGCCGACCAGCTGCCCGGCTACCGCAAGCTGGACGACCCGGCGGCCCGCTCCCACGTGGCCGCCGTCTGGGGCGTGTCTCCGGAATCGCTGCCGCCCCCGGGGCCTTCCGCCTACGAGCTGCTGGACCAGCTCGGCACCGATGCCGGGCCGAAGGCGTTGCTGCTGTTCGCGTCCAATCCGGTGGTCTCCGCGCCCCGGTCTTCGCAGATCGCGTCGCGGCTGCGTGACCTGGACCTTCTCGTGGTCTCCGACTTCGTGATGTCCGAGACCGCAGCGTTGGCGGACGTGGTGCTCCCGACGGCGCAGTGGGCCGAGGAAGACGGCACCATGACCAACCTGGAGGGCCGGGTGATCCGCCGCCGCGCGGCCGTCGCGCCGCCGGCCGGAGCGCGTGACGAGCTGTGGATCCTGCACCAACTGGCCGCCCGCCTGGGGTGCGGCGCGAAGTTCCCGGTGGAACCCTCAGCCGTATTCGACGAGCTGGGGCGGGCGTCCGCCGGCGGCCCCGCCGACTACGCGGGCATGTCCTACCAGCGGATCGAGGCCGAGGACGGCCTGTTCTGGCCGTGCCCGGCTTCCGACCATCCGGGCACCCCGCGGTTGTTCACGGAGCGGTTCGCGACGCCCGACGGGCGGGCCCGGTTCACGGCCGTGGAGTTCCGGCCGGTCGCCGAAGACCTGGACCCGGACTTCCCGGTCTACCTCACCACCGGCCGGGTGCTGGCCCACTACCAGTCCGGGGCGCAGACCCGCCGGATCCGGCCGCTGAACGACGCGGTGCCCGCCAGCTTCGTAGAGCTCCACCCCGACCTGGCCGCCCGGCTCGATGTCGACGCCGGCGACCTGGTACGGGTCACCAGCCGACGCGGATCGGTCACGGCGCCGGTCCGGCTGTCCGCCGAGATCCGGCCCGACACCGTGTTCATGCCGTTCCACTGGGAGGGCGTCAACCGGCTCACCAATCCCGCGCTGGACCCGACGTCTCGGATGCCCGAGTTCAAGGTCTGCGCGGTGAATGTCTCGCCCGTACTTCCGGCGCAACGGCGCGCCCGCAGGGAGGACATCCATGCGGAGGTGTCGTGAGAGTTCTTGTCATCGGATACGGGATGGCCGGCGGCCGGATCGCCGACGAGCTGCGGCGGCGCGGCGCGGCGGTGACGGTCCTCGGGGCTGAGCCGCACCGGCCGTACAACCGGATCCTGCTGTCGTCGCTGCTCGCGGGGAAGGCCCGCGAGGCTGACGTCGCGCTGCCCGAGCCGTCCGGCATCGACGTGAGACTCGGCGTCGGCGCCGCCTCGATCGACCCGGCGTCCCGCGAGGTGACTGCCACCGACGGCTCACTCTTCGGGTACGACGCTCTCGTACTCGCCACCGGCAGCCGCCCGTGGCTCCCGCCGATCGACGGGTTGGCGGGGGCTGGAGCGGTGGGTTTCCGTACGCTCGACGACTGCCGCGAGATCCTCGCCCGGGCCGAGGTCGGACGACGGGCGGTCGTGCTCGGTGGCGGGCTGCTCGGACTGGAAGCCGCCCGCGGACTCGCCGCGCGGGGCATGGCCGTCGACGTGGTCCACGCGGCCGGGCACCTGATGGAACGCCAGCTCGACGCCGACGCGGGCGGCGTGCTCGCCCGGACCGTACGCGACCTGGGGATCCGGGTCCGCACCGACGCCGTGGCGGTCTCGGCGGCTCCGGGCCGGCTGCGCCTGGCCGACGGCGACGAGTTGACGGCCGACCTGCTGGTCGTCGCCTGCGGCGTACGCCCCGACACCGGTCTCGCCGCCGGCGCCGGACTGCGGGTGGCGAACGGCGTCGTGGTCGACGACTCGCTGCGTACCAGCGACCCGCACGTCTACGCGATCGGCGACTGCGCCGAGCACGCCGGCCGGGTGTACGGGTTCGTCGCACCCGCCTGGGACCAGGCCCGGGTGGCCGCCGAGGTGATCACCGGCGGCTCCGGTCGCTACGCCGGCTCCCGGCTGGTGACCCGGCTCAAGGCGGCGGGGGTGGACCTCGCCGTACTGGGCGACACCGCGCACCTGCCGGACGACCCGGAGGCGGAGACGGTCGGCTTCACCGACTCGGCGGCCGGTACGTACCAGAAGCTGGTGGTCCGCGACGGCCGGGTGAGCAGCGCGATCCTGCTCGGCGACAACCCGACGGTCGGCGCCGTGATCCAGCTGTACGACCGTGGTGCCCGGATCCCGGGTGACCGCCGGTCGCTGCTGCTCGGCTTCACCGGCGGCACCGTCGAGGCGGACGAGTCCCCGGCACGGATGCCGGATCGCGCGGTGATCTGCCGTTGCAACTCGGTCACCAAGGGCGCGATCACCAAGGCGTGGCTGGCCGGCGCGCGTACCGCCGACGCGGTCTCCGGGGCGACCCGCGCCTGCACCGGCTGCGGCACCTGCCGCGACGCGGTCGAAGGTCTCTGCGACTGGCTCGCCACCGCCGACCAGGGCGCCGGCGCACCGACCCCGTCCGACCGCACCGCGACCCCAGCCGAGCGCATCGCTAACCCACCCGCCGTGCCGGCCGACGCCTCGCAGCCACCGGGGACGGTCGTACCCGGCCCGGCGCCGGCCGCCCCGGACCCGGCCATGCCCGCCGCGGACAGCACACCAACCGGATCTTGGAAGCCTGCCGGGCTCTCCGCCCAGTCAGTTTCCAAGATCGCCGAGAAGGGAGGGCCTGTGAGGCAGCGAGTCGTGGTGGTGGGGAACGGGATGGTCAGCCAGCGGTTCGTGGAGGCGCTCACCGACCGGGACTCGCAACGGCGCTGGCAGATCACTGTGCTCAGCGAGGAGACCCGGCCCGCGTACGATCGGGTGGCCCTGTCGTCCTTCTTCGACGGTGCGACCCCGGAGGACCTCAGCCTCGCCGACGAGCAGTGGTACGCCGACCGCGGCGTCGACCTCCGCCTCGGCGTCAAGGCCGAGCACATCGACCGGGACCGCAAGATCGTCACCACCGACGACGGCGAGCACGCCTACGACGCGCTGGTGATCGCCACCGGGTCGTACCCGTTCGTGCCGCCGGTCGACGGGCACGACCTGCCGGGTTGCTTCGTCTACCGCACGCTGGACGACCTGGAGCAGATCCAGGCGTACGCCAAGGGGAAGCGGGTCGGCGTCGTGGTCGGCGGCGGCCTGCTAGGCCTGGAGGCGGCGAACGCGCTGCGCCTACTGGGCCTGGAGACCCACGTGGTCGAGTACGCGCCCCGGCTGATGCCGATGCAGGTCGACGACGCCGGCGGCCAGATCCTCAAGCAGCACATCACCGACCTCGGGGTGCACGTACACGTCGGGGCGAAGGGCGAGCGGATCGAAGCGGGACGCCGCGGGGTGGCCCGCATGGTCCTCGGCGCCGGCGCGCCGCCTTCCGACACGAGCACTGAAACGGCGTTCCCGCCGGAGATCGACGCCGACATCGTGGTCTTCGCCGCCGGGGTACGCCCCCGCGACGAGCTGGGTAGACAAGCCGGCCTGGCGTGCGGCGACCGTGGTGGTGTCGTCGTCGACGAGACCTGCCGTACCAGCGACGGCGCCGTGTACGCGATCGGCGAGGTCGCGGCGATGCACGGCCGCTGCTACGGCCTGGTCGCCCCCGGGTACGCCATGGCAGAGGTCGTCGCCGACCACCTCGTCGGCGGCGAGTCGACGTTCCCCGGTGCCGACACCTCCACCAAGTTGAAGCTGCTCGGGGTGGACGTGGCGAGCTTCGGCGACGCCTTCGGGGCCACCGACAACGCCCTCGAGGTCGTCTACACCGACCCGGTGAAGGGCACCTACGCAAAGCTCGTCGTCTCCGACGATGCGCAGACGCTGCGGGGCGGGATCCTGGTCGGCGATGCGAGCGCGTACCCCACGTTGCGGGCGAGTCTCGACCAGCCGCTGGCCGGCAGTCCGCTGGAGCTGCTGAGCGCTGGGCTGACCGGTGACGGCGCGGGAGCGGGGGCACTGCCGGGCACGGCGCAGGTGTGCAGTTGCCACGCGGTCACCAAGGACGCGATCTGCGGCGCCATCGAGGAACAGCAGCTCACCGACGTCGGCGGCGTCAAGGCGTGCACCAAGGCCGGCACCGGGTGCGGCTCGTGCGTGCCGCTGCTGAAGAAGCTGCTCGCCGACTCGGGCGTGGCGATGAGCAAGGCGCTCTGCGAGCACTTCGAACAGTCCCGGCAGGAGCTGTTCGACATCATCGGGGTACGCGGGATCCGTACCTTCTCGGAGCTGATCGCCGAACACGGCACCGGGCGCGGCTGCGACATCTGCAAGCCCGCCGTGGCGTCGATCCTCGCCAGCACGTCGCCCGGCGGACACATCCTCGACGGCGAACAGGCCACCCTGCAGGACACCAACGACCACATGCTGGCCAACCTGCAGCGCAACGGGACGTACTCGGTGGTGCCGCGCGTCCCGGGCGGCGAGATCACGCCGGAGAAGCTGATCGTGCTGGGCGAGGTCGCGCGCGACTTCAACCTCTACACGAAGATCACCGGTGGCCAGCGGATCGACCTGTTCGGCGCCCGCGTCGAGCAGCTTCCGCTGATCTGGCGCCGCCTGGTCGACGCCGGTTTCGAATCCGGGCACGCGTACGGCAAGGCGCTGCGCACCGTGAAGTCGTGCGTCGGCGACACCTGGTGCCGGTACGGCGTCCAGGACTCCGTCGGGATGGCGATCAAGCTGGAGCTGCGGTATCGCGGCCTGCGGGCGCCGCACAAGATCAAGTGCGCGGTGTCCGGCTGCGCCCGGGAGTGCGCCGAGGCCCGCAGCAAGGACTTCGGCGTGATCGCCACCGAGAACGGCTGGAACCTGTACGTCGGCGGCAACGGCGGCTTCAAGCCCCGCCACGCGGACCTGTTCGCCGCTGACCTGTCCGAGGCGGAGCTGATCCGCTACATCGACCGGTTCCTGATGTTCTACATCCGCACCGCGGACCGGCTGCAGCGCACCGCGACCTGGCTGGAGTCGCTCGACGGCGGCCTCGACCACCTGCGCGAGGTGATCGTCGAGGACTCCCTCGGGCTCTGCGCCGAGCTCGACGCCGCGATGGAGCAGCATGTCGGCGGGTACGCGGACGAATGGGCCGGCGTCCTGGAAGACCCCGAGCGGCTGCGCCGCTTCAGCTCGTTCGTCAACGCCCCGGACACCCCGGACCCGAGCATCCAGTTCGTCACCGAGCGCGGCCAACCCATCCCCGCGCGCGACCTCATCGCCGGCCCAACCCTGGAGGTGCGCAAATGACCACTGTCATCAGTTCCCAGTGGACCGCCGTGTGCAAGCTGACCGACCTGGTGTGCGAACGCGGCGTCGTCGCACTGGTCGACGGCGAGCAGGTGGCGCTGTTCCGCACCCACACCGGCGACGTGTACGCCATCGGCAACCACGACCCGTTCAGCGGCGCGTACGTGCTCTCCCGCGGCATCGTCGGCAGCCGCGGCGACGCCCCCACCGTCGCCTCGCCGATGTACAAGCAGGTGTTCGACCTGCGTACGGGCGTCAGCTTCGACGACCCCGCGGTGACCGTGCCGACGTACCAGGTACGCGTGCGGGACGACCGCGTCGAGGTGTGTCGAACGTGACGTCGCCGCCACCGCTGGCCGGCTTCACCGTCGCCGTCACCGCAGACCGGCGACGCGACGAACTGTGCGCGCTGTTGGAACGGCGCGGCGCCCGGGTGGTCCAGGCTCCCGCCGTACGCATCGTGCCGCTGCCCGACGACACGGCGTGCCTGGAGGCGACGAAACGCTGCCTGGAACGGCCGCTGGACATCGTGGTCGCCACCACCGGTGTCGGCTTCCGGGGCTGGCTGTCGGCGGCCGAGGGCTGGGGCGTGGCGCCGCAGCTGCTCGAGCGGATCGCGGCGGCCCGGCTGATTGCCCGCGGCCCGAAGGCGCGCGGCGCGATCCGGGCGGCCGGCCTCACCGAGGAGTGGTCACCGGCCTCCGAGTGCGCCGCCGAGGTGCTGCAGTACCTGCTCGGCGCCACACCGGAAAGCCACCCGCCGGAAGACTCCGCGGCCGTCGGCGAGGCTGGCACCGGCGGGGTGGCCGGGTTGCGGGTCGCGGTGCAGTTGCACGGCGACCACCAGCCGGACCTGGTCGACGGGCTGCGCGCCGCAGGAGCGGAGGTGGTGACGGTGCCGGTCTACCGTTGGGCGCCGCCCGCGGATGTCGAGCCGCTGCGCCGGCTGGTGGAGCAGGTCAGCAGTCGTCAGGTCGACGCGATCACGTTCACCAGCGCGCCCGCGGTCGACTCGCTGCTGCGCTTCGACTCGGACGGTACGGTGCTCGACGCGCTGGGCGATGACGTACTGGCGGCGTGTGTCGGGCCGATCTGCGCCGCGCCGTTGCAGCGGCTGGGCGTACCCACGGTGCAGCCTTCCCGCGGTCGGCTCGGGGCGCTGGTCCGCACCGTGATCGACGAACTGTCCGTACGCCGCGCCGCCACGCTGCAGGTCGCCGGCCACACCCTCGCCGTACGGGGTCACGCGGTAGTGCTCGACGGCGACCTGGTACAGCCCGCGCCGGCCCCGATGGCGGTGCTGCGCGAGCTGGCCCGCCGACCCGGGCGGGTGCTGTCGCGTACCGACCTGCTTCGGACGCTGCCCCGCGGTGCGGACGGGCACGCGGTGGAGATGGCGGTCGCCCGGCTGCGCGGCGCGTTGGGCGACCCGAACATCGTGCAGACCGTGGTGAAGCGCGGCTACCGACTGCGGGTCGACACCGAGGAGGCGCCGTGACGCGTCCCAGCCTGATCGCGGTCGCTCACGGCACCCGCTGCGCCACCGGCCAGGCCCAGGTACGCCGCCTGGTCACCGCGGTGCGACAACACCGTCCCGAGCTCGACGTCACCCTCGCGTACCTGGACATCGAACGGCCCCACCTGCGCACGGTGGCCGCCCGGTTGCGCCGGCCCGCGGTCGCGGTGCCGCTGCTGTTCGCCGCGGGCTACCACGTACGCGCGGACATCCCGGCGGCGCTGCGCGGTGCGCCGGTCGCGGCAGCCCCGCCGCTGGGGCCGGACCCGGCGCTCACCGCCGCCCTGACCGCGCGGCTCGCCCAGGCCGACGCCCTCGACGCGGACGCGATCGTGCTGGCCGCGGCGGGCTCCAGCGACCCCCGCGCGGTAGCCGACGTACGCGAGGTGGCCCGCGACCTCGCCGCCGCCACGGCACGGCCGGTGGTCGCCGGGTACGCCAGCGCCGCCGCCCCGCGGGTCGACGAGGCCGTGACCATGGTGCGGGCCGCGGGCGCCGAGCGGGTGGCCATCGCCGCGATGCTGCTCGCCGACGGCCAGTTCTACCGGTCGCTGGGAGCCGCCGGCGCCGACGTGCTCACCCGTCCGTTGGGCGCCCACCCGACCGTGATCGACCTGATCCTCCGCCGGTACGACGAAGCCGACTTCCCGCTGAGCCAGACCGGCTGAGCCGATCGACCGACTCGCCACGGCACGCCGCCGCCTGGCCGTCGAGCCGGGCCTCGCCCGGCGGGACGTCGACGCCCACCGCGCCGGCCAGACCCCCCGCGACAGCCGCCCGATAGGCCGTTTGACCAGGGGTTTTGTCCAACTGGTGACACCCGCGGAAAACCGACATCGGACGGCTCGGCGCGGGCGTACCCTGCGGATGTCGACGGGGGAAACGATCACTGCTCGGAGTCACCATGACCGCGCCCCCGACCTCGCATGCCGCCGCCCGCCTCCTCGATGAAGCCCTGGTACGGGTCGGCGACTCCCCGGTGCTCGCCGACGTCGAGGACCTGGCCAAGTGGCTCTCCGACGCCCTGTTCGATCCGCAGCGTCCGAGTGGCTTCGACCTGCTCGGCGACCTGCTCGCGGCGGACCAGGAGAGTCGGCTTACCGGGGAGGCGGTGGTGCTCGCCGGCGCCGCGTCCGGGCACGTGATGGTGGTACGCCACTTCCCCGCCGGCCAGCCGACCCCGATCCACGGTCACGGCGGCTGGGGTGCCGTGGTCGTCCTCGACGGGCGGGGCCGGTACGAGACCTGGCTCCCCGTCTCCGAGGGTCGCGCCGAGCTCGGGGCGGTCTGCGAGCTGGGCCCGGGCGACACGCTCGCCTGGCCGAACCCGCCGGACGACGTACACCGGCAGGAAGGGCTGACCGGGGGCGTGACCGAGCTGACGATCTTCGCTCGGCATCCGTACCACACCTGGGCGCCGCAGTTCCTGCCCGCGGCGGAGTTGCCTCACATTCCGCAACCCAGGACCACCTCGATTTGACCTGGAGCGCACTCCAGGTCATAGCGTCGAAGCGTGACCCACTCCATCGCTGACGCTGCCCGGCGTACCGGGTTGTCTATCGACACGCTGCGTTACTACGAGCGGATCGGGTTGCTCGACCCGCCCGCGCGGGATTCGGCAGGCCGGAGGGCGTACTCCGACGGGGACGTCCACTGGCTGGAGTTCCTGACCAAGCTGCGTACCACCGGCATGCCGATCCGGCTGATGCGCGAGTACGCGCAGCTGTGCCGGGAAGGGGTAGGTACGGCGGCCCGCCGCCGGCAACTGCTGGTCGAGCACCGTACGGCCGTACGGGCGCACATCGGCGAGCTGAACGGCTGTCTCGAGGCGCTCGACTGGAAGATCGACAACTACGCACAGGTGGCGGCCCAGACACCACAGACGATGACCGACAACCAGGAGGTTCCCGCATGAGTATCCCGACCCGACGACTCGGCGACCTGCAGGTCGGCGCCCAAGGCCTCGGCTGCATGGGCATGAGCGCGTTCTACGGGAATCGCGACGACGCCGAGTCGATCGAGGTGATCCACCGGGCCTTCGACCTCGGCGTCACCCTGCTCGACACGTCTGACATGTACGGCCCGCACACCAACGAACGACTGGTCGGCCGGGCGATCGCCGACCGCCGCGACGCCGTGACGCTCGCCACCAAGTTCGGCATCATTCTCAGCCAGGACCCGCAGGCCCGGCGGATCCGCGGTGACGCCGGCTACGTACGTGACGCCTGCGACGCGTCGCTGCAGCGGCTCGGCGTGGACCACATCGACCTCTACTACCAGCACCGCGTCGACCCGAACACCCCGATCGAGGAGACTGTCGGCGCGATGGCGGAGCTGGTCGAGGCCGGCAAGGTGCGCCACCTGGGGCTGTCGGAGGCGAGCGCGGAGACGATCCGGCGGGCGCACGCCGTACACCCGATCACCGCGGTGCAGTCCGAGTGGTCGCTGTGGTCCCGCGACATCGAGGAGTCGGTCGTACCGACCTGCCGCGAGTTGGGGATCGGGATCGTGCCGTACTCCCCGTTGGGTCGGGGGGTGCTGACCGGGCGGTTCCAGTCGGCGAGCGACTTCGCCGACGACGACTTCCGCAAGATCGGGCAGCCCCGGTTCACCGACGAGAACCTCGAGAAAAACCTTGCGATGGTACGCGCGCTGGAACAGCTCGCCGCCGACCGCGGCGTGACCGCGGGGCAGCTCGCGCTGGCGTGGGTGCAGCACCGGGGCGACGACGTGGTGCCGATCCCGGGGACCAAGCGCCTGAGGTATCTGGAGCAGAATGTGGCGGCGGCGGACCTGAAACTGTCCGACGCGGATCTGTCCGCGATCGAGGCGGCCGTCCCGGCCGATCAGGTCGCCGGCGCCCGGTACGCCGAGGCGTCGATGCGCGCCATCAACGGCTGACGCGCGCCTCCTTCTCCGGATCTTGGACAGTTCTGGTTGCCGGAGCAGCCAAAACTGTCCAAGATCGCGAAGGAACCTACGAGACGACGGGGAGGTAGACCTCGGCGCCGGAGTTGAGGAACTCCTCCGACTTCTCCTTCATGCCCTGCTCGGCGTACGCCTTGAGGTCCTGGCTGATCTTCATCGAGCAGAACTTCGGGCCGCACATCGAGCAGAAGTGGGCGGTCTTGGCCGGCTCCGCGGGCAGCGTCTCGTCGTGGAACGCGCGAGCGGTGTCGGGGTCCAGCGACAGGTTGAACTGGTCCTCCCAGCGGAACTCGAACCGGGCCTTGGACAGCGCGTCGTCCCACTCCTGCGCCGTCGGGTGACCTTTCGCCAGGTCCGCCGCGTGGGCCGCGATCTTGTACGCGATCACACCCGCCTTCACGTCGTCGCGGTCCGGCAGGCCCAGGTGCTCCTTGGGCGTGACGTAGCAGAGCATCGCGGTGCCGTACCAGCCGATCATCGCCGCACCGATCGCGGAGGTGATGTGGTCGTACCCGGGAGCGATGTCGGTGGTCAACGGGCCGAGAGTGTAGAACGGCGCGTTCTGGCACCACTCCTTCTGCAGGTCCATGTTCTTCTTGATCTTGTGCATCGGTACGTGGCCCGGGCCCTCGTTCATCACCTGGACGTCGTACTCCCAGGCGATCCTGGTCAGCTCGCCCTGGGTCTTCAGCTCGGCGAGCTGCGGCTCGTCGTTGGCGTCGGCGATGGAGCCGGGCCGCAGCCCGTCGCCCAGCGAGAACGCGATGTCGTACGCCGCGAAGATCTCGCACAGCTCCCGGAAGTTGGTGTATAGGAAGTTCTCCTCGTGGTGGGCCAGGCACCAGGCGGCCATGATCGAGCCGCCCCGCGAGACGATCCCGGTCACCCGCGGCACCGTGGTCGGGATGTACCGCAGCAGTACGCCGGCGTGCACCGTCATGTAGTCCACGCCCTGCTCGGCCTGCTCGATCACGGTCTCCTTGAACACGTCCCAGGTCAGCTTCACCGGGTCGCTGTTGACCTTCTCCAGGGCCTGGTAGATCGGCACCGTACCGATCGGCACCGGCGAGTTTCTGACGATCCCTTCCCGGGTGGCGTGGATGTGCTTGCCGGTGGACAGGTCCATCACCGTGTCGGCGCCCCACCGGGTGGCCCAGGTGAGCTTGTCGACCTCCTCGGCGATCGAGGACGACACGGCGCTGGTGCCGATGTTCGCGTTGATCTTGACCAGGAACCGCTCGCCGATGAGCATCGGCTCGGTCTCGGCGTGGTTGACGTTGTTCGGCAGGATCGCCCGTCCGGTGGCGATCTCCTCACGTACCACCTCCGGGTCGAGACCTTCCCGGATCGCGGCGAACTCCATCTCCGGCGTCACGATGCCCTGCCGCGCGTAGTGCATCTGGGTAGGGCGCTTACCTGGCTTGGCGCGCCGCACCCGGCGGCCCTGGTTGGCAGACCCGGCCGCGTCCACCTCTTCCACGTCGTCGCGCTCGTGGATCCAGTGCGCCCGCAACTGCGGCAGCCCGACCTCGGGGTCGCTGCCGGGGCCGGACGTGTCGTACAGCCGGACCGGCGGGTCGTCGTTGGTGAGGTCCACCTCCGAGAACGGCACCCGGATGTCGGGACGGGAGCCCTCGACGTACGCCTTGCGGCGGTTCGCGATCGCGGTTCCGGCGGTCGATTCGGTCGTTGTCATCGGGTCTCCCATTCGAAGTGGTTCAGTGGTCCGTGCCCGCCGCCGAGCCGCCAGTCGACGGCTCCCGCGAGCGCTCTGGTCACGTACTGCTTGGCTCGGTGCAGGGCGTCGGCCAGCGGCAGGCCCGAGGCGAGTCCCGCCGCGACCGCCGAGGCGAACGTGCAGCCGGTGCCGTGTGTGTTCGGGGTGTCGATCCACGGTCCGCGCAGGTACGTCACGTTCCCGTCCTGCCACGCCACGTCAACGGCTTGCGGCCGTCCGGCCTCGTCGACCTCGCCTTCCAGGTGGCCGCCCTTGACCACCACGGCTCCCGTACCGGTCCCGGCCAGGTCGGACGCGGCGCCCACCATGTCGTCCACTGTGGACAACGGCCGGCCGAGCAGCAGCGACGCCTCGCGCAGGTTCGGCGTGATCACGGCCGCGTGCGCGAACAGCTTCGGGTACGCGTCCGCCACCCCGCCGAGCGACAGCGGATCGCCGCTGGAGGCGACCAGCACCGGGTCGACCACCAGGTTCGGCAGCTCACCGGCGGCGGCCCGGTCGGCGACGACCGCCACGATCTCCGTACTGGCGAGCATTCCGGTCTTGGTGGCCGCGACCGGGAGGTCGGAGAGCACCGCACCGATCTGCTCGTCCACGAACCCGGACGCCAGCGCGATGAACCCGATGACGCCCTTCGTGTTCTGCGCCGTCACCGCCGTGATCGCACTGGTCCCGAACACCCCCAACGCCGCAAACGTCTTCAGATCAGCCTGAATCCCCGCCCCACCCCCCGAATCCGACCCCCCAATCGTCAACCCCACCGCCGGCGTCATCGCTCACCTCCCGTTGTGGTGGCGATCTTGGAATCCTGGGAGGCCATATGCCCCCTAGCCTTCCAAGATCGCGAAGCCAGCACGGCGAGCAGCCCGGCCACCTCGGTGGCGGGATCCTCGGCGCGCATCACTTCGCCCATCACGGCGACGCCGGCCGCGCCCGCGTCGAGGCAACTCGCCGCGTTGCCGCGCGTCACGCCCCCCAGCGCATAGACCGGCACGGGGGTACGCGCGCACAGCGCCGCCAACCCGTTGAGTCCCAGCGGCGGGCCGTACCCGGGCTTGGAGCGGGTCGGGAAGACCGGCGACACCGTCACGTAGTCCACGTCCGTGGCACTGTCCACTTCGGACGCGTCGTGACAGGACCGGCCCACGACCTCGAACAACGCATCGGGCGGCAGTGCGTCCCGTGCCGCGAGATGCACCGCGGTCGCCGGCCCGACCGGCGTCGATGCGGCGATGAGCAGCCCGCCCGCCGGCGCGATCGCCTGCCACAGCTCAGTCGCCAGCTCCGCGCGCTCGGCGGCCGGCAGGTCCTTCTCCCGCAGCACCACGGCGCGCGCCCCGCCCGCCACCGCCGCCGCGACCACGTCTGGCAGCGGACGACGAGCCTGGTGCCGGTCGGTGAGCAGCAGCAGCTGCGGCAGCCGGTTCACAGCTCCGCCAGCCCTTCGAACGGGCTGGACGCCTCGGCGTACCAGCGTCGCGGGATCCGGCCCGCGCGGTACGCCAGCCGACCCGCCGCCACCGCGTGGCGCATCGCCGCGGCCATCCGCTCCGGATGCTCGGCGCGGGTCACCGCGGAGGCGACCATCACCCCGTCGCAGCCCAGCTCCATCGCCAGCACCGCGTCCGACGCCGTCCCGATCCCCGCGTCCAGAATCACCGGTACGTCGACCAACTGCCGGATCAACCGCAGGTTGTACGGATTCCGGATCCCCATCCCCGAGCCGATCGGCGCACCCAGCGGCATCACCGCGGCACATCCGGCGTCCACCAGCCGCCGGGCCAGGATCGGATCGTCGTTGCTGTACGGCAGCACCGTGAACCCGTCCGCGACCAGCTTCTCCGCCGCTGTCACCAGCTCCACCGGGTCCGGCATCAACAGGTCCTCGTCGCCGATCACCTCGAGCTTGACCAGGTCGGTGCCGAACGCCTCCCGCGCCAGGTGCGCCGTCTTGACCGCCTCCACCGCGGTGAAGCACCCGGCCGTGTTCGGCAGGATCCGTACGCCGCACCGCTTGATCACGTCGAGCACGGACCCGGCGGCGCCCGGGTCGACCCGCCGCAGCGACACGGTCACCAGCTCGGTGCCGGACGCCCGGATCGCCTCCTCCACCGCGGCCAGGCTGGACGCCCCACCGGTGCCCAGGATCAGCCGCGACGCCAGCTTCTCGCCGCCGAGGACGAACGGATCGTCGTTCAGGTCGGGGTGGTGCGCAGCCATGTCAGCCTCCCTGGGCGGCGGTGAGGATTTCGAGCTGGTCGCCGTCGCGCAGCGGCGTACTCGGCCATTCGCCGCGCGGGACCACCTCGCCGTTGACAGCCACCGCCACACCGGTGGCCGCGGTGGTGAGGGTGGCCACGACGTCGGCGACAGTGGCGCCGTCGGCGGTGACGCGGGTTGCGCCGTTGAGTCGCAGGTTCATCGGCTCATCTCCCGGGGCCGGGTTGATCGGTCGAAACGCAGCGGGTCGAAGGGTTTCAGCTGGTCCGGGGTCTCGCCGCTGACCAGCAGTTCGGCGATCAGGTCGGCGGTGACCGGGGTGAGCAGGATGCCCTGCCGGTAGTGGCCGGTCGCCGCGACGACACGGTCGTCGAGCCGGCCCAGCAGCGGGGCGTTGTCCGGCGTACCGGGGCGCAGGCCGGCGCGGGCCTCGACCAGCTCGTACTCGGCGACCTCCGGCAGGACGTCGGTCGCGGCCCGCAACAGGTCCTGTACGCCGCCCGCGGTGACCGTCACGTCGTACCCCTGTTCCTCCACGGTCGCGCCGACCACGATCTCGCCGTCCGCCCGGGGCACCAGGTACACCGACCGGTTGGTGCTCAACGCCCGGACGTTCACCCCGAACGCCGGCTCGGGGGTACGCAGCCGCAGGATCTGGCCTTTGACCGGCCGTACCGGCAGGTCGGCGAGCTGTGGCGACCAGGCGCCAGCGGCCAGCACCACCCGCTCGGCGTCGAGCTCGGACAGTCGCGTCACGCGACGCCGGTCGAAGTGCACCCCCGCCCGCGCCGCCGCCCGCCGCAGCGTCTCGGTGAGCCGGCGCGGATCGACCTGGTGGTCTCCGGCGGCGTACATGCCGCCCCGGACCCTGGTCGCGAGCAGCGGCACCAGCTCCCGCGCCTCACGGCCCGTGAGCGGCTCGCCAGGCAGTCCCAACGACCGGTAGAACCGGCACAACCGCTGCACCTGACGAAGATCATCCTCCGTGTACGCCACCAACACCGTGCCGTCCGTCCGATACCCGAACTCGGCACCGGCGGCGGCGCTGAGTTCCGCGGCGAAGGCGGGCCAGCGTTCGGCCGAGGCGAGCGCCAACCGCAGCAGCGGCTCCTCACCGAAGTGCGCCTCGGTCACCGGTGCCAGCATCCCCGCCGCGACCCCGGAAGCCACGCCGCGCCCGACCGGCTCGGCGGTTTCGACGCTGGGACCGGGGTCGATCACCGTGACCCGCATGCCGCGCTGCGCACACCGCCAGGCGACACCGAGCCCGATCACTCCGCCACCGACCACCGCGACGTCCGGCGCGCTCACGACGGCACCATTCCGCTGCCGGCCACCGGGCTCCCGGCCCGGGCCTGGTCCAGCGCCCGCAGCAACTCGAACGTCGCCGCGTACGGGTCGGCCGCGCTGTTGACCGCCCCGATCACCGCAACCCCGTACGCTCCCGCCGCGACCAGGTCGGCCACCCGTTCCGCCGTGACCCCGCCGATCGCGATCACCGGTGCGTCGACCGCGCCGGCCACCGCCGCCACCCCGGCGGGGCCGATCGGCATTCCGAGGCCGGTCTTGGTCGGCGACTCGTACGCCGGACCGACCCCGAGGTAGCTGGCACCCGCCGCGACGTGCGCCCGAGCGGTGACCGGCTCCCGAGCCGTCGCACCGAGCACCCCACCGCCCGCCGCGGCCGAGAGCACGCGGCGGGCCGCGGCCACCGGCAGATCGTCGTCGCCGACGTGTACGCCGTCCGCACCCGCCGCCAGCGCGACATGCAGCCGGTCGTTGACCAGCCAGGTCGCACCGGCCGCCCGGCACAGGTCACCGATCCGGGTCGCCAACTCGTACGCGTCGCGATCGGTCATGGTGTCCTCGACGCGTACCTGGATCACCGGCGTGGTGCCGGCGTCGCGTCCGGCGCGCAGCGCGGCGCGTACCACCGTGACCGGGTCACGACCGGTACGCGTGTCGGTGATGAGATGCAATCTGCCCAGTAAGGGCATGTGGCCTCCTCCCTGCGCCGGCATTACCCGGATCAGGTTCTACGGTCGGGGGCTCTGCCGGCCTGGAAGCCGTCCAGCCCCCCTCTCAGCCCGGTCCACCGGGCTCCCGTGGGTACTCCTGGACTTTAACCCGACCACCGGTGGTGGCCGCAACCGCGGGCAGTACAGAATGGGGGGCCACGGGGGCGCGGTGACCGGTTGCCGCATCCGTCCCGCCTGCCCAAGTACCGCAGATCGCCTGAACCTGCGCTTGTCGGGCACGAGAACGGTGTGCGAGGGCCATCGCGGGCCATGAAAACGGTTGCCGAGATGGGGCCCTTCGGTGGAGGTGCCGTCCCCCGCCCGGCCGGTAGGTTCTGCCGGAGGGCAGCCGGGGGCGGCTGACCCACGGGCGGCGCCACGTCTCGGGGGATGAGCGCGATGGGAGGCGCCGCATCGATCGGCGGCTGGAGCAGATCGATCGGCGGGGGCTGGATGAACGACGAAGAGCGTCGGCAGTTCACTGAGATGGTCGCCGACTGCACTCCGACGATGCTTGGCCTGGCGTACGTGATCACCGGCAGTCAGCCGGCGGCGGAGCGTACGCTGCGCCGCGCGCTGGCCAAGACGGCGAACCGGTGGCGGCGGCTGGGCGACCTGCCGCCCGAGAGCCACATCGTCAAGATCATGTGTCGGTACGAGGTGAACTGGTGGCACCGGATCCGCCGCGGCCTGGCTGCCGTCGATCCGGATGCACCGCCCGACGAGGTGGCCACCGGGCAACCGCCCGGGCTCCGTACGGCGATGCGGCGGGCCCTGGTGGCGCTACCTCCGACGCAGCGGGTCGTGATGGCGTTGCGGCACCACGAACGGCTCACCGAAGAGGAGACCGCCGAGGTGCTCGGGCTGTCGGTGAAGCAGGTGGGCAGGCAGACCGACCGCGCCGTCGTGCGACTCCGGGAACTGCTCGCGGCCCTGTCGACACCTGACCAGCCCACCGTGCAGTTCCCGGCAGCGCGCACCCCGAAGACCGGCACCGGCGGGCGGCCCGCCAACGGCACCGTACCGGCGCCCCGCGACGGCGAGCCCGACGCTGACATCGAGACGGCGGGGAGGCACCGGCGTGAGCCGTACGTTTGACGAGTTGATCACCACCGCGATGCTGGACCTGTCGCGGGATGCCACCCCTCCGGACGATCTCGCCCAGGAGGCGCTGGCGGGTGCGGCCCGACGGCACCGGCTGATCCTGATCGCGTGTGTCGCCGCCGCGGTCGTCAGTCTCGGCACCGGCTCGCTCGCCGCGATCAGCAACAGCGGTGGCGCGGCGGGGCGCACCCCGGCGCCGCGGGTGACGTCGACGCCGGATCCCGTCGGCAGTACGAGCCCGAGCGCCTGCCCGTCCCCGGGGTCCGTCACCGCCTCCGACCAGCCGTGCCTGGGCGACCAGGCGGGCCGTACGCTTCCGGCTCCGGGCCGGTCCCCGGCGTCGTCCACCACGGCCCCGGAGCCGGCTGCTCCGACCACCCCGAAGGAGACCAAGCGCGGCCGGCCGCATCCGACGCACCCGCACGGGACAGGGTGACGACTCAAGCGTCCCAGACCGGCTCGGCCGACTCGGCCACCTCACCGTCGCCCCGGAAGATCACGAACCGGTCGAACCCCCGGGTGAACCACCGGTCGTGGGTCACCGCGAGCACGGTGCCCTGGAACCCCGCCAACCCGGTCTCCAGCGCCTCCGCACTGGCCAGGTCGAGGTTGTCCGTCGGCTCGTCGAGCAGCAGCAACGTGGCGCCGGACAGCTCCAGCAGCAGCACCAGGAACCGCGCCTGCTGACCGCCGGACAGGGTGTCGAACGGCTGCTCCGCCTGGCCGGCCAACTCGTACCGGTTGAGGGCCTTCATCGCGCCGGACTGGTCGAGCCCGTCGCGGTGGTCGTCCCCTCGCCACAAGATCCCCCGGAGGGTACGCCCGGCGAACTCCGGCCGGTCGTGGGTCTGCGAGAAGTGCCCTGGCACCACCCGGGCACCGAGCCGTGCCGTCCCGTCGTGGGCGACCGCCGTCAGCGCCTGGCCGTCCGCCGTCACCGAGCCGGCGAGCCCGCCGAGCAGCCGCAGAAAGTGCGACTTGCCGGTGCCGTTGCCGCCCAGGACGGCGACCCGGTCCCCGTACCAGACCTCCAGGTCGAACGGGTACGTCAACCCGGCCAACTCCAGCTGTTCGCAGATCACCGCCCGCTTACCCGTACGCCCGCCGGACAACCGCATCCGGATGTCCTGCTCCTTCGGCTTCACCGGCGGCGGACCGGCCTGCTCGAACTTCGCCAACCGGGTCTTCGCCGCCTGCAACCGGCTCGCCATGTCCGAGTTGTACGCCGCCTTCTGCTTGTACATGATCACCAGCTGCTTCAGCTTGGCGTGCTCCTCGTCCCAGCGCCGCCGCAGCTCGTCGAGCCGGTCGTGCCGGGCTTCCCGCGCCTGGTGCCAGGTGGCGAAGCCGTCACCGTGGGTCCAGACCGTGCCGCCTTCCAGGGTCACTATCCGGTCGGCGGTGCGCGCCAGCAGCTCCCGGTCGTGGCTGACGTACAGCACGCTCTTGTCGGAGCCGACCAGCCGCCGCTCCAGCCACCGCTTCGCCGGTACGTCGAGGAAGTTGTCCGGCTCGTCGAGCAGCAGCACCTCGTCGGGGCCGCGTAACAGCAGCTCCAGCGCGAACCGCTTCTGCTCGCCGCCGGACAACGTGCCGAGCGGCCGGTGCCGTACCGCGTCCCAGGGCTGGGAGAGCACGACCGTGGCCACGGTGTCGAACAGCACCTCGGCGTCGTACCCGCCGGCTTCGCCCCAGGCGGTCAGCGCGTCAGCGTACCGCAGCTGGGTTTTGGTGGCGTCGGCGGCGAAGGCGTCGAGTCCCGGGCGTGACGCTTCAAGGGAGTCGACGCCTTCGTTGAACCGGCCGCGGCTTTCGGCGGTCTCCATCGCCCGCTCCGCGTCGGCGAGCCGCTGACCGGCGGCGCGCAGCGGCGGCGGCGAGAGGCTGAGCGCGACGTCGGCGAGGGTGGTGGCGGCACCTGCGGTGGCGAGCAGTTGGCGCATCACGCCGAGCCCGCCCGAGCGCGCGATGCCGCCGGTCTTCGGCGTCAGGTCGCCCGCGATCATCCGCAGCAGCGTGGTCTTGCCGGTGCCGTTCGCGCCGATCAGGGCCACTTTGGCGGCTTCGCCGACCCGGAACGACACGTCCGCGAACAGCTCACGGCCGTCCGGCAGCGTGTGCCCGACCCCTGCTACGTCGACGTACCCCACAAGTCCTTGATTCTCCGCGACCGGGCACTGCCCGTCGCCTCATTTACTTCACCGCCAGCACCCGGTAGCCCTTCTGGCTGGCGTGCCGGTCGACCTGCCAGCCCCGGCCGGACAGCCACTGCGCCAGCGAGTCGCCGCCCAGGTGACGCGCCACCACCAGCCACGCCACGCCGCCGGGCTGCAGCCGCGGCAGCCACCGGTCGAGCAGGTCGTGCAGCGCAGGCTTGCCGATCCGGATCGGCGGGTTGCTCCAGATCTGGTCGAACCGAACGCTGTCGGGGACCTCGTCGGGCGTCGCCGCCGTGATCCGGTCGAGGCCGAGCGACTCGGCGTTCTGCCGCACCAGGTCCAGCGCCCGGTTGTTCACGTCGACGGCCCAGACCCGCGCCTCGGGCGCGCTCGCGGCAAGGGCACAGGCGATGGGCCCGTACCCCGCACCGAGGTCGAGAAAGTCACCCACCGTCGTCGGCAGCGGTGCCTTCCTCAGCAGTACGGCGGTGCCGGGATCCAGCCGTTCCGCGGAGAACACCCCTGACGAGGCGAGCAGTCGCAGCCGCCGACCGGCGACCTCGACGTTGACGTACCGCTGCTTGGCGGGGGCTCCGGGCGCCTCGGTGAAGTAGTGCTCTGTGGCGTCCGGCGAGTCGGCGGTGGGCATGCCGCAGATTCTCCCGTGACGGGTGCCGCGGCCCCACTACCGGGGCACCCGGGTAGCGATTGCCCGCCTGTACGCTGTGCCGCATGACGCTCGGGGATCAGTACCCTGGTCAGCCGTACGGGCAGCGGGGCGGCGGTGTGCCACAGGGACCGCC
>WNGB01000546.1_pt1 | contig 64384 bp, 55 predicted proteins | sample 5400681 | NCBI WGS metagenome assembly WNGB01 (sample SAMN13153367, study PRJNA577476) | soil metagenome | isolation source: 115 cm soil or saprolite under grassland replicate 2 | place: USA:California | collected 2016-06-15 | reverse complement strand
TGCCCGCGGACGCTTCGGGGACACCCATTCATCGCCAGGTGCCGGCGGCGGCGCTACTCGGCGACTCGTCGACCAACGGGAGCGACAACGGGCAGTTCGGCGAGCACGTGCTGGTCGTGGAAGACGATCAGCACATCGCCACCGTGCTGCGCACCTACCTTGAGGCGGATGGCTACCGCGTCGACGTCGTCGGCGATGGCCAGCAGGCGATCCAGGCGGCCCGCGCGCTCGTGCCGTTCGCGATCACGCTCGACATCAGCTTGCCCAAGCTGGACGGCTGGAGTGTGCTGAATGCGCTCAAGCGCGACCCGGTCACCGCGCAGATTCCTGTCGTCATCATCTCGATCGTTGACAATCGCGACTTTGGCATCGTTCTGGGCGCGACGGATTACCTGGTCAAGCCGATCGATCACGAGCGCTTGCAGCTCATCCTGCGCGGACTGAGCGCGGCTCGCGCCAATGGTAACAATAGACTGGTTCTGGTGGTCGACGACGATCCTGCGTTGCGCGATGTGTTGAGCACGTCGCTGGCGGAGGACGGCTGGCGAGCGGCGACCGCGAGCGACGGCGAGGCGGCGCTGGCAGCCATCGAGCGCGAAGCGCCAGCTGCGATGGTGCTTGACCTGATGATGCCGAACACCGACGGTTTCGAGGTGTTGCGCTCGGTCCGCGCTCGACCATCCTTGCGCGACATGCCCATCATCGTCGTGACTGCCAAGGATCTGTCGGACGAGGACCGCCAGCGGCTCGCGGACAGCGCTCAGGGGGTGATTCTCAAGCAAGCGTTGCGGCTGGAGCAGCTCTTTCAGCAGATCCGCGACGCACTCGCGCGGGAACGTGCCGGCAGCGAACGTGGTCCTGCGGCGGGAGGCAGGGCGTGACCAGCGACGACACACTGATCCTGATTGGCGAAGATGAGCCCGACAATCAGCTCATCATGCAGACCGTCGTCGAGTCGCTGGTCGGCGCGCGCGCCGAGGTTGCCTCAGACGGTCTGGCTGTTCTGGCCTCGGTGGAGCGGGAACGCCCGCGCATGATTCTTTTGGACTTGATGATGCCCGGTTTGGACGGCTTCCAGGTCACGCGGCAGTTGAAAGCGGACCCCTCTACGGCTGACATCCCAATCGTCGCCATCTCCGCCCTGGCCCGCCCCGACGATCGCGAAGCCGCCCTCGCCGCCGGCTGCGACAACTTCGTCCGCAAACCCTTCGAGCTAGACGAGCTCGAGGCGCTCATCAATTCGTATCTGACAGAGCGGTAGCGGACACCGAGGCACAGCCTCGTTGACGTACGCGCCGTTAGAACCGCTCGACGACCACCTTGGCCTGCAAGAACAACTGCAGATAGTCTGGCCCGCCGGCCTTGGAGTCAGTCCCGCTCATGTTGAACCCGCCGAATGGCTGGGCGCCGACCATTGCGCCGGTGATCTTGCGGTTCAAATACAGATTGCCAACATGGAACTCGCTGCGCGCTTGCTCCAATCGTCGGCGGTCGCGTGAGAAGACGCCGCCGGTCAAGCCGTACTCGGTGTTATTGGCGATAGCCAGCGCATGGTCGTAATCGCGGGCGCGAATGAAGGACAGCACAGGGCCAAAGATTTCCTCCTGGGCCATGCGGCCATCCTCGGGCAGGTCGGCGAACACCGTAGGTTGGATGTACCAGCCGTCCGCACCATCGGGCTCGCCGCCAACCACCAGGCGGCCTTCGCGGGCGCCCACCTCCATGTACGACAACACTTTGCGGAACTGCGACTCGTCAATAACGGCGGCAATCTGCGTCGACGGATCCTCGGCGGGACCCAGCCGCAGGGCCTCAGTGTGCTCGGCGACGCGCTGCAGAACATCTGCGTAGACGGGTTCCAAGACGATGGCACGCGAGGCAGCAGAGCACTTCTGACCCTGGAAGCCAAACGCCGACGTGGTTATCCCCTCAGCCGCCAGAGCCAGATCGGCGGTCTCGTCGACTACGATCGCATCCTTGCCACCCATCTCGGCGACCACGCGTTTGAGCCAGCGCTGACCCTGCTGTACCTGCGCCGCCAGCGCATAGATATGGGTGCCTACTTCACGTGACCCGGTAAAGGAGATGAACCGCGTCCGAGGGTGCGCCACCAGGAAGTCGCCAATGTCCGCCCCGCCGCCGGGTACGAAATTCACCACGCCCGCGGGCAGCCCCGCTTCTTCGAGCAACGCGACAAACCGAGCGGCAATGATTGGCGTCACGCTGGCGGGCTTGAGCAGCACGGTGTTGCCGCACACGATCGCCGCCGCCGTCATGCCGAGCGTGATGGCCATGGGAAAGTTCCACGGTGGAATCACGACGCCGACGCCCAACGGCATATACGTCATTTCGTTGTCTTCGCCCATGAGCCGCGGCAGCACCAGCGATTGAGCGATCCTGAGTGCCTCGCGCGCGTAGTACTCCAGGAAATCGATCGCCTCGGCGGTGTCCGCATCGGCTTCTGGCCAGGTCTTGCCGGCCTCATAGACCATCGTGGCGCTGAAGACATGCTTCTGGCGCCGCAACATGCCTGCCGCCCTGAGCAGGAGTCGCGCCCGTTCGTCCGGCCGCCATCTGGACCACTCTGGATACGCCGCCCATGCCGCGTCCATCGCCTGTTCAGCTTCAGCTTTGGACGCCCGGGCAACGCGCCCGACGCGGCGATCCTTGTGGCACGGATCAAAGCTGTCGATCCAGGCACCGGTGGTGACTCGTTCGCCGCCGATCACGAGCGGCCACCCGCGGTCAAACTCGGCGGTGACTTGTTTCAGCGCCGCCTGCATCGCCTCGCGCTGCTCAGGGTCAGAGAAGTCGGTCAGGGGCTCGTTTCTGAACTCCGGCACCATGCTCTGACCGTAACAAATGCGCACTTGGGGAGGGATCGTTACACTAGTGCGGATTGCCCATGCCGCGCCGCCGCAACGCCGAACGACCGGGCGCGCGCTTGGCGCGCTCGTACCTGGTCATGCGCGCCGAACAGGGCGCCGATCGACAGCCGGCCGAGGCTGCGTCCAAGTTGCGCGGCACGATCCGCATGCCGCGGCTGGCAACAGTGCAACTCAACTCGCCCGAAGCGCATGCTCAGTATCGGCTGGCTATCCTGGCGCGGCTGGCAACGGGCGGCGCCCCCTGGTTTACGCTCGCATTGTCATCCTGAGCGCAGCGAAGGATCCGCTTGCCGAAACGTGTGTGCTCGCGGATCCTTCGGCTCGTTCCTCGCCTCAGGATGACAAACTGCCTGGCTTCAGGAACACGGCCCCAAGCGGCGGGATGGTCAAGCACAGCGAATGCGGTCGACCCGACCACGGCTCGTCCAACGCCCAGACCTGGCCACCGTTGCCGATGTTGCCGCCACCGTACAGCGCGGAGTCGCTGTTGTAGATCTCGCGCCACGGACCGCCGGTCGGCACGCCGACGCGGTATTCGTAACGCGCCACCGGCGTGAAGTTCAGCGCCGCGACGACGATGTCGTGCTCGTCGTGCCCACGTCGCAAATAGGCGAACACCGAATTCTCGTTGTCGTGCGACTCGAGCCAGTCGAAGCCGCGCCAATCGAAGTCGACCTGGTGCAGCGCAGTCTCGGTCCGGTACACCCGCTGCAGATCGGCGACGCCGCGATGCAGCCCGCTCTGCAGCGGAAACTGCAACAGGTGCCAGTCGACACTGCGCGCTTCGGTCCATTCATTCCCCTGGCCGAAGTCCATGCCCTGGAACAACAGCTTCTTGCCAGGATGACTGAACATATACGCGAACAACAACCGCAGCGTGGCAAACTTCTGCCATGCGTCGCCAGGAATCTTGTTGAGCAATGAGCCCTTGCCGTGCACAACTTCATCATGTGAGAACGGCAGGACAAAGTTCTCTTGGAACGCGTACAGCAACGAAAACGTCAGCTCGTTGTGATGCCAGCGGCGATGAATCGGCTCCTTTGAGATGTACGACAGCGTGTCGTGCATCCAGCCCATGTTCCACTTGAACGAGAAGCCCAGCCCGCCCATATAGGGTGGCCGCGTTACCTGTGGCCACGCCGTCGACTCCTCGGCGACAGTCAAAACGCCGGGGCATTCGCTGTGGACGACCTCGTTCATGCGCTGCAGGAACGAGATGGCCTCGAGGTTTTCACGCCCGCCGTACTGGTTCGGCACCCACTCGCCTGCGTTGCGCGAGTAATCGAGGTACAGCATCGACGCCACGGCGTCCACACGCAGCCCGTCGATGTGGTACTCGTCGATCCAGAACAGCGCGTTCGAGATCAGGAAGCTGCGGACCTCGTGCCGGCCGTAGTTGAAGATCTTGGTGCCCCAGTCCGGATGCTCGCCCTGGCGCGGATCGGAATGCTCGTACAACGCGCTGCCGTCAAAGCTGGCCAGGCCATGCGGATCGCGCGGGAAGTGAGCCGGCACCCAGTCGAGCAACACGCCGATGCCAGCCTGGTGCAGGATGTCGACGAATGCTTTGAAGTCGTCGGGCGTGCCGAAGCGCCGCGTGGGCGCGTAGTAGCCGACGGTCTGGTAGCCCCAGGAAGGATCGAACGGGTGCTCGGAGATCGGCAGCAGTTCGACGTGCGTGTAGCCCATCGACTGGCAGTACTCAGCCAATTGGTGCGCCAGGTCACGGTAGGTCAGAAAGCCCTGGGTATCAGGGACGCGCTTCCAGGAACCCAAGTGGACTTCGTAAATACTGATCGGCGCGTCGAAGGCCTGGTGCTGTGTGCGCTTCGACACCCAGTCCTGGTCTTGCCACTGGTAGGTGCTGATGTCCCAGACCACGGAGGCGGTCGACGGCCGCAACTCAGCCGCAAAGCCGTACGGATCAGCCTTGTCGATGCGCTTGGTCGAGAACTTGGGCCTGATGCTGTACTTATAGAGTGCGCCCTGGCCAATCTCGGGAACGAAGCCTTCCCAGATGCCGGACGAGCTGCGGGCGTTGAGCGCCGTCTTCTCGGGATCCCAGCTGTTGAACTCGCCGATCACGCTGACGGCGTCGGCGTTTGGAGCCCACACGGCGAAGTACACGCCGCTGCGGCCGTCGACGACCATTGGATGCGCGCCCAACTTCTGATAGACGCGCACGTGGGTGCCTTCGTTGAACAGGTGCAGGTCGAAATCGGTCAGCAAGTTTGGCGACGCAGACCCAGCGGTCGCCTTCGCCGTCGGTCGGGTCGTCTCCGTCGTCGTCATTGGCTTATCCTCGTTACGAGCAGTCAGCTGTCAGCAGTCAGCCGTCAGCATTGGTTGTAGTTCCTTTCAGCTGTCAGCAGTCAGCCGTCAGCATTGGTTGTAGTTCCTTGGGTGGCCTGTGCGTAGTGTTCCAATCGGTTCCGCCGGAGGCGGGGCTTCTGCTGAATGCTGAGAGTTGAAAGCTGATGGCTTAGTATCCTCGTTACGAGCAGTCAGCTGTCAGCAGTCAGCCGTCAGCATTGGTTGTAGTTCCTTGGGTGGCCGGTGCGTAGTGTTCCTATCGGTTCCGCCGGAGGCGGGGCTTCTGCTGAATGCTGAGAGCTGAAAGCTGATGGCTTAGAACGTGGCACGCTCCGTGCCGGCCGGACAGTGAGGTCTATGGAATCGAACCCCTCCAACGGCAGCGGCGCTCGCGCGCGTCCCCGGAACCCTAGCACGAGCCCCGAAACGACGCCGAACCGTCCGAAGCGCAACGGACAGACCGACGGCGCACCCCCCTCGATCCGCGCCAGAGCGAAGGCGCCCAGAGCTCAGCCGGCACTAGCGCGCGTCCAGGGCCCACCGCCGCCCTTCGACACCTACCCGGCGATTGCCATCGAGAGTGTCTCGCCCGAGCTCGAGGGCGGCCGCTGGCCCATCAAGCGTGCGGTCGGCGACACCATCGCCGTCGAAGCCGACATCTTTAAGGAAGGGCATGACCTGCTGAGTGCGCGTGTTCTGTACCGGACGGTCGGCGCCCCGACGTGGCAAGAAGCACCCATGGTGCCAACCGTCAACGATCGCTGGCGCGGCGAGTTCACCGTCGATCGGAACACGCGCTACGGCTACACGGTCCTCGCCTTCACCGACGTATACGGCTCATGGCGCGCCGACCTGGTCAAGCGCGTGTCCGCGGCTCAGGACGTGACGTCCGAGTTGCTCGAGGGCCTGCGGTTGGTCGAACAAGCCGCCGAGCGTGTGACGGACCCGAACGTCAAGGCGCGCCTAGAAGCCTACGCGCAGCGCTGGCGGGACTTCAGCGGTCCGACAGCTATGCGCGAGCGCGCCATGCTCGCCAGCTCAGCCGAGCTCGGCGAGGTCATGGACCAGGCGCACGACCGCTCAGATGCGACGCGCTACCGCCGCGAGCTCGAGCTGATCGTCGACCGCATCGAAGCGCGCTTCGCGGCCTGGTACGAGATCTTTCCGCGCTCGCAAGGCACCGACCCGACGCGCAGCGCGACCTTCCGTGAAGCCGAGGCGCGGATTCCGGCGATCGCCGACATGGGCTTCAACGTCCTGTACATGACGCCCATCCACCCGATTGGCCACACCAAGCGCAAGGGTCCCAACAATACCCTGGTCGCTGGACCAAATGATCCCGGCAGTCCATACGCCATTGGCAGCGAAGCCGGCGGCCACGAAGCGATCGCGCCCGAACTGGGCACGCTCGCTGACTTCCTGCACTTCCAGGACTTGGCCAAACGACACGGCATGGAGCTGGCGATCGACTTTGCGATCCAGGTCTCGCCCGACCATCCCTGGGTCAAAGAGCACCCTGAGTGGTTCTACCATCGGCCCGACGGCACCATTAAGTACGCCGAGAATCCACCCAAGAAGTACGAGGATATTTACCCGCTCAATTTCAGATCATCCGATTGGAAGAACCTGTGGTCGGCGTGGCGAGATGTCGTCATGTTGTGGGCCGAACGCGGCGTGCGCATCTTCCGCGTCGACAATCCACACACCAAGCCGCTGACGTTCTGGGATTGGATGATTCGCGACGTTCAGTCGAGCTTCCCCGATGCGATCTTCCTGGCTGAAGCCTTCACCCGACCAAAAATGATGAAGGCTCTGGCGAAGCTGGGCTTTACACAGAGCTACACGTACTTCACGTGGCGCAATGAGCGCTGGGAGATCGTCGAATATCTGACCGAGCTCACACAGACCGACATGCGTGAGTATTACCGGGCCAACTTCTTCGCGAATACGCCCGACATCCTGCCGCGCATCCTACAAGTGGGCGGACGACCCGCGTTTCGCATGCGGCTCGTACTGGCGGCCACGCTGTCGTCGATCTACGGCATCTACAGCGGCTTCGAGTTGTGCGAGAGTCGCCCGCGTGGCGCGGACTCCGAGTACTACGTCGACTCGGAGATGTACCAGCACAAGGTCTGGGACTGGGGGCGACCAGGCAACATCGTCGACGATGTGAAACGTATCAATCAGGTCCGGCGTGACAACCCGGCGCTGCACCTGTACGACAATCTGCACTTCCACGGCGCCGACAACGAGCAGATCCTGGCCTACAGTAAGGCCACGCCAGACAACCGCAATATCGTTCTCGGCGTGGTCAACCTCGATCCGTTCTGGCCGCAGTCAGCCTGGCTCGACGTGCCTGCTCACGAATGGGGCATCAGCGGCGATCAGCCGTACGTCGTGCACGACCTGCTAACGGATCAGCGTTTTACCTGGCGCGGCAACTACAACTGGGTCCGACTCGATCCACACGTCCAGCCGGCGCACCTGTTCCGCGTCGAAATCCCGCGCTGAGCCGCGTGATCGACGAACTGCGCCAGGCGCGCTGGTTCGGCGGGAAAAGCCGCGCCATCGGCAGCACGAGCATCGTCGATCGCGCGTGCTGGGTCGCGGGCGCGTCGTTGTGCCTGGTTGAGGTGCGCTACGAGCACGGTCCACCCGAGACGTACGTGCTGGCCGAGCGCTTCGACGATCCGACGGTTGGCCGTGCGCTCCTGCAACGCTTCGCCGGTGCTGAAGTACCCACCGAACGGGGCGGCAGATTGGTCTTCGCGTCGACACATGCCAGCATCGTCGGGCAGACCGAACCGATCCGCATCCTTCGCGGTGAACAGAGCAACACCTCGTTGCTCTTTGGCGAAGCGCTCATCCTGAAGCTGTTCCGCAGAGTCCAGTTCGGTCCGAACCCGGAGGTCGAAATCGGCTGGTTCCTGACCGAGCACACCGACTTCCATGGCACGCCCGCGGTGCTCGGCTCACTCGACTACGATTCGCCCACCGGCGCGACAGCTTCCCTGGCCCTGCTGCAGGCCTTCCAACCCAACCGCGGCGACGCCTGGCGGACAACGCTCAACCGCCTCGCCGCAGTCCTGGATGGTGCCGACCCCACCGACAGCATCGCCGCTTTGGCGCGCCTGGGTGCCACGACCGCTGCGCTGCACATTGCTCTAACCCAGCCCGGCGGCGGGCCCGACTTCGACACCGAAACCATTGGTCCCGACGACATCGCGACCTGGCGCGACGCCATTCATGGCGAACTCGAACAGGCCATGCGCGGCCTGCACGCGCGAGGTATCGAGGTCGATCGCAGCGTGCTGCTGCAGCGCGCGGACGGTGTGGCCGCGCTCGACGGCGCGCTCAAAACGCGCCACCACGGCGACTATCACCTCGGTCAGGTGCTCGAGAGGCCGGACGGCGAGTTCGTGATCATCGACTTCGAAGGTGAGCCGTCCAAGCCACTCGTTGTGCGGCGCGACAAGCGCACGCCATTGCGCGACGTGGCCGGCATGCTGCGTTCGTTCGACTATGCGCGCCACGCCGCCATGCGCTCCGGTTCACCAGGCGACCCGGCACGGGCTGCCCGCGCCGCGGCGTGGCACCAGGCCGCCCGGTCCGCCTTCCTGGACTCCTATCTGCAGACGGTTCGTCAGGGGAAGCCCAGGCTGTTGCCGGACGACGTGCCGCGTGCGCTGGACGCGTTGGAGCTCGAAAAGGCCGCCTACGAGGTGCTCTACGAGCTCAACAACCGCCCCGACTGGCTGCCTATCCCGCTGGCCGCGCTTCAGTAGCCCAGCCGGTCTACACCACAATGTGTCCAATGGGAACATGGCAGATGTGACGGGTGGTAGCTAGCGTACGGGCCCAACAGGGCGCCTAACCGGCGGATTGCATCGGCTACCCTCGTAAACGATGCCTCCCACGGTCTGGCCCGGTCGCCCCGATCCGCTGGGCGCGACCTGGGATGGCCAGGGGACGAATTTCGCGCTCTTTTCGCAGAACGCCACGCGCGTCGAGCTGTGCCTGTTCGACGAGACCTACGGCAAGGAAACAGCGCGCATTGCACTGCCCGAGCAAACACGCAATGTCTGGCACGGCTACGTTCAGGGCGTGGATCCAGGGCAGCTCTATGGTTATCGTGTGCACGGTCGCTACGCGCCGCGCGAAGGCCAGCGCTTCAACCCGAACAAGCTGCTAATTGATCCGTACGCACGCGCGCTGAGCGGCGAAGTGGACTGGAGCGCGCCGGTCTTTGCCTACAGGCTGGGCAGTCGCACCGAGGACATGACTCGAGACGTGCACAACTCAGCGCGCGGCATGCCCAAGTCCGTCGTCGTCGACGACGAGTTCGATTGGGGCGACGATCGGCCGCCGCATGTGCCGTGGCCCGAGACGGTCGTGTACGAAACGCACGTCAAGGGCATCAGCATGCGCCACCCTGAGGTGCCCGAACACGTGCGCGGCACGTATCTCGGCCTGGCCAGCGCACCTATTCTCGAACACCTGCGCAGCCTCGGCGTTACCGCCATCGAGCTCTTGCCTGTCCATCAGTTCATCGACGACAAGTTCCTGCTCGATCGGGAGCTGCGCAATTACTGGGGCTACAACTCGATCGGCTACTTCGCTCCGGCGGCCCGGTATGCCAGCGGCGACCGCGGTCAGCAGGTGACCGAATTCAAGCAGATGGTCAAAGCGCTGCACGGCGCCGGGTTCGAGGTCTTTCTGGACGTGGTCTACAACCACACTGCCGAAGGCAACCACCTGGGCCCGACCCTGAGCTTCAGGGGCATCAGCAACAGCACGTACTACAGCCTGGTTCCCGAAAACCTGCGCTTCTACCACGACTTCGACGGAACCGGTAACTCCATCAACGTCTCGCACGCCCAGACGCTCAAACTGATCGCCGACAGCCTGCGCTATTGGGTCCAGGACTGCCACGTCGACGGATTCCGCTTCGACCTGGCGATCACCCTCGGCCGTGAACCGATTGCCTACGATCAGGGTGCGGCCTTCTTCGACGTCGTCCACCAGGACCCGGTGCTCTCGCGCGTCAAGCTGATCGCCGAACCCTGGGACATCGGCGACTTCGGTTACCAGGTGGGCAATCTGCCCGTCTTGTGGAGCGAGTGGAACGGCAAGTACCGCGACAACGTACGCAAATTCTGGAAAGGTGATGCGGGCCAGATTGCCGAGTTGGCGTATCGCTTGAGCGGCAGCAGCGACCTCTATCGCCTGAGCGGCCGCGGGCCAGCCGGCAGCATCAACTTCGTCACCGCCCACGACGGCTTCACGCTGCGCGATCTCGTCTCGTACAACGACAAACACAACGAGGCGAACGGCGAACGCAACCAGGATGGCGGCAACGACAACAACTCGTGGAACAGCGGCGTCGAGGGGCCGACCGAAGATTCAAGTATCGAGCAGCTCCGAGCTCGACGCATGCGCACCTTTCTGGCCACGTTGTTCCTGTCACAGGGTGTGCCCATGCTGCTTGGCGGGGATGAGTTCGCGCGTACCCAGCACGGCAACAACAACGCGTACTGTCAGGACAGCGAGATCAGCTGGTTCGACTGGGAGCTCAACGAGCAACAGCGCAGCCTGTTCGACTTCACGCGGGGCATGATCGCCTTCCGCGCCGCGCATCCCCTGCTGCGGCGCAGACGCTTCTTCGAAGGCATTTTCGCCACTGGCGCGGACATCAAGGACCTGACCTGGTTCAAGCTGGATGGCACCGAGGTCGTCGACGAAGATTGGGCCGATCCGGAGGCGCGCTCGCTCGCCATGCGGCTGGCCGGCGAAGCGATCGACGAACGCGAAGCCGAAGGCGGCCGCATCTCCGACGAGACGCTGCTGGTGCTGCTCAATGCATTCCATGAAGAGCTGGTGTTCACGCTGCCCGAGGCGGGCGGCGCCGGCGACTGTGCCTGGGAGCTGCTCATGGACACTGAAGGACCGTCACCGCCTGCGCCCTCGGGTGTGGTGTGCCGTGTCGGCAGCACGTACAGCCTGGCAGGTCGCGCGCTGGCGCTGTTCCGCCGAGTCAGCAGCACATGATCGTGGTCGGACTGATGTCCGGCACGTCCGTTGACGGCATCGACGCCGCGGTCATCGACGTGCAGCTTGACGACGACTCACTCATCGTGCACCTGCTCACGTATACGGAGTCGCCGATTGCCGAGGACTTACGCAGCCGCATTCACAGCCTGTTCGACCCCGCGCAGAGCCGTATCGACGAGACCACCGAGGTCAATGTCCTGTTGGGCGAGGCCTTCGCTGCCGCGGCTCAAACAGCGTTACGTACAGCAGGCGTATCGGCCGACATCATCGCCTCGCACGGCCAGACCGTCTGGCATCAAGTTGCACCTGGTCACACCCGCTCCACCCTCCAGCTAGGCGAGCCGTCGGTGATCGCCGAACGAACCGGCGTCACCACCGTCGCCGATTTCCGACCGCGCGACATTGCCGCCGGCGGTCAGGGTGCCCCGCTTGCCAGCTGGGGCGATGGACTGCTCTTCGGCGACGAGCGCCTGAGCCGCGCCGTGCAGAACATCGGCGGCATCGGCAACGTCACCTGGGTGCCGCCAGGCGGCCAATTCGGAGCCATGCTGGCCTTCGACACTGGCCCCGGCAATGCCCTGATCGATCACGCCGTGTGGCGGCTGACCGGCGGCGCGGCGCGTCTCGACGTCGACGGCGCGCTGGCCAGCGCTGGGCGCGTCGACGACGAACTGTTGGCCGACCTTCTGGCCAACCCGTACTTCAGGGTGCCGCCACCGAAGAGCACCGGTCGCGAGCTGTTCGGCGCCCAATTCGCCGAGCCGTACATCGACCGCGCCCGGGCCAGCGGCCACAGCGTGGCCGACCTGGTCGCGACGCTGACGGCCTTCACGGCGCATTCGATCGCCGACCAGTACCGACGTTTCCTGCCCGGCCGTCCTGACGAAGTCGTAGTCGGCGGTGGCGGCTCACGCAATCCGTATCTGATGCGACTGTTGAGCGGGCTGCTCGATCCGGCCCAGATCCGCCTGCACGAGGACTTTGGTCTGCCATCCTTGGGCCGCGAGGCGGTGTACTTTGCACTGATGGGCCACGAAGCGCTGTTCGGCCGGCCGAACACGGTCCCGAGCTGTACCGGCGCGTTGCGCAGTGTGGTCATGGGCAAAATCGTGCCCGGCCAGAACTACCGAGCGCTCGTCGCCCAGGTCGCGACCAGCACAGCGCGCCCCGCGCGTCGCTTGCGCGTCGTCTAGGGCGCCCGGCCCGATGGGCTCAACTTGCCGAACAGCGCCTCGGCTATTGCCTGCAAATGGACCGGCCGGTCGCCATAAGCCGCCAGGAATGTGCCAATCGACGGCGCCGCCGCCGCATCGTACGGGCCACGCAAGCTGACCGCCACCACTGGTTTACCGGTCGCCTGCAGGGCTTGTGCAAGCGTCTGGTCTTGTGGCCGTTGGGCCAGGTCGTACGTGGCCAACACCACGACGTCGGCACTGCGAGCAGCATCGACGGCCGTGCGTGGTGAAGCACCGAACGCACCCGGCGCGAACTGACGGACGGCGTCGACAAGGCTGCTGGCCAGCTCGTCATCTTCGGCCAGGCTGCGCGTCGGCGCGTCGGGCACCACCACCAGCACCTTCTTCGAAGCCGTCAGCGGCAGCAGATGCGGATCGTCGCGCTGCAGCGTGATCGCCTTGCGTGCCACCTCGAGCGCCAACGCCCGATGCTCGAGGCTGTTCAACATGGCGGTCGAGACCGATGGCATCGAGGCCAGTCCCGGAATGATGCCGCGCCGCAGCTTCGCCTCGAGCACGCGCAGGACCGATTCGTCCAATCTCGCCTCCGAGACCCGCCCGGACCGCACTGCAGCCAGAAGAGCGGGCGGACCATCGCCTAGCACCGCGCGATCTTCTGCCGTGATGCCGGCCACAAGCAGCAGGTCAGCGCCCGCCTCGAATGCCTGAACCGCGGCCTCGGCGGCCGTGCGGTCCTTCTTGATGGCGTCCATATCGAGCGCGTCCGTCAGGATCAAGCCCTGGAAGCCGAGCTGCTCGCGCAGCAGGCCCGTGAGCACCGTGGGCGACAGCGTCGCCGGCAGGTTCGGCCGCGGCTCGATCGCCGGCAGGTACAGGTGCGCGGTCATGATGCCGTCGACGCCCGCTTGCATTGCCGCCTGGAATGGACGCAGCTCTGTCGATTCGAGCCGTTCGCGCGAGTGCGGCACCACCGGCAGGTCACGATGCGAGTCGACGGCGGTGTCGCCATGGCCAGGGAAGTGTTTGCCGACGGCGCTCACGCCGCGCGCCTGAATGCCGAGCACGGTCTCCGAGCCCATGTGCGCGACTTCGTCGACGTCAGAGCCGAACGAGCGCACGCCAATGACCGGGTTCAACGGGTTGGTGTTGACGTCGACGACTGGCCCCAGGTCCATGTTCACGCCCATGGCCAGGAGCTCATCGGCCGAGGCCTCGGCTACCTTGCGCGCCAGGCCGAGGTCGCCAGTTGCGCCAACCGCCATGTTGCCCGGGAACACCGTGGCGCCATCGGTGACGCGTGCGATGAGACCGCCTTCCTGATCGACGGACACGAACAGCGGTACCGGGTCGGCCATCGTTTGCAGGTCGGCGTCCAGTTTGGCGAGCTGCTGCGCGTTATCGATGTTGCGCGCGAACAGGGTCACGCCGCCCAGGTGCAGGTCGTGAATAAGCGCGCGGTTGGCGCCGTTCAGGGTCGTGCCCTCGAAGCCGAGCATGAAGACCTGCCCGACACGCTGTTCGAGGCTCATGCTCGCCAGGATCTGGCGCGCCAGCTGTGTCGCGTACGGCGTCGGCACGGGTGTTGGGACCACATTCTGCGCTGTCGCCACCGGGATCGGGTTGACTGGCGTGACGGTCGCTGGCGGCAGCATCGTCGCAGTTGCTGCGGCCAGCGTCGAGGCTGGCAGCGTGGCTGTTGGCATCGCCGTGGGCTCAATCGGCAGAGCTGGAGCAGCGTTGCACGCCGCCACGCCCAGCAGGCCGATGACCGTGAGGGACGCGAGAAGCCCGCGCACCAACCTGTTACGCTCCGACATAGGCCCTGCTCGGACTATGGCGCGCTGGCAGCCGCAAGGCAACAACGATGCACCGGCCAGCAGTCTCCAGCCGCGCTATCGACGCCTGCTGTCGGTGGGCGCGCTGCTCGACGAGAGCATTCAGCTCTTCCGTCAGCACTGGATTACGCTGGCACTGTTCGGTCTGGCGGCGCTGGTCCCGTCGTGGCTCGTCCTCCTGATCCTCTACACCGGCGGCTTCCAGCAGCGGGTCCTGCTCGGCTCGCTCGACACCGATGCCTCGTTTCCAATCGCTGCCCTGGCGATGGTGATGGGTCTCGGGTTGTTGTCAGGCCTGTTCACGGTGTTGTGGACCGCTGCCTCGACCGCGGCCGCTAATGCGTTCATCCACGGCCGCCGGCCCTCTGTCGTCGGCATCTACGTGCACGCGCTCAAGCGCTTTCCCGCGCTGCTTGGCGCCACTGTCGTGTACGTGCTGATTGCACTGGGTCTGACCATCGCCTCAGGCGTGCTGTTCGTCATCACTGGGCTGGGCACTATCGGCACCCTGATCGCCGTCGTCGGGCTCATCTACTGGTGGCGCCAGCGCGCGGGGCGTCGACCGTGGCTCAAATGGCTGATCATTTTGACGGCGCCGTTCGGCCTGGTGACCTACTACAGCCTGCGCTGGGCGCTCTGGCTGCCGGCGCTGGTGATCGAGCAGGAGGGTCCGATCGGCAGTTTACGGCGCAGCCACCGGTTGACCGAGCACGAGTGGTTTCGGGTGTTTTCGGTGTTGTCGCTGGTCTCGGTCATCGTGCTGGTGCTCGTCTCAGTGCCAGTGACGATCGTCGACATTCTGTTCGGAGTGTTCGCCCGGCCGGGCAATACCGCGTACCAGGAGGCGCTCCAGGTCATCAACAGCACCGTCAGCAGCTTGTGCCAGGTGCTGTTCTCAGGCATCGCCACGATCACATACCTGCTGCTGTTCGTCGACCTGCGCAATCGCCGCTACGGCACCGACCTGGGCGAGCGCATCGACTCACTCGAGATGTCGTTCGCGGTACCCGATGTCGGAAGCTGACGCCCTCGAGCGACTGCGCAGCATTCTTGCCCGCCCCGAGTTCCAGCGCGAGCTCTCGCGCAGCTGGTGGGACAAGGTCCGCGCGACCATTGACGAGTGGCTCTATTCAGTGTGGGTCAGACTCGCCCAGAGCATCGGCGACGCGGCCACCGGCCGTGAAGGCTGGTTCGGCCTCGCCGTGCTGGCCGTCGGGTGCGTCCTCGTGGTCGTGGTGGCGCTGTATCTCGTGCGCTCCATCCGTCTGGCCGTGCTCGCCGAATCGCGGCTGGCAGCGGAGACGCGCGCAGAACGGCGTCAGCGTTCCGATCGGCTGTGGGCGTCGGCACAGGAGCTCGCGGCGCGTGGTGACTGGGCCGGCGCGGTCCGTGCCGCGTATCTGTCTGCCCTGTACGCCCTGGACGAGCATGCTCTGCTCCACGTGCAAAGTGGGCTGACCAACCGCGAGCACGCCATGCAGCTGGCCCGCGCGCACCCTGAGCTTGGCTCGACGTTCGCCGAGCTGGTCCAGCGTTACGATCGACTGCGGTACGGGCGCTACCCGATCACGCCCGAAGCGTATGCCGACCTGAGCCAGCTAGTAGTGCACGCCCGAGCGCTGTCGTGAGACATCTCCGTTCGAGCCTCATTTTGCTGACACTGTGCGTTGGCGCCTTGCTCGCCAGCTGGCTCCAGCTCGCGCGCGACAGTACGCGCCTGCCTTTCGGCAGCAGCTACTCGTATCAGACCGATGGCGTCATCGCGCTCTACTTGTGGGCCGAGTCCATCGGCGCCTCGCCCTCGCGCCTGCGCCAGCCGACACTGCCCGCCGAAAACGTGCCGCGTACCTTGATCGTGCTGCAACCCGAGCAGCCAATCTCACCCGCCACCCGCCGCGAGTTCGAAGCCGTCGCACGTAACGGCGGCACCCTGGTGCTGGCCGGTGACTCGCTGCCACTCCAGTTCTACGCCCGCGAGCTTCAGGTGCCGTTTGAGCCGACCCAGATCACCTCGCTGGCCACGGATGAGCAGGGCACAACACTGCCCATCGGGAGCCGCTTCCGCCTCCGCACTACGGGCATGCCACTCCTCACCACGCCGTCAGGCGACGTCCTCGCGGTGCGCCAGCCGTACCAGGCGGGATCGCTGGTCGTATTCGCCACGCCGCAGCCGCTCACCAACACCGCCCTGAACGACCCTGCCGTGGCAGCATTTGTCTACCGCACGGTTTTGACGGACGCGTCGACCATCGCCTTCGACGAGGTTCATCACGGTTACACGCCGCCAACCGAGTCTCAGCCGGCGACGGTCGACGGACTGTTATTCGACACCGCCCCTGGCCGCGCCGTCGTATACGTCGCGATCCTGACGTTCCTGTTCCTGCTGTTGGCCTATCGCCGCCTTGGTCCGCCCCTCGCGGAGCGCGGCGCAACCCAAATGCGGCGCACGATGTACGAACATGTGCAGATGCTGGCCAGTCTGTACCGCCGTGCCGGGCAGCTCGACACCGTGCGTGCCGCGTTCGCGCGTCACTATCAGCGCGTGGCCGCGCGTTCCGCGGTGGCGCCCGTGCGCGCGGCGCTCCTCGAACAATCCGTCACTGAGGTCCACAACGCGCGCTCGGAAGCTGAGCTGATTGCTGCCGTCGCGGCGGCAGATCGGGCCGTCAACGCCCGGTGACGCCGCAAGTGTTTCACGACGCGGCGCTCGAACGCGTCAAGCGCGTTCTGGTCGACGTCGACGAGCCATTTAGCTACTTGCTCGCGGCACTGGTGCTCGGCGGCAACGTGCTCGTCGAGGGTGTCCCCGGCACGGCCAAGACGCTCATGGCGCGCTGCCTCGCGGCCCTCTTGCGCACCGACGGTGGGGTCCGTGGCTTCCAACGCATTCAGTTCACGCCCGATCTGATGCCGTCGGACATCCTGGGCACGAACGTCTTTCACGCCGCGAGCGCGTCGTTTAGTTTTCGACCGGGTCCGATCTTCGCCAACGTGGTTGTTGCCGACGAAGTCAATCGCGCCCCTGCCAAGACGCAGTCCGCGCTGCTCGAAGCCATGGAGGAGCACCAGGTCACCGTCGAGGGCCAGCGCATGCCGCTGCCAGCGTTGTTCCTGGTCGTGGCGACGCAGAATCCGGTCGAGTTCGAAGGCACTTATCCGTTGCCCGAGGCGCAGCTCGACCGTTTCTTGTTCAAAGTGCTGGTCGAGCACGGCGCGGCCGAGGCCGAGCGCGAGATCGTGGTGCGCCATCACGCCGGTCTGCAGGTGACCGATCTCGCCGCCGCGGGCCTGGAAGCTTTTGTCGATCCCGAGGCGGTCCTCGGCGTGCGCGCGCACGTGCATGCGGTCCAGGTCGACCGCACGGTGTCTGAGTACCTGGTCGCCATCGGGCGCGCGACTCGGTCGACCCCGGAGGTTCAGTACGGCGCAAGCGTGCGTGGCGCGCTCGGGCTGCTGCACGGCAGCAAAGCGCTTGCCGCGTTTGGCGGCCGCGAGTATGTCACGCCCGACGACGTGAAGCGCGTAGCACCAGCAGTCCTGCGGCATCGAATCGTGCTCAAACCCGAGGCTGAGCTGGACGGCCTGCGGCCGGACGACGTCGTCCAGCGCATTTTGACCAGCGTCCCGGTTCCGCGTTGATCTTGCCAACGCGCCGTCTGTACATCCTCCTCATGCTTGCCGCGCCGCTAGGCGCATTCGGCGGCATCCTCCTGGCAGCCGCCCTCCTCGTCATCGTCCTCGCCCTGCTCGCCGCCGCGGTGGACTGGTTCCTGGCCCGCGATGGCCGCCGCGTCACCATCGCCCGCGTGCTGCCCTCGGACAAACTTTCCCTCGGCGCCTGGAACCCCATCCGCGTGGACATCCTCAACACCACCGCCCGCAACCAACACATCACTGTCCGCGACGTCCCCCCGTCCGACTTCGATCTCGACCCAACGCTGGCGCTGTTCACAACGCGCTTGGCGCCTGGCGAAGCGGCCACCGTGGCGTACCACGTTCGCCCCCGCCAACGCGGCAATGCAAGCTTCGACGACCTGCACATCCGCGTCGATGGCCCACTAGGTCTGGTCCGCCGCACCCGGCGCGTGCGCGAAACGGCGCAAGACGTACGGGTCTATCCAGGCCTGCGCGACCTGCGCCGCTACGAGCTACTCGTCAAACGTGGCCTCGAGCGCCAGGCGGGCGCCCAGCGCGTGCGCCTGCCTGGCGCCAGCAGTGAGTTCGAGCGGGTGCGCGAGTACGTGCCCGACGACGAGTTCCGTCGCATCAACTGGAAGGCGACCGCCCGCCGCGGTCAGCCCATGGTCAACGAGTTCGAGGCCGAGCGGAGTCAGAACCTCGTCATCCTGCTCGACGCCGGACGCACCATGGCCGCCCTGGCCGAGCCGCCGCTTGCTGCCGATGCCTCCGGTTCACCTGGGCTCACCAAACTCGACTACGCCCTGAACTCCGCCCTGGTATTGGCCTACGTCGCCAGCATGCGCGGCGATCGCGTGGCGCTGCTGGCGTACGCCGACGAGGTGCGCACGTTCGTCCCGCCCCAGCGCGGCCGCCGCGCCCTTCTCTCGACAGTCGCCGCCCTGTATGCGTTGCAAGCCGAGCCAGTCGAACCCGACCACGGCAGAGCCTTCCATTTCCTGGCCACGCGCAACCTGCGCCGTTCGTTGGTCGTGCTGTTCACGGACCTGGCTGACCGCGAATCGTCCACCGCACTCGCCGCACACCTGGTCCACGCCGCGCGCCAGCACCTGGTCGTGTGTGTGACGCTCGGCGATCCAAACGTCCGCCGCCCGGCCCAAGCCGCCGTCCGCGACGCCGCCAGCCTGTACGAAAAAATGGTCGCCCAGCAGCTACTCGACGACCGCGCTGCCGTCACAGCGAACCTGAATGCCCACAGCGTCCTGACGGTAGACACCGATGCCGACACCCTCAGCCCCAAGCTGATCGACACCTACCTGACGCTGAAACACCGCGCGCGCATCTAAGCCGCCCTACGTGTAGCGCGGCTTCACCTGAATGTGGATGTACGCCACGAGCAGCGTCACCAGCAGGCTCAAGATCGCCCCCGTCAGCAAGTCCTGCAGCACGTACACGACGAGGCCGCCCGCGACCAGCCACCAGCCGGTCATGCGCTTCTGCATCATCCCGTAGCCACCAATAATGTTCAACACCGTCAGTAACAACGAAAACAGAAGCTGCTCGAGCAGAGAAGCGCCAAAGCGATAGCCACTGAACATGTAGATGAATGGGCTGACCAACACCGAAGTACCAAGCAGCGCCAGCAGAGCAAGCGCGGCGAAGGCGCCGAAAATCATCGCCACCCAGGGCGCGTATTTGACATAGCCGTCGAGGATGTTCTCAGGCGCTGGCGGCACCTGCACTCGCAGCCGTTCGGCATACACGTCCAGTTGGCTCAAGGCACCCGATCCACCACGAGGCGGCTGCTCCACGTGCAACTCCCTTCTCTCCATCGACGATCCCCCTGGAGAGGCAGATGCCCCAGCATATCCGCCTCAGATCAACCAGGCGTAAACCCCTGGTTGCGTGCCGGTTCTGCGCCCGACTCGAAACAACAGAACAAACAACCCGAGCCCCAGCACCGGCCCAAGCGCAACCCGAACCAGCCACGGCACTTCGTCGGAAGGCGAGACAAATCCCTCGATCAAGCCAGCCACGATCAGCACCGGTGCCGCACCGCCAACAAGCTCCACAGCCCGTCGCGCCGCGAAGGCAAGCGCATCGCGCCGCCGCCACACGCCCGGTCGCACCAGCGCATCACCCAGCATCAATCCAGCTGCCCCCGAAATGACGATGCACGCAAGCTCGAGGTACCCGTGCGGCGACACAAACCCCCACAACAAGGCAGCCATGCCGTAGTACTGGGCTGCGCCAAGCACCCCGCCCAACAAAAGCCCGTTCGAGATAAGCACGTACACCGTGCCGACACCGCACAGTACGCCACCCGCGAAGGCAACGAACGCCACACGGATGTTGTTGGTGAAAATGAGCGTGGCCATCGCCGGACGAATGGCCGGCTCTATTTCAGTCCACGTCCGACCGCTGGCCATCACGCTGCGTAGCTGCGCAGGAACGAGCGCCTCGCGCAACGTCGGATCGATCAACGCCCCGAGGTACGCAAACAGCGCCGGCCCGAACAGCAACAAAGCAGACACGAGCAGGTACGGTCCAGCGGCGCGGAAGCGTCGCGCAAAGTCGACCCAGAAGAACGCGCCAAGGCGTCGCCACGACGGCGGCGGCGACCGATAGAGCCGCAAGTGCGCTCGAGCCGCGAGCCCGTTCAACCATGCGGTGAGTTGGTCGTCGGGGAAATCGCGCTGCGCGATGGCCAGGTCCGAGACTACCTGGCGATAGGCGCGTCCGAGCGCCTCAATCTCCGAGGCCTCAAACGATCGCAAACCATTGCCGTCGCTGCGCGCCAGTAGCGCCTCGAGCTCGGCCCAGGTCCCCCGACGGCCAGCAGTAAAGTGACTGAGGGATGGCATTGAGCGACTATCGCGTGCTGACGCCGGAGCGGGTCAGCTTGCAGTATGACATTGCCGGAATTGGCTCACGCTGCGCGGCAGCGCTCATCGACGCAGTGATCCAGGGCGCGGTGCTGGCCGTGGTCGGCCTCGCCCTCGGCGGCATGGGGATCGTCCTCGGTGCCTTAGCCAACAAGGGCGCCAACCTGCTCAACGCCGTCCTGGCCGCCCTGTTCGTGCTCGCATTCTTCGCGGTTACCCTCGGCTACTACATCGTGTTCGAGATCCTGTGGAGCGGCCAAACGCCCGGCAAACGCATCACCGGCATCCGCGTGCTGCGCGAAAACGGCTATCCCGTTCGTCCCGTCGACGCCGTCATTCGCAACCTCGTCCGGCTTGTCGATGGCCTGCCGGTCGGCTACGCGGCCGGCGTGCTGACGATGCTGTTCAATGCCCGCGCCAAGCGCCTGGGCGACTTCGCCGCCGGCACGATCGTCGTCCGCGAAGACACCCGTGGCGTGCTCGCAGCGCCCGACCCGGTCGCCTCGGACCTGCCGCGCGGCCCTGTGCTCCGCGGGGAGGACGCTACCCTCGTGCGCGACTTCCTGGTCCGCCGCTCGAGCATGGATCGCGACGCGCGGCGCGACCTGGCCAGCCGCCTCGCCCGCGCACTTACCACCCGCTATGGCCTCGGCCTGGCCACCGACCCCGAAGCCTTTCTCGAATCTCTGGCTGGCTGAGGCGGCGCCTCGAACTTCGCTGCCAGACGGCGCAGCGTGTTGACGTTGCGCATCGTGCTCGCAGCACCCACGATCCTGCCCAGCAAACCGCCGAGCGGCGAGTCCGCCAGGCTTGTCGGCCGGTAGAACACCTCGCGCTCATGTACGGCGACCAGATCGTCTGGCGTGGCCAGGTCGAGCATCCGAGTGCGCATGGCCGCGTTCGGAGCCGAACGCAGGATCAGCACGTAACTTCGGCCCTGTTTGGCAAACGGATCGAAGGCGGCGATGCGGCACACTTCTGCGTCGGTCCGCACAAAGGTGCCCACCGGGTAGCCCAACCACTGCTGCAGATGGCGTTCGATGCGCGGCTCGAGCTCTGACGCTGCTTCGTCGGAGTCGAAGATCACATTGCCGCTAGCGATGAAGGTGCTGACGTTGTTGAACCCCAGCGCCTCGAATTCGCGCTTGAGCTCGGCCATCTTGACCAGATGCCCGCCCACATTGATGGCGCGCAGAAACGCCACATAGCGCATCAGCCCTTGAGGCCGGTGAATGCGATCCCGCGCACGAGCAGCCGCTGGCCTATGGCAAACGCCAGAATCACTGGCGTCGTGGCGACGACGGTCGCCGCCATGAGCTGATCCCATTGCGTCGAGTACTGCTGGACGAACACCGTCAGCCCGAGCTGAATCGTACGCATGTCATCCGTCGTGGTGATCAGCAGGGGCCAGAAGAACGCGTTCCAGCCGGTCTGGAAGCTGAAGATCGCGAGCGTGGCGATGGCTGGCATCGCCAGCGGCAGCATGATCTGCCAGAAGATGCGCAGCTCGCTCGCCCCGTCAATGCGCGCTGCGTCTTCGAGCTCTACGGGCAGTGTCTGAAAGAACTGGCGCAGCATGAAGATGCCGAATGCACCGACGGCGCCCGGCACGATCAGACCCCAGTACGAGTTGATCCAGCCGATGCCGCCCTGGCCGAGGATGTCGTTGCCGCCGAAGAGTGGCATGTGGCGAATAATCACGAACAGCGGAATGATCGTCACCTGGTACGGCACCATCAGTGTGGCCAGCACCAGCAGGAACAGCAGTTTGTTACCGGGAAAGCGCAGCCGCGCGAAGGCGTAGCCCGCCAGCGCCGACAGCAGCACGTTGGTCACCATGTTCGCCATAGCCAGGAACAGGCTGTTCAGCGCATACCGTCCGAAGTTGCCCGCGCTCATCGCCTTGGCGTAGGTGTCCCACTGGAACTCGCTTGGAATCCAGGTCGGCGGCACGGTGAACAGCTCATAAGGCGGCTTGAGGCTGGTGCTGAGCATCCATATGAACGGCAACAACATCACGGCTGCCCCGAGCAGCAAGACGCCGTGCGCCGCGACCCGACTCATTGGTAGGCGGCCTCGCTGCGCATGGTGCGCATGCTGAACAGCGAAAAGACCAGGATGATGCCGAACAGCACAAAACTTTCGGCCGACGCGTAGCCCATCTGGGTGTGCTTGAACGCCTCGTTATAAATCTGCTGCACGGCCGTGATGGTCGCGTTGGCCGGCCCGCCGCCGGTCATGACGTACACCTGGTCGAACACCTGGAAGGCGCCAATGAGCGAAGTGACCAGGATGAAAAACGTCGTCGGCGCCAGCAGCGGCAACGTGATCTTCGAGAACGACTGCCAGCGATTGGCGCCGTCGATGGCGGCCGCCTCCTTGAGGTGCTCGGGGATGCCCTGCAGCCCGGCCAGATAGATCAGCATGTTCCACCCGATCACTTTCCACACGCTGACCGCGATGATGCTCGGCATCGCCAGATTAGGATCGCCCAGCCAGTCGATGCCTCTCAGTCCGATGGCGTCGAGGCCGGTCGAGATCACGCCGTACAGCGGATCGAACAACTGGATCCAGATCATCGCGACCGCGACCATCGACGTGACCACGGGCACGTAGTACACCGTTCGATAGAGTCCCAACCCGCGCAGCTTCTGATTGAGCAACAGCGCAAAGCCAAGGCCAAATGCCATACTCAGTGGGATCGAGAACACGGTATAGAAGGCGGTATTCTTCAGCGCAGTTCTGAATATCTCATCGTCGATGATATCCGTGTAGTTCGCCGCACCAACCCAGTCTTGACGCGTAAACACATCATAGTTAGTAAAACTCAAAAAAAATGCATACGCCACCGGCAACAACGTGAACACAAAAAAGATCAGCATCGCCGGCGACACGAACAGATACCCCGCCAAAGCCTGGCGGCGCTCCGTACTCCAGTTCGACCGCGCCCGCCCGCGCCGTGGCGCCAAGGCCCCAACCGGCGCCGGCGCAACCTCCGGCCGAGTGGCTACCGCCACAAATCCTCACCGCCCTCCCGCGCCAGCGAATTGTCGCGCCGCACCTCTACGGCGCCGCGGCGCCGAACCAAAGCAACTCAAAACGCCTACCGCCGCATCGCGCGCTCAATCTGCTTCGAGGCATCGTCGAGCGCCTGCTTACTCAATTTCTTCTGATACACCGCGTCGTCCACCGCGTTCTTCATGATCGTCTGGTAGACCTCGAGCGCAGCCGGATTGGTGTTGATCGCGCGCCCGTACTTCTCCATGATCGTGACGAACTGCTGCAACTGCGGATCGGCCATATAGCCAGCAGTCCGCAACGACTTGCGCGGCGGAATGAAGTACATCGTCTCGTTGTACTTCAACAAATTGTCTTTATCAGCCACGAACGAAACGAACTTCCACGCAGCGTCAGCGTTCTTCGACTGCCGAGAAATAGCCAACCAGTCAGTCCAGTTCGTCGTTACCTGCGACTTCTTCGAAACCGGCTCAGCAACCACTAAATCGCCAGACTTAGAAGGGTTGTTCTGCCGAAAATCGCGCACCGTCAGCTGATTGCCGAGCTGCATCGCGACCAGATTTGCCGCCATTGCGCCAACGTTGGCCGTGGGTGCCGCGATTGTGGCTTTACTGGCTACTTTGTCCTGATTGAACAATCGACTGAAGTAGTCCAGCGCTTCGACCGCCTCGGGCGAGTTGACCACCACTTTGCCCTCAGGCGTAAAGACGTCGCCACCGTTCTGGAACAGAAACCACACGTACTGCTGCCAGATCGGTTTGGCGTTGAAGCCGCTGATGACGAACTTGTCGCCGTCGCGTTTCGTCGCTTTGACGGCGACCTGCTCGAGGTCGTCCCAGGTGCTTGGCGCTGAGCCCACGCCCGCCTCGGACAGCATGTCCTTGCGGTACATCAGCGTCTGCGGTGCGCTGAGCACGGGGACGCCATAGGTCTTGCCCTGGTAGCTCACCGTGCCCCAGGCCGACTCATAGAAGTCGTCCTTCTGGCCCCATGCGCTGACGTATTTGTCGACTTCGAGCGCCATGCCCTTGGTCGCCAGCGGCGCGACGTACTCGGCGCCAGCCTGGAAAATGTCGGGCAGCACGCCACCCGCGTGCGCGGCGATGAGCTTTTCGGTAAAGACGCGCCAATCCAGGTACTGGATGTTGACTGCGATGTCGGGATTGGCGGCCTCGAAGGCGGGCACAAGGTCGTCGTTGAACAGGCGCTGGGTGCCCTGTTCCCAGTCGGTCAGCCATACCTCGAGTGTGATCGGTCGGCCGGCCGTACGCGAGCGAGCGACGATCGGCGCGACAGGCGCATCGTTGGCTGGTCCGAGGTCGCCAGCGGCCTGTGACGAGCCGCCCTGCGTCGCGGGCTGGCCCGCTGCTGCCGGCTGCGCGGCCTGGGTAGGCTGCGCTGGCTGGCCAGGCTTGGCCGGCTGGGCGGCCGGGTTGGCCGCTGCGGTTGGCGCCGCGGCTTGACCTGACGTCGGCTGGGCCGCCGGCTGACCCGGCGTGGCGTTCGCGCTGGGCGACGGCGCGCCACCCGATGAGCAGGCGCTGGCCAGCAGCGCGACCAACAGTGTTAAGGAAAGCAGGCGGCTACGGTCGGGCAGCACGAGGGACCCCCTCCACCTGAGCGTCGCGGTGCAACGCGCATGCCACGAAGTCTCCATGTGGCTAGTATGCGGCCTGGCCTGTTTCTCTCCAGACAAGGAACCTGGAACCGCGCCCCGTGTCTGCTTCTCTTGTATATCTGAACCGCAGTCAGCAAGCTGACTGTGCGCGAGATACGGGTGGAGCAGACCGATCTTCTCGCGGTCCGCAGAGACCGTTCTAGAGCCTGGTCGCTCCGCCCGTCCCGTAATGAGCCCGGACAGTTGCCAGGGCCATTGTGTGAGCCCGCATCCGCAAGAATGGGCGAGGGACGGAAAGCCACGCGCAGGGAGCAGTGCATGACTACCCCCAGGCGGTGTTCATCGGTATTGACGTGAGCAAGGCCATGCTGGACGTGGCTGCTCATCCCACGGGCCAGCGGTGGCAAGTGCCGAATGATCCGGATGGGATCGCTGACCTGGTGAGCCGCTACGAGTGGCTTGCTGGCTGATCTCGGTTGCGACGAAGCCCAGGGTTACCACTTCAGCCGCCCCGTTCCTGCACCAGACCTGGTCGACTGGCTGGCCGATCGCGACCCGGTCGCGCTGGCTGCTTAGCCCAGCGCCAGGGCGACGACGCCGAGCACCATCGCCACCGCGCCCGCCATTCGCCGGGGCACATCGCTTTCGCTGAGCCAGCGCGCGCCCATCATCGCCCCGAGCAGGATTCCGATCTCGCGCGCGGGCGCAACGTAGCTGACCGGACTGATCGCCAGCGCGTACAGCACCAGGATGTACGAGGTCGGACTCAACACGGCGATGCCGAACGCGTGCCGTCGATGCAATCGCCACTCCTCTTTGACGATCGGCCAGCGCTGCATGGCAATGGGCGTGAGCAGCACCGCGCGCACCACGGTGAACAGGTAGAAGTACAGGACGGGCGGCATGTGTACCGCGCTCACAGCTTGCTTGTCCCAAAGCGTGTAGACAGCGATGACCACGCCCGTGAGCAGCGCGAAGACGACCGAGGCGCCCGCTTGTGAGGCGCGCAGGCGGCGCGGGTCGCCGGCCAGCACGAAGACGCCCAGGCCGATCAGCGCCGCGCCGACCAATGCCAGCACACTTGGCCGCTCCCCGAGCACCAGAACCGCGGCGACGGTCGAGAGCATCGGTCCGAGTCCGCGCGCCAGCGGGTAGACCAGCGACAGGTCACCCGTTCGATAGCCCTGCCCGAGCAACAGGAAGTAGGCCAGGTGCAGCACGCCACTGCCGAAGACGAAGATCGCTTCGACCGGCCCGATCGGCGATGGCTGGACGACGACCTGGGCGATGGCGAGAGGCAAACACACCAGAACCGAAAGCCAATCGAACAGCCAGTTGAAGGCCGGCCCGCCCGCCGCGCGCTTGGCGATCAGGTTCCACGAGGCGTGCGCCACGGCCGACAGCAGCACGAGCGTCAAGGCGAACGCGGTCATGCCGTTTGCGAGGCTATCAGCGATGCACTAAAACCCGGTTTGAGGCCACGTGCTCCTCTGGCGTCGCGCGCTCCATGTCTTGCCACTCATTGCCCTTGTTGCTGTGAGCGCGTGCCAACCGAGTGCACCTCCAGCCGGGCCCACCAGCGCCCCAGCCGGTGTCGCCACGTCCGCGCCGACGAGCCCGCCCGCACTGGCCACAGTGCCGCCGCCGGCCCAGGCCACAGCACCAACGGCTGTCGCCGCGCCCGTCCAACCCGCCGCCGCGCCCACGACCGCCACGCCGCGCGCGACGCCGACGTCGCTGCCGACGCTGCCGAGTTCCAGCCTCGGCACCCTGCCCGAGGCCCAGCGCACGTCCGTGCGCGATGGCCAGGCCGCGCTCGCCGCGGGCGACTACACACGCGCCATCACCATCCTCGACCCCCTCTCCGCGCAGACCAGCGGCGACCCGCAGTCCGAAGTTCGCCTCCTGCTCGCCCAGGCACTCGTCGGCGACCGTCAGTTCGACAAAGCCCTCACCCTCTCCAACACGCTCGTCGGATCTGTCAAGCGCGCCGACCTGCTGTCCGCGGCACGGCTGGCGAAGGGTCAGGCGCTGCGTGGCCTCGAGCGCTGGGACGACGCAGCTACAGAGATGCGCGCCGTCGCGGACGGCAATCCACTGGTCAGCGCCGCGGTACGCCTGGAGCTCGAAGACATGTGGCTGCTGGCCAATCGGGCCGATCAAGCCGCCGCTGACGGGCTCAAGGGTCTCGACCTCGCTCAGCCGAGGCTGCTGAAAATCGAGCTGGCCGAACGGCTCGGCAAGGCCGAGGTGGCGCTCGGCAAGACCGACGCCGCGATGGACGCCTACCGCCAACTGCTGACCGCGGCCGGTACGCGTGGCTACCTCGGTGAACAGCTGTACAACCTGGCCGAGGGCGCCAGCGCGCTGGGTCGGACCGACGAGGCGATCAATGCGCTGCGAACCTCGATTACGGAGTTCCCGCGCTCGCGCAAAGCGCCGGACGCCGTCGAGCTGCTCGAGAAGCTCGGCGGGATGCGCGCCCAGGATCGCTTCGCGGCTGGTCTGATTCGCTACTACTTCTGGAATTTCCGAGGCGCGCGCGCTGATTTCGACGCCTACCTGGCCGCCCTGCCCGATGGCGACCGGGCAGTCGATGCGCGCTATTACCGTGGACTGTCCTCCGCCGCCAGCGATTCCACGCGCCAGCTCCTACAGCTGGCCGATGACGTGCCTGGCGATGACTTCGCGCCGCTGGCGCTCCTCGAAGCAGGCAAGGCCCAGGAAGAGCTGGGCGACTACGCCAGCGCCGAGCGCATCTACGACCGGCTCGTTGCCACGTATGCCACGCGTGATGCTGGACTCGCGGGCGAGTTCCGTCGCGGTCTCGCGCGCTACATGCGCGGCAACCTGCACGGCGCGATCGCGGCCTGGGCAGAGCTGCTCGAGCGTAACCCCGAACCGCCCATCCGTGCGCAGGCGCTCTACTGGACCGCCAAAGCTCTGACGTCGCTCGATGATCCCGCTGGGGCACACGAGCGCTATGTCGCCGCCGCCGCCGTCCGCCCCGTCGACTATTACGTCCTGCGCGCCCAGGTCGCCTTGGACCCGCCGCCCATGGCCTCCGACTTCAACCCGGCGCAGATCTCCCCACCCGACGAAGCCGCTCTCGCCGCGTGGTTTGCCACGCACGGCCTGGACCTCGACGCCGCGGCCAAAGCGGCCGGTCAGGATCCCTCGTATGTGCGCGCCGTGGCGTTGGTCCAGCATGGGCTGTACCGCGAGGCCAATTGGGAGCACGAGATCTTCCTCACCACGTATCTCGACAAACCGGACCGTCTGTACTGGCTGAGCGCGAGGTTCGGCGAAATGGGCCTGCCCAACGCGGCCCTGAAGCTCGGCACCGCTGCGTTGAACGCCGCCACCGCCGAAGGCCAGGTCAGCGTGTTGGACGTGCCACCGGCGCTCGCGAGAGCCGCCTCACCCCTGGCCTACCCTGACCTGGTCGTCCCAATGGCCAAGGCGCGCGGCGTGGATCCGCTGCTGATGACGGCGCTGATGCACCAGGAAAGCGACTTCGACGCCTACGCGGAGTCCGTCGCCAAAGCCAAAGGCCTGACCCAGATCATTCCCCAGACCGGTCTGGAGATCGCCTCGGCGCTAGGCGTCAAAGACTTCCGCCAGGAAGACTTGTTCCATGCCAAACAAAACGTCCAGTTCGGATCCTGGTATTTCGGCCAACGCCTCAAACGCAACGGCGCAGTAGCGCGAGCCCTGGCCAGCTACAACGCCGGCGACGGCAACGTCGACAACTGGAGTCTCCCCGGCCGCGACGACCCCGACGTCTTCGCCGAATACGTCAGCTTCGCCGAAACCCACGACTACGTCAAAAAGATCCTCGGCTACTGGTGGATCAACCGTTACCTTTGGACCCGATGATCTGATTCCGGAGTTGCCGGTTGACGCGACGCTAAGCTGGGGAGCAAAAGAACAACCGACTGATAATCAGCCGGGTTCTCGGTTCGAGTCCGAGGGGGATCACCTAATTCACAATTCGAGTAACCGACAGCTGTTCGGGTTATCGTAGGTGCTGCTTGGTATCTTGACAGCCAGGATGTCCAGCCGACGCATCGCCTGCACGAATAGAGCATGACGGGCGGGCACCTTGGCCCGAACGCGCTGTGAAGCTACCCTCCCAACTGGCCGGACGAACAAACCAGCGTGCTGGCTCGCGGAAACTGCTTCGGCCCTCGCGCCCTGAGTCGCTACTTTGCTGCGAAGACCTTCACTATCCACGCAGGACAACCTGGATGCGCGCTAACCGGTCGCTGAGGTGGCCGCCTGCCGACTACCGGGTCCATCCGCGCAAGCGGGCTTTCACGTTTCGACACGTAAAAGAAGAATCTCGGCGGCGTTCACATAGCTGACTTCGATGTAGTGATTCCACGACCTCTCGAATCCTCGTCCTCATCCGTCGAGTGGCTCATCTCTTGCCGAGCCAGGCCATCAGAGGGCTCAGCCCCGACCAGTGGATTCTCTAGCCCATTGGGCGCCGTCAAGCCTTCAAATTCGATCGCAACTTAGGGCGAGATGGGCACGCGGCGGTTGGAGGCATTTAGCGATGGGGTGATCGCGATCATCATCACCATCATGGTGCTGGAGTTCAAGGTCCCGCATGGCGATAGCACGGCCGAGCTGTTGCCGCTGCTCCCGGTGTTCCTCAGCTACGTCCTGAGTTTCGTGTACGTTGGCATCTACTGGAACAACCACCATCACCTGCTGCATGCCTCTAGAACCGTTACCGGCGCGATGCTTTGGGCCAACCTGCATCTGTTGTTCTGGTTGTCGTTACTTCCGTTTGCCACCGGCTGGATGGGCGAGAATCATTTCACCGCGCTGCCCACAGCGCTCTACGGCGTGGTGCTGTTGATGGCCGCGATCGCGTACTACCTGCTCCAGCTGGCGATCATCCGTGCGCAAGGGCCGGACTCGATCCTGAAAAAGGCGGTTGGGCGCGACTGGAAGGGCAAGCTGTCGCCGGTGCTGTGTATCGTGGCGATTGGTGCGACCCTGGTTTCGTCTTCGATCGCCGTGGCGATCCTCGCTGCTCTGGCGTTGATGTGGCTGATTCCGGACCGCCGTATCGAAAGCGTCCTGCCGCGCAATGAGAACTAGCCTTCGCTTGGCAGAACGTTGACGCGGCATCACGTGCATTCGGTCGTACTGGACGCATGCGGCTCCGGAGGCTGAGCTTCGGCGGTGGATGTCGTTCGGGAACCTGTGCAGCGCCCAATCGGGAGTGCGCCACCCGGTGATCTCGGTGGGTGCTGATGCTGGGTGCTGGCTCCTACCAGAGCGGGGCCGGAGCCAACGCCGCGTTGCGGGACAGGCGCCGGGCGCCACACGCAGCCACCACGATCGCGGCGAGTACGAACAGAAGACCGTTGAACAGCCACTGAGTAATGACGTTATCGGCGGGCGCAGCACTGAACAACGTGATCCAGGTATTGGCGAAGATGTGGAACAACTGCACCAGCAGCAGGCTGCCCCTCGTGTTGTTGAACAACCAGGTGAAGACCACAGCGCCTGCGATCGAGCCGATCACGAAAACGGGTAAGCCCGCGGCCGCCTGATCGGAGACTGGCTGGAAGAACAGCGGCAGATGAAACAGTCCCTCAAACACGCCAATAAAGACACTTGCACGGAGGGCACTCCAGCGCGCCTGGAGTTGGGGGAGCATTGCCCCGCGCCATACGAGCTCTTCGGAATTGACCAGGAACAGCAGCACGAAACTGATGACCAGTCCGATGAGCAGGTCAAACGAAAACCCCGGGATCTGCAGCCCCGACCCACCAAACAGTGGATTAAGAACAACTGCGCTCAGCCAGATCGCGGCGGTCCCGCCGATCACTAGCAAGTACCATCGCCAGCCCACTCTCCAGATGAGGAGCCTGGCGAAAAGTTTCCGGACGGCCGAGCGGCCACCGGTAGCGGCAGCGACGATGATCGCGGCGACGCCGGGCATCCAGCCCATCAGGAGCACACCCCAGAACGGAAACGAGAATGGCAGCTCGCCGCGCGCATCCAGAACTCGGGGAATCTCGAACAGCCAGGTGAGCCCGAAGGTCAGGATGAGCAGCGCGGCGATCGGGTAGCGTCGGATGAATCCGAACGAACCGGCGACCGTTCGCGCCTGATCGTGGCGACCGAGGATGGTGGTGGCGGTAGTGGACATCTGCATCACCTTGCGAAAGTTGAGGTCCAGTCCGCTTGGTCCGCGACCGTTCGGCTGGGCGCTCTCAGCATCCCGCGGCGGTGAGGTTGAGGCGAGGGTGCTGCCACGCGTCTCGGTTGCGGTGCGCACCCCTCAGCAGCGGGTGGCAAGCATCCCATCGTTCGCATGCCGCCGCCCTTTCGAATTCACTACCCGGGCGCGATCATGGGTGGTACCGACATGCCGAACGAACGCCTCGACGTGCGAGTGCTGATCGTCGAGGATCAGGCATCCTTTCGTCGCGCGGCGCGCAGCGTGGTGGAGCTTACTCCCGGTTTTGCAATGGTGGGGGAGGCCGAAACTGGCGAAGCCTCGGTTGCCGCGGCCGATGCCCTCGGGCCTGACCTGGTGCTGATGGACGTGCACCTACCGGGCATTGACGGCTTGGAAGCGAGTCGGCGGATTCTCTCGGCTGTCAGCAGTCCGCGGCCGGTGATCTTCTTGCTCTCGACCTATGATGTATTCGACTACCCAGACGAGCCGGCTGCGTGCGGTGCGATGGCCTACCTGATGAAAGCGGAGTTTGGCTCCGAGCGACTCGCCGCCGCCTGGGCCGCCGCGAACGCACCGGCGCCAGATTCCTGCCCGACCGATTCGAGTGGCACACGGCCATAGATGCTGGTCCCTTGGCCGACTGCCGAGACGACTTCGAGCGTTCCGCCAACGGCTGCGAGCCGATCCATCATGCCCTGCAAGCCCGTACCCGGATGGCCAACTGACGTATCAAAGCCCCGACCCTGGTCGGTTACGTGAACACTTAGCCAGCCATCCTGCGCGGCGAGCCCTACGCGCACCGGGGCCCCCGGGGCGTGTTTCGCTGCATTTTGCAACGCCTCCAGGCAGCAGAAGTACACGGCGGCCTCAACACGCGGGTCAAAGCGAGCGCGCGCGGCGGACGCATCGGCGTCAAGTTGAACCACTGACACGGACTTGGCCGCGTGGGCCCTCAATGCCGGCATCAAGCCGCGGTCGGCGAGTAGCACGGGGAAAATGCCGCGCGCCAGGTCACGCAACGTCTCCAGGGCGTCGTCTGTCTGTGCGCTGATCTCGTCCAGAAGCGCGCCCACACGAACTGGCGCCGAGTCGAGCACCTGCCGTGCCAGGCGAGCGTTCACGGCTATTGCCACGAGATGCTGTTGCGCACCGTCATGCAGGTCGCGCTCGACACGCCGGCGCTCGGCATCCTGCGCCGCGACGATGCGCTGCCGCGATGCACGCAGCTCATCGGCCTGCGTCGCGAGCTGCGCCAAGCGCGTCTGTAGCTCGACTGTCAGCCGCACGTTGCTCAAGGCTGGGCCCGCCTGTGCCGCCAGATCGGCCAGGAGCGCTGCTTCGGCAGTCGTAAGCGATTCGCCGGGCAACTTGCTCACCGCGATCTCGCCGACCGGTGTGCCCTGGTGCAGAACGAGCAATGACTGATCGAAAGTCGATACGAGGCTCTCGGCTGGCCAGGCGACCACCTGGTCTTCTGCACCGGGCACATACACGCGCACGCGGCCCCGCAGCCCGCCTACGCCGCGCGCGGCCGCTTCGGCCATCCGCGGTAAGACCTCATCAACCGATAGTGCTCCAGCCATGCGTCGGGAAAATAGCGACAGCACTTCGTAGGGACTGGCGCGGTATCCATACACGAGCCGATTCGCCAGGTGCTGGACGCGCCGGCGGAGTGGCTGAAATGCCAGGGCCACGACCGCTGTCGCCAGCAGCGACAGCCCAAGATTGGACTCGCCGCGCGTCCCGATGACAGCGCCGATCCCAGCGACGATCGCGACGTACAGCAAGGTAATCAATGCGGCGAGCGCACCGAACACGAGCGTTCTGTGTACGACGAGGTCCACGTCGTACAGGCGGTACTTCAGAACCGCCAGGCCCATGGTCAGCAGGAACGCGTCGAGAACGACGAAGTACAACACCTGGACTGGTCCCGACCAGTCGGGTGGCGCGGAGAACCCGCCGAGAAAAGCGAGCGCCAGTAGCACCCCGGCGTAGCCAATCCACTTGAGCTGCTGCCGTTCGTCGCCGTTTGCGCGGCGCAATCGAAGGGCCAGCGCCGCCGCCGCCAGGAGGGCGGCCACGACGATCCCGACGATGCTCACCCTGTACGGCACCCTTAGCGCCGCGTCCATGCCAGCAACGCCCAGAGGATTGGCGAACGCGGGCGCACTGGCCAGTGCGCCCGGCTTGATCGCCAGGCACACCTCGGCAGTGACGGCGCTGATGGTGACAAGCCACACGACTGCTAGCCAGCCCCGACCGGGCAGGCGTCCACTTGGGAACAGGAGCAGCACCGGCACGATCAGCACGATGTGAATGTTGAGCGTCTGGGCCAGCCAGGCCATCCACACTGCCCCCGCGGCGATCGACCCGGATGGCGCGAGCACCGGCGAGGTGGCGTACTCCGATGCAAACATCTCCAGACCGAAGACCAGCCCCCAGACGCAGCACAGCCAACCAATCAAATTCCTGGGGTGGCGCGCGCCGATCAGCGCTCCCATGGTGACGAGGAGCACGACGGTCAACGAGTAGACGACACGCAGAAACACGCCGCCCACGGCGCCGAGGCGCTCGCTTTCCTGCGGCAAGCCGCCCAGACTCAGCAGAAGGAGATGCAGAGCGGCAAGCACGACGCCGAGCGTCCAGAGCGACCAGGCGAGGCGAATAGTGGTACGGCTGGCCATCGAGTCGAGCCATTATGGGCCGTATGCTGGCGGCGTGCCGATTCGGGTCGTGCTCGCCGAGGACAATCTCTTGATCCGCGAAGGCGTGCGTCGACTGCTCGAGGGCGAGGATGGCATCGAGCTCGCCGCATCGTGCGGTGATCTCGACGCGCTCCTCGCCGCGGTCGAGGCCGAGTACCCCGACGTGGTTATCACCGATATCCGCATGCCCCCGACGGGCACCGACGAGGGCATCCGCGCCGCCGAACGTCTGCGCACCATGCATCCTGAAATCGGAGTGGTTGTGCTGAGCCAATACGCTGACCCCGAGTACGCCTTGGCGCTGCTCGAGAGCGGATCAGCCGGGCGCGCGTACCTGTTAAAGGAGCGTGTGGCCAATCCCGCTCAGCTCCTGGCCGCTGTTCGCGAGGTCGCCCAGGGTGGTTCTGTCATCGATCCTAAGGTGGTCGAGGCACTGGTCGCGCAACGCGCCCGCGCTGCGCACTCACCGCTGGGCGAGCTCACGGCGCGTGAGCGTGAGGTGCTGGCCAGCATGGCCCAGGGCAAGACCAATGCTGCCATCGCGGACGCATTGACCTTGACACCGAGGGCCGTGGAGAAGCACATCAATGCGATCTTTGCCAAGCTGCCATTCGACCACGCTCCTGACACCGATCGCCGCGTGACAGCTGTGCTCCTGTTTCTGGCGGATCACACCTGAGCAAGTGTCAAAGGCGACGTACGCCGCCGCATGAGCCGCTCGCGTCCGTAGAGCAGCACGACAATCGCCGCACCGAGAACCAGCACACTGGTCGTCAACGCATACAGCTGCGGCGAATCTGATACACCCGTCGCGGCAGTGACGAAGTTGATCGATAGATGCATCAGCGACCCGGGGATCAGGCTTCCGCCTGTGTTGTTGAACATCCACGTGATCAAGATCGTCAGTGCGATGGCGCCTATGAGCGATACAACCGGAGTGAAGCCGGCCGGAAACAAACCCAACGCGAATCCGGGTGTATGGAAACTCCACCAGGCGATTCCCAGCATCAGACTCGAGCTCAATGCGCCCCAGCGCGCCTGAAGTTTCGGTAGTGCAAAGCCGCGCCAGCCCAGTTCCTCACCGAGTGGACCTGCCAGGAAGTTAAGCACGAACAACGGAATGAGGACGTTGAGATTGGTTATGAAGCATGGCGCCTGGATTCCGACCACTCCGCCGAAACCGATTGCAACCATTACAGCCGCGACGGGAAGTACCAGCGCGACGGCGTACCACCAGCCACTGAAGCGCCAGCGCACGGCTCTACTGAAGAGTTGGCGAAGACCCGCCCGCCCGTCGGCCCTCGCGGTGAGTGCGACGCCCACAATGTTCGGCAACCAGGACGCCAGAAGCAGGACAATCGGAGTGGGCAAGCGAGCCGGAAAGACCAGCAGAACTAATGCAGCTATGCCAACGCTCACCAGCACGAGAACGAAATATGCCACCAAGAAGCGCTGCTGCCTGCCGCTCATGCCGTCACCCCCGCGACTCGGAGTTGTGGATCGACTGCGATCGGTAACTCTGAAAGGTGTCCGCGTGACAGGCGTTTTGCGCCGAACACGAGCACGACCACTGCAACGACAATCAGATTGAGCGCGAGACCCAGCCACTGATTGATCGCTCGATCGGAAGTTGGAACCGCGGGCGCCAGGACGTCAGTCCACGTGTTGATGCTCTGGTGCAGCAGCATGCACAACAACACGCTGCCTCCAGTGCTGTTGAACACCCAGGTCAAGATGATCCGCGTGCAGATGGCCCCGACAGCAAAGATGGCGAAGCCGGCGTCAGCCTGCGAGCCCGGAACGAAAAACAGTGGGAGGTGCCAGGCAGCCCAGATCAGCCCGAGCAGCACGCTGGCGATGAGCGCACTGTGACGCGCCTGCAGCCGCGGAAGCGCGAACCCGCTCCACGCGAGCTGCTCTGAGCTCAGCAGCATGCGGATTGCCAGCTCGGCCACCAGGCCGATGACCAGCGCTGCGGATAGTGGCGGCAGGTGCAGCCCCGAACCACCGAACAGTGGGTTGATGGCTTGTGTGCCGAGCCAGAGCGCAAGAAAACCGAAGAGCGCCAGCGCGTACCACTGCGCGCCGACTCGCCAGACCAGGAGTCCACGGAGCAGAGCCTTGATCCCGCTACTGCCGCCGATCACGCCTGCGACGAGTACGGCCGCCAGACCCGGCATCCAGCCGACTACGAACTGCATCGCAGCTATCTGCAACAGCTGCATAGGCATCTCGACCGCCCATGTGAAGGCGAACGCCAGGATGAAGAAAGCCATGAGCGGACGCTGACGCATGACACCCACGAGACCCGCTGGTGTGAACATGCACATCACCTCGGGAGAATGGAGCTCCAGTGCGTCGGGTCCGTGCCCGTCCGTCTGGGTGGCATCAGCATCCGCTGACTACGTGATGCAAGCGAGGGTGCCGCCACCCGTTTTAGCCGGATGTATGCACCCCCACGGGTGGGGTCGAGCACCCGCGGCGGACTAGCCGAAGAGCGCCGGGTGCAGAACGTTGCCGTACAGGATGTGCCACACCAGGTACTCGCCCTGGCGCACTAGTAGCGAGGCCACGAAGCCGTACCGGCGGAAGACGACCACCGCGGCCGCGGTGTTGGCGACTGCGGTCGGCAGGTACGCGGCAAGCATCAACGGGGTGATGGCCCCGCCGCTGCCGAGCGTGAGCGCGGCGCCCTGCAAGACCGGCTCGAAGAACGTCTAGACCACCGCCACCACCCAGAACGTCGGCTCGCCACGTATCTCAGGCCATACGCGCAGCTCGGTTTCCAGACGTTCCTGTTGATGGAGCGCACGCCGCTCGACTATGAGACGCTGCGGCTGTTCATGCAGCAGGTGGTACCTCGTCTGAAAGAGGCCGTATCTCAGTCAAGCTGAGTGTTCCCTGAGAATCGCCGCTTGAGAGATACTGTAGCTGGGAGTACTTCCAGTATCAGAAGCTCAGAGGAACCTGCCGCCTGACAGCAACCGGTCGGGAATGCTGCAGCGCGCCGCAAGCGACGTCCTGAGCAGCCTGGGCAGCGGTTCGATGTCTGAGACTGCTTACGACACGGCCTGGGTAGCTCGTGTCAAGGATCCGCAGCGACCCGCCGCGCCGTACTTTCCGACCGCACTGCGCTGGCTTGTCGGGCACCAGCGTGCTGACGGGAGCTGGGGGGCCACCATCCCCGTCCTTCACGACCGCGTGGTGTCGACGCTGATCGCAGCAATTACCTTAGCGGAGCGCCCCGGCACTACTCACGCGGGAGCAGTCGCTCGCGCTCAGGCCTACCTGGCGTCATCCCTCATCCATCTCGACCAGGATGTCGGGGAGACGGTCGGGTTCGAGCTGATCATGCCCACGCTGCTGGCGCGCGCACGTCGCCTGGGACTATCGTTGCCATACGAGCAGCGGTCTTCCATTGACGCCCTGCGCGCTGACAAGATGCGGCGGTTACCAATCGGGTTCGTTTACAGCGGCCCGTCGCCTCTAACGCACTCGCTCGAATTTCTGGGCGACGACTTGCAGCCCGACCTCGCGCGGCGTTGTCAGGCGCCGAACGGGTCATTCGCCGCCTCGCCGTCCGCGACTGCGTATTTCCTCACACACCAATGGGACGAGGCGGCCGCCACGTACCTGCGTGCCGTCCTGGCGCTCACACCAACTGGGGGAGCCTGCAATGTCTTCCCGTTTGAAGTCTTTGAGAAGGCGTGGGTGCTGTCTCACCTGGGACCATTAGCGCCGCGGGTGCCCCGCTATCAGCAACGAGTTGCGGAGTTGGCCACCACGTGGAGCCCTATCGGCGTGGGGTTCACATCGGTCGGCAGTGTCCCTGATGGAGACGACACCGCGATCGTCTTCAGGGTACTCCACGGTGGAGGTTTCCCGGTCCGGCCCGAGGTCTTCAAACTGTTTGAAGCAGACGACTACTTTTTCACGTTTCCGCTCGAGCGCAATCAATCCGTGAGCACGAATGCCCACGTGCTGCACGCATTGCGCGACCATTCCGAGTTCCCCGGACGGGACCGGATGCTCAGAAAAGCCATGGCTTTCCTGAGCGCAAGTCAAGTTGCTGGCGTCTGGCGCGACAAATGGCACGTGTCGCCGTATTACGCCACAGGGCGCGTCATCCTGGCCCTGGCCGGGTCTGGCCACGCCGCCGAGCGGCTGTTGGCGCCTGCGCTAGAGTGGCTCCTGGAAACGCAACACGAGAACGGTTCCTGGAGCGAGTTCGAATCAACTGGAACGTGCGAAGAAACTGCGTACGCACTACAAGCACTGGTCTCGCTGCCTCAGTCCTCCAATCCAGTCCTGTCTGCCATGGCCCGTGCGTCGAGCTATCTTTGGGAACGGATTGATGAGCACGAGTACCCCGAGTTGTGGGTGGGCAAAGGCCTGTACGCCCCGTACGCGGTCATTCGCGCAGCTATTCTCGGGGCGCTCTACACCTACGAGAAGCTGGACCGCGCCGCCAATGGGAGCGTCGATGTCTGAGTCGGGCGCTCTCAAGCGGGATCAGGCATGCAGCGGGGCCGAGTTCGGTCTGGTGGGCCGCGGCGGCCAGGACCATCGAACCCTCGCCTACGCGTGCGCGTGCTGGCCGGACGGCGACGAACCCGAGCAGCACCTGCTGGCGCTGCACCTCGCCGCTATTCTGGCCCTCGACGATACGCTCGAATCGGGCAAACCGCTACCGTCGGCGGCTGAGGAGCAGCGCACGTTACTGCCCTGGTGTGGCAGCCCCAGCAGCTGCGCAGGCGCCGAGGCGTATGTGTCCCGCGCACCTATTCGAGCCGCTCTCGCCCGGGTGGAGACTGCGCTAGCGAGTAGAGCGGGCATGCAAAGTGTGATCCAATGGTGGCGGAAACAGGGTGAGCTGATGGTGGCCGCCTGCTGGGAGGAGTCTCGTTGGCGAGAAAGCAGTACGTTGCCCGATGAGGACACCTACCTCGCCATAGCGGAAGTCAGCATCGGCGTTAGATGGATCGTTGCCAGCCTTTTGCTGCTAGATGGGGCTAGCATGCCGCCTCTCGCGGACGGTCTCGTATTGACCGCGACCGCGGCCGTGTCCGCCGCGGTCCGGCTTGCCAATGATCTGCACGACACGCGACGCGAGCGGCGCGAGGCGAAGATACAGCTGCTGTTTCTACGGACACGGGCGCTGCAGGCGCTTGGCTACCGACGGCGACCTGCTCAGCGCCGCGCCCGCCAGGACGTGCACGCGCTGTTGAGTCAGCGGGTCGCGCGTGCCAAGGTGCTTCTCGACGACCGACAGTGGTCAGGAGCACCACGGTTACGGTCGGGCCTATCCGGCATGCTTGGGGCAGCACTGGGGCTGATCCATGCGCGAGAGCCGGCGGTGGGCGACACGGGGCTCGCCGTGGGCCAGCTTCGGGAGTGAGCGTGACAATCCTGAACGTGCATTTGGGAGGGAAGCTGCGTCTGATGCGGAGACGCCTGCCGCGTTGGCGATCGGTGCAACGGGACGAGCCGCATTTCGTCCGAGTCGAGCGGAAGATCGTCCAGGTTCGGTGGCTGACGGTGTTTTTTGTGGCACTCGCCGCGCCCTTCGCGGGGTTGACGCCAGCAGCTCTCCTGGGCACCTATGCGCTGGTCCTGGCCGGGGCGATCTACACGTTCATGTTGCAGTTCGCGATCATCGAGCGCCACCCCGAATGGCTGGCCGGAGGCTATTTGACGTCGCTGGTCGAGGCGATCCTTATCTCGCTGATCGCCTTTACCACTGGTGGCGCGGGTTCGATCATGTTTCTCGCGTACTTCTTGATCGTGGTCGCGGCCGCCGTCCGCTACGGTTTCCGTTCCTCGTTCGTCGCGGTTGGCCTATCCATGGTCCTGTACAGCATCGTGGCGGCGCTGTACCCCGGTGGGGGCCCGTTGGGCATCGGCGAACTGCTACTCCGCTTCGGTTTCCTCGCGATGACCGGCATGTTGGCGGGTTTTCTTGCCCAGGAGGCGCACCAGAGTCGCGTCGCGTTAGCGAAGGAGTTGGAGCACACCCGAGAGCTGCACCGGGAGAGTACAGCGCTTGCGCAGGAAAACGCGCGCCTCTATTCCGAACTGCAGGAACGTCTGAAGGAGTTGGAGCGGACGCACCATCAGCTCGTTCAGGCGGCAAAGCTCGCGGCCATCGGCGAGCTTGCCGCGAACGTGGCACACGAGATCAATAACCCGCTCACGGCTGTACTCACGAATACCGAGCTGCTGGTTGAAGACGGCGGGCCTGAAGACCCGCGCAAGTCAGAGCTGCAGACAATACGCGAAGAGGCCCTTCGCGCCCGTGGCATCGTGCGCAATCTTCTGGATTTCGCCCGCCAGACCCCGCCTGCGCTGGAGCTGACTGAGCCGGTGATTATTATCAAGTCCGTTATCCCACTGGTCCAGACACGGGCTGCGCTGGCTGAGGTGGAAATCCGACACTCAGCTGAGGCTGGTCCTCTGCCCATCATGGTGGATATCAACCAGATGAAGCAAGTGTTCATCAATCTGCTGACCAACGCGATCGACGCGATGCCCCACGGCGGGACGGTGTCCGTCACGGAGCGGCGTCAGGGAAATCGAGTAGAGATCATCGTCAGCGATACTGGGACGGGCATCGTACCAGAACACCGCGACCGGATCTTCGAGCCCTTTTTCACGACGAAGCCCGGAGTTACGGGTACGGGGCTGGGTCTATCGGTCAGCTACGGCATCGTCCAGCGACACCATGGCACGATCACGGTCGCCAGCACACCCGGGCTAGGCACCACCTTCGTCGTGAGTTTGCCAGTCGCAAGGCAGAGCGACGGCCGTCCGAGCAGCTCCCCACCAGGTGCGTCGGCAGCAACTATCAGAGGTGTCAGTAAATGACCGGTGAACGGATCCTGGTTGTCGACGATGAGCCCACGGTGCTCGACGCGTGTGCCCGAGCCCTAACGCGCCGGCGCTACGAGGTCCACACAGCGGCGGGCGGCGCTGAGGCCATCAGCCGGCTTAGCAGTGAGCCTTTCGACCTTCTCCTGACGGACATCAAGATGCCGGACATCGACGGGTTGGAGCTTGTCGGTCGCGCACACGAGCTCGATCCCGACCTGCCGTGTGTGATTCTCACGGGTCACGGCTCACTCGATACTGCGATCGACTCCATCAGGCTTGGTGTCAGCGGCTTCGTCGTGAAGCCATTCACGTTGCAGGAGCTCATGCAGGCAGTGGATGTCCCGCTCGAGAAGGCGCGCCTGGCCCGCGAGAGCATCCGCCTGAAGGCTCTTGTGCCGCTCTTTCAGGTAAGCACCACGCTCGGAAGAGAGTACGACTTCGAGGCACTCTACGACGCGATGCTGACAGCCGCTCAGGACGTCATTAAGGCCGACGCGTGTCGATTGGTGCTGGCACCGCGGCAGGCCCCTCTACTGGATACGCCGATCGCTGTCGCCTTGCGTGAGGGTGACGCGACAGACGATCCGCTCGGGGCTGTCACGTCCGCGGCCGCGAACTGGTGGGCTCCGGTAGCACACTACTTCGAGGTGCATTCCGAGCCGCTCGTTCTCGGCGTTCTTAGCGACGGTGGCCGGTCGCCGGAACGAGCAACGGACCAGCGCCCTCCCGATCTGTCGGAACTCGCGATCGCAGCTCTGGAGCGAGCGGGGCTGCCGGAAGGCGTCGTGCTGGGGCTCATAGCGAGTGGCCAGGTGCTGGGCGTCCTGATCATGCGCAAAGCTGCTCCCCCGGCTCCCCGCCCCGGCGAGACTTCCGCGCAATTGAACGAGAGTGATCGTGAATGGCTGGGTATTCTCGGGACACTGGCTGGCGCGGCGCTGATGCGGGCGACGCTGATCGCCGAACGGGCCGCCTCCGAGGAGCGGCTGCAGACCCTGTTTGACTCCGCGGCATGCGGTCTGTTGGCCGTTGATGCCACGGGTCGGATCACCCAGGCGAATCCGATGGCCGAGCATATCCTGGGCTTCACGCCCGGCCAGACCCAGGGCCGTATGGTGACAGCCGTCCTCGAAGCTGTGGGCGAAGACGGCGCCGCGCTGACAGGAGGTGAACATCCCGCGACCGCCGCCCTGCGGCAAGCACAACCCATACGCGGCGCGATTCTGCAGATCAGCCGGCCCGACGGCCAGAGGCGGTGGCTCCAGCTGGATGCGGCGCCCGTGCTGATACCGGATGGCACGCTGGTGCAGGTGGTGGTCAGTTTTGTCGATGTGACAGAGCGCAGACGAGCTGACGAGCAGCGGCTAGAGCTTGCCCGCGAGCAGGTCGCCCGTGCCGAGGCAGAGGCGGCGGTGCGGGCCCGCGACGAGTTCGTGTCGGTCGCCGCGCATGAGTTGAAAACCCCTATCTCCAGTGTACGGCTGGCCGCGCAACTCCTCCGACGGTCCTTCGAGACGGAGGCTGCTTCTAATCCGGAACGACTTGGAAAGCTGTCGGACATTGTGATGCAGCAAGCCGCCAAGATTTCGCGCTTGATCGACCAACTTCTCGACATCTCGCGAATGGACGCCGGCAAGCTTGGTCTCGATCGCACACCGACGGATATCGTGGCTCTCGTCGAGGGCGTGGCAGCGATGGCGCGACCGCACTCAGACAAGCACTCGATCGTCATACATGCGCCATCGAGACCCATAACGGCTGTGGTGGATCCTCTCCGAATAGAGCAGGTGCTGTGGAATCTCGTGGATAACGCGATCAAATACAGCCCCTTCGGAGGCGTAATAGACATCACACTGCAGCAGCCATTCAAGGACTGGGTACACCTGGAGGTGCGCGACCGGGGGGTCGGGATCCCCTTAGACAAACTGCCGCGTGTGTTCGAGCGGTTCTATCAGGCCACCGATAGTGACCAGGGAAAACACTTCGCCGGTTTGGGACTGGGCCTGTTCATCAGCCGCCAGATCGTGGAGTTGCACGGCGGTGACATCATGGTCGAGAGCCCGCGGGACGGGGGCACGAGGGTGATCGTGAATCTGCCCGCGGGACTCGATCCGCAAGGTGCTGCTCAGCCCGCGTGATCAGGCACAGCAGTGAGCACGACACGCCCCTCAGGTGGAGGTTGGGCTGGATTGAGCGAGATTGATCGTGATCTGAGGCGCCTAACTATTGTGGACACTGGCGAACCCGCGCGCACTTGAGGAATGTCGTTGGCGAAAGCATTGGTGCTGGGACATGTTCGACAGCTTCCACGCGGTAGGCCGTGTGTTCTTGGGCTAGTGCGGCGTGTCGCTCATCGTAGCGGGCCTGTGGATCTGGGTTGCCACTTCGGTGCGGCGGGTCGACAGGACAGGCGTTCTGGTCAGCCTGGCGCTGATAGTTGTCGGCGGCGCACTCGTATGGGGAGCGTTGACACCAGCCTGAGCCACCAACGCTTGGCCCCGTTGGCGGTTACCCAGTTACGAGCCCTGGCAGATTTGAGCAGCGTTCAACAGCCGCATTTCGCCGAGCAGTACGTTCCACAGACATGGCAACCGCTCGAGGCCTGTCCGATGCAGCAGCCATCCGACACGCGTGAACTGCTCGGCGCCACACTCGTCACCCGGCGGAGCGGTGCGAAACGTGAGCGCTTCGATCGACTTTCTTTGTGAACCGCGCATGCGACACCGCACCAGTACGGGCCCACGCGAGTCGCAGATGATCAGCAGGGCTATGATCGCAAGGACGGGCAGCAGTGCGATGAGCAAGATCGCCGCCACAACCGACTCTGCACAGCGTGCCAGGTCCTTTCGCGTCACGCTGACATCTCGAAAGGAAGGGTGGACATAGCCAGTACCGGGGCATTGAGGATCGCGATCACCGCCGTGCAGGGTGTGCGCCCCTGGTTCATTCGCCGGTAAGCGCGGCGTTGGCATCTGGTTGAGCGTCCGCGGATGATCGCGGTGATCGCCCGTGTCGGGCAGCAGTACGCGGGCAGCTATGTCGGCCCGGCGTGCTCTGCTGAACGTGGTCCCGCGGGCACGGCGCAATAGAACGTGCTTGACATCGATCTCGGGCCAGCACTCCTCTTGTTCTTGCTGTTGTTTGTCGTCCTGCCGTTGGCGGTGGCGACCGCGGCCACCGTCGCCATTGTGCGGCTTGTCCGCGATGCGACCAAGCGACTGGCCGTTGGGGTGTACGTGATGCTGGTGTGTGCTCTCGTCACGCCCGCGCCCATTCTGTGGGGTGACGACCACCTGGGCTTCACGTCTTCGCAGGCGTTAGAGGCCTATGGCGCGCTGTTCTGGGCTGTTGGCGCAATCAGCACGCTGGACGGCCTGACTGGGATTATGAAGCGGCGCCAGGTACTTGTACTGGCCTTCGCCCTCATCGTCGCCGCCACCTCGTTCGGTGGATGGCTGGTGGGCGGCGTTGATGCAGCGGTGGGCCTGGCGCTGATCCCCGCGGCTGGGAGCGTTGAGGTTCTGCTTGCACTGAGTTGGCTGGCGCATCGGGTTGCTGGCGTGACTTCGGCACTGGATTGGCGGTGGGCGGCGGGGGCCGGCGCGGCGTGCGCCTGCGCGATGGCCGCGTACGTCTACCTGCGTGGGCCGCAAGCCTTCGGTTCGCAGGCGAGCGGCATGGATCTCGCGCTGTTGGGAGTGCTGGCGTGGTTGCCAGTCGTCGTGCTCGCCCGTTTGCGCACGCACACGCCTCGGCGGTCGGAGCCGGCAGCGAAATCTGGCTAATGCGCAGCCTGACCTGATGGCATACGCCATGCCTTGTGGACCAAGAGTCCCGGCGAGGCACTGAACGGAGGCTTTACATGCGATGGATAGTGAGTCGGTCTCCCGACGCTGCTCGGACTGGTGATGGGTCCCCTGCTGGTCGTGCTCGTGACCCCGGCACACGGCCGCGCCGCAAGCGGTCGCGCGCCCGTGATCGTCCTCCCTGGTCTCGGCGGCTCGGAGTTCACTGCGAACACCGCATTCTCCTTGAGTGTGGACAACGGCCACGGCGGAACGTTCAGCCGCAACTATGGCGCGGGTGAGCAAGTCTGGGTGAACACGTTTCAGCGCCGCTCGCGACGCATCCGGAACCATTCGGGTGTGGGTGCGGGCGACCAGGCCGCGAAGCCAACGCACGTCATTGATCGATCGGCCGCAGGTGTGGTTGCGGGCGAGCAAGCCGCGAAGCCAACGCACGTCAGCTATCCATCGGCCGCGGGCGTGGCCGGGGATGGCAGTCTGCGAGCGGCGATCCTCGCGCTGGGACTGGGCGTGCTGTAGGCTTGACGCGCGGCTCTGGCTGTGGGAAGTTTCGGCTGGCCATGCATCGCGACGATGTCCGCTACCTGTTGATCAACGTCCCGCTGACCGATCCAACGGCGTCGTATCACTCCATTCCGTATCTGGTTGGCGCAACCGCGGCGGCGGGCTTTGGTGGCTGGCGCTGTCTTGACGCCAACATCGAAGCGCTCAACTACCTGGCCACACCCGAGCAGGTTCAGGACGTGCTGAATCAAGCGGATCGAGTCCGAGCGGACCTCGAGCGCAAGGTGCAGCTCAGTCGCGGTGACCAGCTTCTGTATCGCTACGCACTGCGCGGCGTCGGATTACGCTGCGACTCGGTGCAGCGCGCAATCGGCATTTTGCGCGATCCGGAGGCGTTCTACGACTATGGCGCGTATCGTCAGGCAACGCTCCTGCTCAGGCGCTGGCTCGACGTGTTGTCGATTCGCGGATTCCCCGGTCAGTTCGGAGATTTCACGCTGCGTATCAATAACGTCGGCAATCTCTCCAGCCTCGATGACCTGACCAATCCCGCATTTATCGAACGCATAACCGCGCCACTTGCGCCGTATTTCGAGACGACCTTCAACCAGTTGCTCGGCGAGCAGACGTGGAATTTTGTCGGCCTGTCCATCAACTACGTCAGTCAGCTCCCATTTGGTCTTGCCCTTGCCCGGCAGATTCGACAGCGCCTGCCGAATACTGTCTTGTGTGTGGGTGGAACGGAAATCAGCGATATCATCAAGTGCTTGCGTAACCCGGCGGATATCTGGAGGCTGCTGCGCGAGTGCGATGCGGTCGTGGGGGGTGAGGGTGAATCGGCGCTGGTCAGCGTTTTGCAAGCCATCGCCAGGGAACGTCCACTGCCGAGCAAGCAGCCAGGCCTGCTTCTGCGCGACAGCGTGCCAGTTCTGAATGGTCTATCGGTCAGCTATGAAAACGTCGCGGAACTGCCTGCACCCCGCTACGACACGTTCGACCTGGGCCGGTACTGGTCACCCGAGCCGGTCCTGCTGTACTCGCCAAGCCGCGGTTGCTACTGGAATAAGTGCACATTCTGCGACTACGGGCTGAATACGGACCTGCCAACCTCGCCATCGAGAAATCGGCCCGTCGACTCGGTGGTCGACGAGCTACGGAGAGCGAGTCGCTACGCGCGCACCTTCTACTTCTCGGTGGATGCAATCGCGCCCGCCCACCTGCGTCGCCTGGCGCAGGCAATCGTCGCCAATGGACTGAACATCCACTGGAGTGCGGAGCTGCGGCTGGAGAAGTCCCTGCTCAAGGGCATGGCCCAGGAGTTGCGAGACTCGGGCTGTGTCGCCATCTCGTTTGGGTACGAGTCAGGGACGCAACGCATCCTGGACCTGATCGACAAGGGCGTGCGGATCGAGCAGGTACCGGAGCTGCTATCGGAGCTCGCCAGGTTGGGCATCGCAGCGCAGATGATGGGCTTCATCGGTTTCCCGACCGAGACACCGGAGGAGGCGCGCAGAACATTCGAGTTCCTGCTCGACCACCGCGACCTGTGGACCCTCGCGGGCATTGGTGATTTCATCCTCACACCGGGCGCCATCGTCGCCAGGCGTTTTCAGGACTTCGGTATCCGGAGCATTGACCCGTTCGAGGGTGATGATATTGTCCGAACGCTGTACTGGATCGACAGCGAGGGTCGCGCTCATTTCGACGGAGGTGGACACGACGCAACCGTTCAGCCGCTGGCCGAGCGCGTCATCAATTTCGTCGACGACCGCCCGTTCGTCGGCGGCATCGACAGCGCGCATAGCATCCTGTACTTCGCGCGCTACGGCCGCGCGCTCGTGCCAGCCGACCAGCGCGATGCTCTGTCGACAGACCCGATTGTCCAGACGGAGTACTATTCGACGCCGCTGCGCGATGTGCAGTCATTCTTCGGTCGCGCGGCTCTGGCGGAGTATCACCGCGCGCAGCGAGTGAAAGGTCAGTCCGCCCGGCTCGCGGACATCACCGCCTGGCTCGATGAAACATCCGAGCCGCAGCCCGCCGCGGGCGACGGCGAAGTCCTGGCGATCTATCCGAATGGTAATTTCATGCCGCATACCGCCGAGCTTGCGGAGTTTGAGCGTCAAGCCAGTCCGGCGTACCACCGCGTCAAAGAACTACTGCTTCGTGAGAGCGGCATCGTCTGAGACTTTGCTCGCCGAGCCGAGCCATTCGTACAGGTACGCCAGCCTCGCCACCTCGACGAACTCGCGATAGCTGGTGAAGCCGCGGAGGACCAGCGTCCGGCCCAGGGCGGCCTGGCTGATGCCCCACCTGGCCGCAGCCCACGCTTCGAGTCGCTCGCATGCGAGTGATTCCGCCAGGCCAGGCAGCCGTTGCGCGGTCTCAGCCGCGAACGCCTGAACCTGGCGGGCGTAGCCGAACATCGAACGAAACGCGCCATTCATCTTGACCTCGCGCAGCAACGGACCATCCCATGGGATGCCCGGTTGCATCCGCGGACCTGCCAGCAGCAGGCGCGGTGACATGCCCGTGCGCTCGGCCGCGGCGGCGACCAGGCGCCGGTACACGGGCCCAGGCCGCGACGACCCCACAATGCCCTGCTCCAGGTCTCGCTCGCACAGAGCCTTCCGCACCTCGTCCGCGGAGAGGTAGCGGTCCTGCAGCGAGCACGCCAGCTCGTCCGATGGTTCGCGCGGCTGGAAACCCTGGCGGCGGGCCTCGTCGGCTGCGATCGATCGCAAGGCAACCCGACGTCGGGCGCGCAGCGCGGTGGGTGCCAGCAGCTTGTACAGCGACAAAACAAAAGCATCGGTGATGTACTGTCCGTCGCACGAGCGACCTTCGTACTCGCGCCCGAAGAGGTGCGCGTATACGGTCTTGTGGGCATGTACTGGCCGCGCTATGGGCCACGGTTCGTGACCCCCGAAACGTCGCCGCAGCAGATGGAGCGCTGCACGCGCATCGTTGCGTTTCAGATCTATCGCCTGGTGCTGCAGGAAGCGTCGTAAGGTCGTGAGCTCGTTCGGTGGAACGTTCGAAGCCGCTTCGGCGAGCGCCGCGGCATACGTTCGGCGGGTGAAATGCAGTGCCTTGGCGCTTGCCAGGACGGTGGCCACGGTTGTGCGCGATATGACGCGTTGCGCGCGAGCGCGGCGCAGGTTGTATCGAATGTTGACCAGCGGCTCGGAGAGGGCGACGTATCCGTCGGCCGCGTCGGCGTGCAGCACGGCCACCTCGTCATCGCCATCGATCTTGCACGTCTTGTACAGCCGGTAGATGGCGCCAACACCCTCCATGCCGAACACGTCGAGCTCGGCAGCGCGCAATGCGCCGAGACTCGCGGCCCCAAGCACGTGCACGCCATGCTGCAAGGTCAGCAGGATCTCCTTGTGCGTGACGGACGGGACCTGAAAAAAGGCGCCGTCGATAATGCACACGTGGGTCGGCTCGAGCTCGGCGATGCGCAGCAGATCGCCCTGCTGCACCGGTCCTAAAACCACAACGTCGGCTGCGATGTCGGCACATCGAGTAGTGACTTCGGCGCGCGACAACGAGGGTCCCACGAACACACAGACGCGCGGACGGTTCATGCTCGTCTGGGCGGTATGAGCCGCAGTCCAGGCGCGATGACCATCACAACCGGCAGTCCAAATTCGGCGCGAGCCAGGTCGACTGCGAGCGGAGCCATACCGGTCTGCGCGCGGATGCGGTGCGTCAGGTCGCGGACGGCATCAAACCACGAACTCTGTCGCACATCGGGCACGTCGCCAAAACCGGTGTGCTCGGAGATCGGCCTGGGTCGCGCGTGCTGCTCACTCCTCCCGAGATAGCTCCGACGAAACATGTCGTCGCGACTGCCGGCGATATGGCCGAGACGAGATTGGGCGGCCTCAGTCAGTGCGCGGACAAGCGCGGTGGAGCGGCGCGGGTGGCAGCCGGCGCCGTAATAACGCCCTGGGGACTCGGCATGCGACAGGAACGCTGCAAATGTTGGCACGCCGGTGGGCCCCGTCAGGTCGACGACCTCCGTGCGCATGCCTACCCGTGCGAATCGCTGCAAGAGGCGGCGCGCCAGCACGGTCTGGATAGTGGGCTGGTCTACCATTCGCGCGCGCTGCTGCCCGAGATGCCAGAGTGAGTCGCGCTCGATCACTTCACATAGCCCGTGCACGAGCGCTTCGGCGACGGTATTGCCACTCGACAGTCCATTCGAGGTGGCGCGAAACAGTGGCGGGTACAGCCGCTCATGCACGGTGAAGTTCAACTCACAGAGCTGTCGCGGGACCCACGTCGCTTCGCCCGTAGAAAGATCGGTGGCCTCGATCCACTCGACCGGGGTGTCGTCCCTGAGCAGCGACGGGTGGCCGACACGCGGCGCGTACGGATCGTCTTCCAGATCCCGCGGCAGGTCCAGTGATGGCGCCGCGAGTACCGCCAGCGAGTACGGATCGTAGTCGATCTGGCGACGCATCGAGCCGAGCGTGGCGCCGACAGCCGGTTGGGCAATCTCCTCCGCATGAAAGGATTCGAGCGATTCCATCAACGCGGACACTTTGGCCTGCACGCGCGTCAGTCCCTTGCCTTGCGACACGGAGATGTTGCGCGAATTGGGCCGAATAGCCTGATAAACGGGCAGCCCGATCCAGTCGAGACCGGTCACATCTGCCAGGCGGGTGATGCCAGCCCGAGTGAGCATTGGTGCAATACGGCGCAGCGTCTGCATCGGGCTCGCTGCGCGCTGCGTGCCAAAGCGGTAGCGCGGAACCTCAACCGCCTGGCACGCGAGGCGCCACAGCGGCGTGGGCGCGTGACTGCTGGCTGTCAGGCGACGGCCTCCGCGGCACCAGTGCTCACCCGCACGCGCGCCGAGGTGAGCACGACGAGCAATCCGACGACCGCTAACGCCACGCCGGCGGCGGCGAAAACGGAGCCCACGCCGTAGATCTGCACCAGCACCGCGGCGAGCGGTGGCGCGGCAAGCTGAAAGACCGTTTGCACGGCTTCGGCGCTGGCGAATACACGACCCATGAGCTCGCGCGGCGTCTCGACCTGCAGGATGTAGCCATACGACACCATGACCGCCGCCGCGGATATGCCCGTGATGAGATAGATGAGCACCCACTCGACGCCGGTTCCGCGCACGCTGAGCATGACCGCGCCCCCGAGCCCAGCTATGGCAGCGCCGCTCACCACCTGACCTACACCCATAATCCGGAAGGGTGAGAAACGTCGACCCCACTGGCCGATGGCCACAGCGCCAACCGCGGTTCCTAACCCGATGGCGCCCACCGCAATACCAAACAGGGCTTCATTAACCCCGAGCTCCTTCAGCGCCAGCACGCCAATGCTGTCGATGATGAAGATCATGAACAGCGCGGCGGACATGCTGCCGATGGCGATTGTCAGGCTCGCGCGATGCAGCACAAACCGCACGCCTTCGCGCAACTCGGTCCAGAAGTTCGGAGTCGCCGCGGCCTCTTCCGCGCCGCGAGCCGCTGCCCGCCCTGACACGCGTGGCAGTTGGATCAAAAACGCGGCGGAAACGAGAAACGTCGCAGCGTCGACCGCGAACGCCGCGCGCGGCCCGGCGACGGCGACCAGCAAGCCACCAATCACCGGACCGAAGACTTTGCCTACTTGCACCGAAAGCTGCCCGAGCGAGCTTGCCGCCAGGAGATCCTCTTCGGGAACGGTCGCGCGGACACTGGCCTGCCGCGCCGGCCCAAACGCCGCGCTGAAGACGCCCTTCGCAAAGACAAGTACCAGCACGATGATCAAGTCGGACGCAAACACAAGCCCAAGCACGATTGCCGCCCGCGCAATGTCGGCCGCCACCATGACCGTGCGCCTGGGCCAACGGTCGACCCAGACACCGGCGATTGGCCCGACGACTATACGTGGGAGCGCAACCGCCACCGACAGAGCCGCCAGAGCTGTCGCTCCGAGTTCCCAGCGATAGACAATCAGCGCGATCAGCGCCAGGAAATCCAGCCAATCGCCCAGATCGGAGACGACCTGACCAGACCACAACAGGCGGTAAGGTCGGTGGCGTAGCGGCGCCAGTATTGCAGGGCGCAGGAGATAGCCTCTAACGCCTGAGCGATCCGACAGCCGGCGCTCCGTGCGGGGGAGTCGAAGCGGCGTAGCGCTCGTCGAAGCGCTGGACGATCTCGCGCACCGCCTGGCTACCCAGATGCACGGTCTGCAGACCGCTGACGCCGAGTACGCCCACCTGCGCAGGCGTCAATGGGAGTGCATCGATCAGTTGATCCAGATCGTCGCGGTGGAAGGGGTCGAGCTGCGCGTGGCGCAGCATCGTCCGAAACGCCTCACGCGGAAAACCGGTGCTTTGAACTAACTCATCCACCTGTTCGACCGTAGGTGGGTATCCCTCCATTACCGCGATGTACCCCAGGAGCGCAACCGGGTGGTAGTGGTGAATCCAGTAATACTGTGAGCCGACCATCGCCGCCACGGTTGGACTCGGCGGCCGCTCGAGCAGCTCGGCTCGCTCGAATCCCAGAACGGCCAGGTCTTCGAGCAGCCACTCATCGTGGTGCATCTCCTCACGAATGTGCTTGGCGAAGTATGACGCGAGTGCTGCGGCAACAGCGTCTGAATCGGCGAGAGCCTGGCTGCGTTCGGCGGCGGCGTGCATCAGTGGCACGCTCGCCCGGATCATGCAATGGGTCGTGTACAGGTAGTCCGGCACGATCTCGGCCATATGCGGATGGGTCCGGATCGCCCCACCGGCCAATCCCAGCTCGGGCAGCGCAAACTTGAGCTTCACCCGCAGGCGCTGGCTGTTAGTAAGCCGCGGCGACGGCTCGCTCACGCGACAACCTTGTCCGCGCCAAGCCGAGCCAGATGGACGAAGGCAGGCGGAGCATGACGATCGACAAAGCGATCCTGCTGAAGCCGCGTCACCTCGTCCTCAAACATGCGCATGGCTGCGCGATTCATGACGGGGTCGAGGCGCTCGGCAAGCCGCGGCGCGTCAGACAAGCGGAGACAGGTGGAACAATAGCCGTCGCACGCCACGGCTCCCTCGGCGTAACGATCGGCGATGTACATCGGACCGAAAGCACGGATGGCGCGCAGCGGAGACGACGCAGCGTACCGTTGGCGTAACGTCGCCCAGTCGTCGCTGGCAGCGTGACCCACCCGCAGGTGGGCAGGTGTTGGGCCGTCGATTGCGTCCTGGTTGCAGCAGGCCACGACGGTTCCGTTGTAGCTGACTACTGGCCACGCTGCCATATCACATGGAACTGCTTCGGCAGCCGCGGGGCTGGATACGCTGGTGGTCGATTCGAGCCACTCACGCGCCCTGCCAACGGCGCCGACCAGGTTTACCAGGATCGGTATGCGATCATCGAACTCACGCCGAATTGCGTCGGTCAGGTCAAGCAGATATGGATCCTGCTCGTTCAAACCGACCACGCAGAAGCTGGCGTCCTGGCCGCGGTCGAGCACCGCGTGCAGGACGCGGAACACGTCCGCGCGTGCGACCTGCTGCTCGTGATAAATGTCGAGGCTGGCGGTCAGATGATCAACCGCTCGAATCGTCTCGTCGAGCAGGCGCGGCACGACCGGCTGCCGCGCAAAGAACATGCCCGACGCGAGCACGACGCGCGTGCCAACCGCGTGCGCTCGCTCGGTGAGGTCGCGCACCAGCTTGGCTCGCACAAGCGGCTCGCCACCGGTAAGGACGAGCACCTCGGGGCGACACGTCGCGGTAAAGCTGTCGACCAGGCGCACGAATGGCGAGGCCGCATATTCTTCGCTGTTCACCGATGAACTGGTCGAGCAGTGGGCACAACTCAGCGGGCAACGCCGCGTTAGCGAAAGATACAGGCCAGCCGCGGGCACCTGGCGTAGCGCCAGAATATCTACAAGATGCATGGATCACTTCGGCGGTGGGGCCAGCCCTGGCCCCGCCAGAATATATCCCCCGCGGACCATTCGATTGGTCCGCGAGGGACAACTAGAGAGCCCCAGCGCTCAGTAGTAGAAGATCCCGTTGTCGGACATGGCGTACGGCTCGACTTCGCCTCCGGCGCCCATCAGGCGCTGGCGAACGTGGATCATCGTATCTACTTCATCCGATGACAACTCGTTGAGAACCTGTCGCTGCGCATCGGGCATCTTGTCGACGGGCCATCCAGCAGCCTGCAGCCGCTGTTCCGCGTTACCCGCAGCCATTGGCGGTCCTCCCAGGGAGAAAAAGTTCTCGCCCGGCCCGCTTTGCGTCTCCCCGCGCGGGACGGGCAAGTGCACCCAACATACGCTTGGTTGATTACCCCGTCAATAGCCGATTTTTGAATCTCAACCAGTCGCTCGAGTGCGTGATCAGTCGCGCGTGAGATTGCCGGCCAGCGCACGCAAAACCATCTTGATCTGAAATACCGTCAAGCGCGGATGCTTGCCCAGGATGCGGGCTACCAACCCCGCGACGTGCGGCGCAGCAAAGCTGTTGCCAGTCGCCGTTAGCCAGCCGCCGTGCCGCCACGCCACACGCACACCGATCCCCAGTGCGCCGAACTCGACCGGTGGCCGCGGGTTGTAGTACAGCAGCTCGGGGTTCTGGACAGCGTGCGCACCCACCGCGATCACCGAGGCGTAAACGGATGGATAGCTTGGTTCGGCCATGTTGTTCGCCGCCGTGATCAGCATCACGTTACGAAAATAGGCCTCGTCGGCGAGCTCGTGCAAGACCGCGTAATAGTCGCGTTTCGTGGTTCCCAGGCTGAGGTTGCACACCTGCATGTTGTTGTCGATCGCCCACTTCAGCCCAGCGCTGAATACATATCCGCTGCTAGGAGTCCGCTCATGCAACACTTTGATGCTGTACAGTTCGGCGTCGGGTGCGATCGAGCGAATGATGCCCCCGCAGGCCGTCCCGTGGCCGAAGTCATCAGTGTGCGGCGCAGCATCGAATTCGACGCCCTGCGCGCTGTTGATGACATTGACGTAGCCTGCCAGAGTGCCGCCAATCGCGGAATGATCGGCATCGATGCCACTGTCGATCACGGCGACTTTCACGCCGCGCGCGGTACTGCCTCCCCAGGCCCATTCGGGAGTGATGTCTTCCAGCGGGCGGATACTGGGGATGCTTTCCAGGGCGTCCGGCGCAAACGGCGCGGAGTACGCCGGCCGGAGCTCCATCAACGATCCGCGATCAGCCCTGTATGTCGCTGGCGTGCGCGCAGGTAGTCCAGAAAGCCACGCAGGATCGCAAGACACGCTTGCGACTCGTCCTCGCCGTGCTGGGCTACGTCATGGACCAGACGCGCCAACTCCAGGGAGCGTAGGAAGCCAGGGTCGTTTTCGAGTTCGTCGGCGAAGGCCCCGAGGCGCTGGAGCCAGGGCGGTTCTTCAGTCGAACGCGCGTCAACCAACGACCCGAGCAGCTCGCGTAGCAAACTGGCCAGATTGTTTTGGGCCTGGGATTGCTCGATGGCGACTGCCGCCTGCCGCGCGAACAAGCTCAATGCATGCACGTCGTTTGCGTCGAATACAGCCGCGCCTTGCTTGTCTAGCAGCTCTATCACACCGATGATGCGGTCATCGTGCTGCAGCGGGACGCAGACCAGGCTGTGGGGAAGATAACCGGTCTGCTGGGCGATCTTGTGCGCATGGCGCGGGTCGCTTTGCGCGTCTGAGACTGCGATCGGCTGCCCGGTCAAAGCCACCAGGCCGGCGATGCCCTCGCCCAGGGGCACGCGGACATGCTTCAGGTCGCTGACCTCGTCTGAGGTGGCCACCTCGAACACCAGCTCCTGAGATGCCTCGTTGACGAGCATCAGGGAGCCGGACCGCGCCCGGATCACTTGCGCCGCCGTCTTGATGATCATCTCGAGCAAGGGCGATCGAGCGATAGGCGCGGCAACGACGTTGGTCGCCGCCGAAAGCCCCACTATGGCGCGCAGCTGTTCGGCCAGTCCATCAGCATCGGTCATAGGCACCTAGCAACATCGTATCGCGCCTCGGCTCGATATTCGCGGCGTCTCTGGACCGCGCCCTCGAGCCGACTCCCCGGCCGAGGAACGGCTCCCCATCCGCAGTACGTGTTCGATTGACAAGCGCGCCGCGCTCGAGTCGCTGATCGTCAAAGCGATTGTTGACTGACCGGCGTGGTTGTCCGTTTGTCACTCATTGTGCAGCCGTGGCGTGAGCATGACCGAACTTCATGACTGGACGTTACGCATCCTTCACACTGTCGTTATGAGTGGGTCTCCTGGCCTACGCCTGGGCTCACCCGCTGCGCGGAGCACCCTCACTCTGCCCACAGAGTCAGTCAACTAGCTGATCAGGCGAGTTTGCCTGGGCACGCAGCCAGCGCGATCAAACACTCGAGGCCGTCCCAGCGGCACACGCGACTGCGCGTTCGTAGAACGCGAGGAGGGTCCATGACCATGATGCGAAACAACACTAATGTGAGTCCGCGCGGTGAAAGATGGTTCTGGCCGGCCTGGGGCGCGGCCTTCCTCGGCTTTCCAATCGGTGGAGGCGCGGCCTTCTTGCTGCTCGGCCCGATCGAGACAGTTGGCACGGCGGCGATCGCGGGCGCAATTGCTGGCAGCGCGATTGGCGTCGCCCAGTGGATGGTCCTACGCCGGCGTCTGCCGCTCTCGGCGCTCTGGGTGCCGGCAACCGCTGGCAGCATGGCCATCGGCCTTGCGCTCGGTCATGCCCTGCTGGGCGATGACACGACCACTGTCCCGCTACTCGTGCGGGGATTGGTCGCCGGAGCAGCCATCGGCGCGACCCAGGCTGCGCTGCTGCGCGGCGTGCTCCCAACCCCGTTGGTCTGGGCAACGGTTGTGACGGTGGCTTGGGCGCTCGGCTGGACAGTGACGGCGGCGGCCGGGATTGATCTGCCTCGTAAATGGGCCGTGTTCGGCGCGAGCGGCGCATTGACCTTCCAGCTCGTCACGGGCCTGATCCTGGCTTACCTGCTGCGGCGAAACGCCCCAGCGCTCGCGCCTGCGCCAGCAGCGGCCCTGGTAGTGTGACGGCCACGGTCTACCTGCCGGGCGATGCGGCTCCCGTCGTGGCGGATGGCGCTGCTGTGGCCGCGTGACCGCGAGCCACGTGACCCCAGCGGTTCTCGCCGTTTTATCTGGTGGAGTTAGTTGCAGATTTTAGCCACCAAGCTGTACATCCCCCAGCCTCCGCCCAACGTCGTACTCCGTCCGCGTCTGGTGGACCGTCTAAACGAGGGTTTACACCGCAAACTGACTCTCATCTCTGCTCCAGCCGGATTCGGTAAAACCACCCTGCTCAGCGCATGGGTGGCTCGTTGCGACTGGCAGGTGGCCTGGCTCTCTCTGGACGAAAGCGATAACGACGCCACACGCTTTCTCATCTATCTCGTCGCGGCCGTAAGGACTATTGCGCCGACGATCGGAGAAGGGGTCTTAGGCGCGCTCCAATCCCCGCAGCCTCCGCCGACGGAATCGAGTCTGACCGCTCTGCTCAACGAAGTTTCTACGGTCCCGGACAATTTTGTCCTCGTCATCGACGACTACCACGTTATCGATGCGCAACCTGTCGACGCCGCACTCAGCTTCTTACTCGAGCACTTGCCACCACAAATGCGCCTCGTCCTCGCCAGCCGTGAGGATCCACAGCTACCCCTCGCACGCCTACGTGGCGGGGGCCAATTGTCCGAGCTACGCGTCACGGACTTGCGCTTCACACTGTCCGAAGCAGCTGGATTTCTCAATCAGGCAATGGGTCTGAACCTCTCGGAACAAGACATCAACACACTGGAGAGCCGCACCGAAGGATGGATTGCGGGCCTCCAGCTCGCGGCGTTGTCACTGCACGGACATCCGGACGCGACCAGCTTCGTGCAGTCCTTCAGCGGCAGCCACCGCTTCGTGCTGGACTATCTGCTCGAGGAGGTCCTGCAACGGCAGCCTGACAGTGTGCAGACGTTCTTACTGCGTACGTCGATCCTCGACCGACTGTGTGGATCGCTCTGTGATGCAGTTCTGCGCGATCCCACTGGTGCCGGGCAAGCAGCCCTGGAATATCTCGAACACGCCAACCTGTTCCTCGTACCCCTGGACAACGAGCGACGTTGGTACCGCTACCATCACCTGTTCGCCGACTTACTGCGCCAGCGACTGCACCAGAACAGCACCTCTTCCACACTAGATGTGGCCGAATTACACAGACGTGCTAGCCAGTGGTACGAAGACCATGGCCTGGATACCGAAGCCTTTGACCATGCCGCGGCTGTCAATGATGTTGAACGCGCCGAGCGCCTCATCGAGGGAAAAGGCGTGCCCCTGCAGTTTCGAGGCGCAGGTGCTCCGGTACTCAGATGGCTGGAGTCGCTGCCAACGGCGGTACTGGATGCCAGGCCATCATTGTGGGTGACGTATGCCACGGCACTATTCTTTGTCGGCCGCCATACGGCCGTCGAACAGAAACTACAAGCTGCTGAAACAGCCCTGCGAATCAGCGGACCGGATGACAGGTCCAACGACCTGACGGGACGCATTGCCTCCATACGGGCGACGCTGGCAATTATTCAGCGCGACGTTGAAACGATCATTGCACAGTCGCGCCGCGCCCTGGAGTATCTGGCCTCTGACAACCTGCCAATTCGCACCGCTGCCCTCTATACGCTGGGCAATGCCTATCAACTCCAGGGAGACCGTGCCTCAGCCGAGCGGGCCTTTTCTGAAGTGATATCTGCTAGCGCGTCGTTTGCGGATTCCATCTACACCGTTGCCGCGACGCTCAGCTTGGGCCAGGTGCGCGAAGCGGACAACCAGCTGGTTCTGGCGACACGGACCTACGAGCGCGTTTTGGAACTGGCAGGTGATCCGCCACGGACGATTGCGTCCGAGGCATATCTTGGCCTGGCGCGTATCTACTACGAATGGAACGACCTGGATGCCGCGCGCGAGCACGCGGAGCAGTGCCTCCGACTGACGAGGCAGGTGGAAGGTATCGACACCTTCGCTTCGTATGCGGTGTTTGTCGCGCACCTGAGACTCGCTCAGGGAGATGTTTCCGGCGCGGTCGCCATTCTGGATGAGGCCGAAGAGTTCCTGCGCCAGCATAATTTCCAGCTTCGGATGGGTGACGTTGCGGCCGCAAAAGTGCTCACCTCGCTTCGCCAGGGCGATGTCGCGGCGGCGGCTCATCTGGCTGAGGCGCATGAAATCCCCAACGCCCAGGCCAGGGTCCACCTCGCGCGGGGGGACACCTCCGAGGCACTGGCGGTGCTGGACGCCCGGCGACGGCACGTGGAGGCAAAAGGCTGGGCGGATGAACGGCTCAAGGCGATGCTTCTCCAGGTCGTCGCTTTGGAGGCGCACGGCGACCGCGGCACTGCGCTGCAGTTGCTCTCTGAGTCGTTAGCGATTGCTCAGCCGGGCGGATTCGTGCGGAGCTTTGTCGACGAGGGCATGCCGATGGCCCGGTTGTTGTCCGCGGCCGCCGCTCGCGGAGGGATGGCGGAGTACATCGGGACGTTGCTGGGGGCATTCGAACCTCATCAGCAACAGAGCGGAAAACCACTGGACTCGCGTCGTGGCCAGCCGCTCATCGAGCCATTGAGCCCCCGTGAGTTGGAAGTGCTCCGCCTCATTGCTCGAGGACTCACCAATCACGATATTGGCGAGCAGCTATTCCTCGCCCTGGACACGGTGAAGGGACACAATCGCAAGATCTTCAGCAAACTTCAGGTCCAGAGCCGCACGGAAGCTGCCGCGCGGGCTCGCGAACTAGGTCTGACCTAGGTTCACGGGCTCAGCAGCCCCCCGAGCTCGGGCGACGGCACTAACCTGAGCACCCTCCACCTTCTCAGGAACGCCCACAACAACACCACGAACAACACTTTCGTGTCTCCATGTGAACCCCCTTCCGCGGCGATCCTCTGGTGGATCAAGCAAGTGGCACAGACGGCTCTGACCGGCCACAGCAGGAAGGGATCATGTCGCACGACATCAGCTCGGACACCGATCCAGGTCAGCCAGTCGTCTATCAGATCAGGATCCGCGGCCATCTGGCTCGTCACTGGACGGAGTGGTTCGGCGGCCTCGCCATCACCCAGGTAGACAGCGGCGACACGCTATTGACCGGCGCGGTAATCGATCAGGCCGCGCTGCACGGATTGATCAGGAAGGTGCGTGATCTAGGAATGCCACTGGTTTCGGTCAGTCCCCTCGAACCGACTCAAGAGAGGAGGCATGAAAGATGAAGTCAAGGAGTGAAAAACAGTGAAAGTCTGCATCGTAGAGCCAGGGGCTGCCGGTGTGGAGCCGTCACGTGGGCGATCCCATTCTCGAGAGCAACAGCACCCGCCGCGTAGATTTCGCCCTGTTCATGGTGGCGGCAATCGAAAACGACGACCTGGTCCACGAGGCTCCGGCGATCGTCGGCTGCCAGACGCCTTCAGCGCTGGCGCACACCGCGCGCACAGCGGTATTGACTCGCTGACAAGTACCCCGGCCCCCATCAACTCTAAGGAGAGAATGACATGATAACGACAACACGGGAAAGCCCACCGACTCAAACGGGCGTAGAGGAGAGCCAAGGGGCTCAGACGCACGTTGCCTCGCACAGTCGAGTCGGCCCTGCTTCATACCGAAAAACCGCAATAATTATCGGAGTGATTTACCTGGCGGGAATGGTGGTGGGTATAGGTGGAAATATCCTCATCCTGTCCATTCTTGGCGCGTCGGATTCTCTTGCCGCGATTGTAGCGAACAAGATGCTGCTGGCGATCGGCGCGATCCTCTGGTTGCTAGCCGTCGCCGGCGACGCCGCGCACGGAATCCTGATGTTGCCGGTGCTAAAGCGATTCAGCGAGCGGATCGCCTTCGGTTACTTTGGTGCCAGAATCATGGATGCCGTCTTTGTTGCCGTCATGGCTCTCTTGATCCTCTTTCAGATTCCGCTAGCCAACGAGTACCTGAAAGCAGGCGCATCCGATTCGCTCCAAGCCGTGAGCACTGTGCTCAACCAGGCGCAACTGTATGCCTACCACTTCGGCATGCTTACCGTTGGGTTCGCGGGTTTGATGCTGTGCTACCTGTTCTACAAGACACAGCTGGTTCCGCGGCTTCTGGGAGTCTGGGGGCTCGTTGGGTACGCGCTCATTCTTGGCGGCTCCGTCGCGGAAGTGCTGGGCTTCAATCTGAATTCGATGCACACGATTCCGGGTGGCCTGTGGGAGCTGTTCATCGGAGTGTGGCTGATCGTGAGGGGATTCAGTGCTTCGCCCGTTCCTTCGGAGCGGGCCACGTCCCGAACGACACGTATCGTGCCTGCACCCGCCGTGGGCAGCGCGCCGGCCTGATCCATGGAAAGCACCGACGCCCGGCGGATGGCCGACAAATAGTGCTGGTCACCAGCGGCTCGTCGGGCATTGGCAAGGCGACCGCCCTGGGCCTGGCCACAATGGGTGCGCACCTCGCAATCACCGGCCGCGACCGCGCTCGCAGCGAGGCCGCGGCCCGCGAGATCCGCGCCGCCGGCGGCGGCCCGCGCGATCACAAGGGCGTCGCGGTAGTAGACGCAGGCGACCGAGGTACCGAGGCGGACTCGCTCGGTCGCGACTGCGACCGCTGCCAGGGTCGCAAAGCAGTCCGGACTTGTCACCGGGTGGTCGGGGAACCAGACTGAGTCGAAGCCGGCCGCCTCGATGGTGTTCACGAAGCGGCGCAGCGTGGGCCAGTCGGCGCGCGGATGGGTCGCGATTCCGAAGCGCACTCGGTACTGCTGCTCCGCGACCCAAGGGTGCTCCGCCCGTCGCCAGGACATCGTCATGTCAGCCACCCTGACGCGCCTCAGTCCTTGCTGTCAACAGCACTCTGCACGTCGCCTCGGAAAACGCTGCCTTGGTCTTGCGGGTGGTTACGGCGCTGAAGGCTCTGTCACGCGCTTCGCCACCACGCCTTTCGACATTCGGCAGCGTCAGCCAGCCGTTTGCCAGCTGGACGTCATCAGTCTGACCGACCAGCCGCAGGCACGGGCTCAGGTGACTACGTACGTAGGCGTGAGCGGCAGCCCCACGACGAAGCGGCTGCCTCCGTCCGATGGAAACTCGGCGGTGATGTGTCCTCCGTGTAGCTCGACGATCTGACGGCTGACGTACAGCCCCAGGCCGAGCCCACTCTTGTGGCCATCGCCGTGCGCCTGGTAGAAGCGCTCGAAGATTAACGACCGTGTTTCTGGCGGTACACCGGGCCCATGATCTCGGACCGCTATTTCGAGCGCGCCATCGGTCACTCGTGACACTTCGACCTCGATTGCGCCGCCCTCTGGGCTGTACTTGATGGCGTTGTCGAGCAGGTTCGTCAGCACCTGCTCGAGACGCAGCGGATCCACCTCGGCCTCAACGGACTGTGGGGCAGAGAGCGAGATAACCTGGCCGTCACCGCGCGCCCGGGCGTTAGAAACGACCTGCTGGGCGATCGCCACGACATCAATCGTCTGGCGCTCCAGTTGCAGCTTGCCCATCTCCAGTCGCGGGATATCAAGAAGCTGATCTATGAGCCGATGAAGCTTGTCCGATTCACGTGCGATCGCCCGTAGTGCCTCGGCGGCCCGCGTTGCGTCAAGCTGCCCGTCGTGGCCGAGCCTGCGTAGCACCATCTGAGCGTGACCCTTGACGGTCGCGAGCGGACTGCGCAGCTCGTGGGAGGCGATCGACAGGAACTCGTCGCGTGCGCGCACTGCCGCGTCACTCGCCGCGCGGGCCTGCTGCTCGCGTGCCAGCAGCTCCTCTCGCTGCCGCTCGAGCTGTCTGCGCTCGGAGATGTCGCGTGCAATGGCCGATGCGCCGACCAGTCGGCCGGCGGCGTTCCGGATCGGCGAGATCGTGACCGAGACGCTGATCCGCTTACCGTCCTTGGTGACTCGCTCGGTCTCATAGTGGTCGATGCGTTGGCCGCGCTTCAGCTGCTCCATGATCGACGGCAACTCGTCGGGCCGATCGTCAGGAATCAGCAGCGAGATCGGGCGGCCGATGACCTCAGCAGCCGTGTAGCCATAGAGTCGTTCGGCCCCGCCGTTCCAATCCATGATGATGCCCTCGAGGCTCTTGCCGATGATCGCGTCGTCGGACGATTCGACGATCGCTGCCAATCGGAGCGCGGCCATCTCGACGCGTTCGCGCTCGTCAACCTCGGCTTCGAGCGACGCCGCGCGCTGCTGGAGTCGCGCAATCTCGCGCAGGTGCGCATCAGGGGTCTTCAGTGCGGAGTAACTCTCAGTCGGGATGACGAGAGTGTGCTCGGCGCAGACGTCTCCGAACACCGCTTCGAATGCTGTCCCGCTCAGGACGTTGACCGGGTAGGTACAGAGGAGCGAGAACGTGTGTACCCGCCGCAGAGCGTTCCACAGCCCCTCCAACCGGACGGCAGCGGCGTGATTTCCCTCAGCCGCCAGAAGCGCGACCATCTCGCCAAACGCCCGTATCGGACGGCCACCCTCTGCCGCGCGCGCGACAATGGTCCCGATGACCTCCTCGAACCGCGCAGGCGCAGGGTTCCCAGCGGCCATGATCAGGGCGAGTGTCTCGGCCGCGTCCAGGGCGATGTACTGCCCGCCAGCACACGCGGCGTCCAGGTCCAGTCCGGACGACCGTAATCCGTCCTCGACCTCAGCACGGTGTGCCTCAGTGATAATGGCGATCACGACATCCCCCGCGCGCAGTCCTGCGCCGACGTACTCGACCACCGTCTCCACGAGGACCGCATCGGCCTCATAGAACTGCATCAGGTGCTCTGAGGGCCCCATCTCTCGCCAGGTCGACCGCGGCGCATGGACGGCATCCCTGGCGTCCTCGGTCATGCGGTCCGGCACGATCCGCGGACGGGACTCGAGTACGAGCCGGTCCAGGTCCTCGCGCCTGATCCGTGCGGTGCGATGTCCGAAACGGGCGACGGGCAGCCGGCCGGCGCGCACCCAGCGCCAGATGCTCATCCGGCTGACGCCGAGCAAGCCTGCGGCCTGGGAGATGCTGTAGTAGCTCTGTGCGTCGGCGGGCGGGGCCGAGGCGTCGGTATTGGGAAGAAGTGGGCGGACAGCGGTGACCATCAGATGCACCTTTCGAGTTTTTCGCTCACCTCTCGACCGCGTGTGACGGGCGCTGAGCGCCGGAACTGATGTGTATCTAAGTGTAACACATGGCTGTAACACATGGCGCTCGGGCATGGCTCAGGCCGGCAACGCTGACACCCCCTTCCGAGAGCGACTCCGCTCGACCGCTGATGAAATCCCGGGTTCGTCGTCGACCGATGAGCAGGGGGTTCGTGTGGAGTGTCGTCGCTCACGCGGTGAGGGCGAAGTCACCGTCGCCGACGTCTTGCGCGATGGTATCAGTCATGTAGATGCCGCCAACCGCTGCGCGCCGAAAAGCACGAGCAATGCCACGCGGGGTTCGCTGCGTGCCGTCACATAGCAAATATGTGCAATTATGAACATGCGCGATCGTGACATGTCAGCGGGTCGTGGGTAAGAGGCGTCGTTCGGCCTGGATCGCTTGATCGTGCCCGAGACTGCGCGCTTCATGTCCAAGCAGCTGCCGCACGCGCAACTCGTCCGACTGGAGCCCGCCGGCCACATGGCGGTGTTCGAGCGTCACGAGCGCCTGGTTTCCGAGCTCGCCAGCTTCGCCGACGGTGTACTAACCGCATCGAGGCAAGTGGCGCCAGCGCCGCAACCCGAAGTGCGCGCGGGCGCCGGTTCGGCAGGTTACTGGTCGGGCTCTGCTCGCGGGGCGGGTAGCTGGACGGGCGTCCCTGGCTGGTAGATGGCGCGGTCGCGACTGGTCACGACGGTGATGCGGCCCGGGCCGCGGGCGGTCCACGCGC
>WNGB01001415.1_pt1 | contig 64393 bp, 63 predicted proteins | sample 5400681 | NCBI WGS metagenome assembly WNGB01 (sample SAMN13153367, study PRJNA577476) | soil metagenome | isolation source: 115 cm soil or saprolite under grassland replicate 2 | place: USA:California | collected 2016-06-15 | reverse complement strand
ACTACGGTCACGGCCGCCACAATCCGGCGACGATCACACGATCCGGCCGCGACTGCCCGCGCCCTGCCCCCCGGGCGGTGGTCGGCTGCACCCCTGCCGGCCACGGGGTGGTCGGCTGCACCTGCCAACCCGACGGTGACCGTCGCCGAGTTCTTACGGTCAGAACCGCCACAACTCGGCGTGGATCACCCGGGGTCGGCCCAACGTGCCCCGGGTGCGCGGCGTGGCAGCGCGTCCACCCGAGCCGGTTCCGCGGGAACCGCATTGCCCTGGTCGACCGGCCGGCAGCCCTCGCGTGCGGCCACCCCCGACGGTGATCGTCGCCGGGAAACTCCGGTCACGGCCGCCACAACTCGGCGACGATCACGCGATCCGACCGCGGACTGGCAAACCCTGCCATCCCCGGCGGTGGTCGGCTGGACCCTGCCACCCCCGGGGTGGTCGGCTGCACCTGCCACCCCCGGCGGTGATCGTCGCCGAGGTCGTACGGTCAGGACCGCCACAACTCGGCGTGGATCACCCGGGGTCGGCCCAACGTGCCCTGGGTGCGCGGCGTGGCAGCGCGTTCACCCGAGCCGGTTCCGCGGGAACCGCATTGCCCTGGTCGACCGGCCGGCAGCCCTCGCGTGCGGCCACCCCTGCCGGCCTCGACGGTGATCGTCGCCGGGAAACTGGGTTGTGGCGCAGGCAAATACCCCTCGCTTGCCCCGCTTGCCTGATCTCACCTACATTTGCCGTACCTGGTTTTGACGTGCGGTGCCTGTACGCCGCCAGGGTCGCCGGCCGGCCGCAACCCCCCAGTGGCCGGCCGGTCCTCGCCCGGGCGATCCGCCGGGCAGGACACTCCGCCCCAACGGGCAGCCACCCGGTGGTGGTGCGTGCCCGCGCGCTGGACGATGATCAGGGCGTGGATGTCGAGCACCGGCAGCGCCAGAGCACGCCCTTCACCGAGTTCGACCTCGGCTACAACGAGCACATCGTCGACACCGTCGAGTTCGACCAGGACACCGTCGACTTCTGCTTCCAGGCGCAGATGTTCACCGAGAGGCTCCGCTGCCACGTCAAGCTGTTCGACGCCCAGACGCAGGCCGAGCTGCTCAATGGGCGGGGCGAGATCGTCATCGAGGAGAACAACGACGACAGGGTCTACCTCAGCTTCTCCGGCTTCGGGTACCACGACGAGGAGATGACCGACCGGATCAGGACCTGCCAGTACGAGGTGTGGCTGGACGGCAACGCCCGGGTGCGGACCACCATCTACATCTGACCGCGCCGCATCTGACCGCGCCGCATCTGACCGCGCCGCATCTGACCGCGCCGCATCTGACCGCGCCGCATCTGACCGCGCCGCCGGATGCGAGGCCGCTCACGGTGCGCCGGCCGGGGCCGGATGTGTCTGCTGGGTAAACTCGCCACGTGGAGCACCCGGAAGCCCCCCCGCGCGAGGAGTGCGGCGTCTTCGGGGTCTGGTCTCCCCGCGAGGACGTCGCCAAGCTGGCCTACTTCGGGCTGTACGCGCTGCAGCACCGCGGCCAGGAGGCGGCCGGCATCGCGGTCAGCGACGGCTCCAGCCTGGTCGTGTACAAGGACCTCGGGCTGGTCGCGCAGGTCTTCGACGAGCCGACGCTGGCCAGCCTGAAGGGCCACATCGCGATCGGCCACACGCGGTACTCCACCACCGGCTCGGGCACCTGGGAGAACGCGCAGCCGGTGTTCCGCACCATGCGCACCGGCGGCGGGCTGGCGCTCGGCCACAACGGCAACCTGGTCAACACCGCGGAGCTCGCGGCCCGGGCCGCCGCCGAGGGCGTCCCCGGCACCGCCGCCAGCACCGACTCGGACCTGATCACCGCGTTGCTGGCGGCCCGGCCCGACCTGTCGGTGGAGGCCGCCGCGCTGGAGCTGCTGCCCACCCTGCGCGGCGCGTTCTCGCTGGTGTTCATGGACGAGGACACCCTGTACGCGGCCCGCGACCCGCAGGGCGTCCACCCGCTGGTGCTCGGCCGGCTGGAGCGGGGCTGGGTGGTGGCCAGCGAGACCGCGGCGCTGGACATCGTCGGCGCCTCGCTCGTCCGGGAGGTCGAGCCGGGTGAGCTGCTCGCGGTGGACGCCGACGGGCTGCGCTCGGAACGGTTCGCCAACCCCGACCCGAAAGGCTGCCTGTTCGAATACGTGTATCTGGCCCGCCCGGACACCCACATCGCCGGCCGCAGCGTGTACGCGACCCGGGTCGAGGTGGGCCGGCGGCTGGCCGCCGAGCACCCGGTGGACGCCGACCTGGTGATACCGGTGCCCGAGTCGGGCACTCCGGCGGCGATCGGGTACGCCGAGGCGGCGGGCATCCCGTACGGCCAGGGCCTGGTGAAGAACTCCTACGTGGGGCGCACCTTCATCCAGCCGTCCCAGACCATCCGCCAGCTCGGCATCCGGCTGAAGCTCAACCCGCTGCGGGACGTCATCCGCGGCCGGCGGCTGGTGGTGGTGGACGACTCGATCGTGCGCGGCAACACCCAGCGCGCCCTGGTCCGGATGCTCCGCGAGGCCGGCGCCGTCGAGGTGCATGTGCGTATCTCCAGCCCGCCGGTGAAATGGCCCTGCTTCTACGGCATCGACTTCGCCAGCAAGGCCGAGCTGATAGCCAACGGGCTGGACGTGGACGGCATCCGCGCCTCGATCGGCGCCGACTCGCTCGGGTACGTATCGCTGGACGGCCTGATCGCGGCATCCGAGCAGCCACGGAATCGGCTGTGCCGGGCCTGCTACGACGGCGAGTACCCGATCCCGCTGCCGGCGCCCGACATGGTGGGCAAGCACGTGCTGGAGGGCATCGGCAACCGGGTCCGGGGCAACGGGGACACCACGGTGGTGCGCCCGGCCGCCTGGGGCGCCGAGGACGCGCTGCGGCGGCCGTGACCACCTCCCGGCCGTCAGGCGACGCGGACGCCGCACCCCCCGCGTCGCCTGACCTGACCTATGCCGCCGCCGGGGTGGATATCGAGGCGGGCGACCGCGCGGTTGAGCTGATGAGGGCCGCGGTGGGCCGGACCCGGCGGCCGGAGGTGGTCGGCGGGCTGGGCGGCTTCGCCGGGCTGTTCGCCCTGGACACCACGAAGTACCGGCGGCCGCTGCTGGCGTCCTCCACCGATGGGGTGGGCACCAAGCTTGCCGTCGCGCGGGCGCTTGGCGTGCACGACACGGTCGGCATCGACCTGGTCGCCATGGTGGTGGACGACCTGGTCGTGTGCGGCGCGGAGCCGCTGTTCCTGCAGGACTACATCGCCTGCGGCAAGGTGCTGCCGGAGCGGATCGCGGCGATCGTGGCCGGCATCGCGGAGGGCTGCGTGCAGGCCGGCTGCGCGCTGGTCGGCGGCGAGACGGCCGAACACGGCGACCAGATGGGCGCCGACGAGTACGACCTTTCGGCCACCGGGGTCGGGGTGGTCGAGGCGGACGCGGTGCTCGGGCCGGAACGGGTGCGGGCCGGCGACGTGCTGGTGGCGCTGGGCTCGTCCGGGCTGCACTCCAACGGGTACTCCCTGGTCCGGCACGTGCTGCGGGCGGCCGGCCTGCCGCTGGAGGCCGAGGTGCCCGAACTCGGCCGGACGCTGGGCGCGGAGCTGCTCACCCCGACCCGGATCTACGCGCGGGACTGCCTGAGGTTGGCCGCCGCCACCCGGGTGCGCGCGTTCGCGCATATCACCGGCGGCGGCATCCCGGGCAACCTGGTCCGGGTGCTGCCGGCGCACCTCGACGCGACCGTGGACCGGGCCACCTGGACGCCGCAGCCGGTGTTCGACCTGGTGGCCCGCACCGGCCGGGTGGCCGCCGCCGAGATGGACCGTACGTTCAACCTCGGTGTCGGCATGGTCGCGGTGGTGGACGCCGCCGACGCCGACCGCGCCGTGGGGGTGCTGCGCGAACGGGAGGTGCCGGCCTGGGTGCTGGGCGAGGTGACCGTCGGCACCGGCTCGGTCACCCTCGCCGGCGCCCATCCGCGCTGACCATGGCGGCCACCGCGATGTCAGCCCGGTGCCCCGATCGGGGCGCGGCCAACGCCGTGGTCAAACACCGGCGCCGGACGTGACCGGCGACTAACGACGGGGGAAGTCGTCCTCGTCGTCCGCGTAGTCCCCGTAGGGATCCTCGTCGTCCTCGTCGAGCTCGTCATCTACCTGCTCGACGGGCGTCCCGGAAAGCTCGCGCTCGAGCGCTGTCAGATCGGTGCTGGGCGAGCTGTACTTGAGCTCCCGAGCGACCTTCTGCTGCTTCGCCTTGGCCCGGCCGCGCCCCATCGGCTCGACCCCCTCGCACAGAACAACGGGGCGGCCTGCGCGCAGGGGCCCCGACACATGGCTTATGTCTCGTGCCATTCACCGTACAGGCCACCGGCACGATTCGGCACATCGGGTAGGCCACTCCGGCCGGGAAGTTTCGCCGACGGCGTACCATCTCAGCCGAACAGCCGGATCGCCTGCAGCCGCGCCAGGGCGGCCATCCGCTGCTCGGCCAACCGGTCGGCGGCCGCCACCGGCGGCACGCCCTCGTCGGCGGCCAGCGTGAAGATCCGCTTCGTGGTCTGGAAGATCCCGGACGCCTTCGCCCTGGCCCGCTCGAAGTTGAAGCCGCCGATCTCGTCGGCCACCTGGATGACGCCGCCGGCGTTGACCACGTAGTCCGGCGCGTACAGGATGCCGCGGTCTTCGAGGATCTTCTCGATCCCGGGGTGCGCGAGCTGGTTGTTCGCCCCGCCGCACACCACCGAGGCGGTCAGCACGGGCACCGTCTCGTCGTTCAGCGCCCCGCCGAGCGCGCACGGAGCGTACACGTCCAGGTCGGCCCGGATCAGCGCGCCGTCATCGGCGGCCACCTCGACCTCGGGGTGCTCAGCCCGCACCCGGTCGATCGCGGCACCGCTGACGTCGGCCACGATCACGGTGGCGCCGTCGGCGAGCAGGTGCTCGACCAGGTAGTGCCCCACCTTGCCCACCCCGGTGATGCCCACCCGGCGGCCGGCCAGCGTCGGGACACCCCAGCGGTGCTCGGCCGACGCGCGCATCCCCTGGAACACGCCGTACGCGGTCAGGATCGAGCTGTCGCCGGCCCCGCCGTGCTCCACGCTGCGCCCGGTCACGTACCGGCACTCGCGGGCCACTATGTCCATGTCCGAGGTGTAGGTGCCCACGTCGCACGCCGTGTAGTACCGCCCGCCGAGCGACTGCACGAAGCGCCCGTACGCCCGCAGCAGCGTCTCGGACTTGTCCAGCAACGGGTCACCCCAGATGACCGCCTTGCCTCCGCCGAGGTCCAGCCCGGCGAGCGCGTTCTTGTACGCCATCCCCCGCGACAGCGCGAGCACGTCGGCCAGCGCCTCGGCCTCGGTGGCGTACGGGTAGAACCGGGTGCCGCCGAGCGCGGGGCCGGCCGCGGTGTTGTAGATGGCCACGATCGCCTTCAGGCCGGAGTCGGGGTCGTGGCAGAAGACGACCTGCTCGTGGCTGGAGGTGAAGACAGTCACGGAATGTGCTCCTGGGTTCGGCGGGGGTAGCACCGCCTTCGTGGGGCGGGGCCGGTTGACCGGCGGGTGTGCCAGGTGCCCGCAATCTACCGCGGTCCATGCGACGATCGGCCCGTGCATCCGCCCTACGCGGCGTACCTGCGCGTCTACGAGCCGCTGGCCGCCTTCGACGAGTCCGAACGGGACCGGTGGCGGCGGTATGCCGCCGAGCGCCGGGCTCCGGACGTGCGGGTCGGCCCCGCGGTGGAGCGCGACGCGGGGCTGGCCGGCGTGCTGCAGGCCCCGCCGCGGCTGCCGGTGGAGAAGGAAATGCCCGAGCACGCGTTCACCCTCGAGGTTGACGGCCAGCCCCTGGTCTGCCCGTGGCGTACCGCGGTGAGGTGCTGGTCCGCCGCGACCGAGTTGCCCGACCTGATGCCCGGCGACCTGGCCCTCGCCATGCTGCCCGAGCCGCAGGTGGCCGAGGCGGCGCAGGCGTACGCGGGCTGGCGGCTGGCCCACCCGGACCGCCGGGTACATATCCAGAGCCACCGGTGGGCGGTGCCGGTGCGCTGGTTCGTGCTCTTCGAGGAGGCGGAGCGGCACACCGAGCTTGGCTCGGAGCGGTCGGTGGTGTACCGGGCCGAGATGGCCGCCGCCCGCCGCCGGGTGGCCCGCGGGCTGTCCGTGCTGCGCCGAACCATGCGGGGCAGCCCGGCCGCGGCGGGCGTGGAGGAGTTGGGCCGGTGGCTGGAGGAGTTCCACCCGCGGTCGCTGGTTGAGCTGGACTACGGCGGCCTGGTCTACCTGCTCGACGACGAGGCGCTGAGCGGGGACGAGTCGGCCCGGGACGTGGGCGACGCGCTGGCCGCGTTGGCGCGCGGTGACGCATCTGGAGCAGCGGCAGCGTACGATCGGATCATCACACGCTGGCAGACCGCCAGCTTCGTGGAGTCCGCCAACTGATGCGGCGTACGCCCCCATATGGCCGGCCGGCACCTGCCCGGGATGACTAGAGCACAAATGACACAGCCGGACCATTTGATCTATGGGCGAAAATGGTGCAATATGGACGACGATCGGCTCTGATCGACGGGAGTGAGCCTGATCGAGTAGAAGGGACCAGCCATGACCACGCGCCAAGCCACCGAAGCGGAGCCGCTGTTGACTCCCGCTGAAGTAGCCTCCATGTTCCGCGTTGACCCCAAGACGGTCACACGCTGGGCAAAGGCAGGCAAACTCACCTCCATTCGGACCCTGGGCGGCCACCGCCGGTACAAGGAGTCCGAGGTTCGCGGGCTGCTCGACGGCAGCGCGCCAGGCAACGAGGGCTGACACACGGTCGCTCGCAGCCTCCCCTCAGCTTCCGCGGCGTCGTGCCCCCGCACCGGGCACGGCGCCGTGCTTTCAGGGGGAGGTCCGAGGGGAGGCCTGCGGGGGATCGACCACGAAACGTGATCCGGGGGTAACACAGGCGTCACCGCCCGTTTGACGGGGCGGGAACAATACAAGGTACGGCGGCGGAACTGATCCCTTACGGAGGTGAAGTCCGTATGCCGACCCAGGTGTACCGGGCGCTCGCTGTCCTCGACGAGTTGCGGCGTGCCGGCCTTCCAGTGCGCGACTCGGTGATCTACACCGAACACACCGACCCCGACGGGCTGCTCGGCACGACCGCCGGCCCGGAGGAGAAGGTCGCGTTCATCGACGCCCGCATCAACCCCGGCCAGGTGCGTGACCGTTCGTACGGCTCCATCGAGTTGGGCGGCGTCGTCGAGGTGTACGCCGACCCCGTCCGTGCGACGGAGCGCAAGGAGGTTCCGGCGGGGCCCTGCTGGGTCTTCGTCTGGGACGCCGTCCTGCTGCGGCTCTCACCCCGGCTGACCGAGCTGCAGGCGTCGACCTACGTCGCCGCCTTCCGGCACCCCCTGCCGGTGTGACGTGCCCGGGTGACCTGTCGGTCTGACCTGCGGCGATTACGTACCGTCGCAACCCTGTCGCGCCTTTCACCCGATCCGGCCGGTATGAGCCGTCGCCGTGGTGGGTAGAACCTCCCGGACGACCGCACCCGGACTGGGAGCCGCTATGGCCGGAAACGCCAGGCACGATGCCGACCACCGGCAGAACGCCGAGGAGCTGCTCGAACAGCTCGCCGGGATGCTCCACCAGGACAACGGGATGCTCCACCATGACAAGCTGACCGCCGAGGTCAGCCGGGCGCGCCGGCGCCGGGCGGTGGCCAGACACTCGATCGCGGTACGGCTGCTGGCCGGGCGCAGCGGGAGAGCCGCCGCCTGGTAGGTCAACTCTTGCTGGTAGGTCAAATCTCGGCCGTTTTGCCGCCGCCGTTCACTGACGGTCCGTAGTCTCGACCTGTGTGTGCCGACCTAGCCGCGTTGTTGCACGATCCGGCCCGGCTCGGGGCACTGCATCGCCTTCGCCTACTCGAACCGGACGCAGCCGGCACTTTCGCGCGCGTCGGGCGGCTTGCCGCGACCATGCTGGACGTGCCCGCCGCGGGGGTGAACTTCGTCGACGCGGACCGGCAGTTCCACCCTGGCACGCCCGACCAGTACCCCTCCGCGCAAGGCTGCTGCCCGTTCACCCTGCTGCTCGGCCAGCCACTGTACGTGACCGACGCCCGCGAGGACCCGCGGTTCGCCGCCGACCCGCTCATCCTGAGGACGGGTGTGGTGGCCTACGCCGGGGTGCCTCTGTACAGCGACGGGCAGCCGGTCGGCACACTGTGCGCCGTCGACATGCGGCCGGTCCGGTGGACGGCGGAGCAGCGTTGCGCGCTGGAGGACCTGGCCTGGCTGGTCATGGACGAGCTCGAACTGCGCGCGCAGATCGCCGAACGGCGCCGGGCCGAGCGGCGCGCCCAGCAGGCCCGGGCGGAGGCCGACGAACAGGCCCGACTGCTGCGCGCGGTGATGCGCCAGATGCCGGAGGGCCTGGTGGTGGCCAGGGCGCCGGACGGCGAGCTCACCGCGGCCAACGACGAGTTCCGTCGGCTGCTCGGGCACGACATGCTGGCCGCCGCGACCATCGACGGGTACGACGCCTACCCGGTGCTGCGTCCGGACGGCACGCCGTACGCGGCGCGGGAGAATCCGGTGGCGCGTGCGCTGCTGCACGGCGAGGTCATCACGGCCGAGGAGATGCGGTACCGCCGCGATGACGGCCGGATGATCGACCTGTGGGTGCGGGCCGCGCCGGTGCGCGACCAGGACGACAACATCGTCGCCGCGGTGGGCATCTTCACCGACATCACCGAGCGTAAGCGGCTGGAGCAGTCGCTGCGCCTGTCCCACAGCAGGTTCGAGTTCCTGTCCGAGGCGAGCGGGCTGATCTCGTCCTCGCTGGAGCCCTCGGTGGTGATCGAGAAGCTGTCCCGGCTGGTGGTGGACAGGCTGGCCGACTGGTGCGCGATCGTCGAGCCGGACCAGCACCGGCGGCTGCGCCGGGTGTCCGCGGTGCACCGCGATCCGGGCCGCGCCGAGCACATCGGCCGCTGGCTGGAGCGGCCGCCGATCGACCTGGCCAGCCGGAGCGTGCTGGCGACGACGTTTCTGGAGCGGCGCACGATCCGGCTGGACGACCCGACCCCGGCGCAGGTGGCCGGACGGTTGGTCGACAGCGACGGGTACCGGGAGATCCTGGCCGGCCTCGGCCACCACTCGGTGATCGCCGTGCCGCTGGTCGCGGCGGGGCTGCAGGTCGGCTCGATGGCATTCGTCCGGGGGCCGGACCGGCCGGCGTTCGACGAGGAGGAGGAGGCCCTCGCGGTGGAGCTTGCCGGGCGCGCCGCGGTGGCGCTGGCACACGCCCGGCGGTACGAGCAGGAGCACAGCACCGCGGAGGTGTTGCAGCGCAGCCTGCTGCCACACCTGTCCGACTTCGACAGCCTGGAGGTCGCGGCGGCGTACGTGCCGGGCAGCGACACCCTCGCGGTCGGCGGCGACTTCTACGACGTGCACGACCTCGGCGCCGGCCGCATGGGGCTCGCCGTCGGCGACGTCATGGGCCACGGGGTCGCCGCGGCGGCCGCGATGGGGCAGGTGCGGGCCGCGCTGCGGGCGTACGCCCGGCTGGGCATGCCGCCGGTCGAGGCGCTGTCCGCCCTGGACGGACTGGTGGCCGACCTGCCCGGCGGCACGCTGGTGACCTGCCTGTACGGGGTGTACGACGTGCCGGCCGGCCAGTTCCGGATGGCCAGCGCCGGGCACCTGGCGCCCCTGCTGCGGCTGCCGTCCGGCGAGGTCGTGCCGCTGGTGGTGCCGCCGAGCCCGCCCCTGGGCACCGGCCGCAAGGCGTTCGCCGAGACCGTGCACGCGGTGCCGGCCGGCGCCGTGTTGGCGCTGTTCAGCGACGGGCTGGTCGAGGACCGTACCCGCGACCTGGACACCGGCCTGGTGGAGCTCACCGTGGCGCTGTCCCGGCACGCCGGCGGCCCGCTGAAGCGGGCGGGCCGCGCGGTGCTGCACGCGCTGAACCGGGCCGAGGGGCCGGCGGACGACGTGGCCCTGCTGCTGGTGCGGGCGCGGACCTCGTAGGGTTCGGTTGGCACCTCTGCCTGGGTGCTGGGCGACCTTCGGGGTTTGGAGGGGTACGTGCGCGCTGCGGCGGCGGAGGTCCGCGACCTGGTCAAGCGCTACCCGAAGCGGCCGGTGAACGCGGTCAACGGGATCTCCTTCGAGGTGCGGCCGGCCGAGGTGTTCGGGCTGCTCGGTCCGAACGGGGCCGGCAAGACCACCACGGTCGGGGTGCTGACCACCCGGGTGGCGCTGACCGCCGGCACCGCCCTGGTGGACGGCATCGACGTGGTGCGGGACCCGGTGGGCGCCCGCCGCCGGCTGGCCGTGGTGCCGCAGCGGCCGAACCTGGACCGCTCGCTGACCGCACGGCAGAACCTGGTCTTCCATGCGGCGTACCACGGCGTGTCCGGCGCCGAGCGCCACCGGCGGGCCGACGCGCTGCTCGAGCAGTTCGGGCTGGGCGACCACAGCGGCGACAAGGTGGACAAGATGTCCGGCGGTGAGTCGCAGCGGCTGATGATCGCCCGGGCGCTGATGCACGCGCCGCAGGTGCTGTTCCTCGACGAACCGACGACCGGGTTGGACCCGCAGGCGCGGCTGTTCGTGTGGGACCGGATCCGGGAGCTGCGCGAGCAGGGCGTCACCGTGGTGATGACCACCCACGACATGGACGAGGCGGCCGAACTGGCCGACCGGGTCGGCATCATCGACCACGGCAAGCTGCTCGCGCTGGACACCCCGGCGGCGCTCACCCGCAGTCTGAGCGGGCAGTCGACGCTGGATGTCGCGGTGGTGCCGGACGGTGCCGACAGTGCCGAGGAGTTGCTGGCGGCGCTGACCGGGCTGCCCGAGGTGGAGCGCGGCGAGCAGGTGGCCGCGGCCGGCGGCTTCGGCCCCGGCGGCCCTGGCGGTGCGGCCGGTTTCGGCGGTTTCGCCGGCCTCCGGGGAAGGCCGGGCGGCGGGGAGGCTGCCGCGCCGGCCGCGGGCGGTGCCGGCGAGGTGCGGCTCCGGCTGTACGTGACCGGTGACCCGGCCGCGGTGCTCGGCCCGGTGGCGCAGGGGCTGGCCGCCAGGCAGGCCCGGCTGGTCGGCGTGCAGGTCGGCGAGGCGAGCCTGGAGGACGTGTTCATCCACCTGACCGGAAGGGGGCTGCGGTGACCACCACGGTGCCGGAGGCCGCGACGCAGCGCCGGGTCGACACGGTCGGCCCGGCCCGGGTGTTCCTCGCCGTGCTGTCGCGGGACCTGTTCGTGACCTGGCGGGAGCTGCCGACGTTCCTGGTCCAGTCGCTGTTGCAGCCGCTGTTCCTGCTGTTCGTGTTCGGCAAGGTGCTGGGCGAGCTGGGGTACACGCAGCGCGGCTACGCTCAGCTCCTGCTGCCGGGCATCGTGGCGATGACCGCGTTCCTCACCGCGCTGCAGAACACCTCGTTCCCGCTGGTGATCGACTTCGGGTTCCTCAAGGAGATCGAGGACCGGCTGCTGGCGCCGATCCCGACCGGCCTGGTCGCGGTGGAGAAGGTGGTCTTCGCAACGCTGCGGGCGCTGGTCAGCGCGGTGCTGATGTTCCCGGTCGGCGAGTTGGTGCTCGGGACGGTGCCGTGGCGGGCGGCCGGACTCCCGCTGGTCGTCGTGTACCTGGTTCTCGGCGCGGTCTGCGGCGCCGCGATCGGCCTCACCCTGGGCACCCTGGTCACCCCGGCGAAGATCAACATCATCTTCGCGGCGATCCTCACGCCCCTGCTGTTCACCGGCTCGACGCAGTACCCGTGGGCGCTGCTGGACCGGCTGCGCTGGTTCCAGGTGGTGAGCGCGGGCAACCCGCTCACCTACGTCAGCGAGGGCCTGCGGGCCGCGCTCGAGCCGGAGGTGCCGCACATCTCGCCGTGGGTGGGAATTCCGGTGCTCGTCGGGTTCATCGCGTTGTTCATGGCGATCGGCATCCGCGGGTTCCGGCACCGCGCCATCGACTGACCGCTGCGGGCAGCCGGGCTCTGCGGCGCGGATTACCTCGGCGGTCCGCTCACGCCGCGGCGCCTCTGGCGGCGTTGCGCCTGAGCGGCTGGCACGAGCCGGTCGCGGACCGCCACCAGGACGAAGTGGCCGACGATCGCCACGATGACGCCGACCGCGGCGACCAGCCAGCCGGGGCCGCCCAGGTCGAGGACCGCGATCACCACGAAGGCATCGAAGAGGGCTACCAGGGTGAACCCGACGTGGTCGACGTAACGAGCCGATGGCCCATCCGAACCCACCGGCCGCAGGCGCCTGGCCTGCTCGGCCCGCCACACCATGAACGCGCCGAGCGCGCCGAGCGCGGCGAACAGCGCGCGGGCCGGCGTGTCGAGTTCGGCCCAGTCGACGCCGACCGCCAGCGCGACGAACAGGATCGTGCCGGCCAGCGACCACTCGTAGGTCCGGAACAGGTCGCCCCGCCGCAGCGCGACGCACCCGGCCACCAGTGCGGCCAGCCCCGAGATGGTGTGCAGGGCGATCAGGCTGTTGTGCCACACGGCGCGACCTCCCCTAGACATTCCACTGTGCTAGGTCGTACCCCAGCGTGGACCTGGCACAGTGTCATGTCAAGCCGCGGCCGCTACCCGCGGTCGGCGAGCTGACCGAGAAGCGCAGGCAGTTCGTCGAACCACGCCAGGGCGGCCTGCTCGTGGTGGATGCCGAACCGCAGGGTGGCCAGTCGGTGGCTCTCGCCGGGCACATCCGCCAGCCGCTTCTGGTCCGCGCGGTACCCGGCGAGCCGCGTGGCATGCTCGCCCCGCTGCGCCTGGATGATCTGCGCCAGCCGGTCCGGTGTCAGGTGATCGGCGAACAGGATGGTCAACAGCAGCGGGAACCGGATCTGTTCGCGGGCGGGGTCGCCGTTGATCCACTCCGCAAACGCCCGCCGGCCGGCCGCCGTGATGGTGTACGGCTTGCGGTCGCGCGGGCCCGGCTTGCCCACCCGCACCAGGCCGGCGACGGTCATCCTGGTCAGCTCGCGGTACACCTGGCTCTGGGTGAGCGTCCAGAAGTTGCCGATCCGCTGCTGCGCGCTGGCGACCAGATCCCACCCGGTCATCGGCCCGTCGTGGAGCAGGCCGAGCAACGACGCGGCTGTCGCGTTCAACTCGCGCACCTCATCGGGACTCCTCGGGGTCGACCGGGGCGTCTGTCGCCTGACATTCCATTGTGTCAGGTCGAGATGGGTGCGGGCAGCGCGACATCGAAGGACCGCCCACACGCGGCCGGGAGGGGGACCGCGGCAGGCGCGCGGCGCCGTCAAAGCGGCCAGCCCTCGGGGCTTCCGAGGGTCGGCCACCTTGGACGGCCCCGCTCCGGCGCGGCGCCGTGGCTCAGGTCGCGCTGGTCGCGCTGGTCGCGCGGCGCCGAACCCGGCCGGCGAAGGCCAGAACGGCACCGGCTACCAGAGCGGCCGTGGCCAGCCCGAGCAACTGCAGGGTCGGCACTCCGGTCGTCGGCAGGCTGCCGCCGGTCGCGCTACCCACGGCGGCCACCTCTAGCTGGCCGGATGCGCAGTTGACCACGCAGCCGGGCGGCGGAGGGCTGGACGGGGCGCAGTTGACCACGCAGCCGGGCGGCGGAGGGCTGGACGGGGCGCAGTTGACCACGCAGCCGGGCGGCGGAGGACTGGTCGGCGGAGGGGGCGGAGTGGTGGTCGGCGGGGGGGTCTTGCAGCCGGTGTGAGCCGGGTTGGTGCGGGCGATGCCGTGGTTGCGGTCGCACTCGTAGCCCGCGTTGCTGTCCGAGCCGTTGACCAACTGGCCCTTGGGGTTCTTGTTGTCCGCCTTGCCGACGCAGCCGGCACACGGCTTGCCCGCGGCCTCGCCGTTGCCGTTCCCGTTGCCGGACGGCGAACCGTCCCGGGTCGAGTCGTACGCGCCGTTGGTGTTCGCGCCGTTCCCGCTGAGGTCGGCGTTGGACGGCGGCTGCGGGGCGGTCTGAACCTGGTGTGCTTTGCCGCTGCCGGGTGCGGCGCCAGCAACGGTCGAGATCAGAGCACTGCCACCGATGAGCAGCGCGACGCCGAACGCCAGTCTGGCGATATGCCCGGTCCTCAGGACCGGTCCGGCGGATGGTCTGGTTAACATCCAGCCTCCATAGAGAAGATCAGGTCGCCCAGGAACGCGATGGCGAAGACCCGACATCGTTCGCGGCCCGCGCGCTGGGGCGGCTCATGCTAGCGGTAGTTCCGGGGGCGGCTTCACCCGACTCCCCGGGGAGCGCACAACCCACCGCATCCGGGCCACCGCATCCGGGCCACCGCATCCGGGCCACCGCATCCGGGCCACCGCATCCGGGCCGTGCGGTCGCCGCAGCGCCCCGGCTCTCTCTACTGCAGCGTGGGTGGCCGGCCGGCCTCCGGTGGGCCGCTCTGGCGCCAGCGGCGGGCGGTCAGCCGCAGCAGGTGCTGGTCCGGTCCGGTGATGCGGTACCGGTCGATGATCGCCGAGACCGGCCAGGCGGTACCGGGCCGGTGCACAGCGATGGTCACGACCCGTCCGGCGTGGTCGATCTCGACCTGGCACCGGGGGTGGGGCCGGTGCGCGCCGGCGACCGGGCCGGTGCCGAGGCGCAGGTGCAGTGTGTCCGTGCGGTGGTCGTAGGTGGCCCGAAGCAAACAGTCCCCCTCCGTGCGCGACGCCGCCAGACCAGGCGACGCCGGGCCGACGACGCGGGGCTGCCTACGCCGGCTCCAACCGGGGGGTCATCCGGAGAACGGCAGACGCCCGGCGACGGTTCCCGCGGGGGGGGGGCTCCCGGCCGGCAGGGCACGCGCGCCTCGGCGCCGGTCGTCGGGGTGGGGCTGGGGGCCTATCGACCGCCTGTCGGCCGCCGCGGCGCGGCACGCATCGTCTACCGGGCGAAGCGACCGTCGCCGAGATAGTGCGGGGATTGGACGGCGAAGCAGAGGCCACCCGCACGGCGTGCAAAACTGGCGAGACCCGAGTCGCCCGGACACGCACCTACACTCGGCTGGAGCTGCTGGAGGACCAGTTCGACCATTTTCTGCGCTTCAGCGGGATCGCAGATGCAACGATCGCCATCGTCCGCAAGGGTGTACGGGAAAAGCGGGTCAAGCCCCAGTGTTGAGTCGCCTGGCTGAATGCCGGACTGGGCGAGGCCAATGGCTTTTCCGGCGTGGTGCCCGACTGGGCCGGCCATGTCGAGGAACGCAGCGACAGCCCTGTATGACCTGCTGGAAGCCACGATCTTTATCCGCGCTGTCCAGCGCGGCTAATGCAGCCGATTGGATCACGCTTGCCGTGTTGATCGTGGCCGGGGTCGCCGAGCCGGCGGGATCGACCACGGGGAGGTAGATCAGCTCGGTGGCGGTGCAGTCGGTGTCGCGGGTGGTCACGTTCGCGGGGCTTGGCACAAAGGTCCCTGAAGTCGTCCAGGCAGCCGCAGAGGTCGGCGGGCTCAGGTGGCGCACGCCGGCAGCCAGCACTGGCCGGCAGCGGAGCCGGTCGCCAACGTCGGTCGGTGCTCCCTCCGAATCGGCGCTGACCGCACTCAAGATTGCATCGCGAGGGGACGTCGCGCGCCTCGGTGAGCAAGATTGACACCCCCCTCACGGCGGCGTAGCTTCCCGAGCTATCGACAACGTTGTCGACCCAGGCGGCTGAGGATCTTGGCTGCTCCCTGGCAAGGGAGAGGAGCGCTGGCGATGCAAGGCACTCAGCCGTCACCGTTATTGCGACGCCGAGTAATTGTCGGACTGATTTCCGCAGCCGTTTTTGGCGTTGCGACGCCCTTAGCCGCGGCACCGGCGGCGGCCACACCCGGCCCGAGCCCTGCCCCCAAACCCAGGTCCAGCGTTCCGACGTTGCCTGGCAGCGGTTCGACGGTTCCGCCAGCCGCGTGCACTAAGGGACCGAACGGGCATCTGATCAATTGTCCCGGCCCAGTGCCTGCGTCCAAGCTGCCTGCGGGTGCGAAGAATCAGGCTCGGATTACGCAGCCGGTCACCGATCCGGCTTCGATCGTGGACACCAGGACGTGGACCACCGGAGGTGGTAACACCTTCCCTGGCGCAGTGGTGCCGTTCGGGATGGTGCAGTGGAGCCCGGACACGTCGCCGAGCCGGAGCGCCGGTGGCGGGTACACCTTCGGCAACACGGCAATCACCGGCTACTCCTTGACGCATATCAGCGGCCCGGGATGCGGCGCGGCCGGCGACGTGCCCATGCTGCCGATGACCGGCCCGTTACCCAGCGGCAACCCCAACAACGTCACGACGGCGTTCACCAACAACGCGGAGGTCGCGCAGGCCGGCTACTACTCCGCGAAGAGCAACCAGCCCGACACGATCACGTCCGAGTTCACGGCGACCCCGCACAGCGCGATGGGCCGGTTCACCTACCCGGCCACCGCGCAGGCCGGGTTCCTGATCAAGCTCATGGACAGCCAGAACGGCAACTGGGGTGAGACCGCGCAGATCATCAACGACCGGGAGATCGCCGGGTCCGACACCAGCGGGCACTTCTGCGGCGAGGTCAACAACCACGGCCAGATCCAGGAGTACACGGTCCACTTCGACATCACGTTCGACCGCCCGTTCACGTCCTCGCAGATCGTCACCCTGGCCGGCCAGAATCCGCCGGCTGCGGTGTACCTGACTTTCGACACGACCAGCAACCCGGTCGTCCAGGCCAAGGTCGGCATCTCCTACGTCAGCGACGACAACGCGCGGCTGAACTGGCAGACCGAGAACCCGGGCTGGGACTTCGGCACGATCAAGAGCGCCACTCAGGACGCGTGGAACAAGCTGCTCGGGCGCGTCCAGGTGTCCGGGGGCAGCTTCGCCCAGACCCAGGAGTTCTACAGCACGCTCTACAAGGCCTTCATCCATCCCAACATCACCAGTGACGTCAATGGCCAGTACATAGGGGCGGATATCAAGGTCCACACGATTGGCGCCGCGCAGCACGACCAGTACGGCATCTTCTCCGGATGGGACACCTACCACTCGCTGTCGCAGCTGCAGGCGATGCTCGACCCGAAGGCGGCGAGCGACCATGCTCAGTCGCTGTTGAACTACTACAGCCAGGACAAGATCCTGCAGCAGTGGGGCTACCTGCACTTGAACAACTACGTGATGGTGGGCGACCCAGCACAGTCGATCATCGCCGACTACTACGCGTTCGGCGCCCGGGACTTCAACACGACCGAGGCGCTGGCCGCCATGCTCGAGCAGGCCACCACTGTTAATGACGTGCGACCCGGCGAGGCGCTGGAAGAGAAGTACGGCTACCTGCCCGAAGACGGCAAGTACGGCTGCTGCAACCCGCACGGATACGTGCCGACGCTGCTGGAATACGACAGCCAGGACCTCGCCCTTTCGTTCTTCGCCAGGGCGCTCGGCCACGACAAGGACGCGGCCATGCTCGAGGCGCGGGCCAACAATTGGCAGAACGTCTTCAATCTGTCCAACAACCTGCTGAACGGGCGCAACGAGGACGGCTCATTCGTTCCGGGGGTCACCCCGACGAGCACGACACGTTACGTGGAGGGAACGGCCTACGAGTACCTGTGGAACGTCCCGAACAACTACGCGGCGCTGTTCTCGCTGCTCGGCGGCAAGTCGAAAGTCGTCCCGGCACTGCGCGAGTACCTGTCCCAACCGAACGGCTTCGGGATGCACGCGTACTTGACCAACGAGTTCGGCTTCGGCCAGCAGTACGCGCTGAACTACGCGGGCGACCCGGCAGGCACGCAGCAAGCCGTCAACCACATCCGCAACACGATGTACCAGCCGGGGCCGAGCGGACTGCCCGACAACGACGACCTCGGCTCTAACAGCTCTGCCTTCGTCTGGGAGATGCTGGGCATGTACCCGGAGAACTCCGGCAGCGACAACCTGGTGTTCAACGGTCCCGGCTTCCCCTACATCGGGATCAACCTGCCCAGCGGCAAGACGATCACGATCAACGCGCCCGGGGCCTCGCCGACCACCTTCTACGTGCAGAACCTCAAGCTCAACGGCAGCCCGTACCACAAGCTGTACGTGCCGTTCTCGACGCTCGCCGCGGGCGCCACGCTCGACTGGACGCTCGGCACCAGCCCGAGCACCTGGGGCAACGCAGCCCAGGACGCGCCGCCGTCGTACCGGCGCGGCGAGCAGCCCGTGCTCGCCTCGCTCGACCCCGGCTACCTGGTGTTGCAGCCGGGCGCCTCGGGTAGCACGACGCTGCAGCTGGCCAATGTCACCGACGCCTATCAGACGGTCTCCTGGACCGCCAGCGCCGACAGCGGCCTCACGGTGAGCCCGGCGCAAGGGTCGTTGACGCTCGGCCCATCCCGCCGCGCCAGTAGGCAGGTGACGGTTACTGCCGCACCGGACGCGGCCGAGGGGCGGCACAGCGTCACCTTCCACATCACGACAGCAAGCGGCGAGCCCAGAACGGTGACGCTCGGCGTCGCGGTCGCCAAGCGCGGCGAGCTGTGGCCCTACTACACGAACGCCGGCATCACCGACGACAACGACACCAGCGCCGCCACTTACGACGGCGGCGGCTGGAGCTACTCGGCGGAGGCGCTCGCCGCGCAGGGCGTCACCCCTGGCAGCACGGTCACGGTGGACGGGATCGACTACACCTGGCCGGACGTGCCGGTAGCCACCCTCGACAACATCGAGGCAGCCGGGCAGACCATCCCGCTGGCGGCACCCGCGCACGCGTCCACGATCGGGCTGCTGGGCAGCTCGACGAACGCCGGCAGCGCCGGCGCCGGCGGCACGGCGACGATCACCTACACCGACGGGACGACGTCGCAACTCACCGCGAAGTTCAGCGACTGGACGCTCGGTGCGGGCGGCTTCCCGCCGCTGCCGAGCAACATCACCGCGGTCACCATGCCGTACCGCAACTACACCGGCAACCTGCGCGACAACGTCGACACGCATGTTTTCGCCATGGAGGCGCCCGTGTCGGTGGCCAAGACGGTCGCGAGCATCACGCTGCCGCAGGCGACCGGCGGCGACATGCACATATTCGCGATCACGCTGCCGCCCGCGCCGGCGCGCGCCGTCACGCTGTCACCCGCAGCGCAGAAGGCCGGCGCACGGGTCGGCACGGACGCCACGTACACGGTGCACCTGACGAACGCCGGCTACCAGACCGATTCGTACGCGATTTCGTCGTCGAGCACCTGGACGGCGCACGTCTACGACTCGACCTGCACCACGTCGCTCAGCACGACGGCGACACTGCAGCCGGGCGACAGCCTCGACCTCTGCATCCATGTCAGCGTGCCGGCGTCAGCGGCCAACGCCGACACCAGCGACACCACGATCACGGCGACGTCCACGACCGATTCGTCGGTGAGCGCCACGACGAAGCTGACCACGATCGCGGTCTCGGTCGACACGCTCGTCGTCGACGGAGATCTGGGTGGGCCGAACGTCGAGATCTATTACGAGAACGCGTTGACCGCGAACGGCGTCCCGTACAGCTACTGGGATCTGTCGGCCGATCCGACGCTTCCGCTCTCGATGCTGACCGCCCACAAGAACGTCGTCTGGTTCACCGGCAACGCCTATCCGGGCCCGATCACGCCGTACGAGTCGGAGCTCGCGGCGTTCCTGGCCGGCGGCGGGCGGCTGTTCATGTCCGGGCAGGACATCCTCGACCAGTCGGCGGGCACGACCCCGTTCGTCCACGACTACCTGCACATCAACTGGGATGGCTCGGAGGCACAGAACGACAAGCCGACGGCGGACGTGCACGGCGTGGCGGGCAATGCGGTCACCAACGGCATCGGTACCATCCCGCTGGACCATTCCGTGCTCGGCTCGTCGTACGAGGACGAGATCACACCGATCACGCCCGCGGCGGCGGCCTTCACCGACGACACCTCGGCGCCGGACGCGTTGACCGTGGCTGCCGGCGCGTACAAGGTGGTCTTCCTGGCATTTCCGTTCGAGGCGTACGGCACCGCGACCGACAAGGCCGATCTGATGAACCGGGTTCTGGCCTATCTGAGTTGATCAGGCGACGAAGGGAGGGCCTCTGGACCCGCGTCGGGGCAGGGATGGCCGGCAACACCACCCCGGTTACGGAGATCAGCAGAACGAGGGCCGCAGTGCCGTATCCGCCGGCCGATGTCTCGTAGTCGCCACGGTCAGCGCTGTCTCCCCACAGCTGGAACCACAGCACGCCGTAGCCCACTACCACGCCGGCGAGCGCGGTGGCCAAGATCAGCAACCACCAGCAGACCCGTGCTGCTCTGGAGCGGCCAAGCCGCTCGGGGAGGTTCCTCGGAACGTCGTCACGTCCGGATATCGACCAAAAGGCCGCGCGGCTACACGGCCCGAGCGGACCGCGACGACCCGCCGCTGTTCGGTGAGGCGGCGAGGGCGTGCACGAGCTTGGCGGAAGGGTTGACCAGCCAGTGGCCGGCGACGTGGACAGTCGGCACGGTTTCGTTGCCGTCGGCGGCGGCGCGCACGGCGGCTGCCGCGCCGGGGTCGGTCCAGATGTTGATCTCACTGAAAGTGACGCCGCGGCGCCGCAGGCCGTGGCGCAGCCGGAAGCAGTAGCGGCAGCCGGGTCTGCTGTAGACGATGACGGGCGCTGCGGCGGTGGTCATCGCGGTGTGGTGTCGTTCGGGCGGGTGGCGCTGCCGCGCACGTGAGGGGCGGCGGGACTGGGTGGCCCGCTGTCGGGGAACCGGAATCGGTGCACCTCGTCTATGACGAAGCCGGCGGCGGTGATGGCGGTGACGGTGTCCCGGCCGGTGTGGCAGCCGGCGAACAGCCGCGGCCACACCGTGGCGTCGACGAGCCGCTGAGTTCGGCGCAACAGGCCGGGGTCAGGGGCGGCGACGTGTTCGAAGAACCGGAGCTGGCCGCCGGGGCGCAGCACGCGGCGGATCTCGGTGAGGGCGGTGGCCTGGTCGGGCACGGTGCACAGCACGAGCGCGGTGACAGCGGCGTCGAACTCCCCGTCGCCGGCGGGCAGGTCCTCGGCCAGGCCGTCGACGACCTTGACCGGCACCGGCGCGGTCTGCGCGGCGTCGACTGTGGCGGCACGCAGGTGCGGTTCCGGTTCGACCGCGAGGACCTCGGTCACCTCGGGCGGGTAGTGGGCGAACATGCGGCCGTTGCCGGCGCCGACCTCGATCACTCGGCCGCGGAGCCCGGCGGTCAGCGCTTTGCGGTGTTCGGCGGCGCCGGCACGGTCCATGACCTCGCTGATGCGCTGGTAGAAGCGGGCGAACAGCGGGTGCGACATCGCCGACATTGAGCTTCTCCTCATGATGCGGGTGGGCGGGGCGCGGGCGGCGCGGCAGCTGTGGCCAGCGTCTGCACTGGGGTGGTGGCGCGGACGACGAGCGCGGCGAGCATGGCAGCGACGGCGCTGTCGTCGATGGGGTCGGCGTCCGCCGGCGTGGGAGCCGGGTCGAAGTGGCAGTGCACTGCCCACAGGGTGCACAGCTCGATGATGGTGCGGGCCACCAGCGCGGCTGGGCCCGGCAGGGTCAGGGTGCCTGCGTGTTCGTGTCGGGTGAGGTACTCGGCCAGTGCGCTGACCTGTGCATGGCGGCCGGCCCCGAACCACACCTCGGCCAACTCAGCCAGCTCCGGAGCGCACCGGTCCACGAGCTTGATCGCGGTGCGGTGCTGGGCGAGCCGCTGATACAGGTCGGTGACGATACCGGCGAGTTCGGCGGGCTCGGCGCTGGCTGTCAACGGGCCGGCGAGCGCATGGGTGAGATTCAGGTCCGAGATGACCGCGGCGAGGCGGGTGGTAACCAGCTGCGCGGTCTCGCCGTCGGCGGGCGCGGGAACCGGCAGATCGGCCGGAGCCGGCAAGGGTTCGTGGCCGTCGGCGTAGCGGACCGCGGCGGCAAACAACGCGGCCTTGCTGCGGGCATAGCCGTACAGAGTCCCCTTGCCCAGGCCGAGGACGTCGGCGACGTCCTGGATCTGCGCCCGCTGGTACCCGTGGGTGATGAACACCCGCGCCGCCGCGGCGACCACGGCGGCGAACCGCTCGGCGGGAATGGTCCTGGCCATACGCCGACTATAGCCGACCGACCGAGTCGGTCAAGCTTTCCTCTGGCGCTTGGAGGCAGGGGCGGCTGCGGGTGATGCGGTGCGACCCGACCGGAAGCTCTTGACAAGACGACTTCAAATACTCAATTATTCTCTTGAATTATCCGAACGGAAGGTGGAGCGATGACGCAGACGACGCAGGTGGACGCTCGTGAGCTGGAGCAACGGGTCAAGGAGGTCTACCGGGCGGTGGCCGAGCGGCCGCAGGAGACCTATCACTTCGAGATGGGACGCGGCCTCGCCGAGCGGCTCGGCTACCCGGCGGCGCTGCTGGACCGGGTGCCGGCCGAGGCGCTGGAGTCGTTCGCCGGCGTGGGGTACTTCCTGGACCTGGCCGCCCCGGTCGCCGGTGATCGGGTGCTGGATCTGGGCAGCGGCTCAGGTACGGACACCTTCGCCGTCGCCGCGCTGATCGGCGGCCACGGCCGCGTCACCGGGGTGGACATGACCGACGCGCAGCTGGCCAAGGCCGAGGCCCTGCGCGCGGTGGCCGGGTTCGATCAGGTCGAGTTCGTGCGCGGCTACATCGAGGAGCCTCCGCTGGCGGACGCCTCGTGCACCCTGGTCATCTCCAACGGCGTGGTCAACCTTTCCGCGGATAAGGCCGCGGTGTTCCGCGAGGCCGCGCGGGTGCTCGCACCGGGCGGCCGGGTCGCGCTGGCCGACATCGTCGCCGACCGTCCACTCACCGAGGCGATCACCTGCAACGCCGAGCTGTGGGCCGCGTGTGTCGGCGGCGCCGCCCAGATCGACGAGTACCAGGACCTCATCGAGAAGGCCGGTCTGCGGGTGGAGACCGTCCGTGAGAACACCGCGTACGCGTTCCTGTCCGGGTCGGCCCAGTCCGCGACCGCCACCTACGGCATCCGCAGCATCTCCCTGCTCGCCACCAAGCCCGCCGCCTGAGAACCAGGAGAACCGTCATGGCACAGAAAGCCGTCATCAGTCTCACCACCGGTCTGGAAGACCCGGAGAAGGTCATGGTGGCGTTCCTCGTCGCCGTCGGCGCCGCCGAGCAGGGGCGTCCGACGCTCATGTTCCTGACCAAGGAAGCCGTGCGGATCGCGCTGTCCGGGATCGCGGTCGGCTCCCCGTGTGAGGGCTGCCCATCGCTACCGGAGCTCCTCGACCGGTACGAGGCCGCCAGCGGGCGCTATCTCGTGTGCCCGATTTGCTTCAACGCCAAGAAACTCGAGGAGAAGGAGCTGCTGTCGAACGCCGAACTCGGCGGCACCGTCCCGATGTGGCAGTGGATCGGCGACCAAGGCGCCACCACCTTCAGCTACTGACACCGACGTCGGGCCCGGCTCGCAGATCTGCGGGCCGCGCCGGCCATGTCCAGATCAACGTTCGGCCCGGTCCGGGAAGCCGGCGCCGAGCAGCTACGGCTCGGTCGGCAGTCCGGCCTTCACCCATTCGGGGTAGCCGTCCTCCAGCCGCGCCGCGGTGTAACCACGCTGGCTCAGTTCGCGGACGGCGTCGTCGGCGTAGACGCAGTACGGGCCCCGGCAGTAGGCCACGACCTGCGCGTCGCGCGCCAACGTGTCCAGTGTGGCCTCGAGTTCGGTGACCGGTACGGACCGCGCGCCAGGGATGTGTCCAGCCCGGTATTCCGTGGCCGGCCGAACGTCCAGGACCACCACCTTCTTGTCGCGAGGCCAGCGGACCAGCTCGTCCCGGGTCATCGTTTTCAGGCCGGCGCGGTCCCCGAGGTAGTCCGCTGCGAGCCGTTCGACCTGGGCCACGTGCTCGGTCGCCACATCGCGCATTGCCATCCACAGCTCGGCCACCCGCGCGCTGGCCAGGGCGTAGAAGATCCGGGTTCCTTCCCGGCGCGTCCGCAGTAGACCGGCGCGAGCCAACTGCCGCAGATGTTGGGAGGTGTTGGCCACGCTCTGCCCGATCTCGGCGGCGACGTCTTCCACCGAGCGTTCGCCCTGGGCCAGCACGTCGACGATCTCGGCTCGCCGGCCGCTGGCCAATCCCTTGGCCACCACGGCGAAGCCGTCGTAGAGCGCGTCCTTGGCCGCTCGATCACCCATACCCGCCGTCCCTGTGTCCGCGTCAATCGCTTGACAACCATACCTCGCCGAGCAAGTACTCAAGCGAGTAATTGAATACGTCGCGCGTTTGCGCATACCGCGCTGCGGCACGGAAGCACCGTCGATCTCGGAGCACCGTCGATCTCGGCGGCCTGACGCTGGAGGCGATCGCGACCCCGGGCCGCACCACCGAACACCTCGCTTACCTGCTGCGGGACGGTGTGCGGCCGGTCGGCGTCTTCACCGGTGGGTCGCTACTGGTCGGGTCCGTGAGGCTGGCCTGAGCGCCCGCCTCGTCGCTGACCCGCTCGGCCACTCCCGGCCGTCCATGACGCAGGACGTGTACATGGGCCGCAAGGTCGTCAGCCAGGCCGCCGCCGACGCGCTGGAGCGGGCCTTCGATACCGAGTCAGCCGATTCTGTGGGGGTAAAGGGTGGTGGCGATCTTGCCGGCGACACCGTCTGAGCCCCTGACCTGGCCCTTTTGTGGGCCCCGTGGGACTCGAACCCACAACCCGCGGATTAAAAGTCCGCTGCTCTGCCAGTTGAGCTAGAGGCCCGAACACCCCTGCCGTGTCGGGGGTTCGTACCGGCTCAGGGTAGCGGGTCGCCGTCGGCGTCCACGCAGGTCGGCGGGGTCCGGGGGTTGGTCGGGTGCCGGGTGGTGTCGGGTGGTGTCGGGTGGTGCCGGGTTGGTGTGGGACGGCCGAGCACACATGGAGCACACAAGGGCGGATCGCCCAGGGCCTGAGGCGGGCCGGGGGTGGTGGGTAGGTCCGGGACGAGGCGTCACCCTCGCCCTGGGCGGGCTGCATCGGCCCACGGTGCAGTGGGGCGGCTGACCGGCAGCCGCGACGGCTGGGCCACGCGGCCGGCCTCGATGGCGCGACGGCTGATAGGGGTGGCCCGTGAGCGTGATCATGGCTGTCGGAGGTTGCCCTCATGCCGAGAAGAGGGAGGACGTTCGCATATCGAACGATCTTGTGGTTAAGGGCGAGTCCGTCCGGCCCGGCTCCACGCCCCTCCCGAGTCCTTTGGACTGGGGCAAGGTGGTGATGTGCTTGCGTTTTGAGATGTCGTGTCGAGGCGAGCTGACGCCCCTGCGGTTGGTTCAGACAGGCGCCCTGAGCCGGGTGTTCGCCAGCGCGGACTTGCCGTCGTTGATCTGGTTCTCCGCCTGGGTGACCGAGTTCTGCGCCTGCGCCACGGCGGTGTTCGCCTGCGCGATGGCGGTGGTGATGGTGCCGCTGTTCGCGGTGTCCAGCTGGTCCTCGGCCACCGTGAGCTGGGACTGCGCCACCGACAGCTGGGAGTTGGCCATCGACAGCTGGGTCTGCTGGCTGCTGTCGTCCAGGGTGGCCAGCACCGCGCCGGCGGACACCCGCTGGCCCACCGTGACCGACACCGTCCGCACGTTTGCCGACCCTGAGCCGACCGTCTGGCCGGACGTGCCACTCGAGCCGCTGCCGGAGCCGGAGCTGCCCGAGCCGGAGCCGCCGGAGCCGCTGCTGCCGGAGCCGCTGCTGCCGGAGCTGGAGCTGGAGCTGCCCGCGGAGGTGCCGCTGAACTCCAGCGACAGCACGCTCTGCGGCTGCACGGTCCCGGTCGCGGCCACGGTCTGGGTGACGTTCCCCCGCTGCGCGGTCGCGGTCAGGTACCGGGTCGGGTCGGCGGAGCTGTGCTGCCGCGACCACCAGATCCCGGCGCCGCCAAGCGCGACCACTACCACCACGGCGATCATCCATCGACGCATGGCGCCGTTGGTATGGCCCGATGCTGAAGGAAACCTGAATCCGGGCGACCCGGACGGAAAATCACAGCAGGTTTTCAGGAACCGGGCGCCAGATGCCGGCCGCGCCAGATGCCGGGTGCGCCACGTTTCGGCCGGACGCACGGCCGCCTGGCCGGTCGCGCGGTCAGGACGGGCGGAAAGGACGGGCGGTCAGGACGGGTGCGCGCCGAGCTGGGTGTCGGTCGCCAGCGGCGGCAGCCGCATGCTGGCCAGCGTCCCGCCGCCTGCTGCGTTGGCCACCTCGACCCGGCCGCCGTGGCTGTCCGCGACCTGCTTGACGATGGCCAGCCCGAGGCCGGACCCGGGCAGCGCGCGCGCCTGGTCGGCCCGGTAGAACCGGTCGAAGACGTGCGGCAGCGCGTCCGCCGGGATGCCCGGCCGTGATCCCGCACGGTGAGCACGCCGCCCGCGGTCAGCCGCACCTGCACGGTGCCGGGCGCCCCGTTCGAGCCGGCGAACTTGGCGGCGTTGTCCAGCAGGTTGGCCACCGCGCGGTCCAGCCGCGCCGGCTCGCCGCAGACCAGAACCGGCTCGGTGCTGGCGTCGAACCGGGTGGCCGGCCAGTGCCGCGCGGCGCGGGCGACCGCTGCGGTGACGATCCGGTCGAACGGCACCTCGATCAGCCGGCGCGGCCGCTCCTCGCCGCGGGCCAGCTCGACCAGGTCGCCGACCAGGGCGGTCAGCTCCTCCAGCTGGCCGACGATCCCGGTCAGCACCTGGTCCCTGGACGCATCTGGCAGCTCGTCCAGCCGGTGCAGCACCTCGACATTGGTGCGCAGGCTGGCCAGCGGGGTGCGCAGTTCGTGCGAGGCGTCGGCGACCAGCTGGTGCTGTGCGCGCGCCGAATTCTCCAGCGCGGACAGCATGCTGTTGAAGCTGGCCGCCAGCCGGCCCAGCTCGTCCCGCCGGTCGTCGGCGATCCGCAGCGCCAGGTCGCGGGTGGCCGCGATCCGCTCGGCCGCCTCGGTCAGCTCGCCGACCGGGGCCAGCACCGGCCGGGACACCAGAGCGGCGAGCCCGACCGCCGCGGCCAGCCCGGCCGCCCCGAGCACACCGAAGGCGACCGCCAGCCGGCGTAGCTGGTCGTCCACAGCACCGCGCGGCAGCGCCACCTGGACCGCACCGCCGTCGATCGGCTGCGTCAGCATCCGGACCGCTGCGCCGGCCACCGGCACGTCCTCGATGACCGCCGGGTGGGCGCCGGCGGCCACCGCCCGGTCCATCTCGTTGACCGGCAGCGGGGCCTGACCGGGCGGGGTGAGCGGCGCTCCGGTGGCCGGCAGGAACTGGGTGTAGCCGTTCAACTCCCCGAACCGGCGGAACAGCGGCGGCGGGAGTTCGGCCGGCGCCGCGATCGACCAGACCCGGCCCAGCCGGTCGGCCTGCGCGTGCAGCTGCCGGTCCAGCTGGCCCTGCAGTTCGTGCCGCACCACCAGGTATCCGAGGCTGACCACGCCGAGCAACACAATGCCCACCGACAGCGCGGCCGCGGCGACCAACCGGCTGCGCAGCGACCGCCCCCGCCACCGGCCCGCCCGCCGACCTGCCAGCGGGCCGAGCCGACCTGCCAGCGGGCCGAGCCGCCCCGCCAGCGTCGTGGCGAGCCCGCGGAGCGGCCGCCGGGTCACGGCGCGGCCCGCAGCTCGTACCCCACACCGCGGACGGTGTGGATCAGCCGCGGTTCGCCGGCCGCCTCGGTCTTGCGCCGCAGGTAGCCGATGAACACCTCCAGCGAGTTCGAGGCCGGCTCCAGCTCGTACCCCCAGACCCGGTCCACGATCAGCTCACGGGTCAGCACCCGCCCGGCGTTGCGCAGCAGCAGCTCCAGCAGGCCGTACTCGGTGCGGGTCAGCTCGATCGCCCGTTCACCGCGGAACGCCTGCCGGCTGGCCCGGTCCAGCACCAGGTCCCGGTAGCGCAACTGCTCCTCGCCGGGAAGCAGGTCGGCGGCCCGGCGGGCCAGCGCGCGCAGCCGGGCCCTCAGCTCCGCCAGCGCGAACGGCTTGATCAGGTAATCGTCGGCGCCGGCGTCCAGCCCGGCCACCCGGTCATCCACCTGGTCCCGCGCGGTCAGCACCAGGATCGGGGTGCGGTCGCCGGCCGAGCGCAGCCGCCGGCACACCTCCAGCCCGTCCAGGTACGGCATCATCAGGTCCACCACCACCAGGTCGGGCCGCAGCCCAGGCAGCGCGTCCAGCGCCCGAGCCCCGTCCGGAGCGGTCTCCACCCGATAGCCATCCAGCTGCAGGGCCAGCTGCAGCGCGGCCCGCAGCTCCGGGTCGTCGTCCACCACCAGGACCGTCATCGGCTCGCCCGCGCAGGTCACGCCGTCAGGCTGGCAGCGGTCCCTGAGAGGAAGCTGAATGCCGCGGGATGCGAGGTCAGCCGGCCCGGACGGCGGCGACGACGCGGCGTAGCTGGGCGAGTACCAGCTCTGGCTGCTCGTGCTGGATGTCGTGTCCGCTGCCGGTCGCGATGACGTGGGTTGAGTCGGGTTGCATGGCGGCCAGTTCGTCCTGCAGCTGCTGCCACAGCTGCTCCTGCGCGGCATCCAGCGACCCCGGCGGGTAGCGCAGGCCGCCGTGGGTGATCACGGCCAGCGGCATGCGAGGCAGCGGACTGGTTGACTCCAGCGAGGCGCTGACGACCACCCGTCCCGGAGGCGCCGTCGTGATGTCGATCGCGAGCCGGCCCACCGGATGGAACACACCGCGGGAACCCCCACTGCTCGGCGTCCGGCCGGGTGCCCGCACGTTCCTGCCTTTGTCGATCTCCATTTCCGTGCCGGCACAGTGAGGCGATTCGGGGTGTCAGGAGAATGCCGCCTTGCCGTTGATCGCAGGTCAGCGCGGTACGGTGGCTCGGGAGGCTTGCTCGATCAGGGAGGTGGTGGAGCGGCCGTCGAGGTACGGGACCAGGACGACCTGGCCACCGCCGGCCTCGACCACGTGGCGTTCGGGGATGTCGGCGATGGCGTAGTCGCCGCCCTTGACGTAGACGTGCGGGCGGAGCCGGGCCAGCGCCTCGGCCGGGGTGTCGTCGTCGAAGATCAGCACACCGTCCACAGTGGACAGTGCGGTCAGTACGCTGGCGCGGTCCTCGGCGGTGACCAGCGGCCGGCTTTCACCCTTCAGCCGCGTTACCGACGCGTCGCCGTTGAGGCAGACGACGAGGCAGTCGCCGAGCTGGCGGGCGTGCTGGAGCAGAGCCAGGTGCCCGCGGTGCAGCAGGTCGAAGCAGCCGCCGGTGGCGACCACCGTGCCGCCCGCGGCCCGCACCCGGGCGGCCAGCGCGACCGGGTCGACGTCGGCCGGGCGGGGGGTGTCGCGCTCGACGAACCAGGTCGCCGCCTCGACGGCGTCGCGCAGCGCCTCAGACGGCACCCGGCCGGACCCGAGCGCCACCGCCAGCGACACCGCGAGTTGGTCGCCGGCACCGCATGGGTCGCCGGTCGAGACGACAGGCGGGGGTACCACCAGCGGCGGCGAGCTGTCGTCGGCGACCATCACCGCCCCCCGCGAGCCCCGGGTCACCACCAGGTGGCCGACCTGCCAGGCCTCCCGCAGCCGGCGGGCCATGGCCACGTCCGCGGCCATCGAGGACTCCGCCGGCTGCTCCCCGCCGAGCCGGGTCTGCCAGTGCCGGACCTCGCGGTCGTTCGGGGTGACCATGCTGATGCCCGGCACCGGGACGGCGCCGCGCGGGTGCGGGTCCCACACGATCGGCACCCGGCCGACCAGGGCGGCCAACTCCCGGCGTAGCTCCTCGCCGGCGGCCAGGCCGCGGCCGTAGTCGGCGACCAGGACGGCGGTCGCGGACCGCAGCGCGGCCAGCGCGGCCGGCGGCAGAGCGTCCCGCGGCCCAGGCGGGGTGACCTGCTCCAGCCGCAGCAGGATCTGCCCGCCGGCCCGAACCCGCGTCTTGACCGGGATCTCGGCATCGGTACCGACGTCGACCACCGCGACCCCGGCCTCCTCCAGCAGCCGCCGGGCGGTGCCCGCGTCCGGCCCGCGCCCGAGCGCGGTGACCAGGGTGACCGGGCGTCCGGTGCGGGCCGCGAGGACGGCCGCCAGCCCGGCCCCGCCCGGTCGCTGCTCGGTGCGGTGCACGGTCAGCACCGGCACCGGCGCGTCCGGGGCCAGCCGATCCACCTCGCCGGACAGGTCCTGGTCGAGGAGCACGTCCCCGACCACCACCAGCCCCCGCCGGGGCTCGACGGCGCGCCTGCCAGCGACCACCTGGTCGATCACACCGCAGAGAATGTGGATCGCGGCCAGGTGGCATTCCTGGACGTTCGCCGCCGAGCCGGCCTCGACGGCCAGGCACTCGTCGGCCAGGTCGGCCAGCGGGTTGGGCGCCCGGCCGGTCATCGCCCAGGTCGTGAGCCCCCCGGCCCGGGCCGCCTCGACCGCGTGCAACAGGTTGGCGCTGCGCCCGGACGCGGACAGTACGAGCAGCACATCGCCGGGCCGGCCGTGCGCCCGGACCTGCCGGGCGAACACCTCGTCGAAGCCGAAGTCATTGCCCAACGCGGTCACCGACGATGACTCAGCGTGGAGTGCAATTGCGGACAACGGCCGACGATCCATGCGATACCGGCCCACCAACTCGGCGGTCAGGTGCTGCGCCTCGGCCGCCGACCCGCCATTCCCCGCGACGAGCAGCCGACCTCCGGGGGGCAGCATCCTGCCCAAAAGGTCGCCCCAACGGGAAATGCGCTCCAGGTCCATTGCTGATATGGCGGCAATGAGCCCGGCGACGTGCTCACTGGCTTCGGGATCGGTGGACATCCGCACAGTGTGCATCGGTGGCCGGTCGGGCGGAAGGTGCGGCCAGTCGTGCTGGACGGCCCCCGACCTGAGTGCTATAAAGATCACCTCCGCGTGCAGCCGCGTGCGGACTTCGCCGGCCGGCCGCCATTCGGGTCCGGTCGTCAGGGGTGTGTCCATAACGTAGCCGCAGCGGTGAACCATGATACTGTCCGGGTCAATCAATCTATTCGATGGCGCGGAACTGCTTCCGCCGCTTCTGCGTACCCTTCGACCCGTCCTGGACCACATCTCGGTCGTCTACCAGCTGCGGTCGAACCGGGGGAACCGGCACGACCCCGAGATGGGCCTCATCCTGTCCGAGGTGCGTCGCGACGGACTGCTCGACGACCTCGCCTGCTACCAGCCTGACCAGCAGGGTCTGTCGCCCGCCAGGCACGAGGCTCGCAAGCGCACGATCGGGCTGGACCTGGCCCGCCGTGCCGGCGCGACTCATTTCATGTCGCTGGATGTCGACGAGTTCTACCGTCCGGCCGAGTTGGCGTTTGCCCGGCGCCAGGTCGAGATCCACGGGTACGACGCGACCGCCTGCCGGGTGCAGAACTACCACCGCCGACCGACCTACCGGTGCGTCGGACTCGACACATACCTGGGCCACGACCTGTACGTGCCGTTGATCTGCGAGATCGGCGGCGGGGTATTCGACCCGGGAATCGAGTACTTCTGCTGTGTCGATCCCACCCGCCGTCTACCGTACACCAATCCACACATCTTCGGTACGGACGAAATGGTGATGCAGCACATGACCACCGTCCGGCGCAGCCACGCCAGCCTGGTCGCGAAATTCGCGAACTCGTCGTCCCGCTCGCCGTTCGAGGACCCGGTCGAGCTCGCCGATCTCGTGTGGAACTTCGAGCCCTCGGCGGACCGCCGACCGTTGGTCGAGGCGGTGGTGGACGAATTCGGTGTCGAGGATTGGTTCAACCGTTGCACACCATCATTGATGGGAAATGCTGTCAGGGGCTGACGCCTCCGCGCGAAAGGAGAAACGGAAAGATGAGCGCGTCGATATTCCACTGGGACTGGTTCACCGACCCGCCGTGGGACCGGGTGAGCCTGTGGTGGTTGGACAACTACATCAAGAACGTGCGGAATAACCCGCGCCTCCTGGAGACGATGCGGGCGAACAAGGCCGAGTTCGAGGTCGTGCCGGTGCCGCTGGCGGTGCTGCGCGCGATGGCCGCCAGCGCGGAGGACCGGGAGCGGATCCCGGCCGAGCCGGCGGTGGACCAGGCGCCGGTGATGCGGACGGTCACCATCTTCGCCAAGGCCCTGCAGGCGCGTGACCTGGACGGGATGATGAAGACCGTGTCCCGGACGTACTTCGACGCACTCGGCCGGGACGCCGAGCGGCTCAAGGGCGACCTGGCTGAGCTGATCGAGCGGCTGCCCGGCCTGCATGTCCGCACCGACAAGATCGAGACGGCCAGCCAGGTGGGTGGCGGCCAGGTCGTCGCGCGGCTCGACGTGGAGTGGCAGGCCGGGAGCCGCCGCGCCATGTCCCGGGTCGAGATGTTCCTCGGCCGGGCGAACGTCAAGGACGCCTGGCACATCGAGAGCATCCGCACGGTCTAGTACGGACGGAAGTGGGGAGTCGATGGCTGCGGCCATTCACGACTACAAGACGAAACTCAGCCATGACTCGGTCAGCGGGGATGTGGTGGCAGCGCTGCGACCTGGTTTGCAGCGCCGTCCGGGCTCGCTGGCCGACGCGCTCCGGCCGGCCCACTCCGGGGTCACCGGGCCGATCTCGATCAATCTCGACCTGACCGTCGCCTGCAATTACCGGTGTACGCACTGCATCGACATGGCGGTACTGAACACCGGCGACCGGTACACCTTCGACCAGGTACTGCGATCCCTGGTGGTGCTGCGCATGGCCGGCCTGCGGTCCGTGATCCTGATCGGCGGCGGCGAGCCTACCCTGCACCCGAACTTCCCGGACGCGGTCGCCGCGATCAAACTGCTCGGCCTGCAGTGCGCGGTCGTCACCAACGGTAGCGGCAACAACCGCATCCGGCAGGTGGCGCACTTGTTCACGCTGGGCGACTGGATCAGGCTCTCGCTGGACGCAGGCCGGCAGGAGACCTTCCAGGAGATGCACCTGCCAAGGAGCAAACGAACCAGGCTGCTCGCGATCTGCCAGAGTGCGACGGCGATCAAGCAGACCAATCCGACGGTGTCGCTGGGATTCTCGTTCATCGTCAGCTGGGCCGGCGCCACCGTGGAGGGCCGGCCCATCGTCGATAACGTGGACGAGATGGCGCAGGCCGCCCGGCTCGCCAAGGATTCCGGGTTCGACTACATCACCTTCAAGCCGCTGCTGGACCGGGACGAGGACGGCGCCGAGGCGATCCGGCTGGGCGAGGAGGGCGACGGGGCGGCGCACTCGAGGGCGGCCTTGGTGGCCCGGCTCGCCGGCCAGCTCGCCGTGGCCCGCGCGCTGGAGGACGGCACGTTCCGGGTGCACTCCAGCCCCAACCTGGTCGCGCTGGACGACGCCCGGTCGCTGGACCGGTCGCGGGTCCAGCCGGCGCGCTGCCACATGCGGCTGTTCCGGCAGGTTTTGACCCCGACCGGCGTGTACGGCTGCCCCGTGTACCGCGGCAACAGCAAGGACCAGATCGGGCCTTCGTTGTCGTACGCGGGGGCCGAACAGTTCCTGCACGCCCGCCGCCGCACCATCGAGCTGACCGACTCCTTCGACGCCAGCGTCGAGTGCCGGGAGATTTCCTGTCTGTACAACTCGACCAACTGGTGGCTGGAGGACATCCATGCCGGCCGCGGCGAGCCGGCCGCCGGGTCGGCGGCCCAGGACTTCTTCCTGTGATCCCCGACAGCGCGGGCAGCCCGCCTGACCTGAACGACGACGGAGGATTGAGCGTGGAGATCGAAGGCGCCGACCGGATGGTGACCCAGATCGCCTCGGACTGGCTCGCCCAGTACGCCCGCTTCGTGCGGCGGGCGCCCGAGCTGGTGGCCAAGCTGGGCGACCGGTCGGAGGAGTTCGAGCTCGTCCCGGTCCCGACGGTGCTGCTGAACCGGCTGGCAATCCCAGGGGTCATGGCGTCCGGCACGCTCGGCGGCTGGGACGCCGACCTGCAGCGGCTGGTCGACCTGGCCGAAGACCCGGACCTGGCCGGCGCCACCGGTGCCGACCCCGGCGCGCCACCGCCGGACGCGGCCGAGGTCATCCATCGGATGCGCGCCGCGATCGAGGGCGGCGAGGTTGAGCAGCTGGACGCGCTGATATCGGCCAACTACCTGGACCCCGACGGCCGCGGCCAGGCGGAGATCCGGGCCACCTTCGAGCAGCTGATCCGGGACACCAGCGATCGCACGCTCGACCTGGCCGAGCTGCAGGCCACCCGCCCCGGGCCGGCCGAGATCCGGGTCACCGGCCGCGGTCACTGGCGCAGCCGGCCTGCCGGGTCCGGAATCGAGGGGGAGATCGACGAGGATGTCGAGTTCGAGGCGACCCTCAGCCAGGACGCGGCCGGCCGGTGGAGCATCGCGGAGCTGACGGCACGGTGAGCACCGAGAGCACCCCACCGATCGGACCGTGGGGCGAGTTGGCCCTCACCCGGGAGATGTACGGGATCCTGCAGTCGCTGGACTCCCGGCCGTTCTCCAAGGGCCACGACGGCGCCGTGCACCAGGCGAAGAAGCAGCTCAAGGCGCTGGGCGCGGAGCTGTCCCGGCTGCCGCGGGGCATGCTGACCGAATCCCGGGCCACGATCCTGCGACTGTTCATCGACAGCCTGGACGACCTGCCGCCCGAGGTCGTGGCCCGCACGCTGGTCTCCTCGTTGCACCAGGTGCTGGCCGCGGGAGAGGACGGCGACCAGCCGTGCACCTACGCCGGGCCGCCGCCGCGGGTGGAGCTGGACCAGGTCGTCGTCGCGGTCGGGCCGACCATCGGCCTCGGCGACGAGTTCCTCATCGCCCGGGCGCTGGCCGAGCGGGCCGGCGACCTCGGCGGGACCAAGCTACTGGTGTCCTCGAACAATCTGGACCTGTGGAAGTGCCTGGCCGCCACCGTGGGCGAGCTACCGCCGCCCCCGTTCGGCGGGTACACCTACCTGGACTCGCTGCCGGCCGACACCCGGGCCCGCACCGGGTACCTGTACTTCGACTTCCTGATCAGCGACCCCTCGCCCGAGCCGTACGGCGGGCCGGCCGGGATCGGGTACGCCGGCCGCTGGTACATGGGCAACCAGCAGAGCGAGTTCGTGCACCCGCCGGCCGGGATGCGATACCGGTACCGGTATCCAGACGGGCTGCCGGCGTGCCGGTGGCTGGAGTCGCGGTGGATCGCCAGCCGGGTCCTACCTGGCGACACCGATCGGTCGGACCCGGGTGCCTGGCCGGCGCCGCCGGCCGCGCCGACCGGCGACCGGGTGGTGCTGCAGGCGCTGACCGCCAAGCCCGAGCTCATCTTCCCGCCGGAGTTCTACCGGCAGGTGTTCGCCACGGTGGCGACCGAGCGGCCGGAACTGACCGTGGAGCTGATCCCCAGCCCCACCGCCGGCGGCCAGGCCATCGCCGGGGAGATCGCCGACGCGGTCGCCTCGGTGCTGCCGCCCCGCCGGGTGCTGCTGCCGGAGCCGATGACGTTGTACGGGGTGCACCAGCGGCTGCGCGAGGCGTCCGTGCTGTTCGGCCCGGACACCTTCTCCGCGCACCTGGCCGCCGACCTCGGCGTACCGCAGGTGACGGTCTCGGTCGCCCCGCACCGGGCCTGGGTCACCCTCGGCGCACCCTGCCTGGGGGTGCCGGCCGAGCTGCCGCAGCGGGCGCTCGCCGCGGCCTGCGCGGCCCGGATCGTGGCCGTGCTGGCGGCCCGACGGGCCGGGCCGGAGCTGGCCGGCGCGGCCACCGGGCTGCGGCGCGGCCTGGCCGCGGTGGACCGGTTGGTCAAGGCGTACCTGCACCAGGGCCGGGTGCCCGACCCGGCGGAGCTGGTGGACCGCGTGGTGGACACCACCGTCCGGTACGGCCGGGCGGCCGCCGCGCTTGCCCCGCTGCCCGGCTTCGCGCCCGGCGGGCCGGCCGCCCGATTCGACCCGGGCGTGTACCGGGAGCCGGAGGACGCCGCCCGGGCGCTGGTGCGGTGGTACCACCAGGTCGGGCTGTCCGACGTGGTCGGCCTGGCCACGGCGGGCCCGTCGTGCTGACCGCGGCGACCCGCCGGCAGCTCCAGGCCCGGCAGGCCGAGCACGCCGCGGTCAAGGACGCCTTCTACCTGGCCACTCAGACCCGGCGGTCGGAGCTGTTCGAGTCCCTCCAGCGCGCCCGGGACGGGCTGTGCGACCAGCTCTTCGCCGGCCCGGAAGGGCCGGTGGAGCCGGCCGCGGTGCCGGCCGGGGTGCGCTCATACGCCGCCCGGGCCGACTGGTCGCTGCTGGACATGGTCGCGCTGGCCACCCGCACCACGGCCGGGCCGGCCGAGCTGGCCGCGGCGGTGGCGCCCCGGGCGCTGGCGTACCAGGCGCTGCGGATGCTGGACGACGTGCTGGACGACCACGTGGACTACAAGGGCGGCAAGCCCACCCTGCTCGGCGAGTTCCGCGCCGACCCGGCCCTGGCCCCGCTGGCCGCCGCGGCGAACCTGCTGCCGGTGGCGATGATCCTGGCCGGCACCGAGCTCACCGCCGAGGACCGGGCGCTGCTGCAGCGCACGCTGCGCGGCATGCTGCTGGAATACGCGCCCGGCCCGTGGACGCCGGAGCTGTACCAACGGATGGCCTACGCGAAGATGGTCTCGTACGGGCAGTTCCTGTATCGGCCGGTGACCGACCTGTTCCCCGAGCCGGTCCGGGCCCGGCTCGAACCGTTCCTGGCGACCTCGTTCTACCTGGCCCAGCTGCTGAACGACCTGCACGACGTGGCGGACGACCTGCGCCGCGGCCAGCCGAACTACTGGACGCTGCCCGACTCCGGGCCGGACCGGCTCGGAGCCTTCCTGGCCGAGCTCGAACGGCTCTCCGACGACTGCGGCACGCTCGACCCGATGGTCCAGCCCTACGGGCACGCCCGGCTGGCCGACCTGCTCGGGTACCTGTTCCAGGTCGATGGTTCCGGCTGAGCCGCTCAGAATCGGGATCGTCGGCCCGTCCCGGCGGCGGGAGGGCACGGGGCCGCACGTCGCCCGGTTCCTGCACGCCGCCGGTGCCCAGGTGGTGGCAGTGGCCGCCTCCGGCCCGGAGTCCGCGGCGGCCGCCGCCGGTGTCCTGGGCCGGAAGTGCGGCCACCCGGTGACCCCGTACCGCACGCCCGCCGCGATGCTGAGCGGGGCAGGGCTGGACGGGGTGGCGATCTGCTCGCCGGCCGAGTGTCACGAGGAGCACCTGGCCGGGGCGCTCCGGGCCGGGGTCGGCGCGTTCTGCGAGAAGCCGCTGCTGTGGTCCGGCCGGCCGGGCGACGCCGGCCGGGCCGCGGCGCTGGTCGCCGGGTTCGCGCGGCGCGGGCTGGTGCTCCACCACAACACCCAGTGGCGATACGTGCTGGACGACATCGCCACCGTGCTCGGCCTGGACCGGGTGCAGGCCACCGGATCGTTCGGGATGCGGATGTCCCCGCCGGTGCCCGGGCCGGCGATGTACCGCGAGTCGGCCTCGCATCCGGTCGGGCTGCTGGTCGCGCTGGGCGCCACCGGGTTCGGCCCGGTCGCGGCACGCTGGTACGCCGGCGGGGCCGGCCTGGAGGTGTCCACGGTGGCCACTCGGCCAGGGCGGGAGGCGCTGGCGGTGCGGCTGGTGTTCGAGGCGAAGGCCGACCAGCCGCGCCCGGCCTCCATCACCCTGGACGGCCTCCGGATCGAGCGGCTGGTCAGCTCGCTGGACCCGTACCGGCTGGCGCTGCGCGTCGGCGGGCGGGTCTTCGATCTGGTCGACCCGCTGGACCGCTCGGTCCTGTCCTTCCTGGGCCGACTCGCCGGTACCGCCACCCCGGCACCGGACCTGGCCACCGAGATGCGCCTGTTCGAGGAGCTGGGCCTGGCCGTCGCCGCTGCGGCCCCGATGCCCTAGCGTGTGCCGCACCATCGTCCTGTGTGGACGGCCGCGGTGGAAGCGCTGTGGGTGAGGACCGGCACCTGGAGAAGCGGGCGGAGGGGTTGACCGCCGAAGCGCTGGCTGGCGGGCGGCGACCCGACCGGCTGATTCGACCGGCTCTACGCCGCCGGGTAGCGCGGCGAGGTGGCGATGCCGTGGAGCCGGACCGGCGCACGGAGGTATCCGCACATGACCCTATGAGGGCCGGGCCCCCGGTTCCGTGCTCAGACCCGGCGGCTGATGCTGCGGGGTACGGAAGATTCGAGCTCGGGAAGGGAGGGCCCGACGATGCCTGTGTACGTGGGCATCGATGTGCACCGCAAGCGGTCACAGGTGGCGGTGGTGGATCAGGCGGGCGTGGTGCTGGCCAACCGGAACGTGCCCAACGGGGTTGCTGCGATCTTGAAGGTGATCGGGCAGACGCCGATCGGCACCCCGGTGGCGTTCGAGGCGGCCTTCGGTTGGGGCTGGCTGGTGGCGATGCTGGAGGACTACGGCTTCGCACCGCATCTGGTGCACCCGTTGCGGTGTAAGGCGATCGCCTCGGCGCGGTTGAAGAATGACAAGGTCGATGCGGCGACGCTGGCGCAGCTACCGCGGGCGGATCTGCTGCCGGAGGCGTGGATCGCACCGCCGGCGGGGCGGCCGCTACGGGCGTTGGTGCGGCACCGGGTCGCCCTGGTACGGCTGCGGACCCAGCTGCGCAACCGAATCCACGCGGTGCTGGCCGATCACGGCCTGGGTCGCTCGAGCAGCTGCTGGACCGGTCCCGGCCGGCGCTGGCTGGCCGACCAGCTGCCGGCGTTGCCGCCGAAGCAACGCCACCTTGTGGCCGTGACCCGACCCGGGAGGCGTTGCCGGACCAGATCGCCGGAGCGCTCGGAGGACGTCCGCTCACGCCGCTAGGAGCAGCGGCACACAACACCGGTCGCCAAGGTCAGGAACAAGTCCGAGGTGACGATGTGGAGTAGTCGGGTTACGAACCCGAGACAGTACTCCGCGTTTCCTCCAACACCGCCGTCGTATTATCCGTCGTCGCCGTGACCTTCCAAAGCCGGCTAGTACTCCGAAGCGGCCATGCTCAACTGCCGCGCACCGCGCGGCCATCCGACTCTGCCGCGGGTGGTCTTATTCCGGGAGGAATTTGGCCATGATCAGGCAGGGGTTCCCCTGCCACAGGGTGTGTAGTTCTTCGATGGGGAGGAATCCGAGCGCGTGGTAGAAGGCTCTGGTGAGCGCGTACCCGGGGTCTGGGTGGCTGGGTCCGAGGGTCTTGACGCTCAGAAGTCGGACTCCGTCGGCGCGCAGGCTGGTTTCGGCGTAGTGGAGCAGGGCGCGGCCGATGCCCTCGCGGTGCCACGCCGGGTCGACGGCGATCAGGCGGACCTCGGCTGAGGTCGGGAAGTGCCGCGCCAGCAGCAACGCCCCGATCGGTGCCTGCCCGGCCTGGTCGGGCCAGGCCAGGACGGTGGTCAGGTGCCGGGCGTCGTCGACGTAGTCGCGGATCGCCGATTCGATGCCGAACCAGGTGGGGAGCAGGCGCAGCAGGCGTTCCACCGCCACCGGGTCCGGCGTGGCCGCACCCACCCGCCAGGACCGGCGAACACCGTCGCTCACCGCCATGCCGCCCCGATCGTCACCACCCGGAGGTCGAAACCTACCGCGCCACCGGTACATCTGCCTGCCGGCACCCGGCTGGTCTGTCCATGCCGCCACCTGCGCGGCGCCAGGACATGTACGGCCAGGGGTCAATCGCGCGCGTCGAGACGGCCGGCCAGCACCAGACAGCTACGCGGAGCACACCATCGCCCGCTGCGCCCGGCCGGTCCTGCCGATGAGCGGAAGTTTGCGTGTGCAAGGGTATCCCGCTCTTGGGTCGTGGTCGTGGGGGCCGCCCGCCGCTGTATGGCGCGGTCCCTCAGCGCCGATTCTGGCGATGTCGTGACGGTGGCTGTCTGTCTCACGTCACGACGAACGAGCCGGTCAGCCGTACACCACGTCCGTGGACGCCGCTTCGGCGGCTCGTCGTGCTCCGTCATCGCAGGGGTCGGGTGCGTCGGTGCTGTCGCTGGCGTTCCTGTAACAGTTTGAGCTAGTCGCCAGCCCATCTTCCTACGGACCGCTGTCCGTTCCGGCTAAGGAGCCCGTGCCGTCGGCATCCTCCTTGGCGCGTTCATAATACTGCAAGATCTTCTCTCTCATGGTCGACGGGTCCTGCGCCGCGTCCGACCACCGAGCGAGCTCTTCCAGCATCTCCGCCATCTCGTCGTAGGTCAGCCTGCTGTCGGCGCTACGCAGATCATTATTCGTGAGCCCGACAGCCAGGGTTCCCTCGGCCGGAAGTTGGCCTGCCTCGATAGCCTTCTCCGCATGCTTCGACCAGTTGTACAGAAGATTCAATCGCTCAAGAATCGAACCGTCACCCTGCTTGAACAAGATCTTCTGGTTACGGGCGAGGAGACGGTACGCCTGGTACGCGTGTGAGAGGAACACCTCCCAGTGCCCTATTGCCGCAAGATATGCGGTAACCGCATCAGGGTTCTTGAGGTACATCAACGTTTGGTCGCGCGCCAGCGCGTATTCTCGGAACGTCGATTCCACCCGAATCCGCGAGTAACGGGTTGAGCTGATCTCGGGCGGTGTTGTTGATCTTCGGGGTGTGGGGTTTTCGGGTGGGTGGCAGGCTGGTGGCCCGAGTGGCGCGCCGGGTTCGCGGGTTCCGGGGTTGGTGTGGGGGTGGTCAGGCCGGTGTGGGTAGTGCGCGTAGTTCGGGTCTGAACGATGCCATCATCGGCGGATGATTGCTGGCTACGGCGGGATCTACCGGGCGACGGTGCTGAACGACGTCGACCCGATGGGGCAGCGCCGGCTGCAGGTGCAGGTGCCGGAGGTCTTCGGCGATAGGCCGGTGTGGGCGGCCGCGTCGCTGCCGGTCGGCGCGGAGGACCCGCTGCCCGCCGTCGGCGAGGCCGTCTGGGTGTCCTTCGAGCACGGGGACACCGACTACCCGGTGTGGGAGCGCGCCATGGCCGGCCAGGGGCGCGCCATGGCGAACCGCGGTTACCTCGGCAAGTACCACGGCGTCGTGACGGACACCGACGATCCGCTGTACCAGCGGCGGCTGCTGGTCAGCGTGCCCGAGGTCGACCCGACTCCGGTCTGGGCGGTCCCCGGCGAGGATGTCCTCGACGGCGCCGAGCTGCCGGCGCTGGGGTCCGGCGTCTGGGTCGAGTACGAGGACGGCGACCCGGGTCTACCCCGCTGGGCCGGCCTGGCCTGAACTGACCGGCCGGTCACGGCGCAACACGCCGCGCCACGATCGCGCGGGTCACTCGGCCAGCGCCGGCACCGGCCGCCCCCGTTGCACCGTCTCGCCCAGATCCCGCATCCGCAGCAGCCCGGACGGGTGCAGCACCTCGCGGATACCGGCGGTGTGGGTGAGGAGATGACGGATCGTCGCCGGCCGGAGCCGCATCCGCCGCGGTCAGCCCGGGTCCGCGTTGATGAACTCCTCGATGGCGGCCATGACTTCGGCGGGCCGCTCCTCGTGCGGATTATGGCCGGCGCGCTCGATGATCTGCAGGCGGCCGTTGGCTAGACCGACCGCAAGTGCAACCTGATGCTCCGGCGGAAACAGGAAGTCGTCGCGACCCGCGAGCACCAGCGTCGGCACCTTGATCTCGCCGAGCCGATCCATGACCGTCCAGTCCCTGAGCAGCTCGCGGCCGGCGAAGATGAGCGCCTCCGGCCGCATCTTCGTGCGCCACTCGCCCCGGAGCAACTGACGCGATATCCGCAGGATGCTCGGGTCGTGGTAGTACGCGCTTCCCGCACCCGGACACGCGGGCGGGGGTCAAGCCGGCCTACGACGCCGAGTTCTCCACTCAGGCCGCGGTCGACGCGGTCGTCCGGTCGGCGAACCGCACCCTGGTCCTGGTCTCCACCGGGCGAGGCGTCCCGGGCGGCGTGGTCAGATCGGCGCGCCGGTGTGCGGTCGAGATCACCAGCGGCTGAAGCTGAACTTCACGGTCATGCCGTCACCGGCAAGTCGGCTGCGGCGGCGCCGCAACCACCGCCGCGGGCGCCCGTTGGGTTCTGCTGCGTTCTGCCGCGGAGCGAGACGGTGGGTGGGAAGATCTGGTTGCAGGGGGGCTGGGCTTCGGTGTTTTGGGGCGTGGCGATCTGGTGCCCCGCGGCCAGGTGGGCGGGCGGGGGGCTGGCGCCGGTGCGCTGTCCCTTCGGGCAGCGGGTGTGCCCGGGTTTGTGGTATCGGTCCGCGTTCGGGCCGATCTTGTTGCGGGTGGCATGGGGGCCGCCCGCAGGTCGCGGGAGGACCGGCGATGGTCGTCTATGTCATGGGGCACGGTTGGCACGACTCGAGCCAGCCGTCGGTGCAGGTGCCACCGGGGTTGACCGTCAGCTTCCTGGCGGACTTCGACCTCGCGGCGGTGGAACACATGCAGTACGCACAGCTGGTCGTCGGCAGCGTCGCAGCGGCGCAGGCGTACCAGGCCGGGGACCCCATCCCCAACTACCAGTTCAGCCCGCTGGACGACGCCTGGATCGCCCGGGCGACGCAGCTGAACGTGCATGACCTGGCGCTGTGGTTCATCGGACCGGAATTCCAGGTGACCGCGCTGTGCACCGGCACCGGGCCGGACTGCGCCACCGGGCAGCACACGCCGGGGTGCGGGCTGTTCGGCTGGGCGCAGGCCCTGGGGGTGGACCACTTGCACATGCTGTCGTGCCGGGTGGACACCCAGACGCCGCCGCCCCGGCCCGACGACCGGGTGCTGCACCTGGCCAGCGGTGACGACCCCAGCTTCGATCGGGAGCTGTTCGACTGGACCTCCCGGTTCATCACCCTGGACTTCGCCGCCCAGCGCCGGGAGTGGGAGGCGCTGCCGTACCAGCAGCAGGTGTACCTGACCGGCGACGCCGAGGTGCGAGACTGGTCGGAGGTCTACCAGGCGCGGCTGGAGTACGAGCGCTGCGGCGGCGACCCGGCCGCCTTCGCGGAGTACTACCGTCCGCTGGACGCGGCGATCAAGGAGCGGCTGCTGCGGGAGTTTCCCGAGATGGCGGCCACCGTGCTCGCCGCCGGTCCAGCGCTGTCCGCCCAGGAGTGGCAGGACGCCGAGACGTTCCTGGCCATGCCGCCCGGCCAGCAGCAGGACGACCACTGGCGGGGGCTGCCGGCCGCCGAGCGCGAGCGGATGCTCGGCATGCCGGAGGTCAACGACTGGGCGCAGGCCCTCGCCGCCCGCGAGTACCTCGGCTACGGCATCACCCACGAGGTCTTCCGCGGCTACTGCGCCAAGCTCAGGCCGGGCGCGCTGGCCGTGCTGACCAGGTACCCGGCCGCCGAGCAGATCCTCTGGCCGGCCACCAGCTGAGCCGGCCACGATGGCCGGGCAGGACACCTCCGTGCGCGGAGCATCGAGCGCCGGGTGCGAGGATCGGGCTGTGCGGGCACAGCAGTTCACGGTGACGGTCCGGGCGGGTAGCCGGGGGCGGGTAGTGGTGCCGGTCCCCTTCGACCCGGACCAGGTCTGGCGTCCGAAGCCCTGCCATCACATCAGCGGCACTGTCAACGGCATGCGGGTCCGCGCGAGGATCGAAGCGGACGCCGGAGGTTGGAGTTTCAGCGTCGGGCCGGCCCGGCTGCGGGGGTGCCGGATCGCCGTGGGGGACACGGTCGCGGTTGTCGTGGAGCCGGAGGGCCCGCAGCGCGAAGACCTCGCCAGCGACCTCGCGGATGCGCTGGAGGCAAACCCGCAGGCCGCGATGTTCTTCGATGCCCTGGCCCAGTTCTACCGGCGGGCCTACCTGCGCTGGATCGACGGCGCCACCCGTCGGCCCGACCTACGCGCCGCACGCATCACCGAGATGGTCGATCTGCTGGCGGCCGGCGTCAAGCAGCGGCCGAAGCCGCCGAACTGACCCATCAGCAGACCACGTGCTGATCTGCCGCGCAGAGCGCGGCCACGCTCACCTGCCGCTGGTCGGCATAGGCATACCGTTGCGCGCTCATGCCCAGTCACCGCAGTTCTCCCCAGGCCGTGCAACCGGACATCGCAGCATCGCGGGACGGCCCAGGGACCGACGCGTGTCACTGCGACGGACTCGATGGCGTGACGCGGCGACCTGCCACGGAATGCCCAGCCCATGACGACGTCAACTGTGCCACTGCCCACCTGCACGTAACAGCGTCGTGGCCCCATGCCGGTCGCCAGGCCGAGCGGCACGAACCATCGGCTGAAGTGGATCGGCATGCGCATGCCGCTGTCCGCGGGCGTTGGGCCGGGAGCGGCAGCGCCGCCGGCAGGACCGCCCTCGCACAACGCGTCCGCCACCGTTGCCGCAACGGCAACGCGTCCGGCTTCGACCGCCACGCCGAGTCCGGCTCCGATGCCGATGAGCCCGCTGGCCCAAGGGCTGAACGCCCGGACACCTGTCGCCTGTTGTCGCTGGCTCACTTGCTGGTGGGACCGAGCCGCGACCGGGTCAGCCCAGAATCCCACTGACCCGGTCGGGCCGGGGCAGGACGCCGCCGACGCGGGCCTCGTCGTAGCGGCGCAGCACCAGCCGGGCCACCGCGTCGTGGTCGCCGAGCGGCGCGCCGATCAGGTCGGCGGGGGCGGCGGCGACCGCGTCGGCGAACCGGCCGGGCGCCAGCAGGTAGGACGCGACCGCGATCCGCCGGCCCGGGTACCGGGCGCGCAGCGCGGTCACCGTCGCCGGCACCCCGGGCCGCGCGGTGGCCACGAACGCCGGCAGCACGGGCGATCCGGCGGCCACGGCGAGCAGTTGGCCGGTGGCGTGTGCGGCGGCCACCGACTCCGGTTCGGCCGACCCGGCGCCGGCCAGCACGACCGGCTCGCCGGGTTGCCAGCCGGCCTCGGCCAGCCGGCCGAGCAGGGCGCGCACCAGCAACGGGTGCGGGCCGAGCGCCGGCGCGACCGGGAGCCCGGCCGGCACCCGGCCGCGGATGTCCATCCTGGTGTGGTAGCCGGCGCCGAGCAGCAGCGGCACCACCACGGCGGCTCGGCCGGCCAGCCCGTCCAGCGCCTCCGGCAGCAGTGGCGTGGACAGCTCGACGTACCCCGTCCGGAGCGGCAGCTCGGGTCGCAGCTCGGCCACCCGGCGCAGCAGGCCGTCCACAGTGGACGGACATTGCGGGTTGCGGCTGCCGTGCGCGACCGCCAGCAGCACCGGGTACCGGTGCCTCACCGCGCCGCGCCCGGCGTGCCGGCCGGCGCCAGCCGGTAACCGCGCTTGACCACGGTCTGCACGATCGCGCCATCGCCGAGCGCGGCCCGCAGCCGGGCTACCGCCACCTCGACGGCGTGGTCGTCGGCGGTGGATCCGGCGCACACCGCACGGCGCAGCTCCTCCCGGGACAGCACCCGGTCCGGGGTGCCGGCCAGCGCCCGCAGCACCGCCATCGGGGCCGGCGGGACCGGCACCAGCGCGTCGTCCAGCAGCACCGCGTGGCCGCGCACCACCAGCGAGCGGCCGGCCGCCCGGGCGTGCACCGCCCGGTCCGGCAGCGCCGCGGTGATGGCCCTGGCCAGGCTGCCGATCCGGCCGCGGTCCGGTTGCAGGGTCGGCACGCCGAGCGACTCCAGCGGATCGGCGCACACCGGGCCGACGCAGGCGGCGAGCACCGGACCGCGCAGCGCGGCCAGCATCGGCTCCAGCCGGCCGGCCTGCCGGGCCGCGGCCACCAGGTTGGCCGCCGCCGGCGCGCTGGTGAACGCCACCGCATCCACGAGTTGGGCGGCCACCTGCTCGACCAGCCGGTGCAGTGGTTCGGGGTCGGCCGGCGGCAGCCACCGGTACACCGGCACCTCCACCACGGCGGCGCCGGCCGCCCGCAGCGCCTGGCACAGCTCCGGCAGCGGCCCGCCGTGCAACTGCACCGCGATCCGCCGGCCGGACAGGTCTTGCCCGGTCAGGTACCGGCGCACCTCCTCGACCGTCTCGGTGCCGGCCGCCCAGCTCTCCGCCAGGCCGGCCGCGCGCACCGCGCCGGTCGCCTTCGGGCCGCGGGTGAGTAGCCGGGCGCCGGCCAGCCGGGCCAGCAGCGGCTCGGCCAGGTCCCAGCTCCGGGCCGCCTCCAGCCAGGACCGGAAGCCGATCCCGGTGGTCACCACCACGTCGTGTACCGGCTCCGCCACGCAGGCCCGGGTGGCGGCCAGCAGGCCTGCGTCGTCGGCCAGCGGGACGATGCGCACCGCCGGAACGCTGACCACCCGGGCGCCGCGTCGTTCCAGCAGCGCGGCCAACTCCTCCCGGCGGCGGTCGGCGGTGATCGCCACGGTGTAGCCGGCCAGCGGTCCGGTCGGCCCCGAGCCGGTCTCCTTGCCGGTCGCGCGCTCGCCGGTCCCGTCGCTGGTACCCGGCTCAGCGACCCGGCGATGCCCGCTCGCTGTCGCCTCGCGGGTCACGGCGGTGCCACCTCGATCCGGCCGCGCCGCACCCGCACCGGGTACACCGGCAGCCGCACCGACCCGTCGTCGAGCGAGGCGCCGGTGCGCAGGTCGAAGGCATGCTTGAACAGCGGCGACACCACGATCGGCGCGTCGCCGCGGGTGCCGACGATGCCGCGCGAGATCACGAACGCCCCGCCGAACGGGTCGTAGTTGCCGACAGCGCGCACCGAGCCGTCCCAGAGCCGGAACAGCGCCACCTGCCGCCCGCCGACCAGCGCGCACCCGCCGCGCTCGGGGGTCAGGTCGTCGTACCCGCACACGTCCGTCCACTGTGGACCAGGGAGGGGCGGACCGGGAACGGGCAGGGCGGTCATCGGGTCACCACCGGGAGCGTCGGGCCGGCCACCATGACCTTCTGCGCGCCGGGGGCCGGCCGGATCTGGCCCCGTTCGCGGGCGAAGGTGACGCCCGGATCGGGCTGATCCGGCGCGTTCACGAACGATACGAACCTCCGCAGCTTGTCCGGGTCCGCCAGGGTGGCCCGCCACTCGTCGCGGTAGGAGTCCACATGCCGGGCCATTGCGGCGTCCAGGTCGGCGCCGATGCCGAGGGCGTCGTCGACGACAACCCGGCGCAGGTAGTCCAGCCCGCCGTCCAGCGCCTCCAGCCACGGTGCCGTCCGTTGCAGCCGGTCGGCGGTGCGGACGTAGAACATCAGGAACCGGTCGACGTACCGGACCAGCGTGTCGGTGTCCAGGTCGGAGGCGAACAGGTCGGCGTGCCGCGGCCGGAAGCCGCCGTTGCCGCCGACGTACAGCGCCCAGCCCTGGTCGGTTGCGATCACCCCGACGTCCTTGCTCTGCGCCTCGGCGCACTCCCGGGCGCAGCCGGACACCGCCAGCTTGATCTTGTGCGGGGCCCGCAGCCCGCGGTACCGCAGTTCCAGCGCGATTGCCAGCCCGACCGAGTCCTGCACGCCGTACCGGCACCAGGTGGAGCCGACGCAGGACTTCACCGTGCGTACCGCCTTGCCGTAGGCGTGGCCGGACTCGAACCCGGCGTCCACCAGCCGGCGCCAGATCAGCGGCAACTGTTCCACCCGGGCACCGAACAGGTCGATCCGCTGTCCGCCGGTGATCTTCGTGTACAGGTCGAAGTCGCGGGCCACCTGACCGATCGCGATCAGCTTGTCCGGGGTGATCTCGCCACCGGGCACCCTGGGCACCACCGAGTACGAGCCGTCCTTCTGCATGTTGGCCAGGAAGTGGTCGTTGGTGTCCTGGAGCGCCGCCCGTTCGCCGTCCAGCACGTGCTCGCCGGTGTTCAGGCTGGCCAGGATGGAGGCAACCGTCGGCTTGCAGATGTCGCAGCCGTGGCCGGTGCCGTGGCCGGCGACCAGTTCGGAGAACGTGCCGATGCCGGTCACCCGGACGATGTCGAACAGTTCGGCCCGGGTGTGCGGAAAGTGCTCGCACAGCGCGCGGCTCACCGCGACGCCGGCCTCGGCCAGCAGCGTCTTCAGCATCGGTACGCAGCTTCCGCAGCCGGTGCCGGCCCGGGTGCACGCCTTGACCCCGGGCACGTCGACCAGCCCGTGCTCCCCCACCGCGGCGATGATCTGGCCCTTGGTCACCGCGTGGCAGGTGCACACCTGGGCCGCGTCGGGCAGCGCAACCGGCGTCCCGGGATCGCCCGGGAAGAGCAGATCCTCCGGGGTGGCCGGCAGGCTGGTGCCGACCAGGCCGCGCAGCGCGAGGTACGCCGAGGCATCGCCGACCAGCATCCCGCCGAGCAGCGTCCGGGCGTCGTCGCTGACCACCAGCTTCTTGTAGACCGCGCGCACCGGGTCGGCGTACACCACCTGCAGCGCGCCGGCCGACGAGCCGTGCGCGTCGCCGAAGCTGGCCACCTCCACGCCGAGCACCTTCAGCGTGGTCGAGGTGTCCGGAGTGGACAGTTCTGCGGAGCCGCCGGCCAGCCGGTCGGCGACCACCTCGGCCATCGCGTAGCCGGGCGCAACCAGGCCGTAGCAGCGGCCGAGCACCGCCGCGCACTCGCCGACCGCCCAGATGTCCGGGTCCGCGGTGCGGCAGGCCGCGTCGACCAGCACCCCGCCGCGCTCGCCGGTGGGCAGACCGGCCGCCCGGGCCAGCTCGTCCCGCGGCCGGATCCCGGCGGAGAACACCAGCAGGTCGGCGTCCACCGGGTCGCGGCCGGCCAGGTGCAGCCGCACGCCGGCCGCCGCGCTCGGTCCGGCCGCCGGCTCGATCCGCTCGGTGCGGGCGTCCAGGTGCAGGTGTACGCCGAGCCCGGCCACCCGCTGCCGCAGCGCCTCGCCGCCGCCGTCGTCCACCTGCGCCGGCATCAGCCGCGGCGCCAGTTCGACCACGTGTGTGGACAGGCCGAGGTTGCGCAGCGCGGTGGCCGCCTCCAGGCCGAGCAGCCCGCCGCCGACCACCACGCCGGTGCGGGCGCCCGCGGCGGCGGCCCGGATGGCGTCCAGGTCGTCCAGCGTCCGGTAGACGAAGCAGCGGGGGGAGCCGGCGCCCGGCACCGGCGGCACGAACGGCGCCGACCCGGTGGCCAGCACCAGCGCGTCGTACCGCAGTACACGGCCGGTCGCGGTGTGGACAGTCCGGTGTGGACGGTCGATGGCGGTGGCTTGCTCGGCCAGCAGCAGCGTGCGGTCCGGCCCGCCGTAGCAGCCGTCCGGCACCAGCGACAGGTCGGCCGCCGACCGGCCGGCCAGGTAGTCCGACAGGTGCACCCGGTCGTACGCCGGCCGCGGCTCCTCGGCCACCACGGTCACCCGCCAGGAGCTGCCGGCCACCAGTTCGGCCAGCCGCTGGCCGACCATGCCGTTGCCGACGATCACCAGGGTCCTGGCCATCCTGACCTCCCTCACGCCGTCACCGACGCCGGTTCGCGCCCGTGCGCGGACAGCCCGCGGACCAGCGCGGCGACGGTGTCCGCGCAGCCGCCGCAGCCGGTGGTGGCCCGGGTGCGGTCGGCCACCTCGGTCACCGACCGGGCGCCGGCCAGCACGCAGGCGGCGATGGCACCCTTGCTCACCGCGTTGCACCGGCAGACGGTGGCCCGGTCCGGCAGCCCGGCCGGGTCGGCCGCCGCGGCATCCACCGCCGCACCATCCGCAACCGCGGGGAACAGCAGGCCGAGCCGGTCCGGCGGCACCGGCGCGCCCCGGTCGTAGAGCCGGGTCAGCAGGCCGACGTTGGACACGTCGCCTAGCAGGATGGCGCCGGCCAGCCGGCCGTCCCGGATCACCAGCTTCTTGTACGTGCCGCGGGCCGGGTCGGCGAAGTGCACCACCTCCGCCCCGTCGCCGTCCTCGTCGTGCGCGCCGGCCTCGCCCATCGCGGCCAGCTCGACGTCGGCCGCCTTCAGCCGGGTGACCAGCGTCGACCCGGCGTACCGGACGGCCGGGTCGGCGCCGCTGATCCGGGCCGCCGCCACCGCCGCCTGCTCCCAGGCCGGGGCGACCAGCCCGTAGGTCCGGCCGGCGTGCTCGGCGCACTCCCCCACGGCGTACACCCGCGGGTCGGTGACCGAGCGCATCGCGTCGTCCACCACGATGCCGCGCCGCACCCGCAGCCCGGTGGCGCGGGCCAGCCCGGTGCTCGGCCGCACCCCGCAGGCCACCACCAGCAGGTCCCCGGCCAGCTCCCGCCCACCGGCCAGCAGCAGCCCGCGGAATTCCCCGGAGCCCAGCACCCGCACGGTCCGCGTGTCCAGGAAGGCCCGCACCCCGAGGCCGGCGAAGATCCGGGCCAGCATCCGCCCGGCCGCCGGGTCGAGCTGCCGCTCCATCAGGAACGGCCCGGCGTGCACCACGGTCACGTCCACGCCGCGGCCGGCCAGCCCGCGGGCGGCCTCCAGCCCGAGCAGGCCGCCGCCCAGCACGATCGCCCGCCGGGCGCCGCGGGCCAGGATCCGCCGGCAGTCGTCCAGGGTGCGGAACACCGCCACGCCGGGCAGGTCGGGTCGCAGCCCATCGACCGGCGGCAGCACCGGGTCGCTGCCGGTGGCAAGCACCAGCGCGTCGTACCGCAGCTCGGCGCCGTCGGCGGCCAGCACCAGGCGGCGCCGCCGGTCGATCGCCACCGCCGGCACGCCGGCCCGGACGTCCACATCGGACGGTCCGCCGAGCGCGATGTCCCCGACGGTGGCCCGCCCGGCCAGCACCGCGGACAGCAGCACCCGGTTGTACGGCGGGTGCGGCTCGGCGCCCAGCACGGTGATCCGGGCGGCGCCGTCCCTGGCCCGGATGTCCTCCACCACCCGGGCGCCGGCCATCCCGTGCCCGACCACCACGACGTCGCCCGGCGGTCTCAATGCTCGGCTCCGCGTTCGTTCCGCTCCTCGGGCCCGCTCAGCGGTCACCGGCGGCACCCCCGCCGCAGGCTGCCTGCCCGGCGGCCGGCCGGCGCGCCGGCTCGACCCGGACCGCGCACACCTTGAACTCCGGCATCCGGGAGATCGGGTCCAGCGCCGGGTTCGTCAGGTCGTTCACCCCGGGGAAGTGGAACGGCACGAACACGGTGTCCAGCCGGATCGAGTCGGTCAACCGGGCCGGCGCGGTGATGCTGCCGCGCCGGCTGGTCACCCGCATCGGCTCGCCGTCGGCCACCCGCAGGCTGGCGGCCAACTGCGGGTGCATCTCGACGTAGGGCCCGGGCACCGCGGCGGCCAGGGCCGGGATCCGTCGGGTCTGCGCGCCGCTCTGGTAGTGCGCCAGCACCCGGCCGGTGGTCAGGTACACCGGGTACAGCTCGCACAGGTCCTCGGCGACCGGCCGGTGCCGCACCGGTACCAACCGGGCCCTCCCGTCCGGGGTACCGAACCGGTCCAGGAACATCCGCGGTGTCGGCCGGCCCGGCTCGTCGGAGCCCGGGCGCGGCGCCGGGCACGGCCAGAACGCCTCGTCCGCGGCGGCCAGCCGCCGGTAGTCGAACCCGGAGTAGTCGGCCACCCCGCCGGCCGAGGCGCGCCGTAACTCGGCGAAGACCTCTTCCGGGACGGCCGGGAAGCCGCGGACGTGGCCGAGCCTGGCGGCCAGCGCGGACAGGATGGCCAGGTCGGTGCGCACCCCGGCCGGCGGCGGCACGGCCCGCCGGCGGCGGATCACCCGGCCCTCCAGGTTGGTCATGGTGCCGTCCTCCTCGGCCCACTGCGCGGTGGGCAGCACCACGTCGGCGTACTCGCAGGTCTCCGACCGGACGAAGTCGGCCACCACCAGGAAGTCCACCTCGGACAGTCGCGTCCGGACGGTCACGGAGCGCGGCGCGGACACCGCCGGGTTGCTGCCGAACACCAGCAGCGCCCGCGGCCCGTCCTCGGTGCCGAGGGAGTCCAGGAGCTCGTACGCCGACGGCCCCGGGCCGGGCAGGTCCTCCGCCGGCACGCCCCACACCGCGGCCAGGTGCGCGCGGGCGGCCGGGTCGTCGATCCGGCGGTACCCGGGCAACTGGTCGGCCTTCTGCCCGTGCTCGCGGCCGCCCTGCCCGTTGCCCTGCCCGGTCAGGCAGCCGTACCCGGAACCCACCCGGCCGGGCAGCCCGAGTGCCAACGCCAGGTTGACGAACGCCGTCGCGGTGTCGGTGCCCTTGGCGTGCTGCTCGGCGCCCCGCCCGGTGAGCACGTAGCCGCGGCGGGCGGTCCCCAGCAGTTCGGCCGCCCGGCGCAACACCGGGGTGGGCACGCCGGTGATCCGCTCCACCCGCTCCGGCCAGTACCCGGCAACCGCCGCGCGCACCCGCGGCCAGCCGGTGGTGCGCGCGGCGACGTACCCGGTGTCGACGTAGCCCTCCCGGATGGCCAGGTGCAGCAGGCCGTTGGCCAGCGCCAGGTCGGTGCCCGGGGTGAGCTGCAGGTGCAGGTCAGCCAGCCGGGCGGTGGCGGTGCGCCGCGGGTCGGCCACCAGCAGCAGCCCGCCCCGCTCGCGCAGCCGGACGAGGTGCCGGATCAGCGGCGGCATGGTCTCGGCCGGGTTGCCGCCGGCCAGCAGCACCGCGTCCGCCCCGGCCAGGTCGGGCAGCGGGAACGGCAGCCCGCGGTCCACCCCGAACGCACGCAGCCCCGCGGCGGCCGCCGACGACATGCAGAACCGGCCGTTGTAGTCCACCGTGGCGGTGCGCAGCGCCACCCGGGCGAACTTGCCGAGCAGGTACGCCTTCTCGTTGGTCAGCCCGCCGCCGCCGAACACCGCGACGGCGTCCCGGCCGTGCGCCCGCTGGATCCGGACCAGCTCGGCGGCCACCCGATCCAGCGCGGCGGTCCAGGACACCGGCAGCAGTGGTGCGCCCTTGCCGGCGCGCATCAGCGGCGTGCGCAGCCGGTCCGGGGTGTCCAGCAGTTCAGCCGCGGTCCAGCCCTTCTGGCACAGCCCGCCGGCGTTGGTCGGGAAGTCCCGCGGCTGCACCGTGAGCCGCGGCCCGGACCGGCCCGCGCCGGCGCCGTCGGGGCCGGCCGCCTCCACCAGCGTCATGCCGCACTGCAGCGCGCAGTACGGGCAGTGGGTGTCGGTCCGCATGCCTCGTTCCCTCCGGGAGAGCAGTAGGGACAGCGCGTGCCGGTCCGTATACCTCGATCCTTCGGCCCGCTGTTTCGCCGCGCGCAACGACCCTGTTACGACCGGGATAAATGGGCCGCACGGTGCACCGACCCGGCAGTGCGGTGTTTCCGGAACGCTCAGACGCGGGCGGCGTCCACCTGCCGGACGCCGGCCGCGTCCATCTGCCGGGCGCCGGCGGTGGCCAGGCTCGGCGCCGCCCGGATCAGCGCCCGCCGCCGCAGGTAGCAGAACCAGGTGACCCCGGCGCAGACCGCGTAGAAGGCCATGAACCCAATGAACGCCGGATCCAGCGAGCGCGGGTCGAACGCGGCGGTCCCGCGCGGCGAGGAGATGCCGAGGCTGATCGGGATCAGGAAGCCGCCGAGCGCGCCCACCGCCCCGGCGATGCCCAGCGCCGCGGCGGCGTCCCGGCGACCCGCGGCCAGCGCGGCCTGCGGGTCCGCGCCATCGCTGTCCGCGACCCGCTGTGCGTCGGAGCGGAAGATGGCCGGGATCATCCGGTACGTCGAGCCGTTGCCGACGCCGGTGGTCACGAACATGGCGAGGAACGCGGCCAGGTAGCTCGGCCAGCTACGGGCGTGCACCGAGGCGATCACCCACGGGATGCACGCTCCCTGGACCGCGAACACCGCCACGGTCACCCGGGCGCCGCCCACCCGGTCGGCCAGAGCGCCGCCGAACGGGCGGGACAGCGAGCCGACCAGCGGCCCGAGGAAGGCGAAGCTGGCCGCGCTGACGGCCGGGAACGTCTTGGTGATCAGCAGCGGGAACGCCGCCGAGAACCCGATGAACGACCCGAAGGTGCCTACGTACAGGAACGACATCACCCAGGTGTGCCGCCGGCGCAGCACCGGCCGCTGCTCGGCGAACGTCGCACTGCTGACCGAGAGGTTGTCCATGTACCGCCAGGCCAGCACCGCGGCCAGCACGATCGGCAGCACGTACACCAGGCCGGCGTTCTGCAGGTACATCCGGGGTTTCTGGGCGGCGCCGACGATCCCCACGGTGACCACCCACGGCACCAGCCGCTGCACCACCGCGACACCCAGGTTGCCGCCCGCGGCGTTCAGCCCCAGCGCCAGGCCCTTGCGGTCCTCGGGGTAGAAGAACGAGATGTTGGCCATGCTGGAGGCGAAGTTGCCGCCGCCCAGCCCGGCCACCGCGGCGATCAGCAGGAACACCCCGTACGGCGTGCCCGGGTGGCTGACCGCGACGGCCAACAACAGCACCGGCACCAGCAGGATCACCGCCGAGAAGACCGTCCAGTTCCGCCCGCCGAACCTCGCCACCGCGAAGGTGTACGGCAGCCGCAGCAGCGAGCCGACCAGGTTCGGCACCGCGACCAGCCAGAACAGTTGCGCGATGCCGAAGTGGAAGCCGGCCTTGTTCAGGCTGACCGCGACCGTGCTCCACAGCAGCCACACCGAGAACCCGAGGTGCTCGGCGAATATCGAGAAGACCAGGTTGCGGGTTGCTGTCCGCCGCCCGGTGCGCTCCCAGAACCCCTTGTCCTCCGGACGCCAGTCCGCGATCCAGCGTGCCATCGGGCACCACCTCCGCGCCGGACACTAGGTAGCCGGCGTTTCGGCGGCGGTAACCCCGGTGTTGCGCGGCTGGAACGTCGTGCTCACCGGCCCGCGGTACGGCGGAGAGGTCCGACCCCGGGCAGCCACCGGTCACGCCGCCACCGGCAGCGCCCACCGCGGCACCGTTCCTCCGCTTCGTTCCCGTCCTCTCGGGGCGGCCGGCCGCGCCTTCCGGGTGCCGAGGTCAGTCGCCGAAGAGCGGGAACGAGCCGCCTCCCGCAGCTGGCGCCAGCCGCTCGAACCGTTCGAACGGAAGGTGGTGGAGGGTTCTGCATCTGCTGGGGTCGTCCCCAAGGTGCACGAGATCACGCCCGTACGGGCCGCGGCGGCTCGCGTGCCTTGAAGGATAGCCCGCCGACCTGCAACCGTGTGTCGATGACCACTCCGTCGGCCGAGGCCACCGCGCTGCACACCGCGAGCCGGGCAGAGATCGACCACGCCGGTGTCATGGAGCAACTCGCCAGCTACGCGCCGGCCGACTGGCAGCAGTACTCGGGATCGCTGCACGTGATCAACGACTACGTCGGGCTCTTCCAGCACGGTGAGGCGCCTCCGGACAACGAGTGGCACCGCGCCCTGCACGAGCTCGGCGAGGATCGACGTCAGCTCGCCAACAATGCCGACGTCGTCATCCGCGAGCACATTCAGCAGCGAATCGCCCACCTGGACTCGGCCCGCCGCGAGCTGAGACAGTTGATCGCCGCGCTCCAGGACGTCGAACAGGCCGAGTCGGACAACGAGGAGGCCATGCACCTGGTCCACCTGGTCATGAACCTCAAGGACCTGGCCGAGTTCGCGGAGCACCCGAGCCCGGAGCGCGTCGCCAACATCCTTACCAAGCGCTATTCCTATGACGCGTTGATTGAACGGGGCATCGAAAACCTGGCCAACTACCAGTTCATGGTCGTGCTCGCCTCGCACGGCGTCGCCTCAAAACAGGAGTTGCAGAGCCGTCTTGGGTCAGCGGCGCAGGAGGTCGGCGCGGCCGCCGAGGCCCTTCAGTTCGAGTACCACCTGCACGGCAAGGCCGAGGAGTACTACGCCTGGCCGGCGCACCAGTAGATGCCAGGACGTCGAAGCGCGCGCACCACGTCCCCGCCCAACGCCAGGCTGTGGCTGGACACCTCCGCGCCGCCGCGGGCCAGCCTGACATGCGGCCTCGGCCGGCTGCCCGCCGCGCAGGCCGAGCGCGGCGGCCACGCGTGCGCGCCCGCCGGCGTTGGCCAGGCAATGCCGCACGGTGAACGCACCGACCGGGGCGACCGCTCGAACGCTGAGACCTCATCCGCCGGTCGTGCGGCGCGGCCTAGGCGATCACGGCTGGTGGTCCCGCCCCAGTAGGGACTTCCGGGCCTGCCGTCCCGGCAGTGTGGCGTCTTGGCTGGTTGTGGAGGTGTGGCACATGGCGAAGTCACGGCTCGTACTGGCTGGTGCCCTCGTGGCGGCGGTGCTCGTCCTGGTCTCCTGCGCCGCCGGCCCGAACAACGTGGCGCAGGTGTCCGCCCCGCACATCGCAGGGTTCTGGCTCGGCCTGTGGCACGGGCTGATCAGCCCGGTCACGTTCCTGGTCTCGCTGTTCACCAGCAACGTGAACATCTATGACGTGCACAACAATGGGAACTGGTACAACTTCGGCTTCATACTCGGGGTGTGCACCGCCTTCTCCGGGGGGGCCCGCGGCGGTGCCTACCGGGGCGGCCGGCCGGGCACCCGCTCCGGCGGGCGGTCACGTGATCGCGACTGAGTTGACCGGCGCACCGGGAACCGTGCCCACGTTCAGCGGGACGGACACACACGCGCACAGGAAGTCCGACCTCGACCCGTCCGCGGCGGAGGGTCGCATGGACCGCTCGCCCGCCGACCAGCCGACCCTGAACGAAACGCGAGCGCGGAGGCGGCCGCGGTGCGGGACGGGGCCGGGCCAGCGGCTGCCCGCCCGCCCTGCCGCACAGCGTCCACCACCGGCACGTCGTGCGTCGCGGGCTCTCCCGACCCCGCCCGCAGACTGTTCGCCCGCCGGGCCCCGAACCACCGCGAGCCCGGTCCGCACCGGCCGTGCGTGCAGCACAGTGCGAAAGGCCCGGTGGTTCGTGACGTGGTGCCCTGTCGGAGGGCCCGGCACCCGACGGACCGTCAATGTGGCGGATACCTTGGTCAAGGAGACACGCGATGAGCACAGCCGACAGCGCCCCGAAGCCGACGCAGGAGCGTTTGTCCGTCGTGACCCGGCAACAGGCCCTCGCCCGGGTGCAGGGCCGCCGTGACTTCGGCGGGCACCTGGTCGCCTACATCGTCATCAACGCGTTCCTGATCGCGACCTGGGCCCTGACCGGCGCCGGCTACTTCTGGCCGGCGTGGGTGCTGGGCTGCTGGGGAGCGGGTCTGGTGTTGCACGCGTGGGACGCCTTCATCCGGCGGCCGATCACCGACGCGGACATCGACGCGGAAATGCGGCGTCTTAGCTGAGGAGCGCTGAGGCGGCCAGGCGGTCTGAGGGCGCGGTCTGGGTTGGCGCACACTGCTGGGGTGTTGGGTGCCTCTGGCGTCGCCGCGGTCGCCGTGGTGACCGCGGTGGTGGTCGCGGGCTGCGGGCACCGCGAGCCCGCGGAGCCGGCCCGGTCCGCACCGATGACCATCGCGGTGACCAGCACCGCGTTCGCGGCCGGCGAACCGATCCCGACCATGTACTCCTGCCGCGGCGCGAACACCTCGCCGCCGCTGCGCTGGACCGGCACCGGCGGGCAGGCTGCGGCGCTGGCGTTGGTGGCCGACGACCCGGACGCGCCGGGCGGCACCTACCGGCACTGGATCGTGGTGGACATCCCGCCGCGGGTGACCGAGGCGCCGGCCGGCCAGCCACCGCCCGGTGGGCGGCAGCTGCCCAACAGCGCAGGCCATCCGGGCTACGACGGACCCTGCCCGCCCAGCGGCACGCATCACTACCGGTTCACCGTGTACGCGCTCGGCCGCACCCTCGACCTGCCCGCCGGCGCCACGCTGGACCAGGCGCTGCGAGCCATCGACGAGGCCACCGTGGCCCGCGGCCAGCTCATCGGCACCTTCAGCCGCTGACCACAGGTCCGGGGCCGGCTCAGCCTCCGGGGCGCGGCATGCATGAACGACGTTCGGGTCGCCGCCGGCGTAGCGGGCCACGAGGTTCACCGTGCCCCGGCCGCACCAACCAGCTCCGACGCCCACCTAGGGTCGAGGGTGCGGTGCACCGCACGCGTTCACCGCCGGTGGCGCCCGCTACTCCGACCCCTACTACGGCCTGGACGACTGCGGCGATAAGGACACCGTGCGGCTGTCCCGCGTGCTGCCCAGCGCAGGAGCCACCGTCCGCAAAGACCCGCGGCCCGCGCGCGGTGCGGCCTAGGTCACGCATCCGCCCGACAGCGGCATGGATCCGTAGGTTCGACTGTCCCACCAGAGTGCAGGGTCGGTGGCGGAGGCGTTAGGCGGTGCGCTGGTAGTCGGCGATGGCTTGGGTCATCGCATGTTGGCCGATGGCGGCCAGGACCGGGTTGGTGACTCGGTAGACATGCACTGCGCCGAGCCCGAAGTACAACCCCCAGCCGCGCCCTCGCGCCCATGTCGCATCGTCGACCTTAGCTTCGGCGCGGAACAGATCGCGGGTCTGGGCAGTCAGCAAGGTCCAGGCGGGCAGCATGTCGCAGGCCGGATCGCCGACGCCCAGCCCGCCGAAGTCGATGACCGCGGCCAACCGGCCCTGCCGGGCCAGCAGGTTTCCGGGGTGGAGGTCGGCATGTATCCAGACCGACGCGCCGTCCCACGTCGGAGCAGTAAGGGCTGTCTCCCACGCTGCGGTCGCCGCGTCTGCGTCCACCGTGCCGTCCGCGCCCAGGTCGCGGATCGCGGTGCGGACATCGTCATCGCGAGTGCTGATCGGCCCGCCCCGAAACGACGGCGGCCCCCCGGTGGCATCGAACCGCCGTAGCGCTGCGACGAACCGGCCGAGTTGCGCGGCTGCATCGTGCAGATCAACGATAGGCTCGTCGACGACGTTCTCGCCGTCAAGCCAGCGATACACCGACCATGGATAGGGAAACCCTTCGTCGGGAACGCCTTTGCCGAGCGGCACCGGTATGGCCACCGGGAGCAACGGGGAAAGCTGTGGTAGCCACCGCTGCTCCTTGTCCACGTTCTCGGCGGCGCTGGGAACACGGGGCAGGCGCACGGCCATGTCGTCACCCAGCCGGTACATTGCGTTGTCTGTACCGGCGGAGCGAACCTTGGTGATGAGTAGGTCTGCCCATCGGGGGAACTGTTTCGCGATCAACCGGCCGACGAGTGGCCCGTCGATATCGATTTCATCAGGACGCATCTTCGGCGTCGACATGAGCACCTTTCGTATCGACTATATCTAATGCGACAGTGAGGCGTATTGTGCCACCGCCCATGTCCCGACCACTACCTGCTGTTCGTCCCGTCGCCGACGTCGCCACCGTCAGCTCCGACACGTGTGGCTGGTCCCAGCAACGACTATGCCAACCTCTCCGTAGGTGAACGCCTCGGGCACGTTCGCGGTGGTGGCCGAGGCGTCGAACAGCCCCGCGGGGCGGAAGCCGTTGTCCGGCTCCTCGTCCATCGCCGGGATCATCGAGAAGGTCCTGGCAGTCGATCACGGGGGAGGCAGTTTCCAGGCGTTGACCCGACGGGCCACGCCGCAGACTGATGTCTTGCTGACGGACCGCTGACCGAACAACGCACCCGCATTGCCCGGGGCAATTGTCTCCGGTACACATGCGACACGCCGTCGGTCGATCCGTAGTGGGGCCTCGATGAGTATGTCTGCGATCTCCAGCACGCAAGACTCAGTTTCCGTGGAATGTGTGCAGCAGGCGCTGGAAAGGTACTCGGACAATCCGGGTGCCTTCCTGGCGTTGAACAGCGGCAACAGCTACTTCACCGCACCAGGCTTCGACGGCGTGATCGCGTACCGGAAGGCGGGCCGGTACCTGGTGCAGTTGGGCGGCGCCTTCGCCCCGGATGCCAGCTATGCCGAGCTGCTCTCTACGACGGGTGGCTGCCGTTCCTGCCCAGCGCGGCTGCGTACGACAAGGCGTGGCGGCGTATCCAGGAAATGGTGCGGGCGAACGGCCGGCCGGCGGGCGCGGTCCTTCCCGGCATGTACGCCACGATTGCGGTGAACGACGACCGGGAGCACGCCCGGACCGAGCTCGAGGAATACGTTCAGGCCTACTACGGCTATCCGCTGGAGATCTGCTCGACCGTGCAGGCGTTCGGCCACGGCTCGGTCGAGGAATGCGCCGACTTCCTCGGGCAGTACGTGCGGGCCGGCGCCCGGCACCTGGTCATCCGCATCGGGTCGCTGCGTCCCGGCATCTCGCTGAAGGAACTGCACGGCGCCCTGCGCGCGCTGCTGCCGGACTGCGCCGGCTGAATGCGCTCCGACCGCGCTGGATTGTGAGGAACCGTGTCCGAAGCGTTGATCATTGTCAACCCGGCGGCCGGCGGCGAGCCGGACGCGGCCGTACCGGACGTGGTCGACCGGTGCGGCCGGTGGTTCGACGCGGTAACCGTGCACCACACCCGGCGGCCCGGAGAGGCGACCGAACTGGCTCGGGCGGCGGCCGGCTCGGCCGACGTGGTGGTAACCGTGGGCGGCGACGGGACCGCCCGGGATGTCGCGCACGGGCTGGCCGGCGCGGCCCCGCCGATGTTCATCGTGCCGGCCGGCACGGCGAACTCCTGCTACCGGACGCTGTGGGGGGAACGGCCGTGGCGGCAGGCCCTGGAGACCGCGCTGTCCGAACGGGCCGGCAGCCCACGCCGGTTCGATCTGGCCCGGCTGGTCGAACCGGACCGGCTGGTGCTGGCCGGCGCCTGCACCGGGTTCCCGCCGCAGGCGATCCACGACGCCGGCGCCATCACCGACCTCGTCGGGCGGGCCAGGTACGAGGCCGCTCTGGTCCGGCTGATCCCCCGCTACGAGCCGTACCCCGGTCGGGTGGTGGTGGACGGCGTGCAGGTGCACCGCGGGCCGACACTGCTGGCGAATGTCGGCGGCAGCCGGTACCGCGGCGGCCAGTACGAGGTGCTGCCGCTGTCGATCCTTGACGACGGGCTGCTCGACGTGTGCGTGATCGGCGCAGAGCACCCGCCGGCGGAGGTGCTCACGCTGACCCGCACGGCCGCGCACCTGACCCGGCCCGGGGTGGTCTACGCCAGGGGTCGCCGGGTCACCATCGAACGCACCGACGGCCGGCCGGTGTGGTTCGAACACGACGGCGAGGTGCTCCTGGACGCCGGCGACAGCTTCACCCTCGAGGTGGTACCCGCCGCGGTGGCGGTGCTCGCCGGCCCGGCGGCGGGCGCCCCGGCATGACGACGCTGCTCGAACAGCTCTGCGGCTGGGCCAGCGGGCTCACCCTCGACCAGGTGCCGGTGCGGGTGGTCGAGCTGGCCAAGAGCCAGCTACTGTCCCAGCTCGCCGCCATCCGGGCCGGGCTCGCCCATCCGGCCGGCCGCACGCTGCTCGCCCTGTTCGGGCCGCCGCTGCAGCCGGATCCGGCCCGGTCGGCCGCGGTGCTGGCCGGGCTGGGTTCCTGGCTGCACTTCGACGACACGGCCTACGCCGGGCATCTGTCCAACTCCACCGTCGCGGTGCCGGTCGGCTACGCCCACCACCTCGGCCTGTCCGGCGCGGACCTGCTCACCGCCGTCATCGCCGCCAACGAGTGCGCGGCGCGCATCACCGCGGCCACCACCCTTGGCCCCTTTCGCGGTCAGCCTGCCGCGCACACCAGCCTGGCCGGGGCGATCTGCGGGCGGCTGCGCTGCGTGGGCGCGCCGGCCGGCCGGTGGGTGGACGCGCTCGGACTGGCGTTCGCCATGCCGGGTTGGAACCTGACCCACGGCTTCTTCGCCAGCGACGCCCGGCTGCTCGGCTCCGCCGTGCCCGTGCGGGCCGGCCTCGACGCGTGCGATGCCGCGGCCGCCGGGTTCCGCGGGGCACCGGACATCCTGGAGCACCCGAACGGATTCCTGGCCCGGTTCGCCACGGTACCGGTGCCGGACGCGGTCACCGCCGGCCTCGGCGTGCGGTGGCACACCGAGACCCTGTCGTTCAAGGTGCACCCGTCCGGCCCGGGCACCGACGCGGCCGTCGACTGCGCGCTCGGGCTGCACCGCGAGATCGGCCCGCTCACCGCGGACGCGGTGGCGGAGGTCGTCGTACACACCTCGCTGTACACCCTGCTGGTCGATCGGGCCGCGGCGGCGTACCTGAGGCCGGACTTCCCGGTCAGCGCGCTGGTGTCCACCACGCCGTACGCCGTCGCGACCGCGCTGCTGTCGGGGGCCCTGCGGCCGGCCGACTTCGCCCGGCCCGCGGTGGACGCCGCCGACCGGTGGGCGCTGGCCGGCAAGGTGCGGCTGGTGCACGACGAGGCGATGACTGCGGCGCTGCTGGGCACGACGGCGCCGTTCGGCGAGGCGATCCGCCAGGCCGGCGACCGGGCGGCCGGCTGGCTGCGGGACTTCGGCGGCGATCGCCTGGTGGAGCTGCTCGGCCCGCCGGGACAGCCCGCCGCCAGCTTCGAGCACGCAACGAAGGCCACCCCGGCGCGGGTCGAGGTCCGGATGAACGGCCGGCGGCTGCACCACCGGCAAGTCGACATCCCGGTCGGCGCCATCGGACCGGCCACCCGCCGGTCGCACCGCGAGCTGGTCCGGGCCAAGTTCCTCGGCACCGGCGGACCCGTCGAGGTCGCCGACGGGGCGGCCCGGCTGGACCGGCTGTCCGGACCGCAGACCCGCCGGCTCCTCGCCGCGGCGCTGTGCTGACGCCGGACGGTGCCGCCGCGGGACGGTGCCGCCGCGGGACGGTGCCGCCGCGGGACGGTGCCGCCGCGGGACGGTGCCGCCGCGGGACGGTGCCGCCGCGGGACGGTGCTGGCGCAGGACGGTGCCTACGCGGGAACGGTCAGGTGGCGGGCAGCAGGATCGACTGCGTCTGGGTGACCTGGGCGACCCGGCGGTCCCGGTCGTCGTACAGGTCGGTCTGCACGACGACGGTAGATCGCCCGACGTGCAGCGGTCGGCAGACCCCGCGCACCACGCCGCCGCGCACCGCCCGGAACAGGTTGGTCTTCGACTCGATCGTCGCGGTGCCCGCCCCCTCTGGCAGGTTGAGGAAGGCGCAGATCCCGCCGAGGGTGTCCGCGAAGCTGATCAGCGCGCCACCGTGCATGACGCCGCCGACCGTGCACCGCGAGGCGTCCCAGGCGAACCGGCCCCGCACCTCATCCCGGCCCGCCGCGTCGAGCTCGATGCCGAGTGAGGCGGCGAACGGCATGGCTGCGACGAGCTGGTCGAGGCCGCCGGTCCGGGTCGATGTCATGAAGGTCGTCCTCCTCCAGAGTCGGTTCAGCCGAACGGCAGGACCAGGGCGAGCTGCCGGGACATCGCCACCAGCCGGCCGTCGGCGTCCCACAGCTCGCCGTCCTCCTCGATCATGCCGCCGACCAGCGCCCGGGTGGCGAACCGGGCCTGCACCCAGCCCGGCGACGGGCGCTGCCGCAGGTGCACGGTCAGGTCCAGGGTCGGCACCAGCGCGGCGTCGACCACCTCGTAGATCGCCGGTGGGAACGCGTCGACGAACAGCGGCAGCGCGGCGACATCCGGCTCCCGGCCGTCGGCGAACCGGATCCAGCCGTCGATCCGCGCCGTGCCGGACGGGGTGCCGCTCACCCAGCGGGTGTCCGGCATGACCCGGTACTCGAACCGGTCGGCGATGGTCGCCTCCGCGCCGGCGGCCGCCATCGGTGGTGCCAGGCAGCCGTCCGGGCCGGGGATCCGGGGCGGCCCCGGGGAGAACGCGCCCGGCCAGCCGAGAGCCGCCCGTTCGCCGCAGGTGGCCAGTACGCGCAGCCGCTCGGAGCCGTCCTGGGACAGCCGGGCCGACACCGTGCTCTTCAGCCGGCCCCGCTTGATCACCTCCACCTCGACCTCGGCCGGCCCGGACACCGCCGGCTTGACGTAGTGGACCGACGTGGACAGCGGTTCGGTGCCGGGCAGCGCCTGCGATGCGGCGGCCAGCGCGACCGCGAGGGTGTACCCACCGTTCGGCGCCCCGCCGATCGAGCTCCACCCCGGGTCGATCCGCGCCGACCAGTGACCGTCCTCGAGTCGCGTCACCGCCGTGTCGGCATCGAAGCGGTGCACCCGGGTCTGCGTCATCGGACCCCCCTCGGCTGTGCGGTCAGCTGCCGGCGGAGGTGGCGGTCCAGGTCGGCCGCCACTGCCACCGCGTGCTCGTCCAGGTAGAAGTGGCCGCCCGGATAGACGCTGGCGCCGAGGTAGGCCCGGCTGCGGGTCGACCACGCCGCCATCGCGCCCGGCACCAGCAGCGGGTCGGACTGCCCTCCGTACGCGGCCACCGGGCAGGAGACCGCCGCGCCGTCATCGACGTAGTCCGCGTACACCGACAGGTCGGCCCGCAGCGTCGGCAGCACCACGGCGAGCATCTCCGGGCTGGCCGAGATCGCGGCCGGCAGCGCGCCAAGCTGGCGGACCGTGTCCACCAGCCCCGCCTCGGGCATCCGGGCCAGCTCCCGTGCGCCGTCCCGATACCCCTGCGGCGCCCAGCTCGAGACGCCCAGCAGGACCGGGCCGGCCAGCCCGTCGCGCTGCAGCGCCACCGTCAGCCGGTAGGCGAGCATCCCACCCAGGCTGTGCCCGAAGAACGCGTACGGCCGGCCGTCCAGCTCGGCCTCCAGCGCGTCGCGCAGGGCATCCACCAGCGGGGCGACCCGGGTGAACGGCGGTTCGGCCCGGCGGTCGTGCCGACCCGGAAGCTGTACCAGCAGCAGCTCGACGTCGGCCGGCAGCAGCGCGGACCAGTGGCCGTACGACGCCGCGGCGCCACCCCCGTGCGGGAACAGGAACAGCCGGGCGGTCGCCTCGG
>WNGB01000906.1_pt1 | contig 64525 bp, 69 predicted proteins | sample 5400681 | NCBI WGS metagenome assembly WNGB01 (sample SAMN13153367, study PRJNA577476) | soil metagenome | isolation source: 115 cm soil or saprolite under grassland replicate 2 | place: USA:California | collected 2016-06-15 | reverse complement strand
CACGCCATGCAGCGCTTCGCGGCCACGATCCCGTCGCAGGGCTCGGGCCTGGAGCAGCTGCAAGGCCACCTGCGCGCGCTGTCGCGGCTGATCAAGGACGACCAGCAGCTGTGGGCGGTCATGGGCGAGCTGGTCCTGCGCGCACCGCGCGACCCCGACCTCGCGCAGACGTTCCACCAGAGCGATGCGTTCTGGCACCGCACGCTGCGTGACCTGATCGTGCGCTGCATCATGACCGGCGCCGCGAACGATCAGCTCGATGCCGACGATGCCGCGGCACTCGCGATCGCGGCGATCCGCGGACTCAGCCTGCCGACCGTCGGCGGCGTCGACGTCGGCCGTGTCAATCGTGTGTTTCGTCAGCTCGAGCGGATGCTCGGGCTTCCCGAATGAAAGGAACTCCTGCCATGTCTGTTGCCCAACCTGCTTCCAACAATCAGACGCGCGGCGCGATGCTCGGCGCTACCAGAGTGTTCAATCGCTTTGTCCTGCCGCTGGCTGGCACGCGGCTTCTGCCGCTGTACGGCATCCTGGTCCACCGCGGCCGACGCTCTGGCAAGGTGTTCCGCACACCGGTTGTGGTGCGTCCAACTGCCGATGGCTTCATCGTCCCGATGCCGTGGGGCGAGGGCACCGACTGGTGTCGCAACGTCCGTGCGGCGGGCGAGTGCGTGGTGCGCTGGAAGGGCCATGACTACCGCCTGGCGCAGCCCGAGGTGCTTGACGCTGGCGATGCCACGGCCGCCTTCAGCTCGCTACAGCAAGCAGGGATGCGCCGCTTCGGCATCAGACAGGTCATGCGGCTGCACCACCAGCGCGCCTAGTCGCTCGTCCCGCCGCCACGCGCGCCACTTGGGTGTGGTGCCGCCAGCCCTGCTCGTAGCGCTCTCGTCTTCAACCCAGACAGCTGCGCGGCACCGGCCCTGTTGGGACCGACCCACGCGGCGCTTGGCGCTCCGCGACGCCGGCCGTCGCGGCGACCGTCTCTAGGCACACCTGCGAGCGCGCCGCCCGCGCTGGTGCCGGCAGCCCTTGCGCAGCGCTCTGCCCTCGAACCCTTACAGCTGCGCGGCGCCCGCACCCCTCACCCGCTGGATACGACCCGCACGCTGAAACGCCGACAAGAAAAATTGTCTTGACAACAAATACGATCAGCAGTAGGCTGAGCGCATGTTGGACGTCGCCGTGATCGTCGACCCGGCCGCTGCCGAGGTCGCGCTCGACCCGGTCCGCGCTCGGCTCCTGGCCGAATTGGCCGAGCCTGGTTCTGCCACCACCCTCGCCGCCCGGGTCGGCCTGCCTCGACAGAAGGTCAACTACCACCTGCGTACCCTGGAGCGACACGGCCTCATCCAGCTGGTCGAGGAGCGCAAGAAGGGCAACGTCACCGAGCGCTTTCTCCGTGCCGCGGCGATCGCGTTCGTGATCTCGCCGCTGGCCCTGGCCGCGGTGCAGCCCGACCCTGCGCGCTCGCCCGACCGCCTCTCCGCGCGCTGGCTGCTGGCGCTCGCCGCACGACTCGTGAGAGACGTCGGCGAGCTCATCAGCGGCGCCCAGCAAGCGCGCCTCCGCGTGGCCACCTTCGCCCTCGACGGCGAGGTCCGCTTCTCGTCAGCGGCCGATCGTGCCGCCTTCGCCGAGGAGCTGTCGACCGCGGTGCAGGCGCTGCTGGCCAAGTACCACGACGCCACCGCCCAGGGCGGCCGCGACCATCGCCTGATCGTGGCGATTCACCCCAGCGTCACGCTGGACTCGGTTCACACCGACATCGAGAAATCAAGGGAGAACTGAACCAATGGCCAAGCCATTCGAGGTCAAGGACGAAATCACCGTCGATGCCACGCCCGAGGACGTGTGGCAGGCTGTCACCAGCGGACCGCATATCGACTCGTGGTTCATCGGCCATACGGTCGAGCTCGAGCCGCGCGCAGGCGGTAGCGTCAAAACAGACTTCGGCGGTTTCGTCGCCGAGTCGACGGTGACCGCGTGGGAGCCTGGCCATCGCTTCGCGTACCGCAGCGCGGAAGCGCCCGATGGCAGCTACATGGCCTTCGAGTACGTGATCGAAGCGCGCGGCGGCGGCCGCACCGCGGTGCGGCTCGTCCACAGCGGCTTCCTCGCCGATGACAACTGGGAGACCGAGTACGACGCGCTCAAGAAGGGCGATCCGTTCTACCTGCACACGCTCGGCCAGTACGTCACCCACTTCCGCGGCCGCAGCGCCGTGCGCAACATCTTCGCCCCCGGCCCGAATGTCCAGGACAAGGACCGCGTCTGGAGTGTGCTCAGGTCCAAACTCAACCTTTCCGCCAATGCCGCGCCGGGCACGCCGGTGAAGGCGACCCTCGACGGCCTGTCACCCGTCGACGGCGTGGTCGACTTCGCCTCGCCCGATTTTCTCGGCGTGCGCACCCAGGATGGGTTGCTGCGCCTGATCCACGGCTACGACGGCACGGTCGTCGCCGAGCACCACATCTTCTCCGAGTCGGTGGCGCAGAAGGAAACCACCGAAGACTGGCAGAAGTTTCTCACCGCCGCCCTCGCGTAAGACCCACCACCAGCAGGCCCGCCGGAACGTTCCGGCGGGCCTGCTGGGCCAGCGAAAGATACATAGATCTGGCCATGGCATCGTCGGTCGGTGGCGCTAGGATGCTGTCGAGCCCGGCTGGGGGAAGACGTCCGGGCAGCGCGAGGGGAAGCCGCCATGCGGACCCGGATGGCGCGAGGTCGCCTCGGCCGGCGGCAATTCCTGGCCGGCGCGGCGGGGCTCGGCGCGACCGCGGCCGGGCTGGCCGTTTGGGCAAGCGGCACGCCGCTTTCCGGCCGCGCCCGCTCGGAGCCGCCGCTCATCGGCTGGCTCGCTCCCGGTGCTGAGGCAGAAGACCTTGGTCAGACGCCGTTCCGCGACGGGCTGCGCGAGCAGGGGCTGATCGAGGGCGAGAACCTGCGCATCGCATGGCGCTACGCGGAGGGGCGGCCCGAGCGGCTGCCCGGACTGGTCGCCGAGCTGCTCGAGATGCGGGTGGCGGTACTCGTCGCCGGGGGCAACACGCCGACTCAGGCAGCGCGCCGCGCGACGGACCGTGTACCCATCGTGTCCATCAATGGAGCTGACCCGGTGGCGCAAGGTTTCGCTGCCAGCCTGGCGCGGCCGGGCGGCAACCTCACCGGGGTCGGCGGGACCCGAGCCGAAGCGCTGTACCAGAAGGCGGCCGAGCTGCTGGCGGACGTCGTGCCCGACGCACGCCGTCTGGCCTACCTCGGCAACCTGACCGGCAGCGGCACCGGCAGTCCGCACGAGGCAGTAGCCGAGGTCGCGGCGCAGCGCGGCCTGCAGGTGCTGATCGAGGACGTCCCGTCGCAGACGGAAGTAGAGATGGTTTCGAGCGGGCGCGCGTCTGGGGCGCTGACCTGCTGGTTGCACAGAACGTCATTCCCCTGAACGCGCGTCGCGCGCAGCTGCCGCAGCTGGCGCTCCGCGCGAAGCTGCCCACGGCGTCAACGACCGGTGCGTGGACGGAGGCCGGCTTCCTCCCTACGCACGGCTACGACAATCTGGCCGTGGCCCGTCGGGGGGCGTGGTACGTGGCGCGCATCCTGGAGGGGGCCGACCCCGGCGTGCTGCCGTTCGAGCGGCCGACGGTCTTCGTGGTCTCCGTCAACCGCACCACCCTGGCGCAACTTGGTCTGAACACTACCCGAGCACGTGGCGCTTTTCAGCTCGTAAGCGTCGCGACGCACTCGATGTGGTAGGTCTGCGGGAACATGTCTAGCGGCTGCACTTCGTGGAGGCGGTAGCCGCCGTCGACCAGGACGCGCAGGTCGCGGGCGAGGGTGGTCGGGTCGCAGCTTACGTAGACGATCTTCGAAGGCTTCGCGGCCAGCAACGCGTGCAGCACCTCGGGCGCGCAGCCGACTCGTGCGGGGTCCAGGACGACGGCGGCGGGGCGATGGGCGAGCTCGGGCAGGACGCGCTCGGTCTTGCCCTGGATGAACGACACGTTGGCGACGTCCGCGGCGTTGTGCTCGGCGTCGCGGACCGCGGATTTGGCTTCCTCGATGCCAATCACCTGGCGCACCAGCGGCGCGAGCAGCAGGGCGAAGGTGCCGACGCCGCTGTAGCCATCCACCACCAGATCGGCAGGTGAGGGTTGGACGCGGTCGAGCACCAGCAGCGCCAGGATCTCGGCCATGCTCAGTCCGTCCGGCGGCACGGGCAGGAGCGGTGAATCGATAGCGGCAGGGAGCGGACGAGCCTCGCGGCGGGTGTTGACCTGAAAGAAACTCGGCGGCTCCAGGCGGAAGCGGCGACCCAGCAATTCCTCTTCGAGGTACGGCTGGCCGGTCTCGACCTCGGGGTGTTCGGGTAGCGCGGGCGCGACCAGCGTCTGGCCGGTGTTGGCGCCGACGCGAATCAGCAACTGGTGGATGCGGCGATCGGTGGGCAGCTTGCCCTGCAGCGTCTCGAGCAGCGCGTTGATCGCCGGGTGCACGATCCAGCAGTAGTCGATCCGCAGCAGCCGATGGGTCGAGCGCAGCGTGAAGCACAGCTCGCCGAACTTGCGGCCGACCGCGAAGCGCGCCTGGTTGCGGTAGTGCCACGGCTCGAGCATGCCGATGGCTGGCTTCACGAACGCCTCCGCTTCGGCGAAGTGGCCGATGCGGCGGAGCTGATCGACAACGATGTGCTGCTTCAGCTGCAGCTGGAACGGGTAGCTCGCGTGCTGCCAGCTGCAGCCGCCGCAGCCGGCCTGGTAGTAGGGACACGGCGGCTCGACCCGCTCGGGGGACGCTGACTGTAGTTCGATGAGCTCGGCGCGCGCGAAATCGCGGCGGTCCTCGAGCAGGCGCACCGAAGCCTTCTCGCCCGGCAGCGCGCGCGGCACGAACACCACCCGACCATCCGGCAGCCGGCCGATCGCCTCGCCGCCGAAGGCGGCGTCCGACAGCGCCACCTCTACGGGTGGCAGGTCTAGGACTGGAGCCGGCGCAGATCGTCGACGAGCCATGTCGGCAGGCGGAGGGGTCGCATGCGCTCGGCGTCGACGCACGCGTGCACGGTCTCGCCAGAGGCGATGAGCTGGCCATCGAGCAGCAAGCGGTAGCCGAACGCGAAGCGAGCCGCGCCGATGTCGGTTACGCGAGTCTCGACGTGCAGCAGGTCGTCGAATCGGGCAGGCTTGACGTAACGCACGCGCGCCTCGATCACCACCAGGTGCAGACCGCGCGCGACCACGCTGGCGTAGTCGGTGCCGATCTGGCGCATAGCCTCGACGCGACCCATCTCGAAATACGCCAGGTAGGTCGCGTGGTGGACCACGCCCATGGCGTCGGTGTCGGCGAAGCGGACGCGAATGACCGCGGGTTCTAGCTGGCGCGCTGCGCCAATTGCCGCGCTTGCTCCTCCTCGAGCAGCTTCCGCCTCAGGAACTTGCCGACCAGGGTCTTGGGCAGCTCCGCGCGGAATTCGACCGATTTGGGCACTTTGTAGCGGGCCATCCGCGCGTGGCAATACTCGAGGATCTCCTGCTCCGTGGCCGATTGGCCATCCTTGAGCACAATGTACACCTTGACTGCTTCGCCCCAGCGATCGTCGGGAATCCCGACCGCGACCGCTTCCTGGACCTTCGGGTGGGCGTACAGCGGCTCCTCGACGTCGCGCGGGTAGACGTTCATACCACCCGTGATGATCAGGTCCTTCTTACGATCGACGATGCGGAAGTAGCCCTGCTCATCCATGCACGCGATGTCGCCGGTGAACAACCAGCCATCCCGTAGCACCTGCGCCGACTCTTCGGGACGTTTCCAGTAACCCTGCATCACCTGCGGCCCGCGCACTGCCAGCTCACCCGTTTCGCCGACGCCGAGCCGCTGCGTGCCGGTCTCCTGATCGAAGATCGCGGCATCGGTGCTCGGCATCGGAATGCCGATCGAGCCCGGCTTGCGGAGACCTTCGAGTGGACTGCAATGGGTCACTGGCGAGGCTTCCGTCAGGCCGTACCCCTCGACCAGTTGCGCGCCAGTCAACTCTTCGAAGCGCGCCTGGACCTCACGCGGCAGCGACGCGGCGCCACTGATCGCGCCTTTGAGCGAGTGCAGGTTGAAGCGCTCGAGGTGGGGCGCCTGGTTCAGCGCCATGTACATCGTTGGCACGCCCGGAAAGAGCTGCGGCTTCTCGCGATGGATCGCCTTCAGCACATCTTCGAGCACGAACCGCGGCTGCAGGATCATCGTGCCGCCGCCGGCGATGCTGAAATTCATCACCGTGGTCATGGCGTAGATGTGGAACAGCGGGATCACGCCCAGCACCACGTCGGAGCCATCGGGCGCCGCCAGGTTGCTGACCCACGCGCGCACCTGCAGCGTGTTGGCCACCAGATTGCGGTGGCTGAGCATGGCGGCTTTGGCGGTGCCGGTCGTGCCGCCGGTGTACTGCAGCAGCGCCAGGTCATCGCCGCTCACGGCGACCTTCGGATCTGCAGCCGATGCGCGAGCCACCACCCGCGCCAGCGACGCGGTCTGGCCATCACGCGGCAGCCTCACGCGGTGGCCATCTTTTCGCTCTTTGGCGATCGTGAACAGCAGCCGCAGTCGAACCGGGAAGTACTCCTTGATATTGGTGACCAGCACGTGGTGCAGACCAGGCAGCCGCGACCTCACGCTCTGCACGCGGGAAAAAAGTGCGGAGAGACAGACGATGACGCTGGCATCGGAATCGGCCAGCTGGTGCTCCAGCTCAGACTCGACGTACAGCGGGCTGCACGGCACTACGACCGCCCCAGCGCGCAGCCCGCCGTAGTACGCGATGACCATCTGCGGGCAGTTGGGCATGTACAGCGCGACGCGGTCGCCCTTCTTCACGCCCAAGTCGATCAGGGCATTGGCGAAGCGGTTGGCCGCGGCATCGAGCTCGCGGTAGGTGATCGAGCGACCGAAGAAGCGGATCGCGGTGCGGTCGGGCACGCGCCTGGTGGACGCCGCCAGGAACGCGGTCAGCGGCTGGTCAGGTACCTCGACATCAGCAGGCACGCCCGCGTCGTACAGGTGCAGCCAGGGTCGCTCCGCTGACGTGCTCATCATCGAGACTGACACGAGTGTAAGGTCTCGCAGGAGGCGGTGCCGCGGAAGTCGTGTTCCGGTCGAGGAGCCGTGCAGATCCATCGCTATACTCTCCGGGGACTGTGGCTGCGATTCTCACCGCGCCCGAGCGCCCTAGGGCACGTGAGAAGCCACGCGCCGTATCCGCCCGCGAGCTGCGGGCGCTGCCGTCGGCGTTCTTCGCTGGGCTGGAGACGGCCGATCTCGAGGCGCTGGGCGGCGCGATGTTCCAGCGCAGCTACCCGGCAGGCCAGATCGTGCTGCTGGAAGGCGCCGCGTCGTCGGTGCTGTACGTGGTCCAGGCGGGTCGACTGAAGCTGTTCAAGACGTCGCCGCGCGGACGCGAGCAGGTCCTGCGGCTGCTGCGCCCCGGCGACATGTTCAACGAGGTCGCGGTCTTCGACGAAGGACCCAACTCGGCCAGCGCCCAGGCCATCGAGGATTGCACGCTGTACTTGCTGCGGCGGCGCGACATGCTGCGGTTCGTCGCCGAGCGGCGTGGCGTGGCGCTGGCGGTCACGCGCACCTTTGCGCGGCGGCTGCGCGAGGCGCTGGCGCTGGTCGAGGACCTGGCCTTCCGCGACGTGACCAGTCGGCTGGCCAAGATTCTGCTCGAAGGCCAGGCGGGCGAGCCGCGTGCGACTCGACTGACCCAGGAGCTGCTGGCGGCGATGGCCGGCTCGCGCCGCGAGGTGGTCGGGCGCGCTCTGAAGGCGCTGAGCCAGGAGGGCGCGGTGCGGCTCGAGCGCGGCAAGATCCACGTGTGCGACCGCGACGCGCTCGAGCGACTTGCCTGGATGTGACTGAAGCTCGCTGCGCTCGCGGTGTCGGGTTTCGGGTCTCGGGTGTCGGGTATCGCTTTGGGCCACGCCAGGTCGCGGTTCCGACACCTGGCACCTGACACCCGACACCCGCGCCGAAGGCGCTCAGCCGCCCGAGACGGCGGGCAGAATCCACACCTCGGTACCGGCCTGGACGGGTGTTGCCAGGCCGAGCCGTGAGCCGTTGCGAATGCTCTCGCCGTCGACAAAGATGTTGACGTGCGCGCGCGGCGTCCACGTTTCGTCGAGGGCGCGCTCCACCACACCCGGGTGGCGCTCGTGCAGGCACTGGAAGACGCCGCCGACCGTGGCCGGCTCGCCCACCTCCACCCGCACGCGGCGCTCGCCGGCCGCGTACTGACGTAGTGCGGCCGGCACGTACACCGTGACCTGCATCGGGCTCAGCCGAGCGGAGCCGCTCGCACGCACAGCACCGGCGGCAGGTGCTCGGCGACGGCGTGCCAGTTCTCGCCGTCGTCGTGCGAGGCGTACACCTCCCCGCCGCGGGTACCGAAGTACAGCCCAGCCGGATCGGCGCCGTCCGACGTGAACGCATCGCGCAGCACGGTCACGTAGGCGTCCTTCTGCGGCAGGCCGCAGGTCATCGGCTCCCACGAGGCGCCCGCGTCGGTCGTGCGGTACACCCGACAGGCCGCGTCCGCCGTCCAGCGTTTGACGTCGGCGATGAGCGGGATGATGAACGCCGTGCCCGTCTTCCGCGGGTGGGTCACCACGGGAAAACCGAAGTCCGACGGCACGCCATTGGCGATGTCGGTCCACGAGCCGCCGCCGTCATCGGAGCGGTACAGCCCGAAGTGGTTCTGCAGGAACAGCCGGTCGGGATTACCCGCGTCGCGCGCGACCTTGTGCACGCACTGCCCGTACTCGGGGTAGCGCTGGTCCTCGGGCATGAACTCGGCGCGGATGCCCTTGTTCGAGGCGCGCCACGACGCACCGCCGTCGTCGCTCAGGTACACCCCACCGGTGGAGATCGCCACCAACAGATGCTTCGGATCGCGCGGATCGGGCAGGATGGTGTGCAAACCCAGACCGCCGCCGCCCGGCTGCCAGGTCGGCCGATGCGGATGGTCCCACAGCCCGGGCATCAGCTCGAACGTTTCGCCCCCGTTTTCGGAGCGGAACAGCGCCGCGGGCTCGACGCCGGCGTATACCACGTCCGGCTGGTCGGCGCCGGCCGGTGCGATCTGCCATGCCTGGGTGATCTTGGTGTCGCTGCCTTCGGGGAACTTGATGTTGGGCGTCTCCTCCTCTGCCCAGGTCTTACCGAGATCGTCGCTGCGGCGAATGCTGGTGCCGAAGAAGAAGCTCGTGGTGCCGGCGAGGATGCGTTTGCGGCGCTGGTCGAAGGCGACCGAGGGGACGGATGTGGCCTCCAGGTAGGGCCCCTGGATCTCATTGGCGCCGTTGATGAGGAAGAGGCCCTTGGTGGTGCCGACCATGAGTAGAACGTCGCGAGTCATGGGTGGATATCTCCCAGATAGGTGACCTTTTGGTCACGCAGCGAAGGTAACGGCAGCATAGCTGGTCGGCTCCGGCGCCGTCAACGGGTTAGTGTGACGGGTCGTTGGCCGCGTGCTGGCGAATGCGGCGCACCGCGGTGTGACCCACGCCGTGCAGCGCGAGCAACTCCACGTCACTGGCGGCTGCGAGTTTGGCCAGCGTGTCGTAGCCGGCCCCGCGCAGCGCCCGCTCGGCCGGCTGCGGAAGGTGCAGGTCCGCCAGCTGGTCGCCGGCCGCGGCGCCGCGCTCGGCGCCAGCGGCCGCTCGCCGTCTGCGCGCAGGGCGGGTGCTCCGCTCGCTCACAGCACGCGTGCTCCGCTCGCTCACTGGCTCCGTACCTCCTGTCGGTGACGTCGTGAACCGTGCTTGTTTTAGGCAAGTAGGCTTGTCTATGTCAAGCCTGGTATAGAATTGCGAGCAACACGATGAGCAGGCGCGCCTACGGCCAGTACTGCGGCTTCGCTCGCGCCCTCGAGCTGGTCGGCGAACGCTGGGCGCTGCTCATCGTGCGCGACCTGCTGGTCGGCCCACGCCGCTTCACCGATCTGCGCCACGGACTGCCGCGCATTCCCACCAACGTGCTCGCCGAACGACTCAAAGAGCTCGAAGAAGCCGGCATCGTCCAGCGCCGGGTGCTGCCGCGCCCTCAGAGCGCGGTGGTGTACGAGCTGACGCCGTACGGCGCGGACCTCGAGGAGTCGGTGATGGCGCTTGGCCGCTGGGGTGCCCGCTCACTCGGCGAGCCGCTGGCGGGCGAGATCATCACGCTCGACTCGATCACCATGGCGCTGCGCACCACGTTCGATCCCGCGCACGCGCTCGGCGTGCGCACCAGCTACGAGGTGAGGCTGGGCGAGGTCATTGTCCACGCACGGATCGACGGCGGCGCCCTCGAAGTCGGCGCCGGGCCGCTGCCGGGCGCCGAGCTGGTGATCGAGACAGGCCCCGCGCTAAAGGCGTTGATGGCAGGCGAGGTCGCCCCTGGCGCGGCGATCGACGCCGGGCTGGTCCGCGTGGTGGGCGATTCGCGGCTGCTGATCCAATTCGTAGAGCTGTTCCGCATCGGCCGCTGACCCGGGTCGTGGAGCTGTTTCGCAGGCGCCGCTGACCCAGTTCGTGCAGCTGTTTCGCATCGGCCCCTGCGCCAGTTCGTGGAGCTGTTCGCATCGGCCGCTCAGAGCAGTGCCCCGCTCACCCGCGCGTGGAGGAACCCTGGTCAGGTGGCGGGTGCCAGCCGCGCGGGTCCTTTGCCATACTGCGTCGCGGACGCTCGCGCGATGGACGGCACTTTTACCTTTCAGCCCATCCTGCTGGTGACCGCGCTCGCCGCGGGCATGATCTCGTTCGCCTCGCCGTGCGTGCTGCCGCTGGTGCCCGCCTATCTCGGCTTCATCACCGGCCGCACCGCCGAAGAGCTGCAAGAAACGCGCGGCCGCGCCCGTGTCCGGGTCATCACGCAGGGTCTGGCGTTCGTGGCCGGACTGGCCGTCATCTTCGCGCTCCTGGGCGCCACCGCCAGCGTTCTGGGACAGGTGCTGCTGCAAAATCTGCAATGGCTGTGGCGGATCGGCGGCGTGATCGTCGTGATCTTCGGCCTGCAGATGCTGGGCGTGCTGCAGATCCCGCTGCTGGCGCGCACCTTCCGCATGTCCGAGGTCACACCCAACGTGCAGCGCAGCCACCTCGGCGCCTTCGCCATGGGGGTCGCCTTCGGCGGCGGCTGGACGCCGTGTGTGGGGCCATTTCTGGCCAGCCTGCTGGCGCTGGCCTCGAGCCAGGACACGGTCGCCGCCGGCACCCTGTTGTTGCTGGTGTACGCGATCGGACTCGGCGTGCCGTTCTTGTTGGCCGGGTTGGCGGTCGATCGCTCGCTAGGCGTGATGCGGCGGATGCGACCACACATGCTGGCGGTCGAGCGGCTGAGCGGGGTGATGCTGATCGTGATGGGCGTGCTGCTGTTCAGTGAACGGCTCACGCTGATCACCGCCTACCTGACACGCGTGTTCGGCAACGGCCTCGCGCTGTAAGGCGCTACCCTGTTGTGCTAGATGGGTTCGGGCGCACCAGCGCTGCTGCGCACGTCCTTGCACGACGTCCACCGTCGCCTGGGCGCGCGGATGGTCGACTTTGCCGGCTGGGACATGCCGGTGCAGTACCCCAGCGGCATCATCGCTGAGCACACGGCGGTGCGCACCGCGTGCGGCATCTTCGACCTGTCGCACATGGGCCGCGTGTACGTCCGCGGACCAGATGCGCTGGAACTGGCGCAGGTGTGCTGCACGCGCGACCTCAGCCGCATCCCTTCCGGCGAGGCGGCGTACTCGCTGCTGTGCAACGAGCAGGGGGGCATCCTGGACGACGTCATCGCGTACGTGCTGGGGTCCGAAGAGGTGCTGTTCGTGTTCAACGCGTCCAACCGCGAGTCGGACACGGCGTGGTTCTGTCGCCAGCGCGACGCGCGCGGGCTGCGTGGCGAGGTCGACGATCAGACGCACGCGACGGCGCTGATCGGCGTCCAGGGACCACTCGCGCAAACCGTTTTGCAGCGCATTTGTAACACTGACCTGGGAGCGCTCCCAGGATATGCCTTCGTGGCCGGCCTGGAGGTCGCCGGCGCACCCACCCTGGTGGCGCGCACCGGCTACACCGGCGAGGATGGCTTCGAGCTGCTCACAGCTGCTGTGGATGCTGAGCACGTGTGGGACGCGCTGCTCAAGGGCGCTCAAGGTGCTCAGGGTGCTCAACATGCTCAAGATGCTCAGGGCGCTGAGCACGTGACGGCGTGCGGCCTGGGCGCGCGCGACACGCTGCGCACCGAGGCCGGTATGGCGCTGTACGGCCACGAGATCGACCAGCACGTCACCCCGTACGAGGCCCGCCTGGGCTGGGTGTGCAATCTGCACAAACCCGACTTCGTTGGCCGTGAAACATTGGCGGCGCTTAAGGAGAGCGCTCCCAAACGGGTGCTGGTCGGCCTGCACGTGGCGCCTGGTGGCGTGCCGCGGCCAGGCCTCGCCATCCTGCACCAGCAGCGCACCGTCGGCACCCTCACCAGCGGCACGTTCTCGCCCACGCTCAAACGCAGCATCGCCCTGGGCTTCGTGCCACCCGACCTCGCTGCGCCCGGCCAGTCGCTGCAGGTGGAGCTGCGCGGCAACGCGCTCGACGCGGAAGTGGTCAAGCTGCCGTTTGTGCCGCACCGTTCGCGGCCACGCGCCAAAATGTAGCCATCGAGGGACCTACCAACACGTGACCAACCCTGCTGATCGGCGATACACCATCGAACACGAGTGGATCAGAGCCGAAGGTGAGCACTACGTGATCGGAATCACCGCCTTCGCCCAGGACCAGCTGGGCGACATCGTCTACGTCGAGCTGCCGAAAGTCGGCGACCGCGTCCAGGCCGGTAACACCTTCGGCGTGATCGAGTCGGTCAAGACCGCGTCCGACCTGTATGCCCCCGTCAGCGGCGAGGTGGTCGAGGTCAACAGCGAGCTGATCGACCAGCCGCAGGTGGTCAACGCCGATCCGTACGACAGCGGGTGGATGATCAAGATCAAGGTCGAGGATTCTGCGCAAGTCGAGCAGCTGCTCACCGCCGCCCAGTACTCCGAGCAGACCGGCGAGTGATTCTGTTCCAGGTCGGACGCAGAACGGGATGAACTTCACACAGCTATCGCCTGAAGAGCGCGCGGAGATGCTGCGCACCATCGGCGTCAAAGGCACCGAGGATCTGTTCACCGACGTGCCAGCCGATGCCCGCTTCCCGAACCTGGAGTTACCGCCGGCTCTCACCGAGCTCGAAGCGCGGCGGCATCTGGGGCAGCTCGCCGCACAGAACGTGAGTGTCGACGATTGGCCGTGCTTCATCGGCGGCGGCGCGTACAACCACTACGCGCCCGCGGCGATCGGCCACATCATGGGGCTGCCGGCGTTCTACACCTCGTATACGCCGTACCAGCCCGAGGTGAGCCAGGGCACGCTGCAGGCGATGTTCGAGTACCAGTCGCTCGTGTGCGACCTGTTCGGGCTCGACGTCGCCAACGCATCGGTCTACGACGGCGCCTCGGCGGTCGGCGAAGCGGTGCTGATGGCGCAGCGGCTCACGCGGCGCGAGCGAGTGGTACTTGCGGGCAGCGTCCATCCGCAGTGGCGCCAGGTGGTGCGCTCGTATATCGCCGCTCGCGGGGTCGAGATCGAAACGAGCGAGATAAGTCTGGGCCGCGACACGTTGAAAGAGCAGCGCGTGCTCGACCTGGTCGACTCGCACACCGCGTGCGTGGTCGTGCAGCAGCCGGACTTCTTCGGCCACGTGCGCGATCTGAACGGCCTGGCGGGCGCCGTACACGAGCGTGGCGCGCTGCTGGTCATCTGCGTCGCGGACGCGACCTCGCTGGGTGTGCTCAAGTCGCCTGGCGAGTGGGGCGCGGACATCGCGACGGCCGAAGGTCAGTCGCTCGGGCTGCCGCTGCAGTACGGCGGGCCATGGGCAGGTCTGATGGCATGCAAGTCGGACTACATGCGCCAGCTGCCGGGCCGCATCGCCGGCCAGACGACAGACCACGATGGCCGGCGCGGGTTCGTGCTGACGCTACAGGCGCGCGAGCAGCACATCCGCCGCGAGAAGGCGACCTCCAACATTTGCACCAGCCAGACGCTGCTTGGGATCGGCATCACCGCCTACCTGTCGCTGATGGGACCGGTCGGGCTGCGCGAAGCCGCGCGGCAGTCGCACGCGAAGGCGGTGTATGCCGCCGAGCGGATCTCGGCTCTGACTGGCTACGCGGTACTGACGCCGCGGCCGTTCTACAACGAGTTTCTGGTCCACACCCCGCGCGCGGGCAAGCAACTGCGAGACGAACTGGTGCAGCAAAAGCTCCTAGCAGGCGTACCGATCGAGGCCGACTATCCCGAGCTCAAAGACACGCTGCTGCTGGCCTTCACCGAGCAAAACCCGCGAGCGGAAATCGATCGACTGGTCGAGGCGCTGGGCGTTCTATGAGCATCGATACGCAAGCCATGCCCCAGACCGCGACCAGGCCAGAGCCGCTACTGAGCGAACTGTCGCGGGCGGGTACGCCCGGTCACCAGCTGCCCGCGATGGATGTGCCAACCGTCGATGATCTCGAGCCACAGCTGCTGAGGAATGACCTGAAGGTGCCCGAGCTGGGCGAGCTCGACGTGGTGCGCCACTTCACGCATCTTGCGCAGCGCAACTTCTCGATCGACTCGGTCTTCTATCCGCTCGGCTCGTGCACGATGAAATACAACCCCAAGGTCAACGAGGAGGTCGCGCGATTGCCCGGCATCGCGCGTATCCATCCGCTGCAGCCTGACCAGACCGTGCAAGGAGCGCTGCAGCTGATGTTCGAGCTGCAGAAGCTGCTGGCGGCGATCACCGGCTTCCGCACCGCCACGCTGCAGCCGGCGGCGGGGGCGCAGGGTGAGCTGGCGGGGATGCTGATGATGCGCGCGTACCACCTCGACCGCGGCGATACGAAGCGCGACAAGGTCCTGGTGCCCGATTCGGCGCACGGGACCAATCCCGCGACTGCCGCGATGTGCGGTTTTCGCACCGTGACGATCCCCAGCGACCGCCAGGGTGACGTCGATCTCAAAGCGCTGCAACAGGAGCTCGACGAGACCGTGGTCGGTCTGATGTTGACCAATCCCAACACGCTTGGGCTATTCGAGAAGCAGCTGCGCGAGGTGACCGGGGCAGTGCACGACGCGGGCGGCCTGGTCTACGGCGATGGCGCCAACCTGAACGCCATTCTCGGCGTGGTCAAACCAGCCGACATGGGCTTCGACTGCCTGCACATCAACGTCCACAAGACCTTTTCGACGCCCCATGGCGCGGGCGGGCCAGGCGCTGGCCCGGTGGCGGTCGGCGACAAACTGGAGCCGTATCTGCCGGTGCCCATGGTCACGCAGTGCCCCGACCTGAGCTACGCGCTCGACTACGACCGCCCCAAGAGCATCGGTCGACTGAAGGGCTACCAGGGCCACTTCGGGATCCTGGCCCGTGGCTACACGTACATTCGCATGCACGGCGCCGAGGGACTGCGCGCGATCAGCGAGACCGCGGTACTCAATGCGAACTATCTCCGTGCCCTGCTGAAGGATGTGTACGACCTGGCCTACGATCGCACGTGCATGCACGAGTTCGTGCTCTCAGGCCGACGGCAGAAGCAAGCCCACGGCGTGCGCACGCTCGACATTGCCAAGCGGCTGATCGATTTCTCGATCCACCCGCCGACCATTTATTTCCCGCTGATCGTCGACGAGGCGATCATGATCGAGCCGACCGAGACGGAGTCGAAGACCACCCTCGATGAGTTTGCTGCCGTGATGCGCCAGATCGCCCAGGAATGTGAGCACGATCCCGAGACCGTGCTGCACGCGCCGCGCACTCAGGTCGTGGGGCGTCTAGACGAGGTAACCGCCGCCCGAAAACCCATCTTGCGCTGGGGCCTTTAGGTGCTGCATTGCTGATGCAACCGCCGCCTACTGACCCTCGACCCCTGACACCCGGCCCCCGACCCTGTACACTCGCCCACAATCGCAGCCCGAGGGGAGTCTGACGAGCATCGTGACGCTGGAGTCCAAGCGCTCGCTCCTGGAGGTATCCGACCTCCGGACGCAATTCTTCACCCAGGACGGTGTCGTCAAGGCCGTCAATGGCGTGTCCTTCACGCTCGCCGAGGGCGAAGCGCTCGGACTGGTCGGCGAGAGCGGCTGCGGCAAGAGCGTGAGTGCTCTGTCGCTGATGCGGCTGATCCCACAGCCACCGGGCCGCATCGTCTCGGGCACCGTCAATTTCGACGGGCGCGATCTGCTGAAGCTCAAAGAGGATGACATGCGGAAGGTGCGTGGCAACGACATCGCCATGATCTTCCAGGACCCGATGACGTCGCTGAACCCGGTGCTGACCATCGGGCGGCAGATCAGCGAGGCGCTCGAGCTACACAAAGGCATGGATCGCGCGGCAGCGCGGCGGCGCACGATCGAGCTGCTCGAGCTGGTTGGCATTCCCGCCGCGCGCTCGCGCGTGGACGACTACCCGCACCAGTTCTCGGGCGGCATGCGCCAGCGCGTGATGATCGCGATGGCGCTCAGCTGCGAACCCAAGCTGCTGCTCGCCGACGAGCCGACCACGGCCCTGGACGTGACTATCCAGGCGCAGATCCTCGACCTGATCAAGCGACTGCGCGAAGAGCTGGGCATGGCGCTCATCCTGATCACCCACGACCTGGGCGTGGTCGCGGGCATCGCCGATCGCATCAACGTCATGTACGCGGGCTACATCGTCGAGACCGGCACCGTCGACGAGATTTTTCACAATCCGCGGCATCCGTACACCCTCGGTCTCTTGAAGTCCATTCCGAGATTGGACGAGCCGCGCAAAGAGAAGCTGGTCCCGATCGAGGGCCTGCCGCCCGACCTGGTCGATGCGCCACCCGGCTGCCCGTTCCAGCCGCGCTGTCCGTACGCTGTCGAGCGCTGCGTACCCGAGAACCCCAGCCTCGAGCCGGTCGTCCCCGGCCATCGCATCGCGTGCTGGGTTGACGTCACTGGCGGCCGCGAGCCGCACGCCGAGCCCGTCGCACAGGGCGTCTAGGAGGCAACGGATGGCCACGAGCGCGAGTCCGGTGAGTGTGCCTGCCAATGGCACCGCTGACGGTGAGCTGCTGCAGGTAAAGAACCTGAAGATGTACTTTCCGATCACCCAGGGCATCATCCTGCAGCGCCAGGTGGGCTGGGTACGAGCAGTCGACGACATCTCGTTTGGCGTGAAACGCGGCGAGACACTCGGCCTGGTCGGCGAGTCGGGCTGCGGCAAGAGCACCACCGGCCGCGCGATCTTGCAGCTGTACAAGCCGACCGCGGGCACGGTGAATTTCCTGGGCAAGGCACTGACCACGCTCGGCGGTGGTGAGCTGCGCAAGATGCGGCGCGAGATGCAGATGATCTTCCAGGACCCATACGCGAGCCTCAATCCGCGTATGACCGTGGGCAGCATCATTGGCGAGCCGCTGGAGATTCACAACCTCGCCAAGGGCCGCGAGAAGCAGGAGCGCGTGCAGGAGCTGCTGCGCATCGTGGGGCTGAACCCGTACTTCGCGAACCGCTACCCGCACGAGTTCTCGGGCGGCCAGCGGCAGCGCATCGGCATTGCCCGCGCGCTGGCAGTCCAGCCCAGCTTCATCGTGTGCGACGAGCCAATCTCGGCCCTCGACGTCTCCATCCAGGCGCAAGTCATCAACCTGCTCGAGGAATTGCAGGGGCAGTTCAACCTCACCTACCTGTTCATCGCGCACGATCTGTCGGTGGTGCGGCACATCTCCGACCGCGTCGCAGTCATGTACGTGGGCAAGATCGTCGAGTTGACCTCGCGCGATCTGCTGTACGAGCGGCCGCTGCACCCGTATACGAAGGCGCTGCTCAGCGCGGTGCCCATTCCCGATCCGGCGATCGAGCGCAAGCGACAGCGCATCATCCTGACTGGCGACGTTCCGAGCCCAGTGAACCCGCCTACGGGGTGTCGCTTCCATCCACGCTGCCCGTTCGCGCAGGAGCTGTGTCGGGAGAAGGAGCCGCCGCTGCTGGAGGTGGAGCCGAACCACTTCGCGGCCTGCCACTTCTGGGACGAGATCCTGGCCCGCGGCCAGACAAGCGCCGTCACCGCGCCGGCCGCAGTGTCGCCCAACTGAGTGCCTGACGGGCCGCGGCCGATGGCCGAGGCCGATATCGAAGCTGCCGCGGCCATCCAGGTCGAGGCCTTCGGTGGCGTGCACGCCGACTCGGTCAGCCGCTACCGCGATGGACCGCGCTACACGTGGCGTGATTCATGGGTGGTCGAGACAGGCGGCGAGATCGGCGCCGCGGCGATCGTGATTCCCGCGACCTGGTGGTTCCGCGGCTGCCGCTACTCGATCGGCGCGGTGGCCGGCGTCGCGGTGCGGCCAGTCGACCGACGCCGAGGCCTCGCGACGCAGCTGATGCGGGCGATTCTGGAAGCGGATCGAGGCGCCGGCCGCGCTTTTTCGCTGCTGTACCCGTTTCAGCACGGTTATTACCGCCGTCTGGGCTACGGCAGCGCCGGCTTGATGCACTTCTGGCGGTTGCCGATCGCGCACATGAAGGACGAGCCGCGGCTGCGCTCGCGCGTTCGGGCGATACGTGAGGCGGATCGGGCAGTCGTTGCCGACTTGTTCTTGCGATCGCTACGCGAACAGCCCGAGGGTGGCCTCGAGCGTCACCCGGGCCAGTGGCAGCGGCGCTGGACCCAAGACGAGAAGTGGGTGGTCTACGACGCGGGCGGCATCAGCGGCTATCTCGTCTATCGCACTGAGCCGAACGTCCTGCAGGTGCGTGAACTGGTCGCGCTCGAGCCCGAGGCCGAGCGCGGCTTGTGGTCGTTCGTGGCCGCGCAGATCGAACAGCGGACCTCGGTCACCTACAACTCCGCGGTCAGCAAGCCGTTGTGGGCGACGCTGCGCGAGCCATACATGTTCGAAGGACCGCAGCACGGGTTCATCATCAACGACGTCGCCGGGGTGACGATGTCGTTCATGGCGCGCGGCATCGATTGGCGGCTCGCGCTGGAATCGCGCGCCTTCCCCGGTCATGCCCGTGGCCGGCTGGCGCTGCAGCTCGATGATCCGGTGTTCGGCATGCATGCCTTCGACCTCGAGCTGAGCGATGGGCGCGGCAGCCTGCAGCCGAGTGGTGGCGCACCCGATGTGCGATGCGACGTCAGCGTGTTCAGCCAGCTGTGCTGCGGCGCGCTTACGGCCTCACAGGCGCGCTGGTACGGCCAGTTGCAAGCAAGCGACACCGCTATTGCGCTGCTCGACGAGGCGTTTCCGGCAGGCCCGCCCTACATCGCGCCCTTCGACTGGTTCTAAGCACGCTCTACAGATCGAGCGGGTCCTGTTCGACTTCCTCGATCTCTTCCAGTGCCTTTCCTGCCGCCTGGCGAATCGCCTCCTCGTCATCCTCGGCGGCGTACAGCAGCGCTTCGCGCGCTTCATCGCCACCGATATGGCCGAGCGCCTCGATGACTGCCAGCCGCACCTCCTGCACGGGATCGTCGATCACTTCGACCAGTGGCGTCACCGCGCGCTCGTCTTCGATCTCGCCGATCGCCCGCGCGGCTTCCACGCGCATTTCCGGATCATCCGCGCCGAGTACGGGCATCAGTCGATCGGTCCAGCGCGGGTCGGCGCTGCGGCCCATCGCCCGCACGGCCCCCAGCCGCAGCTCAGGTGTGCTGAAGGCGGTCGCGAGCTCCTCCATCATGGCGACGTCGCTGAAGTAGCCGAGCGCAGCCAGTGCACTGCCGCGCACGCGGCCGTGCTCCGTGTCCTGCCGCACCGTCTCGAGCAGCGAAGTGCGCACCTGGCGCGCAGATTCGGCATCGAGATCCTCGAGCTCTGCCCGCAGGGCAAACCGCGCGAGGTCTTCGGCGGCGGCAGCACGCACCTCAGGCCGCGAGTCGGTGCGCAGCAGTTCCAGGAGCCGTGCGAGCAGGGCCGGCGAACGATCTTCGAGTGCGCACTCCACACCTGCGAGGCGCACCCGCGGGTCCTCGTCGTCGAGCGCGAGTCGATTGAGCGCGCTGAAGTCGAGCCGCAGGCGTTGCTGGGCGGCACCAAGCAGTGCGCGAATCAGGCGCGCTCGGGCGGCCGCGGGCAGTCCGCGCCACACCTCGCGGAAGCGGTCGAGGTCGGATCCTTCGAGCATCGACAGCGAGTCGACCTCGGCCTGCGGCATCGGCGCCTCCTCGGCCACCGAGCGCAGGGCACTCACAAAATCCGCCTGCTCCTCATCGGTCTCACGCAGCGACATCGCGCTAATACGACTGCGCAAACAGCGCGCGGCGGGTCGCCGGCCTGCCGTCGGAGATGCACTGGCCGGGCCGTTCGTCTGCGCCGTCTTCTGGGATCACGCGAATGGTCGCGCGGGTCTCTTCCTTGATCCTCTGCTCGCACTCACTCGAGCCACACCAGTAGGCGCGAATGAACCCGCGCTGGCTCGACATAATCTCCTTGAACTGCGCATACGAGTCGGCATCGTAGGTGCTCGCTTCGCGGAAGGCTCGAGCGCGCTCGTACAGGCCGGCCTGTACCTCGACCAGCAGGTCGCCGATGCGCTCGACCGCGCTCTCGACGCTGATCTTCTCCTTCTCGCGGTTGTCGCGCCGCACGAGCGTGACCTGGTCGTGCTGCAGATCCCGCGGGCCGACCTCAACGCGCACGGGAACGCCCTTCAATTCCCACTCGTTGAACTTCCAGCCGGGCCGCTTGTCCGAGCGGTCGGCTTCGGCGCGCACACCCTTCGCGGTGAGTTGCTTGATCAACCCGTCGACGACGCCAGCCACCCTGGCTTCCTCGGCGTCGTCTTTGCTCGGGATCGGGATCAGAATGACCTGGATCGGCGCGACCCGCGGTGGCAGGATCAGCCCCGCGTCGTCGCCGTGCATCATCAGCATGCCGCCCAGAATGCGAGTGCTCATCCCCCACGAGGTCGTCCAGACGAGCTTGCGCTGACCGTCCTTGTCGAGGAAATCGATGTCGAAGGCGCGAGCGAAGTTCTGACCGAGGAAGTGGCTCGTGCCGCTCTGCAGCGCCTTGCCGTCAGGCATCAACGCTTCGATGCTGTACGTGGAGTCGGCGCCTGCGAAGCGCTCGGCAGCGCTCTTCTCGCCGCGCACGACAGGTAGCGCGAGCTCCGTTTCGGCGAACTCGGCGTAGACGTCGAGCATGCGCCGCGTTTCTTCGCGGGCTTCCTCTTCGGTCTGGTGAGCGGTGTGCCCCTCCTGCCACAAAAACTCGGTCGTGCGCAGGAAGAACACGGTGCGCTTTTCCCAGCGCACGATGTTGCACCACTGGTTCAGCAGCAGCGGCAGGTCGCGCCAGGACTGGATCCACTTCGAGTAGAAGTGCCCGAACAGCGTCTCACTGGTCGGCCGCAGCGCCAGTCGTTCCTCCAGCTCAGCGCCGCCCGCGTGGGTCACCCACGCGACTTCGGGGGCAAAACCCTCCACGTGCTTGGCCTCGCGCTTCAGAAAACTCTCGGGCACGAAGAGCGGGAAGTAGGCGTTCTTGTGGCCAGTGGCCTTGAAGCGACCGTCCAGTGAGGCTTGCATCAGCTCCCACAGGCTGAAGCCGTACGGGCGGATCACCATCGTGCCGCCGACCGCCTCGAAGTAGTCGGCCAATTCGGAGCGTCGAATGGCGGTGATGTACCAGCGATTGAACGCCTCGCCATCGGAGGAGTCTTTTGGTGGCAGCTGCCCGCTGAGCTCGACTTGCTGCTGAGGAGTGGCCATCGTGTGTGGGCAGCATTATCGCATCCGGGCCTTTGCACTCTGGCTAGATAGACTCGAAGCAGCCGTGCTGTGCTGGATCGAAGTCGACCTCGATGCGATCGCGGCCAATGTGCGCGCATTGCAAGCCGCGGCTGAACCGCGCGCGGGGGTGACGGCAGTCGTGAAGGCCAACGCCTACGGGATGGGCGCCAGCGCCGTCGCCCAGGCCGCGGTCGACGCCGGTGCGCGGGGCGTCGCGGTCGCCCGGGTGAGCGAGGGTCGACGCCTGCGCGAGTCGGGGTTTCGTCATCCCATCTTGCTGCTGAGCGGGATGGACCCCGACGAGGCGGCGCAGATCGTTGAGCGCGACCTCACGCCCACGTTGAGCACCTGGAGCAGCGCCGAGGCGCTGTCGACTGCCGCGGGCAGCGCCGGCAAGACGCTCGGCGTGCAGGTCAAAGTCGACACCGGCATGACGCGCTACGGCGCACCACCCGACGAGGCAATCGCGATCGTGCGCGGTTTGGGCACTTTGCACAATCTGCAGCTCGAGGGCTTCTACACCCACTTTGCGGCCGCCGACGATCCCGACCCGTTCTTCGCCAATCAGCAGCTGGCGCGCTACCTGGCCATCTGCCAGCAGCTCGAGTCGGAAGGTTTTTCTCTGGGGCTCAAACACGTGGCGAACTCGGCGGGCGCGCTACGCGTACCAAACGCGGGCCTGGATACGATCCGCGCGGGGATAGCACTGGCTGGCGCGTATGCAACCGGGTGGGTGCCGCGGCACGGCGAGCTGCAGGCCGCGGTGGCGCTGAAAGCGCGCGTGCTGCGGTTGCACGCCCCGGCTGTCGGCACGTCGATCGGCTACGGCCGCACGTACAAGGTGTATCGGCCGATGCGCGTTGCCGTCATCGCCTGCGGCTACGCCGATGGTTTTCCCAGAGCGTGCAGCAATCGTGGACGGGTCCTCATTCGAGGGGAGCGGGCGGCGATCGTCGGCACCGTGACGATGGACATGGCCATGGCGGACGTCTCGCACATCCCCGACGTCGAGCCAGGCGATGAGGTGGTCATCCTCGGCCGCCAGGGCGAACACGAGATCACGATCGATGAGTTCGCCGAGTCGGCAGGGCTCATCCCGCACGAATTGCTGGTGCGGCTGGGCAGCCGCCCGCCACGGGTCTACCTGCGCAACGGCCAGCCGACGGCGGTCGAAGAGGTGACATGCGCATCGTCGATCTGATCGAGAAGAAGCGCGACGGTGGCACCTTCGACCGCTCGGAATTGGAGGCGCTCGTTCTCGGCTACGTACGCGGTGAGGTGCCGGACTATCAGGTTGCGGCGTGGCTGATGGCGGTGCAATTGCGCGGCATGGCTCCGGACGAAGTGGTCGCGCTCACCCAGGTCATGGCCGCCAGCGGTGAGCAGCTGGACCTGTCGGCGATCGGTCGGCCGGTCGCCGACAAGCACTCGACCGGCGGCGTCGGCGACAAGACCTCACTGGTGGTGATGCCACTCGTCGCGGCGTGTGGTGTCCCCGTTGGCAAGATGAGTGGCCGCGGGCTCGGGTTCACGGGCGGCACGATCGACAAGCTGGAATCGTTCCCAGGGATTCGGCTCGATCTGAGCGCAGCCGAGTTCGTGCAGCAGCTGCGCGAGATCGGCATCGTCATCACCGGCCAATCAGCTGACCTCGCGCCCGCCGACGGGCGGCTGTACGCGCTGCGCGACGTCACGGGCACGGTGCCGAGCCTGCCGTTGATTGCCTCGAGCATCATGTCGAAGAAGCTCGCCGCGGGCGCGACTGTCATCGTCCTGGACGTCAAAACAGGCTCGGGGGCCTTCATGCGCGAACGGGCCGCGGCGCGTGAGCTGGCACAGGCGATGGTCGACATCGGCACCGCCGCGGGACGCAAGATGGCCGCGGTGGTCAGCGACATGTCCCAGCCGTTGGGCAACATGGTGGGCAACGCGCTCGAGGTGGGCGAAGCGCTCGACACGCTGGCAGGCACCGGCCCCGCGGAGTTCACAGCGTTCGCGCTGGAGCTCGCCGGCCTGATCGTCAACCTGGCTACCGACGGTGTGCGTGGCCTGACCGAAGTGGAGCACGCACTCGCCTCGGGCGCGGCGCGAACTCGGCTACGGGACATGATCGTAGCCCAGAGGGGCGACCCGGCCGCGTTCGAGAAAATCGATCGCTTACCCAGCGCAAGGCTACGAACACCATGCGTAGCCTTGAACGAAGGCTACCTGGCACGGCTCGATGCGCTGACCGTGGCGCGCGCGAGCATCGTGCTCGGCGCGGGCCGCGAGCGCAAGGGTGACCCGATCGACCTGGCCGTGGGCGTGGAGCTCCACGCCAAAGTCGGCGACCGCGTTGCCGCTGGACAGCCGCTCGCGACGATCCACGCCAACGACCCTGACCGCGCGGCCGAGGCCGAGCACCTGCTGCGGCAGGCCATTTCCATCTCGGCTACGCACATCGAGCGGCCGTCGTTGATCCTCGAACGGGTCGCCTCAGAGGGCTAACTGCTCCGCCACCTCCGCCTGCAACAGCCAGTGGGCGACTTCGGCGCCGCTGCGCCGCAGTGGTCCCTGGCGCACACAACACGGCGGCAGCGAACGCAGGAAAACCTGGCCGTAGAAGCGCGTGACGAGCCGCCGATCGAGCACCACAACCGCGCCGCGGTCCGATCGCGAGCGGATGAGTCGACCGAAGCCCTGCTTGAGCCGCAGCACCGCCTGCGGGACCGCGTACTGCATGAATGGCTCGTCGAACAGCTCAGCCCGCGCCGAAAACACGGGGTCGGTTGGGACCGAGAATGGCAACCGCGCGACCACCACGCAGCTGAGGGCATCGCCCACCACGTCGATGCCTTCCCAGAAGGCGCTTGTGCCGAACAGCACCACTCGTGAGCCCTGCCGAAACGCGGAGAGCAGCCGAGTGCGCGAACTTTCGTCGATGCCCTGCCCAAGCACGGTGATGCGCTGCGCAAGCAGCGGCTCCCGCAGCGCCTGATACGTTGCTCGGAGGTGGGCGCGGCTGGTGAACAGCACCAGCGTGCGGCCGCGCATGCGAGCGGCCACGTCCAGAATGGCGCGCTCGACGAGCGCCTGATAGCCGGGCTGGGTGGGATCGGGCAGGTCGTTGGGCACGTACAGCAGCGCCGCGCGTTCATAGTCAAACGGTGAGCCCAGGGCTTCGGCGGCACCGTCCTCGAGCCCCAGGCGCTCTTTGACGTATTCGAACGAGCCATCGATCGCCAGCGTCGCAGAGACGAGCACGCTTGCCCGTGGCTCCGCAAACAGGCGGTCGCGGAGCAGCGTGCCGACCTCCAGCGGCGCCGCGTTGAGCATCGGCGCCCGCGCGCGGCCGGTCAGCGAGAGCCAGTACACCGCCTCGGGCGCAGGCATCTGCAGCGCTCGCGACAGCCGGCGGCGCACGTCACGCCAGTACTCGATTTGCGCGGTGAGCTCGCCGATCAGCTCCTTCGCCCGCTCGAGCGCTGGTGGCACGTCGCGCAGGTGATCGGCGACCACGGCCACAACTCGCTCGACTGCCTGCACCCGCTCGCACGCGTCAGTGCAGATGCGCTCGAGCTCCTGCCACGTCGAGCTGGCGCGTATCGCTGCGTTGATGCGAAGCGTGCTCTCGTCCTTCGTCTCGGCTTCGGCCAGCACCCGCGTGAAGCCTTCGAACACGGCGCGCAGCTGAAAGCCGCTCTCCAGTACGGCCCGCTCCCCGTCCGCGAGCTCTGCGGCAAGCTCCGGCGGGAGTTGCAGTCCGCTGCCCGTGACGATGCACGCGACAGCCGTCGGGACGAGCCCAGCCGCGCTGTGCCCTGGCGTCCACAGCGCTTCGAGACGACTGATGAGCTCGCGCTCGGCGAGCCGCCAACCGAGCTGCGCGGTGGCTTCGTCCTCGAGGTGGTGCGCCTCGTCCAGGATCAGTACGTCGTAGTCGGGCAGGACCCGCGAGCGCGTCACCAGGTCGCTCAGCAGCAGCGCGTGGTTGGTGATGATGATGTGGCTGTCCTCGGCGTTGCGCCTGGCGCGTGCCAGAAAGCAGACGCCGATGCGGTGGTAGCTGCACCGCGCGGGCGTACACACCTCGGTGATGGCGCTCAGTCGCTGCCAGACCTCCTCCTCGCCCGGGGTCAGCCGCAGCTCGGCGCGATCGCCTGTCTCGGTGCGCGGGAGCCAGAACAGGGTTTTGATCAACAGCGTGCGGTCTTCGATCGACAGGTCGTTTGACTGCAGCAGCAGCTGCCAGCGGCGCAGGCACACGTAGTTGCCGCGACCTTTGAGCACCGCGGCGCGCAGTGGCGTGCCGGAACCGAGCGCCGCTGCCACGAGCGGCAGATCGTGCTCGAACAGCTGGTCCTGCAGGTTGGTGGTGGCCGTGGAAACGACGACCCGCTGGTCCGCCTGCAGCGCCCGCAAGGAAGCTGGCAGTAGATAGGCGAGGCCTTTGCCGGTGCCCGTGCCGGCCTCGACCAGCAGTTGCCCGCCGGTATTCAACGTGCTGCCCACCAGCTGCGCCATGCGGACCTGCTCCTGGCGTGGCTCATAGCCGATGAGCGCCCGTGCCAGCGGACTGTCGACGGCAAAGCGCGCTGCCAGCTCGTCCAGATCCAGCGGCGCCACATCGCCGTCGCGAGGCGACTCCTTCGGCCGCTTGGGGAGCGCCCCTCGGGCGACCCAGCCGCCCAGCGGCGCCGCGTGCGCGAGCGCGGCGTTCAGCTCGGATGCGGGTGCGCTGCGCTCCAGGCTGCGAAACAGGGACCGCAAGGGCCAGTCGAGGCCGAGCGCCAGGCGGTTCAGCGTGAGCAGTGTTGGCAGTCCGAGGAGCTCGATCTGCTGCAGGAGCGCGTGGAAGACGTCCACGAGCAGCCTCGCTCGGGCGGCAAGACCGTCGTCCTCGGGCGGCTCGACGCCCAGGTAGGCGCCCACGTAGTCGAGCGAATCGGTGCGGCAGCGCGGCAACACCAGCGCCGCCAGCTCGAGGACGTCCCACACGTCTGGTTGTGGCAGCACGTTGGCGGCCTTGATCACCTCCGCCGCCCGCGTAGGCGCATCCGTGATCACCGCCGCGCCCCGTGCCAGTGCGCGCAGGTGCGACGCATCGCCGACCGGCTCGCCGCGCAGCGTGAGCGCTGCGAACTCGCCGCCGTTGGTGCACACCAGGGCGACAGCGCTTAGCCCGATGCCCGCTGATGCCTCATCGATCACAGCCACGGTAGATGTGGCGGCGAGTGTAGCACGCTTGTTCTAGAAGGTGAACCGCTTTTTGAGCTGCCCGCTGACAGCGGCGAGGACATAGCCGCGCACGATCGGGTTCTCCATCAGCTTCACACCCAGCCCGATCAGCGACGCCATATCGCCCACGTTGTCCAGCTTGGCCGTGACCCGCTTGCGCACGGGCTTGGGTCGAGCAGCGCCCGTCGCGAGCATGCCGCCAATCACCGCGCCGACCACGGCCGCGAATAGCGCGACGGCCACGGCCGGTCGCTCGCGCACTTCCTCAATCAGGGTGACGACGAGCTCCTCGAGCTGGTCGATGATGAGCTGCATCGTGCTCTGATCGACTTCCGAGCTACCGAACGACGCGTTCATCTGCGCACCCCTTCCCAGGCGTTCACGCCTTGGCTTTGTGTCCAGTATGACGCACGCGCCACCTCAGCGCCCGACCACCTTCAGCCGCACGTTGCCCAGACCGACCACGTCGCCGGGGACGAGCGCCGCCTCGCCCTGCACGAGCGTCTGGTTCACCAGCGTCCCGTTGGTACTGCCCAGGTCGGTGATCACCCACTCACCTTGCAGCCGCTGCAATCGCGCGTGCTCGCCCGATACCGCCGGATCGGCCACGACCACGCTGGCCCGCTCGGCACGACCAAACGTCGCGCCATCGGCCACTTCGATCACTTCGCCGAGCGGGAGGTCCGAATCGCCTGTCTCGAGTACCAGGAGGCGCAGGCCCAACGTCCTGGGCTCGACGGGCTGAACGACGACGGTATGCGGGGCCGCGGCCTCTTGCACCTCGGTCCGCGGCTGAAGCCCGCGCCAGGCGGTCCGCACCACCAGCCACAGGAACAGATACAGCACCAGCACCAGCGCGAGCCGCAGCGCCAGGATGGCCACGTCGACGAGGTCCACTGCCCTCAGGCCTCGCGCTCGGTCACCTTGAGATCGTGGTCGCCCAGGCGGAGTACGACACCTGTGCGTAGCGGCCGCGGCTGAGAAGGAAAGACGCGCTCACCGTTCACGAACGTGCCGTTCGTGCTGTCCAGGTCATAGACCAGCCAGTCTGACTCGATCCAGCGCGCCTGGGCGTGGTAGCGCGAGACGCGCTGATTGTCGATGGCGACGTCGTTGTCGGTGGCGCGGCCGATGCGCACCAGCCCGAAGCTCGGATCGAGAGGGTAGCGCAGCCCGAGGGCATCGGTGAGCCACACGCCAGGCTGTGACACGGACCTGACAGCGGGCCGCGCCGCGGCCAGATCGGCCAGGCGCAGCCGACGCGTCCCTTCGAGGGCTTCTTCCAGTGCCGCCTGCCGTTCGGGCTCGATGTCGACAAAGCGCGCATCGACCCGCACGCTGCCAACCCGAACGGAGTCGTCCTCACCGAGCTCGACCTTGGGTTCCGCCACCGGCCGCAGGCCGCGATCGTGTGCGTACTCGATCAGGTAGCGGCTCAGCTCGCGCGACATCGTCGCGCGGTACTCGGCGAAGCGCTCCAGGTCCGCCGGCGCAAGACGCACGCGGTACGCGTTCGGCACCTCGGCACCCGCCAGACCGATCACCTGCGCCTCCTCCATCGCGCGCGCGGCAGCCTTGGCGACCTGAACGGGCTGCAAGGTCGTCGGAAAGACGCGCCGCAGGCTGCCTTCGACCGCCTGCTCCATCAGTTGCTCGAAGCGCGCGAGCATCGGCTTGAGTCTTGGGTGAATTCTAGCCAGGGGTGTCGGGCGCGATTCTGACTCTTGAGCTCGAGGCGTACACGAGCCGTGGGCGGGGCTTCCGCGACTAGGGCTGGCCTGCCCAGCGACGGGCCAGGATGCGCAGCACCTCGCGGAACTCGGCTTTGGCGGGCCCTGACAGCGCGGGATCGCCCAGCAGGTCGGCGACCGATGCCAGCGCCTCGTCCCACCCGCCGAGCGACAGCACCGCGTCCGGCGCGTAGCCCGCTTGCGCCAGCAGCTCGTCGGTTGCGCGGCGATCGAGGCCGAGCGCGGCGGCGATGTTCAACACCACCGCCCGCCTGGGGAGCGGCGGTCGCTCGACCACGCGCGACTCGATGCGGTGGATGTAGGCGGGGTCGACACCGGCGCGCCGCGCGAGCTGGTTCAGCGACAGTTCTTGCCGCACGCGATGGGCGTGGACCGCCGCGCCGAAGCCCGCGTAGCCGCCATCGCCGCGCATTGACTTGCAGTCAATACTAGCACCCGCGGGCGCCGCTCGAACGTGCAGCTATTGACCGGCAGTCAATAGTCTACAATGGCGGCCGTGCTCGAGACCGGCGTCGACATCGTCGAGATCGATCGCGTCGCCGACCTGGCGCGCCGCTATGGCGATCGCTTCGCGCGGCGCGTCTTTACCCCCGATGAGTGGCAGACCTACCGCGCCCGACCTTCGTCACTCGCGGCCCGCTTCGCGGCCAAGGAGGCCGTCATCAAAGCGCTCGGCAGTCCGCACATGGCGTTGCACGAGATCCGCGTACTGCGCCAGGAGGGCGAGCGCCCCACGATTGAACTGGTTGGCCGTGCTCTGGAGCGCAGTCGAGCGCTGGGCGTGCGGCAGATCGCGCTCAGCCTGTCGCACTCGCAGCGCTACGCGGTCGCGTTCGTGGTGCTGGAGCGCGAGACCTAGAGTCCGCCCGCGCGGGCAGCGACCAGCACCATCCACGCCCCAACGCTGGTCGCCAGCACGTTCACCTCGCCGATCTTGAGCGGCTCGGGGAGATGGATCGCGCCGCCCACCACCTGACCCAGGCCCGCGGCGAAGATGCCCAGCAGTGCGTACCACGCCAGCCCACTCAGGTGGCGGCCGATCAGCATGAACGACGCGGCCCCGTTGATCACCCCCAGCAGCGCGGCAATCACCAGCCAGGGTGGCAGCAGGGCGAGCGCGGTCGCGGTTTCGGGCAACACCACGGCGCTTCTCGACTCAGGCTACGCCTGCATTGCCGGCCCGTCAATGAGCCGGCGGTCGGAGCGCACACGCTGGCCCTATACTGCAGGTCAACAGGCTTTACCGCCGTTGAGACGGAGCTGAGTACGTTATGCCCACCCAGGTCGAGCTGCACGCCGAGCCACGCACCGAATTCCGCAAACACGTGCGCCGCTTGCGCCGCCAGGGCATCGTGCCCGCCAACATCTATGGCCACGGTGCTTCGCGCGCGATCCAGACGCCGCTCCGCGCGCTCGAGCACGTGCTGGCTCACGGTGGTCGCACCGGCATTGTCAGCATCGCCGTCGACGGCACGTCGGAGACTGCGCTGCTCAAGGACATTCAGCGCGATCCGCGCTCGGGCGTGATCCTGCACGTCGAGTTCCAGGCGGTCTCGCTCGAGGAAGAAGTGACCAGCCTGGTGCCGGTGCGCTTCATTGGCGAGTCCACCGCTGTTACCAAGCTGGACGGCGTGATGACCCATCCGCTGAGCCAGCTGCGGGTGACCGCGCGCGCGGTGGACCTGCCGGACATGGTCGAAGTCGACGTAAGTGTGCTCGAGGAGCTGCATTCAGCCATCCACGTCTCCGATCTGCCGCCGTCGCCGAAATACAAGGTGCTCGATCCACCCGAAGAGGTGCTGGCCGTCGTGAATCCGCCTAAGGTCGAGGTGGAAGAGGTTGTCGAGGCGGTCGAAGCTGCCGAGGCTGAGGCCGAGGGCGCTGAGGCGGAAGGCGAGGGTGCAGCCGAAGGCGAGGCCCGCGAGTCTGCCGAGGACACCTCAACGTAAGATTCGCCTAGACTCCCGCCACCTGGTATGCGCGGAGTAGACGTGTGACCGGGCAGCAACAGCTGCAGTACGTCAGCTGGGCGCTGTACGTGCTGATCTTCCTGCTGGTCCTGGTGCGGGCGATGCGCCGTCCCACGCCCGCGCACCTCGATATGGTGCTGTTCTTCGGCGCCGCGACGCTGCTCATCGTGGGCGGGGCGCTCCCAGCCGTGCTGGGGATCGCGCCGCCCATCTGGCTGAACGACGCGACCGGCGCGCTGCTGATGTCGCTCGCTTACCTGCAGCTGCGGCTGGTGGCCGACTTCGCGACCGTGCCGGCGCTGGTGATGCGCGCGAGCGAGATCGGGCTGTTCGCATCGATCGTGGTCATCGTCTTTGTGCCATCACCACTGTCCGCGGAGGCGGCGCTGCTGCTGATCCTCTACTTCGTGCTGGTGATTGGCTACGACACGGTGGCGTTCGTGCGGGCCGCGATCGGCAACCGCGGTGTGACACGCCGCCGCATGCAGGCGGTCGCCGCGGGCTCACTGTGCATTGGGCTGGTGCTCGTGTTCGCCGCTGCGACCGTAGCGACGCCCGCGCTCAACTGGCTGTGGAGCGAGCTGAGCGCGCTGGCCGGCCTGGCCTCGGGCATGTGCTACTTCATCGGCTTCGCGCCGCCGACGTGGCTGCGCCGCGCGTGGCAGGAGCCCGAGCTGCGCGCGTTCCTCAGTCGCGCGGCGAGCCTGCCGCGCTTGCCCGACACGATCAGCATCGTGCGCCAGATCGAGCACGGGGCTGCCGAATCGGTCGGTGCGCCAGGGGCCAGCGTTGGGCTCTGGGACTCCGACAGACAGCGCCTGTGCTTCTTCTACAACGCTCCGCCCGCGGGTCAGGCCCCAGCGCCGATCGAAGGTGGCAGCGTTACCCGCGTCGACGATGTCTGGGAGGTGGACCCTAACGAGCACCCGATTTCAGGTCGGGCCTTTCTCGAGCAGCGCGCCCTGTTCGTCCTGGACGTGGAGCGCGCCGACCCAGCCAACGTCGCGATGTATCACGCGTATGACGCGCGCACCGCGCTCGCGGCGCCGATCACCGCGGGCGACAAGCGGCTCGGTGTGCTGACCAGCTTTGCGCCACGGGCGCCATTCTTCGCCAACAGCGACCTCGAGCTGCTGCAGCTCCTGGCCGACCAGGCGGCCGTGATCTTGGAAAGCCGCGTGCTGATCGACGAAGCAACCCGTGTCCGCGCGCGAGAAGAAGCGACGCGACTCAAGGACGATTTCCTGTCATCGGCGGCGCACGACCTGAAAACGCCGCTGACCGGGCTGGTGACCCAGGTGCAGCTGCTGCGGCGGCGCGCCGAGCGGCAGCCGGAGGCGCCGGTCGACCGTGTCGGCCTCGATCGCATGCTCGAGCAGACGCTGCGGCTACGCGACCTGGTGCTCGAGCTGCTGGATGTCTCGCGCCTGGAGCACGGTAGCCTGCTCGGGCAGCGCGAGTCGGCCGATCTCGGTGCACTGGTGAGTATTCTGCTCGCCAGGGGTGATCCGGATTGGGGCCGCGTGCAGTTCGAGGGCGCGCAGTCCGTACCGGTGCACATCGATGTGTCCCGGCTGGAACAGGTCATCACCAACCTTGTTGAGAACGCTCTCAAGTACAGTCCACACGGTGAGCCCGTCCAGGTCCGCGTGTGGTCGGAAGACGCGAGCGCGCGATTGTCTGTTCGCGATCAGGGCATCGGTATCACCGCCGAGGACCTGCCTTTGATCTTCCAGCGCTTCCACCGCGGTAGGAACGTCGACGATCGACGTTTCGCAGGTATTGGCCTCGGCCTGTACATTGCGCAGGGAATCGTGGAGCAGCACGACGGTCGGATCTGGGCCGAGAGCGCACCCAACGCGGGCAGCACGTTCCATGTCGCGCTGCCTGTTGACGCCCGTGGGCAGTAGCCCCGGCGGCGCGGCGTACGCTGAGCGCAGCACGGTGGGCACGCAAACCGGACCAGTGCTGGTCGTGGATGATGATCCGACGATCCTCGCGACGGTCGCCGAAACCCTCGACCTGGAAGGCTATCCGGTGGTCACCGCTACCAACGGCGCCGAAGCGCTGGAAGCGTACGAGCGCACCGCGCCGTCGCTGGTTCTGCTCGACATGCGCATGCCCGTGCTCGATGGCTGGGGTTTTGTTCGGGCGGTGCGCGCGCGAGGACTGAGCCCGGTAGTGGTGGTCATGACCGCGACCGCCGACGCGCGACGCTGGGCGTCCGAGATCGGCGCGCACGGCGTGCTGCCAAAACCGTTCGATCTGGATGACCTCATTGCGGAGGTGCAGCGGCTGCGTCCTGGGCCGCCAGGAGCCGCGCTCGCCTGAGATCCTCGGGCGTGTTCACGTTGAAGAACGCCCGCCCATCGGGCGAGACCCGCCGCCACTCCTCCTCGGCTACCTCGCGCACGCGCACGGACGCGAAATAGCTGATCATCCGCTGCTCGCCGCGCGCCAGGGCCGCCTGGATCGCCTCGAGCACCGGCCCCCGACGGTACACCGCGTGCATGGGTTCGAGATTGCCCTCGGTGCGCGGAATCACGACGTCGGCATCGAGCCCGAGCAACACCTCGAACACCCCGCGCGACACGAACGGCATATCGCACGCGACCGCAAGGCACACCTGCCCCTGCGCAGCCCCGAGCCCCGCCGCCAGCGCTGGCAGCACGCCCGCGTGCGGCTGCGGATCGAGCACGACGCGCGCGTGAGGCAGCACCTCGTCCAGCCCCGGCTCGTTGGCCAGGATCACCACCTCGTCGACGAGGGGCTGGAGTGCGCGCGCAATGCGCAACACGATCCGCTCGCCGCCGACGTCGAGCAGCGCCTTGTTGACGCCGCCGAGTCGCGTGGCGCGACCGCCCGCGAAGATAAGGGCGCTGCGGGCTAGTTGGGTTGGGTGCCCGGCCTCAGGCGACGGCGCGAGTCAGCCGCGTCCCGCACTGGCCACAGAAGACCTGGCCAGATGGATTGACCGTCGCGCACGACGGGCACTTGTTTTCGGGCGCAGCCGAGGTCGGCGCAGGCGCAACGCTGCTTCCAGCGGGCGCGGTGGTCTGCACCTGAGCATTGGTCGCTGGTGCGGTCGAAGATGTTTGCGCCGCGGCCGCGGCGGCGGCGGCGGCCTTATCTTTGTCGTCCTGGGTGGCACTGCGGAATTCGCGGACGCTTTTACCGACCGCTCCGCCGATCTCCGCCAGCCGACCTGCGCCGAAGATGACCACAACGATGAGAAGAATGATGACGAGTTCCCAAGGGCCGAGAGCCGGCATAGATCGCGTGTCCCTTTCCTGTCCTGCGTGCGTGCGCGCAGAGCATAGGTTTTCTCTGCGTAAGCGTCAAACTTCTACGATAAGTTCAACCTCGACTGCAAAACTCGACGGCAGCTCGATCACGCCCACTGCCGTGCGTGCATGGCGTCCCGCGTCGCCGAAGATCTCCACGAACAGGTCCGAGGCGCCATTGGCCACCATCGGCTGCTGGTTGAATCCGCTTGCGCTGTTGACGAAGACGCCCACCCGTACCAGCTGCTTGACGGAATCCAGCGAGTCGATGACCGTCAGCAAGGCGGCCAGGCAATTCAGCGCACACACCCGCGCCGCCTCGCGCCCCTTGTCCACGTCCAGGTCATCGCCCAGCTTGCCTTTGATCTCGTGGTCTACTGTCCCCGACACCTGGCCAGCCGTGTAGATCAGGTTGCCCACCCGTCGGGCGGGGACGTAGTTGGCCAGCGGCGCCCGCGGCGCGGGCAGCGTCACGCCGAGCTCCTTCAGCCGATCGTCGATGCGACCCATACCTGGCCATGCTACTCAGTCCAGCGCTGGCGTCTATCCTGGCTAAGGAGGCACCGTCTCCTGACCACCCTTGGCCAAGTCCGTTAGCGTTCCCGCTCCTCGACAGCGCGCCATCTCCTGGCCGCCCGCCTTCCTGGAGCGACAGGGCACGCTTGGCCCGATCCTGGTGGCGCCCGCGATCCTGTATATCGCGGCGCTGGTTGGCTATCCGTTCCTGCTCGCGCTCTACCTGAGCTTCAGCAACGCGGACGTGTCGACCTCGGGCCTGGGCAGCTTCGTCGGCTTCGACAACTTCGTCGCGCTCTTCGAGTCGTCGGTCTTTCTGACCGCCTTGCGCAACACGTTGCTGTTCACGGGCGCCTCAGCGGTGCTCAAAGGGTTGCTGGGCACCATCCTGGCGTTCTTACTGGCCGAAAACGTGCGCGGCACGCGCGTGTTCCGCTTCATCATTCTGCTGCCGTGGACTGTGCCGATCGCGCTCAGCTCAATCACCTGGAAGTGGATGTTCGACACCCAGTACAGCATCATCAACTGGGTCCTGCACGCGGTCGGGCTGCTCAAGCCATCCGAGATGCCGAACTGGCTGGGCGATCCGACGCTGGCGATCCTGTCGATCATCGCCGTCAACGTGTGGCGCGGCTTTCCGTTTGGCGCGGTGATCCTGCTGGCGGGCATGAGCGCGGTCCCCAGCGAGGTGATCGACGCTGCCAAAGTCGATGGCGCTGGGCCAGTGACCCGTTTCCGCAAGGTCATCGTGCCGATGATTGCGCCCGTGCTTTTCGTCGGCAGCCTGTACGACCTCGTGTTCACGCTCACCGACATGACCGTGGTCTACCTGCTCACTCGCGGGGGTCCTGGCAACGAGACGCACGTGTTGTCGTCCTACGCGTTCCTGGTCGGCGTGCAGTCGGGTGCCCTCGGGCGCGGGGCCGCAATTGCGATTCTGCTGTTCCCGATCCTGCTGCTGGTGGTGTTCTTCGCCTTGCGCAGCCTGCGACGGCGGGACATTTAGCTCGCATGGCTGTCCTGGCTCAGTCGCAACCGTTCTACAGGCGCTCGGCCTTCGGCCGCCGCCTGCGCAGAAACCTCCTGGTCTACGGCGGATTGACCTTCTATGCGGTGCTGGCGGGGCTGCCGATCTTCTGGATGATCATCACCACCTTCAAGCCCGACCGCGACCTCTACAACCTGCAGAACTTTCCGCTGTGGTTCAACCAGAACGGCATCACCTTCGACCACGTCGCGTTGCTGTTCAACCGCACGCAGTTCCCAACGTGGCTCAAGAACACGCTGTGGGTGTCACTAGCGGTGGCCGCGATCACGCTTGCCGTCTCGGTGCCGGCTGGCTACGCGCTCGCGCGGCTGCGCTTTCGCGGCAACGAGTCGCTCACGATCGGCATTTTCCTGATTTATCTGGTGCCGACCACGCTGCTCTTTCTGCCGCTGGTCAAGATGATCTCGCTGTTCGGGATGTTCGACCGCCTGCAGTCGCTGATCCTGGCGTATCCGACGTTCACTATTCCGTTCTGCACGTGGTTGATGGCAGGCTTCTTCAAGACCATCCCGCTCGAAATCGAGGAAGCGGCGATGGTCGATGGCTGCTCACGTTTGGGAGCGATCCCACGCGTGATCCTGCCACTGAGCCTGGCGGGCATGTTGACCGTCGCGATCTTTGCCTTCACGCTCAGCATGCAGGATTTCGTGTACGCGCTCACGTTTGTTTCCTCGTCGGACCAGAAGGTGGTCACCATTGGCGTGGTGACCGAGTTGATCCGCGGCGATGTCTTCTTCTGGGGCTCGCTGATGGCGGGCGCCCTGATCGCTGGTGCACCCGTGGCGATCCTGTACAGCTTCTTTCTCGACTACTTCGTCAAGGGCATCACTGGTGGAGCCCTCAAATAGCCCATCTGGGAGGTTTTCTCAGCTATGACCGTTTCACGCCGTCGGTTCGTTCGCATCGCTGGCGTCCTGTTTGCTGGTGGCGCCGTCACTTCGCTGCTCGCCGCGTGCGGCGGTGGTGCTGCGCCGTCGCCGACGGCCGCGCCCGCGGCTGCACCGACGACGGCGCCCAAGCCGGCCGCGACGACTGCGCCGGCTGCCGCGGCGCCGACCTCCGCCGCCTCACCGGCCGCCGCTGCCAAGCCGACGGAGGGCGCCGCGGCAAAGCCGACCACCGCGCCCGCCGCCGCACAGAGCGGCCCGGTCGCGAAGCCGAAGTCGGGCGCGACGCTCAAGATCCTCGTCTGGAGCCATTTCGTCCCCGCGTACGATGAGTGGCTCGACAATTACGGGAAATCGTGGGGCCAGAAGAACAACGTCACGGTCACTGTCGACCACCTGCGCACCGACGATCTGCCCGCCCGACTCGCGGCCGAGGCCTCAGCCGGCGCAGGTCACGATTTGTTCGAGTTCCAGGGTGTACTGCAGGCGTCGACGTACAAGGACAAGCTGGTCGACCTGACCGACGTTGCCAATGCCGTCGGCGGCAAGTATGGCGGTTGGGTCGACACGGCCAAGACCTTCGGCGTGGTCGACGGCAAGTGGATGTGCGTCATGACCTTCATGATCATGCAGCCCCACCTGTACCGCACCGACTACTTCAAGGCGGCCGGCTACGACAAGTTCCCCGACGATTACCCGACCCTGCTCGAGGCCAGCGCCAAGCTGAAGGAGCAAGGCCATCCGGGCGGCCTGGCGCTGAGCAACTGCAACGATGGCAACCACAACTGGCGCTCGGTCCTGTACTCCTTCGGTGGCACGGAGCAGTCCGCGGACGGTCAGAAGGTGACGCTTGCCTCTGATGAGACGCTGGCGGCCATCAAGTACGGCGTCGAACTGTTCAACAAGGGCATGACCGACGAGGTTTTCTCCTGGGACAACTCGGGCAACAATCTGCTCCTGCTGTCAGGCCGCGGCTCGTGGATCGACAACGCCACAAGCGCCTATATCACCGCGAAAAATCAATCGCCCGAGGTTTTCGAGGCAACCAAGATCGCGTTGCAGCCCAAGGGCGGCGGCGCCAAGGCAGCTCGGCGCAACGGCGTCGATGCCAACGCGTGGGCGGTCTGGAAGTGGGCCAACGACGCTGACACGGCCAAGGCGTTTATCGCCGACTGGTACGACCAGTGGCAGGAGTGGGGCAAGGTCACCAACGGCTACAACAGCCCACCGCTGCTCGATATGTGGAAGAAGCCGATGCCTGGCCTCGAGGATCCCAATTTCCAGATCATGCAGGACTGGCGCGAGGTCGCCTTCGTCGCGGGCTATCAGGGCACGTTCAACTCGGCGATCGAAGAGATCAACGCTACGTTCGTCATGCCCAACATGTTCGTGCGCGCCGTTCGTGGCGAGTCACCCGACGCGGCGATGAAGTGGGGCGAAAGCGAGTACAAGCGCATCTTCCAGAAGCACGGGGTCAGCAACCCTTAGGCGCCCCTGCGCGGGCGTCGTGAACGAGGCTGAGCTGCGCGCGCGGCTCGAGCGACCAGGCCTGGAGCGCATCGGCCCGGCGCTGCTCAGCCTGGCCGCGCCATGCGATGCGGAGGGCGCCCTGTTTAGCGGCCAAACGTTAGCTGCTCGCGCTCGGCCGACAGCACCACCATGGCGGCGCCGAGGAAAATCAGGTTCTTCAGCACGTGCTGGCCTTCGAGCGTGAGCACGATCGGGAACAGGCTGAAGGCGATGTCGGCGCGCGCGAGCACCACCACGATCGAGAACCCGAACAGGACCACGGCCACGGTTGCCGAGAGCTTGCGCTGCCAGCGCGTCAGCAGGCCCACGGCCAGCAGGATCTCGACAATCCCGAGTCCGGTCAGGAACACGTTGAAGGGCTCGAACGGCATGACCGCGCGCAGCAGCGACTCCTGCGCATCACCGCCGGGCACCAGCTTGAGCGCGCCGAACCACAGGAACACCACGCCCAGGCCAAGCCGCAGCAGCCGCAGGCTGTAGCGCGCCGACCAGTCGAGGAAGGGCCGCTCCAGTCGATCGTAGATCTTGAATGCGCGCTCGATCGGCAGCCCCGCCATCCAGCGCCGCTCGATCGGGATTTCGCGGCCGCGCAACGTTGCCGCGAGGACCAGGGCGGAGGTCACGATGACCAGGTCCTTGACGACGTACTCACCTTCGAAGGTGAGCAGGAACGGAAATGACCGCCACACCCAGGCTGGGGCCATGATCGGGATGGAAAGCGTGATGCACATGGTCGCGAAGACCATGAGCAGCGTGATGCGCGGCCAGCGACCGCTGATGAACCCCAGGCCGGCCAGGATCTCCCAGCCCGCCGCGAAGCGAATGAACGTGTCGATCGGCAGGAACGCGGGCGTCGAGGCCCGCATGAGCGGCTCGGCCGGGCTGACTCCGGGCAGGACTTTCAGCAGCCCCAGCCACAGGAACAGCACGCCGAAGCCCACCCGCAGCACGCCGATCGCCTGTGGCGTCGCGAGTGTTGCCGCGCTGACTCGAGCTGCACCCCGCACGAACGGCGCCAGGTTACACGGTCAGCAGGAGCACCCGTGCCATCTCCTTCGGCTTCGCGAAGGGTGCCGCGTGGGTAGCGTTCATCTCCACGTACTGCCAGCTGGCCTGGCTCCGGACCCGCGCGTTCTGACGCTGCGTGTCCTCGTCGGTCGGGTCGTAGTCGACCAGGCAGCGGACATAGCTGGTGGGATGCCGTCGGCGGCGCCGCTGAGTCGAATGGGCTGCAGCCAGGTGTTCAGCGGGTGCGCGGCGAACCGCTCTCGTATCCAGTTCTGTTGGTCCGCCGGCAGGTCACGCAGCAGGGCAGATTCCAGGCGTGTCGCCGAGGGTGGGACGGGCCAGCCGTCGCCGTACTGCTGCGCGAGCTCTAGTCGCCTGGCGTGTGCGCTGCGCGGTGCGCTGGTGTCGCCATCGCGTGGCACATCCGAGTCGAAGTACACAAGGTGTCCGATCCGCTCAGGCGCCAGATCGGCCGCGCCGGCGACGATCGTCCCGCCGTAACTCCAGCCGACCAGCATCACGTTGGTCAGGTCCTCATAGTGGAGGAGGTTGACGACGTCCTGGATAAGGGTCTCGAGGTCAACCGTGGGTCTGGCCAGATGGGACCGCGCCCCAGCCCAGTCAGGGTCGGCATGAAGACCTCATGCCCCGCCGCCCGCAGCTCGGGCGCCACCCACCGCCAACACCACCCGCCCACGACCGCGCCGTGCACCAGCACGAAAGTCGCCGCCGCCCAAGAGTCGTCGCCGCTCAACGACTCGGGCGCGCGAGCAATGCGCTGATGTCGCTCTCCGGGCTGATGGGGTCGGCACGCTGCAGCAGTCGTACAACGGAGTGCGCCAGCCACCCGAAGACAAACTGGTTCGAGCTGATCTCACGTGGGCGGCATGATCGAACACCAATGTGCCTGGTCCAAGGGGAAACTCCCGCAGCGCCGACAGCGCACTGGACAGGACTGCTTCTGCATACGCAGCTGGCAAACCAGTGAAGACGCGTTCGGCTTGCCAGGTGAGGCTCCAGTCAACTTGCTTTTCGCAGCTGTTGGATACGACTACCCGCACGTTGACCGAGCTGTTCGCACTCGCTGTAAAGGAGCCGCCCAGGATGCCGAAATGGGCGTGGTTGGTCGGGCTGAAGAACTCCGCTGCTGCCCGGGTCAGGCTCACCAGGCCAAGCGCAGCCGCCTGGCGTGCCTGGAGCCAGTGCTCCGCCACGACCTCGCACGGCGGCAAGCCGTCCAGCCACACCCGTCGGCGCTGGTGGCCGAACCGAGCTCGCACCTCATCATCGGTGTCGACAATTGTGACACTGCCCTGACGGTTCGCGTGACGCTTCGCGGCCTCGCTGTGACGGTTCGCGTGACGCTTCCCGATTACGCTGAGGGCGGCGGTGGGGGTGCCGCGGGCAGGATGAGGTGGCGCGTTCGGGCGCTTTGAGCGCGGGGTAGAATCTCGCGGTGGGGGCCGACTCGTGCGCCCGCCACGGAGGACCCGCTTGTCACGTCGCATTGCACTGCCGCTTGCGTGCCTGCTGCTCTCGACGTTGTCGGCGGCGCCCGCGTGGGCCGCCCAGTCGGGGCCCAACTTCTGCGCCCCAGGCGTCCAGCCCTCGTTCCAACTGGGTTTTGCCACGCTGAAGGAGAAGCTCGGCGACCGCATGGGCGGTCCCACCGAATGCGAGCACCCCGACGCCGCGTCCGGCGACTCGCTCGCCCACACCTCGACCGGCCTCGCGTTCTACCGCCAGCGCACCAACACCGCGTCGTTCACCAACGGCACCGACCACTGGGCGCTGCTGCCCAACGGCCTTGGCCACTGGATCGGTTCGAGCATCGACCCGCCGACCATCACCTTCGACGACATCCGCTACCTGGTCGAGGTGATCCCGCTCGCGGAGCAGGAGGGCAACCTGGGTCCGCGCCTCGAAGGTCTTGGCGCCAACGTCACACAGGCTTCGCCGGCCTTCGACGAGCTCAACTCCATCCGCGCCGAGCTCGCCGACATCAGCGACCAGCTCAACGCGCTCACCCCCGGCCCGAACACCCAGAGCCTGGCCAACTCGATGGCGGCCGTCAACAACAGTCTGATCGACCTGCTCGACACGATCGTCGGCTTGCTCCAGTCCACCAGCACCACCGAACAAGCCCGCATGGCCGCGCACCTCATCGAGCTCCTGCCGCAACTGAACACGCAGCTGGCAGACATGGAGGCCGACTTCAACGGCCTGACGACCTAAATGCCTCCTGCTAGCTCGATCACAGTCGAAGTGAGTTCCGGTAAAGTTCGAGCCCGGCCCGATACGGGCTGGGAGGATGCCGTCGATGACAGCGCCGATACGGTTGCGCTTGGACCAAGCGGCGCGCGCCGCAGTGTCCGAACGCTACGAGCACACGCGCGGGGCCGTGGAGCGCACCAATTGCCAGATCGTGCTGCTGGCCGACGAGGGGCGGCATGCCCTAGAGATCGCCTGGCTGGTCCGTCGCGGAGTCGATCAGGTACGCAAGGTGTTGCATCGGTTCCAGCGCGAGGGCGTGGTTGGGCTGGCTCCGCGCAAAGCGCCTGGGCGGGCGCTGCAGATCACACCCGCCTGGTTGGCCGAACTGCAGCGGGTGATCGACCTGGACCCCGCGCAGCGTCGGTGTGCCGAGTGCCGTGTGGACCACGCGTCTGCTGTCTGCCTATCTGGAGCAGGTGACCGGATTGCATACCGGCATCGAGACCGTGCGGGTGCATCTGCATCGGGCCGGGTACGTGTGCAAGCGGCCCACCTAGTCGTTGAAGCGCAAGTCGACGAAATAGGCAGGGTGGGTAAAAAACGCCTGAGGGTGGAGGCGGTCTTAGCGGCTGCGGCATCGCCGGTGCCTCCACCTCTCGAAGAACTGCTGCCGGACCCGCTGCTGCGAGATGAGCTGCCAGAGGATCTGGCCTGGCTGCTGCGTCTGCTGCCGCGGGCGGATGTCTATCTGCAGGATGAAGTCGAAGTCGCCTTGCATCCCACCCTGACCCGCGTCTGGTGCCCAAAGGGACGACGAGGCCAGCGTCTGGTCGATGCGCCCGGCAACAACAAGAAAGAGTATGGGTTCGGGTTGGTCGATTGGCGCGACGGCTGGTTCGATTGGGCGCGGGCAGCCGGTCGGCGAGCGGTCCCGTTCTGTGCCCAACTGCAACGTGCTGTCGAGCGCTCCCAGGCTCGCGGATGGATCGCGATGGTGCTGCTCGACAACCTGGGCATCCACACACCCAAGGGCTCGCTGCTGCTGCGGAAGCTGCTCGACGACCTGCGTGGCCAACTCGTGCTGGTCTATACGCCGGCCTATGACCCGGAGTCCAACCGCATCGAATGGCTGTTGCGCTCGCTGCGACGTGCGGTCAGCCACACCCACACCCGCGAAACGCTCTCCCCTCTGTTGGAGGACGCCGACACCTGGGCCTAGACCATCACTCCATTCGAGGTTCTGCGGCAGATCGGCAGCCCGTTCGCGGACGATCTTGAGCCTGCTGACGATCAAGGCCTTGTCCACGCCGCTTGAACACCCGGGAAGCATTTAGTCAGGGGCGCTGGCACGAGATAGGCAAGCGGTTGCCGATTTTTCATAGTTGCGCAGGCGGCTGCGCCACAGCTGGGCGTACATCGCATCAGGCTGCTGCCCGGTCGATTTGACTGCGACTTATCAGGTGAATAGGAAGACGCTCGTCAGCAACCCGCCCCAACCTGGCGCCTGACTTCGATACGGTTGACTGGTTGCATGCAGGTCCTTGCCACGGCTACGACGAGGCGATGCCTTCGCTCGAGCGCTGGCTCCAATGGGCGCGACGCTGCCGTATCGAGGCGTTCGTGGCACTGGGCCGGACTAGCACGTATACCGCACCCACATCGAGGCCACGCTGCTTCACGACGTCAACACCGGTCGCGTGGAGTCGCTCACCACCAAGGTCCGGCTGATCGCTCGGCGCGCGTTTGGATTCCGCTCCGCCCAGGCTCTGATCGCCCTCTCCGAGCTCACCCTGGGCGGGCTCTGCCCACCCCCGGCCTGGCCGACAGTGACCGTGACCGGACCCACGGCTATGCCAGAAGACCCCGAAAAGCCCTATAGCGCGACCGGGAGCGGTTCGGCGTCGACGAAATGTCCTTCGAGGACATGGAGCCGCACCCCCTCGCAGTAGCTTGAGGAGACAGTCCACGCCGAGAAATCCTTGTCGGGCAGGCAGGCGACCGTTGCCGCCTCGATTATGCCGCCATGCGAAATGACGAGGGCACTGCCGTCCTCAGGAACGCGTCGGGCCAGCGACTGGAACGCTTCAGCCAGGCCGGCCATATACCTGGCCGTCGGACCACCCAGCCGGGCGGCACGCATGAACTCCGCGCAGCCCCCTTCCCAGTCGGTTTCGTCCAGGACCTCGACCGACTGGAGACCCAGCGCTGGCCACTGCTCGTGCACAGCAAAGCCCATCGCGATTGCCGTCTCGAAGGCCCGCGCGACCGTACTGGTGATGACCACGTCGTAAGGCCCCATCGACGCTCCGACCCGCCGCGCCAGGTCCACGCCGGGCTGGGACACGTGATCGCCCGGCTTAGTGCGCATTGTGTGGCGGCGGTGGTCGATCACGCGCATGGCGGGCGGTCCTCCTTAAACAAAGGCAGCGCACCCCAACCGTACCTGTGATTGTTCGCCCGAGCCCACCCGCAGGTCAGATACCGCGGCGGTCTCTTCGGTTGTCGAGACCTGCGGAAATAACGAGCAGCAGTATGGCTTCGGTCTGGTCGACTGGCGGGATGGTTGGCTCGATTGGGAGCGGGCGCTTGGTCGTCGAGCTGCACCTTTCTGTGCCCAGTTGCGCGAGCAGTCGCGCCTTCCCAGTCGCGTGGGCGCATCGCCCTGGTGCTCTTGGATAATCTCGGCATCCACACACCCAAAGGCTCGCTGTTGCTGCGGCAATTGCTAACCGAATTGCGTGGCCAACTCGTGCTGGTCTACACGCCCGTCGACGACCCGGAGTCCAACCGTATCGAACGGTTGTGGCGCTCGCTGCGGCGTGCCGTCACCCACACCCACAGGCGCGACACGCTCCCACCCTGCTCGAAGACAGCGACACCTGGGCACGGACGATCTCGCCAATGGACATCCTGCGCCAGATCGGCAGTCCCTTCGCAGACACTGTTGATCCGACCGACCAGCAGGCTATCGCCCATGCCGCCTAACCAACCGGGAAGCATTTAGCGGGTCGAACGCGCCAGGGTCGAGGACGCCGGGCTCACGCGAGTCGCCTCAGCTCTACGAGCATCGCTCGCTGAAGCACGTTTCCTTCGCGCGCACGGTCCTCCAGAGACAGTACGACGCGAATCATCTGCGCGCCGGCCCACAGAAATAGCGCCTGCAGCGCGGTCACGAGAAAGATCACCAGGGCACCCAACAGTCCAGCTCCAGCAATGCCAGCTGAGGCGGCGGCGGGCGCGAATCTGCCAACTGCACCCGCCGATCCGACGGCGGCGATCAGCACGAACACCGCGATAAGGACTCCGATGACGAGGGCCAGCACGGCGAGCCCGCTGAGGACGGTCGCCAACAAGCGGAGCGCTACGAACGCTTCGGAGCGGTCGGTCCCCGCGGCCGGCGTGAACTGGTCGGCGTTACTGCGCAGCATGCCGCGAGTCAATCCAGAATCCAAGCCGCGGTCAACTGAGCCACTGCTCCTCGGCGCGCGATCCGCACTGGTTCCAAGCTCTCGGAGGAGCCACGTCGCCGAGGTCGCGGACCCCTCTGACCAGACCAATCCGCCGAAAGCCGGTAGTGCGGGTGTCCCGTGCGGGATTCGAACCCGCGATACTGAAGCTTGAGAGGGTGTTTCGGACCTGCCACAAAGGGCCGCAGCGGTCCGCTTCGAGTTTGGCCCGACATTGACCAATCCGACTAGATCCGTGTCACGACGGCTCGGTGCGCCTGGGTTGCTGCAACGGTCCATGGGCATTACACCTGACAGGCGAAACTTCCAATTTCGCTTCGTCCGACTGCTTCGGTAGGTCCAGGTCAGGCGGTACGCTGGCTCTTCGATATTCGAGGGCTTCGCGGGCACCCCGTTTGGTCCGTTCGATTACCACGGCTTCCAAGTTCGGCTTCTCTAGTCGAGCAACCCAGTCAATCTCGTTCGAGGCATCTGCCGGCCATTCGAGCCTGCGCCCGGGCCGAATTGACTCTCGCGAAAATCCAACTCGCCGCGCCTCCATGCAGTTGGAGGCTCGACCTACCTCAACTCAATCGACAAGCACGAATTTGACGTCGAGGCGGCGATAGGTGTCCGCTGCCCGTCGGTCTCGGGTCATCAGGGTCAGTCCGTGTTCGAATGCAGCAGCGCCGACGAGGGCGTCGTACACCGTTCCGCCAGCGATGCCGAGCGTGCCCAGCCTTGCAAGTAGCTCCATGGCGGCGTGATCACTGAGAAAACGCGTCGCGGGAAAGTTGTGGGCTATGAGACGGGCGACCGCCCCTGGACTCCTTCGCGCCGGCGGTGGCAGCCGGGTGAGGGTGGAGAACGTCTCGAACGCGGCATGGCCGGCCAGCCCGAGGGTTTTGTTGCGAACCGCATCGACCACGGTGCGATGGTGCTCGTGATCAGCCACTACGAGAGGAACAGCGACGCTGGTATCGACCAGAGCGTCCGGTTCGAGAGTCACCCGACTAGCGTCGGTCGGCGTCACGAAGCACTTGCACCAGCTCGTCGCCGATGGCGACGCCCGATGCGGGAATCACCAGGCGGCCGTCGGCCTCAACGAGCGTGTCGTCGTGGACGGGGACAACTCGCAGCGCTGCGCCGTCCGCGGTCAGCTCGACGTCGCCTTGCCGAAGCCCCAGCTGATCGCGCAGAGGTTTGGGGATGACCAGTCGCCCCGCCTTATCAATGGTTGACCGCATGCCATAACCTTACCAGAGCAATGGGTGAAGTCACCCATGAACTCTCTAAGCGCCCTGCAGACGCTGCGGCGTTGGCGGGGAGGGCGTTGAGTTCACCAGCGAGGCATTGCTCGAGGTCGGCAGGCAGCTGCAAGCTGCACTTGGGCGACGCCAGACCCAGGCGGGTTGCTGCAACGCATGTCGAAGAGCCACCGACTTGACGGAAACTGGTTCGGATTGAGTGACCCGTGCGGGATTCGAACCCGCGATCTCCACCTTGAGAGTGTGACCAACCCGCTCTCACGCCCCTCATTCTGAGTTTGGGAGGACCGCTCAGCACCGCTCAGAACGGGTCCGGACTGTTGGTAATCTGTACAGTTTTCTGTACAGTGGGGTGACCCGAATAAAGAGCCCCGCACCGTTGCAGCGGTCGGGGCTGGGCAAGTCATCCGTAGCGAAGGCACTGACCTGCAATGGCATTGTCTGATACCCCCCGTCCTCGACGCGCCAAGGTCCGCAAGCATGGCGAGGGCTCCATCTTCCAGCGCGCCTCGGACGGACTCTGGGTGGCGACCGTGGTGTTCACGGGCAAAGAACACCGCTTCACCTCCAAGCTCCAGAACAAGGCCATCGCCAAGCGCAAAGAGTGGCTCCGTCTCCGACAGGCGGGCGTGCGGCCCTCCTCGGACAAGGAGACGGTCGGCGAGTGGCTCAACCATTGGCTCAGGGAGATGTGTGAGCCGCGGTACGACTCAAGGACCGGCGAGCGCATCGGTGGCCTGGAGCCGACCACCTACTCGTCCTACGAAATCCTCATCCGCCGCCACATCAAGCCGTACCTGGGCACCAAACGACTCTCGACCTTGACCGCGGAGGACATTGGGGACTGGCAGCGCCGTCTCGGCCACGATGGACGGAGCGCCGAGACACAGCGCGCCGCGGTTGTCCGTCTGGGGACCGCCCTGGATCTCGCGGAGGCCCGTGGTCACATCGCCCGCAACGTTGCCGCGGCCAAACTCGTGCGTCGTCCGCGGGTCCCCAAGGTTCGCCACGTGCGGCCATCGGAGACGGACGTGACACGGTTGTTGGGGGCAGTGCGCGACGACCCTCTGGAGGCTTTAGTGTGGCTGGCCCTGGGGAGTGGCCTGCGCCGCGCCGAGGTCGCTGGCCTCAAGTGGGAGGACATCGAGTACCAGGGCGCGGACGGCGCGGTCATTGTCGCCCGGCGGCGGGTCAACTACCTCGGCAAGGGCATCGGCAGGCTCGAACGTGAGGGACTGAAAACCCAGAACGAGCGTCGGGTCCACGTCGGCGGGCTGATGGTCGAGGTCCTCCAGGCACGGTGGAAGTACCAACTCCAGGAGCGATTGGCCGCGGGCACACGCTGGCGGGGACTCGAGTACGTGGCCAGTACACCCACGGGATATATCTTCACCGGCGCATCGGGGACGCCCATCCAGCCGCGGGCGATCGACAAGTTCTTCGCGGAGGTGCGCGAGCGGGCGGGACTCGACGTGCAGCGGTTCCATGGGCTGCGACGCATCTTCACCAGCTTCCTCGATAGGGCGGGCGTCTCCGACCGGGTGGTGATGGAGATGACGGGACACAAGCACTTGGAGATGACCCACTACTACCAACAGCCGATGGAGGTCCAGCAACGCGAGGCCGCGGCACGACTGGACCGCCTCCTGCGCCAACTCCGCGGGGCGGAATGACGGCCAATCGATCCCCCGGGCTTCGAGCACGAAAGCCTTATCATCGAGCGTTGACTGCACATGCAGACTTCCACTGGTCCTGCCCAACGCATTGAGCCAACGCGTCACGTCGATTGGGCGCGCCTCGCAGACGAGCAGGCTCTCTCCGATCAGATCTGGGTGGCGCTGCTTGAAAGTCGGCGAGATTGACGACGGGCAAGTGGTCTACGCGTATGCGGACGGTCCGAGCGAGCCAGGTTCTCCAGTGGAGTGCGAGTGGTATCTCGAATTCCGCTTCGACAGCGAGGGCCATCAGCTGGGCGAGCTGGCGGTCGAGAAACGATTCGTAGGACCGTAGAGGCGCCAGCCCGGCGTCAGCACATCACTGAGGTGTGGTGCCTTGGCGCACGGCAGCGGAGTCTGTCCCGCTCGTGACGTTCTGCTCTACGTCGTACCTTCGGCGGAACGCCACACGTGCTGATCAGCGCGGCCCCGAAACCACTGGTTAGCGGCGAGACGCACGGCGGAGAATTCCGTAGCGGCGGGATCGAACTGGAGTGCAATGAGAACCGCTCGAGCACTTTCTCGAACCGAGAACCGGCTGGCCTCAGCCAATCCGGATCGAGCTTTGTGTGTGCTCGTGCCATTGCAGGTCACTATGACGGTCCCGGTGCCCGGGCGCGTTGCTGTCCCGATCTCCCAGGTCCAGGAGACCATGCCGTTCGAATCGGCCGTCTTGGCGGTCAACCCCTGAGCCCCTTGACGATGTCCCGGCTGGCGTGCGGTAGGAGATTGAACACGATGCTCCTGCCGTCGTCTGCACGACGACGGTCGCACGCCCACCCGGGCTGGCTCCGGCAACGGAGGTGATCTGGACGCCGCTCGTGGGTGCAGGCTGCGGCGCTGGCGCCAACCTGGGTGCCACGGTCGCCGGCGCTCGTGGCGAGAGGTGCTGGTAGACGTCCAGCCAATTGGTGGCAATCGCACGTTGGGCCTCGAGGAGACTCATCGCGCCTGCACACACCTGGTCGTGGAGATAGTTCTCGACCTGGTCCTTCTCGTGGAAGCCTGGCTGCGGTTCGGCCAGTTCGGGCCACAGGTTTGCAATATCGTTACTGCCCCCAGCCTCCAGGGGCACGAGGTGGTCGACTTCAAATTCCACAGTGGCGCGTTGGGTGATGCCGTATTCGCGGTAGACCTCCCGACTCACCTCGGCAGGTACGTTGCGAACCGACGAGCTGTAGCCGCGCTGACAGATTTGCTCAGCGGTGACATCAGGAAAGATTGCGCCCGGTGTGCACGCGCTGTCCGGCAATGCATCATGCGCAGCGCATCCGCTGTCCTTGGTGCGCGGCCCAAAAGGCCGGTCGGGGGTTGCACCCTCCGACGTGGGCTGTGACCGACTGTTCCCGCCCGGTTCCGGCTTATCCGCAGACGTAGATACCGTGGTCGCGGTGGGGGCCGTCGGGGCGCGACTGGTGCCCGTTGCTGTCGCCAAGGCCTGGGTTGACTGGCCGGTCTGTTGCGGGGTCGTCGTCGCCGGCGACGTGAAAGAAACGGGTGTTGGTGTCGAGGCGCTGCTCGCCGCAGGAGCGGCGGTACCAGAGCAGCCCGCGGCAGTGACAGCAAGAGCCGCGGCCACAGCAGCCTCAAAGAAAGCCCTGCGACAACTCGGCCATGTTCGGGGGCGACGACTCCTCATTCGACCAGCCCTCGGCTAGGACATCGAGGTTCTGTACGCGCCGTAATCCAGCAACAGCTGCCGCGCGTCCTCAGGTGTACTCGTCGTGCGTAGCACGACATGCACGCCGGCGGCATCCTCGACGAGAGCGTCCGGTGCGGGCGCGTCGAAACCTTTACGCCGCGCGGCTGCTACCGCCAGCCGGGCCTGGCCTCGATCACGAAACACGCCCATGACCTGCCGGGCCTCAGTCATAGCGATTCCTCTTGGGGGACCATTGCACCGCGCTCGGCGCCGCAGCGCACTGTACGTGAGTTGCAGGGAGTTTCCACCGTGCTGCTGTCGAGAGCGCGTCCTGCAGGGACCCCGGTTGAATCAAGGTGACATCGACGCGTCACGGGTCGACAACCCCGACGATGGCGGAAACGACTCGCTCAGCCTCGAACCGCCACCGCGTTTGAGATGTGCCTGCCACGTCGGGTGGATGAGCACGAGCCAATGATCGGCCAGACCACCCAGGTCCACTTCGGCGTTGTGAGCGCCGACGAAAAAATGGGCCAGGTGTCGGGATAAAAGCAGGCCAGTAGATCGGCGTCGTAACCGCTTACCGTGGCCCAGCCGAGGAGAGCTGGGAGAAGGGTGTTACGACGTATGGAACGAAGCACGATCCACTTGCTGCACAAGCGCGGCAAGAGCCAGCGCGAGATCGCGTCCGAGCTAGGCCGCAGCCGAAGTGCGGTGGCGCGCGCACTCCGCGAGCCCGTCGATCGGCAACCGTCCGCTCGGCGACGGAAGTCGAGTGTCGATGCGTTCCGCGAGCAGATTGCTGAGTGGCTGAAGCAGGGACTCAGCGGCGTACGCATGATGGAGCTGGCGCGCGACGACCCCGAGCATCCATACGGCGGCTGCGGTTCGGTGTGGCGGGCGGCGGTGCGCCGCGAGCGGTTGAGTCTGCTCCATGAGCAAGCCGTCGCCGACGTGCCGATTCGCTTCGAGGGTTTGCCGGGCGAATACCTGCAGGTCGACTGGGGTGAAATCCGCCATTTTCCGTTCACCCAGCAGCAACCCGTGACGCGCTACTTCCTGGCGTGTCGCCTCAAATACAGCCGCTGGACGTGGGTGATGTTCACCAATGAGATGCGTCAGGAGACGCTGTTCCGCGGGCTGGTGGCGTGCTTTAACGCGCTGGGCTTTGTGCCGTGGGTGCTCGTATTCGACAACATGAAGACGGTCACCACCGGTCGCGATGAACATGCGCAGCCGATCTGGCACCGCTCGCTGCTGCAACTGGCCGCCGAATTCGACTTCCATCCAGAGGCGTGTTGGCCAGCGTCGGGCAATCAGAAGGGTTCAGTCGAGTCACTTGGTCAAATTCGTGAAAATCAATTTCCTGGCCGGCCGCTCGTTCATCGACGACGCTGACCTGCAGGCGCAGTGCGTCGACTGGCAGGAACGCACCAACACAGCGCGCCCATCACAGGCCACCGATGTGACGCCCGTGTCGCGGCTGGTGGAGGAGGTTGCCAAAGGCTATCCATTACCGAAGACTGCCGCCGACTACGGGTTCGCTGAGCCAGGCCAAGTGAGCAGTGGTGCGTTGGTGGCCGTGCTCGGCAACCACTATTCGGTGCCCATCGAGCACGTCGGCGCGCAGGTCACAGTGCGCATCCATCGCCAGCGCATCGTCATCTGGCACGACGCGGAGCTACTGGCTGAACATGCGCGTGCGCCAGACGGAGCCCACCGTCGAGTCGTCAGCCCGGCCCACTTCGCGCCGCTGTTCGGGCGGAAGCCGCGTGGCCAGGTCATGTTGTACCGCGAGGCACTCCTGGGTCTGGGTGGTGTGGCCCAGCAGTACCTGAGTGAGCTCAGTCGTCGTCAGCGAGCTCGTCTGGGCACCGAAGTGCTGGCCGTGTATGCGCTGTACGAACGTTGCGGCGCCGCCGAATTGCTGGCGGCTATGGAACTCGCTCAGGCCCAGGGCGCCTTTGGCGCGGCGTACCTCTGCGCGCTGGTCAGTGCGCCCGCGTCGGAGCTACCACCAACGCCAGCTACTTGGTTGGTGCTCAGCGACGTTCCGTCCCAGATCGAGGTCGATCGTGATCTGAGCGCGTACGAAGCCTACGTGTGGGCGCTTGACGTACAGCATGACCACGAACACGAGTTGGTGCTGAACGGGGAGGTGCGCCGATGATCGCCAGACCAGAGGCCGCGGCACTCGAACCGTTGCTCGAGCAGCTGGGCTTGCGTCAGGCGGCGGCCGTGCTGCCCGATTGGCTGGACCGCGCAGCGAGCCAGGAGCTCAGCTACGCCGATTTTCTGCACGGCTTGCTCGAGGAGGAGAGCGTCGCGCGAGCCAACGCCGCTACTCAGAAACGGCTGCGCCAGGCTGGCTTTCCATATCCCGCCACCATTGAGCAGTTCGACTTCCGTTTCCGTCCGGAGCTCAAGCGTCAGGTCGTGCTGTGCTACCTGGACCCCACCTTCGTCGAGCAAGCTCGGACGCTGGCACTGATCGGACCACCCGGCTTGGGCAAGACGATGCTGGCGATCTGCATCGCCACCAAGCACATCCAGCTCGGCGCCACGACTCGGTTCATCACCGCTCAGCACCTGGCTAACCAGCTCGGCCGCGCCCTGACCAGCGCCGGACGACAGCGGGTCCTGCGCCCGCTGCTGGCGTGCGACGTCTTAGTGCTTGATGAACTGGGCTATCTACCGACTCTGCCCGGTTTTGGACCCGCTTTGTACGAGTTGATCGCCGGCCGATACGAAAAACGTCCAACCCTGCTCACGTCCAACAAGAGCCTGACCGAATGGGCGGCCATCGTTCAGGATGCGAGTCTGGCCGCCGCCCTGGTCGATCGGATCTTGCACCACGGCGAGGTGTTCTACCTCAAGGGGCCTTCGTTTCGACTCAAAGGTCGGTCATTGGAAAGCGAAGTGGTCGCCGCTGCCGCGGCGTTCACCAACGGCACCGATGGTGGACTCGAGGCTGAGCACCGCACTGGTGGACCGGAGGACGCAGTGCGTTGAGCACCTCAGCAATGGGTGTTTGCCCGAACGCGATCCAGCGCGACGCGTCATTCGTCATCGACATCGCCGAGCTGGTGCCCGACGAACACTCGGCCATGACGCCGTCCAGCGATATGCCCATGCGTGAGGATTCGCGTGATGGTCCGGGTGGCTGCCTGCTGTGCGGCGGACCACGGCCCTCGACACGCGCGCGATACTGCACGCGCGCTTGCCAGCAACGCAGTTATCGACTCCGTCATCAAACCCCCAGCGCCGATTTGAGCAATGTGCGCAAGGCTCTCCTGCGTCGCACAACGCTGGTCGCGCACACGATCTACGAGTGCGGCCGGTGCGGTGAGCGCTTCCTCGGCGAGCGTCGCTGCGGCGACTGCAACTTGTTCGCTCGTGCGGTAGGTCTGGGCGGACCGTGCCCTGAGTGCGACACCCCAGTGCTCCTTGAGGACCTGCTCGGAGAGGGGGTGGTTCCCGCCATTTGAATCCACAGCGTCGCGCGAATCGGCGTGGACATGCCGTTCTGCTCGCGCAGAACTTGGAAAACCCCTTCGGGGTTTACCACATGGCCCACACCGGGTTGCTACGACGACGGCGTCGCCTTCCACGTTTTCAATCCAGATACCCAGACCGGAAGACGGCGGTGTTTATCATGACCACCATCCAGACACAGCGGCCGACGCTGGTCTACGTGGCCTGCTTTTATCCCGACTTAACCGCGTTCACTGGCCTACTTTTATGCCGGCACTCACAACGGCAAGCTGAAGTTGATCGACCAGGGCCGCCACCCCGGCGGGAAGGCACCGTTCGGCTACCGTATCGACAAGCCCGCTGGCAGCGTCAAAGGCCGCATCGCGGGCAAGCTCGTCCCGGATGAAGCGGAGGCGCCGATCGTCCAAAAGATGTTCGAGCTCGCCGTCGACGGGCTGAGCACCACCGACATTGGCGAACGCCTGGATGCGCTGGGCATGCCGCCGCGCGGCGTGAGCTGGCGGGGGCGGCCGTCCAGTGGCCGCTGGCAATTCGGCACGGTCTACGACCGCCTTACCGACGAGGCCTATATCGGCCGCTGGAAATACGGCAAGCGCTCAGGCAAGCGGGGCCGTCCGCCCACGATTGAGGAGCCCCTGGTCGTGGCCGTCCCACCGCTCGTGAGCGAGGAGACCTTCCGCAAAGCACAGGAGACCCTCAAGCGCAACGCGCTCGAGGCCACCCGCAACGCGAAGGAGCTGTACCTGCTTCGGGGTCGCATTCGGTGCGGCAACTGCGGAGAGCCCTACACGGGCTCGGTGGTCACACGGCGCAATGGGAAGCGCGCGCTCTACTACAAGAATCGCTACCAGGGCCGGCATCGCCGCCCTGGCTGCCACCATCCGTTCGTCCAGGCCGCGTTCGTCGAGGAGCGCGTCTGGGCAGACCTGGCCCAGTTCATCGACGACCCTGACTCGCTGCGCCGCATCGTGGCCGAGCAGGCGGCCAACCCGCCGGTCGACCGCTCCGCGGAGCTGGCCAGACTGGAAGCTCGGGCCGCGGACCTCCGCTCGGGCGAGAAGCGGTTGGCTATGGTCTACGCCCAGCAGACCACGGCCATGAGCGAGGAGGCCTTCACGGCCGCGATGAAGGAGCTCGCCGAACAACGCAAGGCCGTCGAAGGCACGCACTCGGCGCTCGCGCACGAGCAGGAGGCCGCGGCAGCGGACGAGGTTACGCTGGGGGAGCTCGCTGGTGAGCTCGTGGAGTACCGCAAGGTGCTGCGCAACCCGACCTGGCCGTGGAAGCGCCGCGTGGTCGAGCGGTTCCTGCGCGGCGTCGAGGTGACCGTCCAGGACAACGGTCGGCCCGCGGTGCGCGCGCGCTACGCCTTCAACCCGACGGAAAAGTGCTCTAGCTTCGTCGTCGCCGTGATCACATCGGGCGCAACTTTGCGCGAAGCGGGCTGGGTGCTGAAGCAAGGAGATCCGTGGTCACGGCTTCTTCATTCCCATCCGCAACGCGGCTCTGCTGCGGTGGCTACTTGACTGCCATCAGCTTCTAGTCGGGTGGCGGCTAGGGCGCGGGAGCGACGCCGGGCGAGATGCTGTGACGGCGCGACTACATCTTCGCGCCGAGGCTGCACCCGCTGCGCGGGTCAGGACGAGCGCGGCTTCCGATGCAGAAGTCACGCCAACGTACGGCAGCTCCAGGGCCCTGGCGATCGTCCCGGCGATTGCTCCGCCCGCTGTGAAGCCAACAGCGTTCGCCAGTACCCACCGGAGTCACAAGCTCCAGCCGACCCAGGCGCGTTCAGCCCTAAGAGTTGCCATAGACCATCACTCCTCGCGGGGGGCCCGCAACCGGAAGCCCAGGTGGCCGTCGACGATCGGAGCTTTCCCAATCGACTGGCCCGCTCAGTCGCACGCTCCACTCGATACGCGTCCCCGAAACACGCGTTCCCTTCAGCCTGGCACTCCGCCGGGGGCGGGGCGTCCTTCCGCCTCGGCTCCGAGCAGGTTCTTCAGTGTGCCCAGATTGGCCTCCACGTCTCGTCTCAGGATCGCCGCCATCAGCGGCTCGGCGAGGCGGAACAGGCCCGGCGCCTGCATCTCGGTTAGGACCGTGAGCCTGGCGCGGTTCGTGCCTGCTGGTTCGACCACATACGACCCTTGCCCGCCCATCGTGCCCGCGAACTTAAAGGCGACCAGCTTGTTGGGCTCGTACTGGGTGTACTCGTTGCTCAGCTCGAGCCTACGGCCCATGAACCGGCGCGCGCCGGTGTGTCGGGTGCCGACACCGATTGGACCCTCGGTCGTGCGGCGCACCTCCAGTAGCCCGCGCTGCCAGCGGGGAGCGTTCGTCTGATCGGCGACGTACGCGAACACGTCCTCGACCGGACGGCCGATGTCTATGCTCTTCTCCACCCTGATCATCCCGACCCTTTCCGGTGGGCGGTTCGCCCGATGGCCCCAAGCGCCACGCCGTCGCTCCACTCGGCCGCAGCCGGGTCGCCGCGCCACCACTCCGTTCTCTCGTTCCGGTCGCTAGCGACTATCACTAGTGATTGACTCCAGTAGTATGTTTAGTGGAGATGGCCCGCGTCAACGGGCGACCCGAGAGGCCGATGACCCGCCGGGAGCGGGCGGCTGCCACCCGGCGATCGATCCTCCGCGCCGCTCGGAGGCTGTTCTCGGAGCATGGCTATGCCGGGACGCCCATGGAGGCCATCGCCCGGGAAGCCGGCCTTGCCGTCCAGACCGTCTACTTCGTCTTCAACACCAAGGCCCGGCTCATCCTCGAGATGATCAAGTCGATGGGAGCGGGCCCTGGCGAACCGATGGACACGATGGATCGCCCGTGGGCCCGGGAGACATTGGCGGTGACGGATGGCCGCCGCACCCTCGCACTGATGGCAGAGCACGGGACGGAGATCTACCGCCGGACCGCCCCGCTGTACTCCGCCATCGTGTCCGCGGCATCGACCGACCCCGACGTGGCCGACGCGTATCGCACAGCGCTCCAGATGAAGCGATCGGGGATTCGGCGACAGGTCGAGGTGATCGCCAGACTGGGGCATCTCCGCCCCGATCTCAGCGTGGAGAGAGCCGCCGACCTGATCTACTCGATCAGCAGCATCGAGATGTACCGGCTCCTGGTCGGGGACTGCGGGTGGGGCGAGGACGACCTGAAAGTCTGGGTCTACCGGACGCTGGGGCGCGAACTTCTCGGAGAGAACCTCGCCGACGACCTCGCCGCCCCGCACATCCTCGAAGGGATTTCCTTTGCTCCATCGCTGCGTGCGGCGACCGAGGGTGAAGAGGCGCGATGATCCGCCACCCGCGCGCGGGTCGCGCTCAGCGTTCCCGCCGGCCGCTCAAGCGCCGATCACCATCCCGGCCGAACATGGACTCCGGCCCTAACGGATCTGTTTGACGTTGGGTAGCACGGCGGCAGCAGCGCGCGGAGCTACGGCCTGGATGGAGGTGGGCGCGCGACTCAGGCCAACCTCCGCGAGCAGCTCGGTCTCGAGCGGGCACGCCTCCGCAGCCTGCTTGTCACCAGTGTGGCGCGGCTGCTCGGGCCCGAAGCGGTGGGAGCGACTACCCGGGTGTGCACCGCATGCGGGACCAGCTTCACGCCCCTGGACCCCTGGTCGAATCAACGGACGTGTAGCGCGGCCTGCCAGCTCGAGCGGCGGCGTCAGAACGGACGGGCCACCAGCCCCGCCGTCCGCGACGACATCCGTGTGCAGTTGAGTGCCGCCGCGCGCCAACGCCGCCGACCTAGAGCGGGAGGCGTTGCGGGCACCCGAGCCGGAGGCCTTCGCCGCCCTGCCCGAGCAGGAACGTCGGCTCGTGCGCCTGTACTACGGCCTCGACACCAGTGAGCTGCTTTTGGTTGCAGAGGTCGCGCAGCAGGTCGGACTGACCCCGGCTCAGGTCCGACGGCGCCTGGTCCGTGCCGTGCCGCACCTGCTCGGCCAGCCGCGAGTGGGAGCCCGAAGCCTGTCGTGGCGACCGGCAAGACATCCAGCGGAAAAGTTAATAAAGGCGGCGCTGAAACAGCCAGATGACAGCTACCAGGACGACGACGACAATCGCCAGAACGATCCACACGACTGTCAGCACACCGCGCGCCATGCTCCCGGACGGTCGCAGTCAATCAGTGCGCAGTCGGTCATGCCATCTTCTGGGGCGTTCGCGAACCAGGCCGGCCGCAACCAGGTACCACCGGCGCGGCGGCATGCACAGCCTGCTGGCTACCGCCTGCCTGGTCAGCACCGCGCGACCGCGCCGGCAGAACACATCCCAGTGGGCTTGCATTCGGGCCCGAACAGCACGGCAGCTGAACGAGCTAGTAGGCGGGTGCTCCTGGCAGCGGCTCCTGTCAGCTCAGGTGGCGAGCGGGCGTCACTCTGGCGAGCGTGAGTCGTCGACCTCCATATCCGTGTTCCACTGCCTCAGCTGGAGCTGCCCTGATGAGTGGCTCCGGCCCGTCCTCGATCAGTTCGAGCACGGGCTGGCCATCGACCACCTCGAGACAACGCGCTTCGAGCTCTCGCCAGCGCGACGTCACACGGATCGAGACCCGTGGCCAGCGATAGCCACGCCCGTGCCGTACGGCCGTCCACGGTGACCCCCACGAACAGGTGGGGTGACCATCGTCGGAACTGCCCGCACACCAGAAGTACCGACGGCGGGTCAGCGCCTCTGTCACCTGGCGCGCTACTTCGCTGGCCTCCTCGTCTTCTGGATTGAGGCTGTCGGGGTCGATGCCGGCTAGGGCACTCTCCAGGAGCTTGTTCGCGACCGCGTCGTCGATTGGCACGGATGCCACCTGGCGAACCAGCTCTCGGCACTGTCGTCATCCCTCGTCGGGCTTGGCGCGGATTGGACATCGTCGTCGGGACAACATAGACCAGCCGCGACAGTCCGGCTGACGAGTTCCAGTCAGATCACGATGCCCTACTATTGCACTCTAACGATCGCACGGGGAGACAGTCAATGGAGCACGCTCTGTTCGCACTGCCGATTCAGGCCGGCAAGACCGATGCTGCTCGCGCGTTCTTACACGAACTCGAAGGCGAGCGGAAAGGTCAATACGCGACATCGGAGCAACGGCTGGGAATCACCAAAGAAGTCTGGGCGCTCCAGCAGTCACCGATGGGTGATCTGTTCGTCGTCTTCTTTCAGAGCCCGAATATCGGCGGCTCACTCAGCCAATTTGTCGCCTCGCAAGATGAGTTCGATCAATGGTTCAAGCGGCAGGTGAACGAGATCGCGGGCGTAGATCTCAATGTGCCGCCACCCGGTCCACTGAGCGAGATTCTGTCGGTATATGAGACCTGAGCTCATCTCAGATCAGCGCTGGCGGCCGACTGTGGCCCGACGCAGACTAAGCCCAACGACCCTGATCGAACGCTAGTGGGTACCTTCGGCGACAGGCGGGAGTACTCACGCTTCTGCCTCGCCGAGGGCGATCTGAGCGACACCGGCGGCATCGCTGCAGGATGCGGTACCGGACAAAGTCGCATGGATGCAGTGGACTGCGGACGGCAGCACCGTGGCCCGGGGACGTATCAAAGGTGCCCCTTGAACTGTTAGGCGAAGTCCGCGCCCAGCTACAGGACCTGAATCTCGATCCCCTCTGGATCTAGCGCTTCGGACGTCCCATCCAAGTGCATGAACGTGCCAGACGGCACAATCGTATGCGTCCTGCTCGTGGCGAAAACACGGCCCGCCACCGCGGCGGAAGCCAGCCGCGCCGTTGCGCGTGGATGGCCTAGCCTGAGAGGACCACCTCGGACGTGACATTGACCGGTCGGGCCACTGTGCTGCAGATCCGCGACGTGCGGATGACGTGCTCGTGCAGCGCCCGAATCACGTCAGCCGGCGCATTGCTCTTGATTTGCGCCCGCACCCGGATGTCGGAGTAACCAGGTGTGCCTTCCTCGGCCAGTCCGGCGAACACGCTCAGGTCGATGTCGCCCTCGAGGTCGAGCGCCACGCGCTGGAGCTCGGCGGCGTTGAGCACGTAGCCGATCGATAAGCACGTGCCGACCGCGCCAAGCAGGAGCTCGGCGGGGTCGGGTGCGGTGTCGGACCCACGCCGGCGCTTGATGCTGCTGCGTTTCGTGCCCCACCAAACGCAGTACTCGAGACGTTCGTGCCGCATTCGCCCGTCCTCCCGCATGTCGCGGCCATGGTCACACAGTGTGGGCTCGGCAGCCTGACCAAGGCTCTCATGCACGGCGTGCCCCTGGTATGCCTGCCGCTGATCGGCGAGCAAGCGGATAACGCAGCACGGATCGTGGCCCACGGTGCCGGGCTCAGACTGACGGCTGACGCCACTCCAGACCGCATCCGCCTGGCACTGCAGCGAGTCCTGGCTGAGCCAGGCTATCGGTGGGCTGCCGAGCGCTTAGCCACGAGACTCGCTGCGGAGACACCCGAAGAAACGGCGGCCGACGAGTTGGAGGCGCTCGCCAAGGCTGCCTGAGCTCGCAGTCTCAGAATTCGTAAGAGGTCGGCACCCGCAGTATCGAAGCTCGCCGTGGCCGGCGGGTGGAAGCACCGGCGGCCGCTGACTGGGTGGCACGCCGCTACGAATGATCGGCGGAACTCCACCACGCCTTACTGATCCTCGGCTGCGCGTTCATTTGCTGGAGGAGCCGACCAGGGCCTCCAGCTGCGCGACGGCTTGCTCCGGCCCCGGCAACGCGTCGATCTCAGCCCGCAGCCGTTGGGCGTTGCGCCGGTAGGCCGGGTCGCGCAGCACCTCCAACACCGCCGCCCGGGCCGTCGCCGGGCGGAGCGTGCCCTTCTCGACTACCCGCGCCACGCCCAACATCGTGCACCGGCGGGCGTTCTCCGTGGACGCGCCGACGCCCCGGTTGTCGAACGCGATGACCCGGTGCTGTGCGGCAATGCCGTCGACGACCCGAGGGTCCCAGTTATCCAGCACCGCGGCCAGGTGGGTGAGGAAGATCACCGGGACACCGGTCTTCGGGCCGAGCTCGCGGTAGGCGAAATTGACTCCACCAGCGGAGACGGTGCGGGTCGGTGCTTCCTTGTACGACGTGACCACGTCTTCGTGTGCCACGGGTTCTGCTTGCGCGGTGAGACCGTGATGCGTGGCCATGATGCTTTTCTCCTTGTTGGCGCGCGTGAGGGCCGAAGGCTCAGGCAGGCAGGCGATTGAGCTTGCGGATCTGCCTGTCGAATGCCCAGGCGGGAACAAAGCGGCGCAGTGCGCTCACGCGTCCGGCTGTCGAGCCAGCGGTGTACCGCAGCTTGGGCTTCGGGTCGGTTGCTGCTGCCACGATCGACCTGGCCACCGTGGCCGGATCGTCGCCGCCCTCCATCGCAGTCGCCATCACGCGGTCGAATGCCTGCCGCTGCTCCGCATAGATTTGTAACGGTGCGTCGGCCTGCAGAGCGTTCGCGTCGAAGCCGGTCCTGGTATAGGCGGGCTCGATGAGGAGCACGCGGACGCCGTGCTCCCGGAGCTCATGGTCCAGGGACTCGGAGTAACCCTCGATTGCGTGCTTGGTCGCGGCGTAGCTGGCCATGTAGGGCGCGGGGACGAGCCCGAGCACCGACGAGATGTTGATGATGCGTCCGCGTCCCTGCGCGCGCATGTGCGGCAAGACAGCCTTCGTCATGCGGATGAGGCCGAAGAAGTTGATGTCAAAGACGCGCTGGTCCTGGGCGACGGAGCTTTCCTCGGCGGCACCCGCTGCACCGGTGCCCGCATTGTTGACCAGGACGTCGATCCGTCCGAACCGCTCGATCACGCCGCGGACGAGCGTGCTAACCGACGCGTCGCTGGTCACGTCGAGATCGAGGAACGTCACACCGCGGTGCGGGGTGACTCGCGACGCATTGCGGCTGGTGCCGACCACGTCGAAACCGGCCTGGACTCCTGGCAATTGAATTATGACCATAATATAATGGCAGTGGACAAAACGCAAGCGGTTCTTGCGGCGAATGGAGGCGCGCATGGCGCGGTACGGGAAAGAGCACAAGCAGGCCACAAGGCGGCGGATCATCGAGGTAGCTGGGCGTCGACTGAAGCGAGACGGCATCGATGGCTCGGGGATCGCCACGTTGATGGCGGACGCGGGGCTGACCAACGGCGCCTTCTACGCCCACTTCGAGTCCAAGGAGGACCTCGTCGCGAACGCGGTCGTCGAGCAGCTACGTGAGCAGCGGGAGAGCTTCAGTGCGCAACCGCGCGACCGCGCCGGACTCGAGCAGATCGTACGCGGGTATCTTTCGGCTCAGCACCGCGACAACCCGCAGGGCGGCTGCGCATCGGCTGCCCTGCTCGACGAGATCGGGCGCTCCACCGACGCAATCAAGTGCGCGTACACCGAGGGCGTGCTGGTCGTGATCGACGACATCGCCGCGCGCCTCGCCCCGGAGAAACCGCATTCGGCACGCGTGAAGACGCTGAGCGTCTTCGCCTTGATGGTCGGGACGCTCCAGCTCTCCCGCGCCCTGGCCGACCGACAGCTTGCCGACGAGGTCCTCGAGCGGGGCATCCGAAACGCCCTCGCACTATTGGGCGCCGAGCATCAGAGCTGACCGAGATGGACCCAGGCTGTGACGCACCTGGCGTCAGCACGCGGGCGCGTGGCGGGTCGAGGCGATGATGGCTCATCCGTTTGCGCCAGGCGTGCCACACCGCTGAGGCAGGCCAGGAGTCGGCTTCGCTGAGCGCTGGGGGAGCGAACCAGCTGCACTTGGTGCCCAGAGCGGTGGGGCTCGGCTGAGGATTTTCCCCGAAAGCCGCACGGCGCTCTGCGAGGTGGTCGCAGAGCGACTGCGCCGGTTGCGTGCGGTAGTACTCGACCTCCAACCACAGCCCTTCGCGGCGCTGCTCAAGCACCGTGCGTGTGGCGATGGACGGGCAGATTGTTCGGCTGAGCGACGGTCGGCGTCAGGGCAGGTGCATCCGCGGCCGTAGTGCGCGTGTCCGGCGTAGCGCACGCACCGCTCCCACTAGCAGCACCGCGGCAGCGTACTGTGGGTGGGCGGCTGGCCTACGAATTAGGCTGGCTTGAAACCGAAGCGCCTCTGTTGGTGGCCTCCTCCAACTCGGCGGCGGCACCGAGCCGTCGAGTTGGACCGTATTCCAGTGCCGCTTGGCCAGGTGATACCTGGCGTGACGGCGGGATACTGCTCGCGCAAGGCGATGGCGTAGCCAGGATCGCACTTGAGGCTCACGCTGCCAGGCGCGTCACCCAGAGTCACCAGGGCCAAGATCTTGCCATCGTCCCTCGAAGATCGCTACCTCGTCGCCGAACGGGTACACCTCGCTCGCGCCGGCCAAGCCACGGCAGCGGGCCAACACCGCCTCGCGATCCACCACGCCAGTCTGGGACCACACGGTCACGCCAGAATGGGCTCTGACAGATCAGGGGAAGCCATGCACCATCAGCGAAGGCGTCAGCCGTTGCCAGGTCGCACGCCCCCGCACCGCCACCTCGACGGCAAGCACGGTCGTCCCACCACCGCCTGGGCCCGTTCAGGCTAGCGACGCGACGCCGTCAGGTCCCAGCGATCGGACGCCACATCGTGCCGCAGCACGAAGAGCTCGCCATCGGTGTCTCGGACCTTGAAATAGCGGTGGTGGGGCGTCTGCCAGCGGTCGACGACGTCGGCAATCTCGATCTGACGTCTACCGAACCGAAAGCGTCGTGGCGTCTCCTCGGCGCGATAGCCCGCATAGCATTCCACTTCAACCAGCCGAGGTGTGGGCGCGTGATTGGGACGTGCTTCGTTCACTTCGCTGTGCCCAGTATTGTCGTCCCCACGCGTATCGAGACTTAGCGAATTGGTCGGGTTGGTATCTGGGGCGCCTCGCTGCGAAATAGGGGTCGTGGCTAGTTGCGGGATTCGGCCGCCGAGCTAGAGGAGCTTGGCGACGATCGCTATGCTTCGCTCGGCGCCCACGGGACGGCTTCCGCGAACGTGTACCCGACCTGCTCGAAGCAACGCGCCGCGCGGGTATCGCCGAGCATCGTCAGCATCTGGATCCCGGCGCTCGAGGCTGGCGCTGCCGAGCGGATCGGGACGCCCGACGTCGTGGCAGGATCTCGCGGCCGAGCTCGGGCGGCTCGGTGGAACGGTCGGGGACCTGCTGCGCCGGTTGACGGGCGGGCAGGTCGCCGACTCAACTCAGCTCGGTTACCTGCTTGCGCCTCGCCCGATTGCGCCGCACCGTAGCTTTTTGCGCCTCCCGCTCGGCTGGGTCGTTCTGGTAGCGCTCACGAGCACGTCTAGCGCGGCACACACGGCACCTGCCATACACCGCGTTGCGCCTGCTCTGGATCCTGACCAACGCCTGGAGCGGCAGCGTCTGGCCGCACTCAGTACAGGTACGCTCCAGCCGTAGCGGTGCAGGTGGTCTTGGCCTGGGCCGTTGGCGAAGGTCTACGCGCCCGCCGTTGAGCAGGAGCAGCGCGGCGCTGGTCTGGGCATCGGTGAGTAGCCGCGCCATGCCATCGTCAGCGTGGGTTGTCCCGAAGTCGCGCGCCAGGAAGCGAGCAGTCAGCCTCGTGTGATGTGCGTAAGTCCGTCGGCCGGGGTGCCACTAGGTCGAGAGCTTGGCCAGGATCGCGTCCGTTTCCTCAGGTGTGTACGCCCGCATCGTTTCGGTCGTCAGGCGACCTGCCATACCGGTGCCGAGCGCGAACGCGGAGGCGGATGCCTCATTAGGAAAGTCGGCGACTAACACAACGTCGTAGCGCCCTTGGGTGAGCCAGGTCCCAATTGCGCGACCACCCAATTGCTCGATCCTCTCAACTGCTCGCTGCCGCCGCTGCGGCGCTTCCTGTACCCCCTTTATGCCTTCCGCGGTGTACTTGCAGAGGTAGATGTAAGTTGGCATGAGACCCCTCCTCAGTACGTCCTTGTGGGCGCCATCAAGAGGCTATACGCTGCCGCAGGGTCGTCAAGACGGACGCCGGCGGGGCTACAGCCAAACTGGCCTCTGAGTAGCAATGGAAGCGTCATGTCCTGGCGGACGGCAATGGGCATGAAACACCTTGGGTACGCTGCCGAGGTGGCCGCGGCAAGAGGGTGTTTTTCGTTGGTGCCAGGAGCCCGTAATGGAAGCTGGCTTGGAGCGCGCCCAGTGATTATGAGTGTCGCTGTCTCGTTTGAGACAAGCACGCGGGGGAATGTTGTGTTCTCTTCGCGCTCCGTCGTGGCCGCACTTCGGCGATAGGGAGGAGCGGTGGTGGAGGTCATTCACGCGCGGTGCTGTGGGCTGGACGTCCACAAGAAGACTGTCGTTGGTTGCGTATTGCTCACCCAGCCGGATGGCCAAGTCGAGCGCCAGATGCGCACGTTCGGGACGATGACAGCGGACCTATTGGCGCTGAGCGATTGGCTGAACTCGTTGGATGTGACGCATGTAGGACTCGAATCGACGGGAGTCTATTGGCGGCCGGTCTTCAATGTCCTTGAGGATGATGCCCGCACCTTGTTGGTAGTCAACCCGCAGCACATGCGGGCGGTGCCGGGTAAGAAGACAGATGTCCGCGATAGCGAGTGGATCGCGGACTTGTTGCGCCATGGATTGCTTCGCGCCAGCTTCATTCCACCAGCACCAATTCGAGCGATACGTGAACTGACGCGCTACCGCAAGACCCTGGTCCCCCACGAGGTAAGGTTCGAAAACGAGGCCCTCGTAGCATTGGCTGAATCCATACTGCTCCAGTTGCTGTAACCAAGCAGTTGATCC